>CAJDWI010000067.1_pt1 | contig 13849 bp, 11 predicted proteins | sample 7391561 | NCBI WGS metagenome assembly CAJDWI01 (sample SAMEA7055724, study PRJEB34461) | soil metagenome | biome: terrestrial ecosystem; feature: Peninsula; material: soil | place: Antarctica | collected 2016 | reverse complement strand
AGAACATCCACCCAATCGCTTTTTGCTGCATCTTTCATGGCATCCAGCGAATGCACCGAAACCCCATGGCCGCGGATAATTCCTTTGACTTTCAGATTCTCCAAAATATCCATCTGTCGTTTCTGTGTCTGTGTCCAGTTTTCGTCAACCATGCAATGAATTTGCACCAGATCAATGTAATCGGTATTCAGCTCCTTGCGCAATCGATCAACCACAATATTGGCATCCGGCCGTTCAGGCTCGGGAATGCCCCCGCCGCGGACCCATATTTTTGAAGTCAAAGTATAGTCTTCGCGATTTTTTTTTGCCAGTGCTTCAGCAACCAAATCGTGCGTGCCGTATGAATCGGCACAGTCGAAGTTGCGTATTCCACGCTCGTAAGCATGATGAAGCAAGCTCAAACTCTTTTGTTTGTCCTGACGGGTTAAAAAGGCAGTGCGATTGCCGGCATGTACACCGGTGCCGATTCCCAGAAGCGACGTTTTAATACCTGATTTCCCTAAGGTGACTCTTTGCAAGGGATTGTTCGATGGGTAGAGGGCATTGCCAGCCATCAAAGGATTTGAAAAAAGAAGGTGTGCCGTGCCTAAGCCCAGGGCTGTAACAAACTTTCTGCGGTTCATATTCATTGCTGACATAAGTATAGCTTTTAATTAATTCTATTCAACTATTTTTCGGACGGTAAGTATATTTTACGTCCAGTGCAAGGGTTAAAGATAAGTAATATGTAGCAAATATTTAAAACTAAAAACAAAACCATCTTTCCGCTTCTTTACGGATGCCATCCGATCTCAATTGTGAAGATACGGTTAGCCTGCAAGTTTCAAATTCCGTCTTCACACTTCCAACTTCCCGCTTCGATCTTCCAACTTTCTTCGGTCTTTCTTTCTTATCCTCCTCCCAGCTGGCGGAGAGTTAGAAAGGGCTGTCTTCCTACTTCCCACTTCCTCCTAACCTCGCCAGAAAACCATGGTTTCCGCCCTTTGCCATAAGTGTACATTCGAAGCCAAGGTTTGAGGAAAGTTTTTTCAAGGTTTCAAAATCTACAAAAAGCCATTCGAATTTCGAGGTTGATTTTTTGTAGCTTACTTCATAGGTCATTCTTACTTCATAGGTCATTTCACCATAATATTTTGGATTGGCCAAATCGAACCAAACCGACCCGTCATCTTCCTTAAACAAATATTGAATATTGGTGGAGTCAATTAAAATCTGTCCGCTTTCTGAAAGAAGGGTTTTCAAATGGGAGAGGAGTTTTTTCAGTCCCGAAATAGTTTCCCCAATCCCGGCACCGTTCATCAACAGCAAAATAGTATCGAATTGATCTTCGGAATAAGCGCTTATGTTTTGGCAGACAACCTTTTGAATTCCACGTTTTCTTAACACCTCAGCGGCTAATTCCGATTTTTCAAGTGCGGTAATATTGTACCCTTTTTTTTGCAGGATAAGAGAATGGCAACCAGCAGCAGCACCCACATCAAGGACTTTGCCTTTGCATAATTTCAGCGCTGCGGTTTCCAGTTTGGGCATTTCTTTTTCGGTACTAATTGCTGTTGACGGCAATATCCGGAGCTTTTCCTTTTTTAAAATAATCGCGAATTGCTTCGCCAAATGGGTCGTTCATGGTTTTATTTTTGTGCGAAGTTAAAACTTATTTTTTCTATTTTTGCAATTACAGTGTCGGCAAGTTCGATTATGAGAATTGATGCTGAAACCGGCGAAATGTACTGGCGCGTTCAACAAACTCAGCAAAATAAAAATGATATGATCAGGAAATTGTTGCTTACAGGAGCGGGTGTTTATCTGCTTGTATTTTGCTCAAATGCGCAGGATAGCTCTTCGCAATGGCGTGGACAAGACCGGAAGGGTATTTATTATGAAACAGAATTACTTGAATCGTGGGCAGAAAAAGGGCCGGAACTACTTTGGAGTTTCGAAGGATTAGGTGCAGGTCATAGTAGTCCGGGAATCGGAAATGGCAGAATTTTTATTAATGGAATGCCGGATACAACAGGTGTGCTTTATTCATTCGATATGGATGGCAAACTACTTTGGCAAAAAGAATATGGTGAGGAATGGCATGTTAATTACACCGGTACAAGATCGACACCTCTTGTGGTTGATGATTTAGTTTATTTGGTTAGTGGAATGGGTGAAGTGTTTTGCTTTAAAGCCGAAACAGGTGATGTGGTTTGGTCGCTTGATTTGCTTAAGAAATTTGGAGGTGTAAATATCCAGTGGGGAATAGCGGAGTCGGTACTTATTGATGGTGACAACTTAATTTGCACCCCCGGTGGTACTGAACACAATGTAGTGGCTTTGAATCGCCATACCGGTGAAACTGTGTGGAGCAGCAAAGGTTTTGGAGAGCAGTCGGCATATTGTTCGCCGGTGCTTGTAAAACATAATAACACACGGCTGGTGATTACAATGACAGAAAGATCCGTAATTGGGATTGATGCGACAACCGGAGAATTTTACTGGAGAGAAGAGCAGTTGCAATCAAATAAAATACATGCAAATACACCGGTTTACGAAAATGGGATTGTGTATATCCCCAGTACATCTTCGCGTGAAGGCAAAAGTGGTTTGCTGGCCTTGAAATTGTCTGATGATGGAAAAAGTGTTGAACAACTTTTCAGAAATGAAAAGTTTAAAAACCTAATGGGCGGAATCATTATTCTGGACGGAACGATTTATGGCTCGGAATATCGCACAAAAAATTGGTATTCAGTGAATGCTCAAACAGGGGAAGAAAAGCTTATTAAGTCCGATTTTGGCGGTGGCGTAATTGTTTATGCCGAAGGACTGTTTACTGTTTTATTGTTACAGCGAAGATGGTGAAGTTGCCCTTGTTCAAATGACACCTGATTCGTTTGAAATTATATGCAAATTTGCTGTTCCGATAGGCACCGACCAGCATTGGGCGCACCCGATAATTCACAACAAGCGGATGTATATCAGACATGGCAACGCTTTGATGGTTTATAACGTTGGAGAGTGACAAAGTAGTTGTTATGGCAAGCTGTTAGCCGGGAGTTTCTCTTCCTCCCGTCTTCGGTCTTTCTTCCTAAAACTTCATCGTTAGTTTCAAATTTATTTTGCGGCTGGTAAGGTAGTTGGGCACTGCAAACTGATCGCCATAAAGGCTTGATACCCAAAAATAGGAAATAGTATTGTTGATGTTCAGCAGGTTGAAAACTTCAAGCGTAATCCACATATCATTAATATGCCGCACAACGTTTCGGTTGACCGGCCTTGCTGCACTAATTAGTACCTTTGAAAAACCAAGGTCAATTCGCCGGTATGGTGGCATACGGAAAACATCCTGATACCGCTCGGAATTGGGCGGACCGGTTGGCAAACGGGAGCCATAGAACCCCGAGAGTTGCATTTTATAGGAAGGGTTTCCGGGTAAATAATCCTGAAAAAACAAACTGAAATTCACCCATTGGTCGGTAGGCCGGGGAATATATCCTTGTTCCACCCAAATTTGTTCTCCTTCCGAATCTATTTTCCAGTGGTCATCGCCAAAGATGTCCTCGCGAGAGGTCATAAACGATAAACTTGCCCACGACTGCACACCGCTCACAAATTCACCGTTGATTTTCATGTCCAAGCCGGTGGTGTATCCTACCGCTTCCTGTTCGGGTAAGTAGCGGATACGAACATTGTCGATTCCAGGCCGTGAAAATCCAATCGGTGCCGGCAACCACCTGGTACGAACGCTGCGCACGCGGTTTAGAATTAAGCGATCCGTCGGAAAACATTAATTCCTTGAAAAATGGCGACTGGTGGTACATCCCGGCAGAAAGCCGGAAGGAAATTTTGTTTTCCCATTCGGGGTAATAGCTAAAAGTGGCCCGAGGACTAATTAAAAGTTCGTTATTGAAATCCCAGTAATTAAAACGTACTCCTCCGGTAATATACAAGTCGCCGCTGTGAATGGGCGCACTCCAGGTATCTTGAATAAAGCCGGTGAATCGGTTTGATCTGATCGAGTTTTTACTCTTTAATTTGTAATAAAGCTCCACCTGTGAATCGGAGTAGGGGATAGAGTAGCCGGTGGAATCACGGAAAATCCATTCGTTTATTTTATTGTCGATGGCTTCGTGCTGAAGCTTTACGCCCCAGTTCAGCAGATGATTCTCCGAGTTATATGCGCCACGGTGCGAAAAGCTGTAAACCGTGGCATCCAAATAATTGCGTGCATGATTCAGAAAAGAGCCGACCCCGAGATTCAGCACACTATCGCCAAACTCTTTCGACCCCATGTCCCGTTCCAGTTGATTTAGGTAGTAATCGCCAGAAATGTCGTAGGTTTCTTTTTCTGTTGCGTAATAAGCCGATGCAATAAACTTGAGGTTCAGATTAATGTTTGGGTGAAAGTTGGCAGAAAATGCCCCTAGGTAGGTTTGGAAGTCGTCCATTTCCTGCCCGTCGAAATATATTTTTGTGTTGAGCGGTGCTTCCCAGGTGCCGAAAGTAGTCTGGCGCGTTTGCGGAATAAAATTATATTGATTTTGCGCAATATTTCCCAAAAACGAAACATCGAGTTTTGGAGAAACCTGATAGGTAATGTAGGTTTGAAAATCGAGAAAATTCGGATCGTATTCGCCTTTTTCGTCCAAACTTCCCAACAAATAACGGTTGGTTTTGTAGCGAATCCCGGAGATGTGTGCAAGTTTTCCTTTAAAGGCTACGTCTTCGAAATGAGCGGTTGCCCCGAGGAGGCTTGCCGATGCCGATCCTCTGAAGACGCTGGGTTTACGGTATTTAATATCAAGCACCGACGACATTTTATCACCATATTTTGCATTGAATCCGCCAGCAGAAAATTCGATTGTGGAAACCATGTCGCTGTTGATAAAACTTAGTCCTTCCTGCTGTCCTGAACGGATTAAAACAGGACGGTAAATTTCAATGTCGTTCACATAGACCATGTTTTCGTCGAAATTACCGCCCCGCACGGTGTATTGCGAGCTCATCTCGTTGTTGGTGGAAACACCCGGAAGCGTTTTGATCAGCGCTTCAACGGCTCCGGTTGCCGAACTTGGTACAATATCCACAAACCTCGGATCGATGCTTGTGATATTTCCGCCTTGACGCCGGGACTGCGTCACAACAATTTCAGCCAATTTCAAATCTTTTTCCAACAGTATGATTTCCCTAAATAGGTTCTCTTCCACCTTTGCGTTGATTGTATCTAAAAATGAATTATAACCCAAAGAGGAATACACCACCACGATCGGCTTTTGCGCCGGGATACGCAATGAGAACTCGCCGTTGCGGTTCGAACTTGTGCCCAAAACGTAATCTTTTAGTGCAATGTTGACCATATCGAGCGGTTTCCCATCCTGGTCTAAAATCTTCCCTTTGAGTGTGGCATTATTGCTTTGCCCATAACTTAGATGGGGCAGCAGAAGAAAAATCAGGTATATTAAATGCTTGGTTTTCATAAACGGCACAAAACTAATCATACAGATTTATTATCAACTTTATATTGATAAATAAATTGTGTAAAAGTTAGATTTTTCAGGCTTATAAATCTTTCTGATAAATGCGGTATTTTTTATAGACTTTTCCACCCATCTTTTCCATTTCTGCCCGCACTTTGGTGTTGTATTCCAGTTCCAAATGCGAATCCATGGTGGTTTTGCCCGCTTTTTTTGCTGATTCAATCAATTTGATACCCATCATCACATCTAAGCCGCGGCCCTGATAACCAGGGGCGATCGCGCCAAGCATCAGGTTCAACTGGCTCGATTTTTTTCCGGCCCTGAAAACATGCAAAAAGCCAAACGGAATCAGGTAGCCCTTCGATTTTTGTATTCCTTTACTTAAATCTGACATAGCGATGATAGCCGAAACCACATCGTTATTTTCGTTGACGATCAGTTTGACAAAAGCGGGGTTTATCAAAAATAAATAGCGGTTTGCAAAATCATCCATTTCCCTTTCGGTAAAAGGGATGAAGCCATAAACATCGGTAAAGGTTTCATTGATGAGCGTGAACACCTTTCGCACGTACGGTTTAATTTTCCGGCGGGAAGTGAATTCGACGATTTTAAGCTGTGTGTTGTTCTTGTTGTACCGCTCGGCAATGCGCTTATAGAAATCGGGCAATTCGACCGGGACAGGTATTTTATACACCACCAGATCATACTTTTTACTAAACCCTTGCTCCTCCGTCAGATCTACCATATAAGGGTAACTGCAGTTACAGGCCAGCGAAACCGGTTCGTCGAAGCCGTCGATCAGAAAGCCTTGCGGATCTTTATCGGAAAAGGCCAGCGGACCAACCAATTTCACCATCCCTTTTTCCTTCGCCCAGTTTGCAACGAATTCGATCAACGAACGATAAACTTCAGTATCGTTCCAAGTTTCAATGAAAGCAAAACGACCATGGTTTTCGCTGTGCAATCGCAATGATCGAAAGCGCGGTTCTTCTTAGAGCTGAAAAAATCCCATTCGTCCATGTATATCGGAGGCACCCAATTTTTATGGTCTTTATGAATTTGTGCAGGAAGAAGGATGAAGGTTTTTAGGTCCTTTTTCGTCGCAACTGGTTTAATAACAACGCCCATTGATTTTACATAAATTAAGCTGCGAAGATATTCAATTTTTGAATGAAAGCATGCAGGTAGTTTTGGAAATTGAACGACAGAAAAACAGGATCTTTTGATGCTTTTGGATCCGGGCAGTTGGAGCTTGTCATTTGTTCAGGATTTTGGTTGATGTTATCCGAGAATTTCTTAGTTAAAGAGCGCACCGATCTTGCTCTGAGTTGGAGTGTGGCGGAAATCCACTCAGCTAGATAATTGCTTTGTAGCTGTTGGCTTTTTTACAAGCGTTGCCTTTCTCTCTTTTGCTTTTTGCTAACCGGAAAATTAATTTTTGTTTGGAGTGTTCTTTTGATAAAAATAAAGCACTGTTGTTCAGTGCTTTATTTGATTTTGATTCAAAAAAACCCTTGAAAAGTGGAGCTGAGGGGAGTCGAACCCCTGTCCAAACGAGGAAGCCACAAGCTTTCTACATGCTTATCCCCAGACTTGTTTTTCGAACAAACACCGGATCAGGGCCACCAATGCGCCAATTATGATTTTGATTATTATTTTTTTAGGGTCAACAACCAAAACCCTGCATGCTTACCTGCCTCTTCTACCCGCTGTCAAAACCAATCAGCCCCAGTAAAATGGAATGCAAAAATACAAAAATATACGAATAAAAACAAAGGTTGAAAGAGGGGATACGAAAGACTGAAGATGCTGAAGTTGGATATCAACATGCCATTGTCGAATTGAAAAGATTAGGAGATGATTAATCGAATAAGGCGCAAGGCTTTTTAAATGCTTAATAGGGAGGTGACGCCATCCAACTAAGACTGATTACTGCGATTTCCCTCGGTCTTCCAACTTCAAACTTCCAGCTTCTGACTTCCCATTTTTCATATTCCTCCAACATACGTTTTTAACCACTTTCTCAATTCGTTCCCAATTTCAGGGTCTTTCAGTCCAAATTCGATATTGGTTTTAATGAACCCTAGTTTATCGCCAATGTCGTAGCGTTTCCCTTTGAATTTCATTCCAAACATTGCATGGCTTTTAACCATTTCGCGCATGGCATCGGTGAGCTGTATTTCGTTGTTTTTTCCAGGAGGAGTATTTTCTAAATAATCAAAAATCTCAGGCGTAAAAAGGTAGCGGCTCGCAACAGCCAAATTGGATGGTGCCTCTTCTGGAGAAGGTTTCTCTATCCAGTCTTTTGCTTTATATACTGTGTCCGAAACTTGTTCGCCATCAATAATCCCATAGCGGCTCACCAGTTCTGGTTTCACTTCTTCGAGCGCAATTACAGAGCCTTTGGTTTGATTATACACATCTATCAGTTGTTTTGTGACAGGTCCGTTTTCGCTTTGCACAAGTGTATCTCCCAGAAGGATTACAAACGGCTCATTATTAACATGATATTTGGCGTGTAATATTGCATCGCCCAAACCGTTCATCTCTTTTTGCCAAATGAAATGGATGTTGGCCAGGTTCGAAATGGCACGGATTTTCTCCAGCATTTCAAAATTGGCTTTTTTGATCAGCGATTCTTCCAACAAAGGACTCCTGTCGAAATGTTCTTCAATGGCACGTTTCCCTTTCCCGATAATCATTAAAATGTCCGTAATCCCGCTGGCTACAGCTTCTTCCACAACATATTGAATTACCGGGGTATCCACAATCGGAATCATCTCTTTAGGCGACGATTTTGTTACGGGCAAAAACCTCGTTCCATATCCGGCCGCTGGTATAACTGCTTTTCTTATCATTAAATCTGGTATTCTAAATATTCCATTAACTATGACAATGCACGATGACGGGTTTTATAACGTCAATGCCGTTTTTGCCTAATTTGTTTTTTAGTTGGTTAAACGTTGTTTCATCATGGTAGGTGCCGATGATTGCACCACCGGAACCGGTGAATTTTGCACTTGCCCCTGTGGAACGAGCCAATTCTACCATTTCGATGTTCCCTTTAGAAATGCGAACGGTTTTCCTCCGAAGGTCAAAATTCTCATCAATTAATTCGTGCATTTTGAGTTGGTCGCCGACCTCCAATGCTTTCCTGAATTCTTCCGTAATTTGGCTCCAGCGTAGCATGGCTTGCAATACTTTTGGATCGCCAATTTCGAAACGTGCTTTTAAATTGTTGTGCATTATTTCGGTCCCTTCCGAAAGATTTTTTCGGAAAGCGATATAAAATAAGGGAAATTTTTCAACTGAAATTTTTTCGTAAATCCCGTAACCACGCTGTTCCATGGTCTCCCGGTCAAAATCCATAAAAACAGGACATTCATAAGCTTGTGCAACCCGGTCCTGCAACCCTGCAGCAATGCCCAATTCGTCGTTTTCGACAGACAACACTAAATTGGCAAAAATGGGTTTTGGAATGTCAATGTTGTAAAACAAAGTCAAGGCTTTTAAACAAGCGGTGATGATTGCGCTAGATCCTGCCAGGCCTAAACGCAAAGGGATGTCTGAACTGTATCGGATGGTGAAATTTCGGTTGTCCAACTGAATGTTGTTTTTTTGACAGTACTCAAAAAAGATTTTAATCATACCTTTAATTAACCGCATCCCACCGTAATAACCGGAAAAGTGGACATCTTCCACCAATTCCTTCATGCTATTGAAATGGGTCACGTCCAAACGTTCTGGTTTTATTTCGAGTTCAGGCGTTTCGTACAGTTGTACTTTGGCTAAAAAATTGGAAAAAACAAATGCGATGGTTTTTCCAAAATATCCGTCGGAAGGGTTGCCGATTACCGCCGCACGGGGATATGAATAGGTTTCTATGATCATGTTTTTAAAAATAAAGTCACAAAATTAAGCATTCCACTTCTTCAACGCTTCCATGTTTAATTCATTTTCTATTTTTTTAGCTGCTGACGTGTACAAAAAGTCGAGGTTTTCTTTGAAATACTCGGTAATCTTGCCTCTCACAAGTTTCATCGATGTATTTATGAGGCCGTTTTCCTGGGAAAATGCTTCGGGCAAAATGGTAAGTGTAGCAGGGAGCCAACGTTCCGGAAACATTCCTTCGTGCTTTCCGCCTTTTTTAAATTCATTGATTTCGTTCTGAATAATTTCGAGCGTTTTTTTGTAGCCTTCGGGCGAGCCTTTCTCGATGTGTAAGTGTTTTAGTTCACGGTTGATATTGTCCATATCGGGTACAACCATCCCAACTGTATAAGGGTTTTGGTTGTTGTACAAGAGTATCTGACTGATAAAAGGCGACAACTCCACAACCGACTCTTCAATTCCTTCGGGGCTGTATTTCTCTCCATCGTTACCGATTAGTAAACTTTTGAATCGCCCAAGGACAACTAAAAAATCGTCCTCGTCCATATAGCCCATGTCACCGGTATACAGCCAACCGTCTTTTATGGTTTCGGCAGTTGCGGAGGGGTTGTTCCAATAGCCTAACATCACGTTGTCGCCTTTCACTACAATTTCGCCTTTCACACCTTTAGGAAGTTCGTTTCCTTCGTCATCCGCTATTTTTAGTTCGAGTTGTTTTACCAAACGGCCTGAGGTCCCGAATTTTACAGCATCTGGCACATTTGCCGAAATTACCGGAGCTGCTTCAGTGAGGCCATAACCCTGACAAACCGGCATACCCAGAGCATAGAAAAATCGTTGTAATTCTGTGTCGAGTAAAGCACCCCCGCCCACAAAAAATTCCAGATAACCACCAAAACCCGCACGAATTTTTTTGAAAAGGATTTTATCGAAGACGAATAGTAACGGTTTGAACACAAAACGAAATCCTTTCCCTGCGTTGTACCCATTGCCGTTATGGAGATAAGCCACTTTCAGTGCAAATTCGAATATCTTGTATAGCGTTTCGCCTTTTTTGCGAATTCCGGCTTCAATGTTTTTGCGAAATGCCTTGGAATAGGCCGGCACACTCATCATTAAATTGGGTTGAATTTCGTTAATGTTGACTGGAATATTTTTTATTGTTTCCATGGGTGTTTTTCCCACTTCCACCGAGGCGATACTTGCACCTACATACATAAAAACGTATAAGCAGGTGGTGTGTGCAAAAGCATGGTCCCATGGCAAAATTGCCAAAGTGCGCCAGTTGGTTTTTAGTTCCATCAATGTGTTCGACTGGACCACGTTTGCCGCGTAGTTCAAATGCGAAAGCATAATTCCTTTGGGATCCGCCGTAGTGCCCGAAGTATAAGAAATATTTGCAATATCATTGGGTTGAATGGCTTTCCATATCAATTCAAAATCCGTTGTATTGCTTTGTCTAAAAAATTTACCTTCGTTTTGAATTTCGCGAAAATCAAGGTCATTTTCTCCTGCGTTTTCTTTGCCGTCTAAGTAAACCACTTTCTCAAGTTCGGGCAATTCATTTCGAATGTCTTCAATTTTTTGTGCGTGCTGTTTCGAAACAAAAACGTATTTACTCCCGCTGTGTTTCAGGCGGAAAACAAGTTCATTTTTTTCTAATCGAATAGATAGGGGGACGTTTATCCCTCCGGCGTACAACATTCCCATTTCGCTAATAATCCAGTCGTTGCGGCCATCGGCGACCAGAGCGGCACGATCGCCCTTTTTGAACCCCATTTTAACCAATCCGGCAGCGAGATTCAGTACTTGTTCGCGGGTTTCTTTGTAGGTAGTACCATCGTATTTTCCATCCTTTTTTTCCCATAAATAAATGTTGTCGGGGTAGTTAGCAACTGCGGTTTCAAAAAGTTCGATTATCGTGTTCATTTTTTTTAAAGATTGGTTTTTTATTAAGTGAAACAAAAAGGAGCATTTTCAATTATGAGTTTAAGACTATGGCGGGCTGAAAAATTAAGAAACCAAAAACTGATATATGGTTTTCTCGTGCATCGTTTCGCCTGGTTTTAATAGGGTAGAGGGGAAATCCGGCTGGTTCACCGAATCGGGATAATGCTGTGTTTCCAGAGCAATTCCTGAATAAGGTCCAAATTTCTCTTCACCGTCGATAGTCAGTTTAGGATTCCAGTAGCCCGTGTAAACCTGAACTCCGGGCTGTGTGGTGAACACTTCTATCCGTCGTCCACTATTTTCTTCGCTCAAACTGGCTATATGTTTCAGTTCTCCGGATTCGTTATCCAAAACAAAATTGTCGTCGTAGCCGGTGGGCAATGTTTCCATATCCCGGTTGATTATTTTTGGTTTGGTAAAATCAAAGGGCGTTCCTAAAACATCAACAATTTTTCCGGTAGGAATTTGCTCTTTCATTTCTGTCATTTTTGTTGCGACCAGGTGCAACCTGTGGTTCAAAATGTTTTCCTTTCCGCCGGTGAGGTTAAAATAGCTATGGTTAGTTAGGTTAACCACGGTTGTTTTATCGGTTTCCGCAAAATATACAATCGAAAGTTCATTTTTCTCATTGAGAGAATAAGTGCAGGTAACCTTCAGGTTTCCCGGATAATTTTCTTCCATGTCCGGACTTATATACGTTAGTTTTATACCAACCCGTCCGCTTTCATCAAAGGTTTCAGCATCAAACAAGCGACGGTCGAAACCCACTTTACCACCGTGCAAATGATTTGGTCCGTTGTTGATGGCCATTTGGTATTTCACCCCGTCGATTTCGAGCTTGCCTTGGCTAATACGGTTACCAAAACGCCCGATAATGGCGCCGAAATAAGAGTAGTTCCCCAAATATTCATCGCTTAGATAAGTTTCCAGCTTGTCGAAACCGCATACTATATTTTCTGTTATCCCATTTTTATCGGGCATTTCAATGCAGGTTATAATAGCTCCGTAGTTGGTAATTTTAATACTTATTTCCTGGTTTTTCAATGTGAAAAGCCGGACCTCACGACCATCCTTCAATTTGCCAAATAAAGTTGATTCGATTTTCATACTCGCTAATTTTAATTTCCAAGACATCAAAAATGCGAAAAGTAAATGAAACGTCCGAAGTATTGGTTGTAATTTAAAACATATTGTAATTTAGCAGCAAACTTTTTTCTGCAGAAACCAAAAACCAAATGGTGAAAAGACTTATTGAAATCGATCTAAAATCGCCGCATCCTAAATACCGTCAAATAATGGATTCTATTGAGGAAGCGATTAATAAAAAAACACTAAAAAAGGGGGATAAAATTCCTTCCATCAACCAAATTTGTTCCGGTATGAGTTTGAGCCGCGACACGGTGATGTTTGCGTTCAATGAGCTAAAAGCAAAAGGAATAGTGCATAGCCAACCCGGCAAAGGATATTATGTTTCGGTATCGGAAATTCAGAACCAGGAACGGGTTTTTGTGCTATTCGACGAGCTCAATGCTTTTAAGGAAGATTTGTATAACTCATTGATGTCAAATTTAAAAGGAAAGGCAAGCGTAGATATTTTCTTTCATCATTTCAATTATAAAGTATTTAAAAACCTGATTGCCGAAAGTATCGGAAATTATACTTCCTATGTGTTGATGCCAGCAACCTTTGATAGCCTCAGTCATTTGCTCTCGAAATTACCAAAAGATAAATTGTTTATTTTAGATAGGTACAAACCTGAATTGAAAAACTATCCGATGCTCTATCAGGATTTTGAATCCGATTTTTGTGATGCATTGCATGAGGGCATCCATTTGTTGAGAAAATACAGAAAACTGGTTTTTATTCATCCGGGAGGAAAAGAACCTATTGAAAGGGTAAAGGGTTTTGAGCGTTTTTGCAAAGAAAATAAATTCGATTATCAGGTGGCTAAGTCGTTGGACGGATTGCGACCGAGCTTGTACGAAGCATTTTTTCTAATTTCGGACCGCGATCTGGTCCGGATGATTAAACTGGCAAAAGATTACAACTTCCAACTGGGACAAAAATTTGGTATCGTTTCCTTTAACGACACTGTGTTGAAAGAGGTGGTAGCCGGAGGTATTACTACGATTTCAACCGACTTTGTGGCAATGGGAAAAACACTTGCAGAAATGGTTTTGGGCCGTTCAACTAAACAGCTCAAAAATCCTTCGAGATTAATTGTACGCAACAGCTTATGACAAAAAACATACTTTAAAAGTTTTTAATACCATTGGAACTGTATTTTAAAATTATATTTGCCCCTACTACCACCAACCAGTTGAAATGAATTAGAATTGAATAAATAATAAAATGATGACGAAAATTACAAGTTTAAACGACAAAATTAACGGTGGAAATAATTCATTGTTTCATGAATTATACGGAACCGATACCAACGTACTAAAAGAGCAGTCAGACCGCTATGCCGGGCTGATGAGAGAATTCGAACAAACTTACGGCGCAGATGATGTTCAACTCTTTAGTTCGCCCGGGCGGACAGAAATTGG
>CAJDWI010000030.1_pt1 | contig 14293 bp, 13 predicted proteins | sample 7391561 | NCBI WGS metagenome assembly CAJDWI01 (sample SAMEA7055724, study PRJEB34461) | soil metagenome | biome: terrestrial ecosystem; feature: Peninsula; material: soil | place: Antarctica | collected 2016 | reverse complement strand
GTTTTTTCACTGTACGGTTTCGTGAAAGAATAATCGGATTGGCCAGAAGAGTCATAAAAACTCACATTACCCACTTTTTCGCTCATACCAAAAATGCTAACCATGGCGTAAGCCTGTTTCGTAATTTTTTCCAAATCGTTTTGTGCCCCCGACGATATTTTATTGAAAATCAGCTGTTCAGCGGCTCTTCCGCCTAAGGCAGAACACATTTCGTCAAGCAGTTGTTCTTTCGTAGTAATTGAGCGCTCCTCTGGTAGATACCATGCGGCGCCAAGTGCTTTACCACGCGGCACGATGGTGACTTTTACCAGCGGGTGTGCATATTCCAGCAACCAGCTAATCGTAGCATGACCGGCCTCGTGAAAGGCAATAGTTTGTTTTTCTTCTTGTGAAATGATTTTGTTTTTCTTCTCCAATCCACCCACAATCCGGTCAACAGCATCCAGGAAATCTTGTTTGCCAACCGATTCGTGGCCTTTGCGTGCAGCAATCAAAGCTGCTTCGTTGCACACATTGGCAATGTCAGCACCTGAGAAGCCCGGAGTTTGTTTGGATAGAAAATCCACTTTTAAATCCTCGCTTAACTTCAAAGGTTTTAAATGCACGTTGAAAATTTCAGCTCGTTCATTCAGGTCGGGAAGCTCAACATGAATTTGTCGGTCGAAACGTCCGGCCCGTACCAAAGCACGGTCGAGAATATCAGCGCGGTTGGTGGCTGCTAAAATAATTACCCCGGAGTTCGTGTCGAATCCGTCCATTTCAGTGAGCAACTGATTCAAGGTGTTTTCGCGTTCGTCATTCGAGCCCATGTTTGGGTTTTTCCCTCTGGCCCGCCCAATGGCGTCAATTTCGTCAATAAATATGATGCAAGGCGCTTTTTCCTTCGCTTGTTTAAACAAGTCACGCACCCGCGAGGCACCAACCCCTACGAACATTTCAACGAAATCGGAGCCGGACATGGAGAAGAAGGGAACGTTTGCTTCGCCTGCAACGGCTTTTGCCAATAACGTTTTCCCCGTTCCGGGTGGACCAATCAGCAATGCTCCTTTTGGGATTTTACCCCCCAGTTTGGTATATTTTTCAGGATTTTTAAGAAACTCCACAATTTCTTCCACTTCCTGTTTTGCTTCGGCCAATCCGGCAACATCTTTAAAGCTTGATGTAACTTTTTGGTCTTTGTCGAAAATTTTAGCTTGCGATTTTCCGACGTTGAAAATACCGCCGGCACCACCGCCGGCACCACCACGGCTCATTCTTCTGAATATCCACCACCACAGCAGAATCAACAATACGAACGGACCGATGGAAAATAAAATATCGCTCACCCAATTGTGTTCCTCCTTGTATTCTGGCAATATTTCATCTTGATTATTCTCCTGGGCTTCGCGCAAATTCCGCTCAAAGGTTTCTACCGAGCCAATATTGAATTTAAAATGGGGGCCGGTTTCTACCGGTTTGGAAAAATTGGCATCAAATTGTGCCTTGTAGTTGTCGAGCTTATCTTTTTTAATATAAATATTGGCCACTTTATCGTTCACCACAACAATCCGTTCAATGTCCTGGCTGGCCAGCATAGTCGATTTTACTTCGCTCCAGTTGGTTTCAACCGGGCCACGGCTGTTGCTCAAATAAAACTGTACAATAATAAAGACAATCGCTATAATCCCATAAATCCAATATGCATTGAATTTTGGCCCTTTGCCATCGTTGTTTTTGGTTTGGTTGAATATGTCAAAAGGATTATTTTGAGGTTTGTTCTTCTGGTCTTTATCTTTTTCTTTATTCTCTGTCATGATATGTTGCTAATTTTCGTCTTCAATTTTTGTGCGTTTGGCGTCGGCCCAAAGTCCTTCCAAGTCATAAAAGTCACGTGCATCTTTCTGAAAAACATGCACCATAATCTCGCCATAATCCAATAAAACCCATATTGAGTTACGATATCCGTCTTTATGCCATGCGTTTATTCCGGTGTGTTCTTTAACGGTATCTTCTACCGAAAGCGCAATGGAGTTTGCCTGTGTGGTAGAAGTTCCGTGGCAGATCACAAAATAGCCGCATTCGGTATGATGTACGCTGTTTAAATCGATTACAAGTATTTCTTTCCCTTTAATTTTCTTTATTCCTTCCAGGATGTTTTCCAAGAGTATTTTTGTTTCTACTTCGCCTTTATTCATAAATTACTTTATTCCTTGCAAAGATAATCTTTTTGTGTTATCCTCTTTTTAGGTATTTTCGTTTGTTTGCAAATGATAACAAAACCAACAACTTAATAAATGGTTTACTACATTTGTTTGTTATAAAAATATGGACACTAAAATCATCTTTTTGAATGAGGTAGAATCCACCAACAACTATGCCAACGGGCTTGTTTTGTCGGATGCGGCAGATGAAGGGACTGTCGTTATGACACGCTTTCAGAAAAAAGGAAAAGGGCAGCAGGGAAATGGCTGGGAAAGCGAAGCCGGGAAGAATTTATTGGCCACTATCATCCTCTATCCAAAGTTCTTACCAGCGGGCAAACAATTCTATATTTCAAAAATCATTTCTTTAGCAATAGCTGGTATTTTGGCTGATGAGGTTGAAAATGTTTCCATAAAATGGCCCAACGATATCTACATCGGACATAAAAAAGTCGCCGGTATTTTAATTGAAAATTCAATAAAAGGAGTAACCCTATTCTCATCGATTGTGGGAATTGGCTTGAATTTAAACCAGGAAAGGTTTGCATCGGGCGCATTAAATCCGATAGCTTTAAAACAAATAACTGGAAAGGGATACGAGCCAGAAAGCATATTGAAGAAAATCACAAACTCATTTTTCAAGTGGTACGAAAAATTGAAAGCTGGAGATTATAATGAAATTGGCAGTGCCTATATGACGCAACTTTTCCGGAACGGCGAATGGAGTTTATATCGAAAAAAAGGAGTTGTATTTGAAGCCAGAATTGTCGGTATTGGTGAATTCGGTCAACTTCAGCTGGAAGACCGCAAGGGAAAAATTTCGACATTTATGTTTAAAGAAGTGGAGTTTGTGATTTGAGAAAGGAAAGTCATTGGAGAATTTGTCATTGGGAAATTGGTCACTGGTCATTGGGGAATTAGTCATTGGGATTTTCTAATCAATGACTTTAGGCATAATAAGGTAATATTTAAAATTTGATAGAAATTCATAGTATGACTCGAGTCATGCTATGAATCGCTGAAAACTGCGACTTTCTTACCGCTTCCTCCTTTGGGGGAAGGTTGGGTTGGGGCTTTCTCTATTTGTAAGGCAATTTCGAGAGGGTTTCTGCCAAATGGTTTACGCCTTCTTCCAGTTTGTTACCGGCCATCATTTTTATCATCATGCTCATTTCCGCATGAAGAGTCAAACGCATTTTCGTATTGAAGGAATCCTCAGGAATAAGTTGTATCCAAAAAGTAAAACTTAAAGGCAAGCCGCCCGAACTCTCTACTTTTATGGTCTTGAACGGCTCGCGCTTCACAATTTTTATTTCAGCAAGCCCTAAACCTGTTATATTGAACTTACAGGAATCGCGGTCGGAAGAAAAATTCGTGATTTTAATTTGAGGGATTTTCTCGGTAATCCGTTCAATTAAACCGGAGTTTAAGTATCCCGATAAATTTTGAAAATTTGAAAGGTAATCGAAAATCACCTGTTCGTTTTGGTTTACCAATTTTACGTCGCTGATATATTTGCTTAAACTCATGGTATTTTTTTATTTTCCCCAGTTCGACGGATCTTCGCGCCATTGCATAAGCGTTTCCACCTCGTCAGGAGTTACTTCGCCAATTTCAACTGCGGTGTCAATCAAAGTTTGATATTGGCTGAGCGAAGTCAGTTCGATACCTGCTTTTTGGAAATTATCCCTGGCGTGTTTGAAATTATAGGTGAATATGGAAACCATGCCGATTACTTCGCCGCCAAAGTTATTTACAGCTTCGGCAGCATTCAGGCTGCTAATTCCAGTTGATACCAGATCTTCGACCACAACCACTTTTTTAAAGGGTGCTAAATCGCCTTCAATTAGGTTTTCCAGACCGTGGCCTTTGGGTTTCGAACGCACATAAATAAAGGGCAAACCTAACACTTCGGCTACCAAAACACCCATCGCAATGGCTCCTGTTGCAACCCCTGCAATCACTTCTGCCTGAGGATACTTTTCTCTGATAAGATCCACAAAACGATCGCGTATGTAAGTACGCGTTTTTGGATACGAAAGAATTTTGCGGTTGTCGCAATAAATGGGTGATTTCCAGCCCGAAGCCCAGGTAAACGGGTTTTTAGGTTGAATTTTTATGGTATTAATTTCCAATAATTTCTTTGTAACTTCAATTTGTACCGATTCCATGGCGATATTTGTAGCTTTAAAATTGAAAACAAATGTATAAAGTTTTTTTTAACGACCGGGAGATCAATATTGTTGGTACACGGAATATAACATTAAATAAACCGTGTGATAAAATAAAGGATTTGGGCTCGAAAGAGTCGGTTGGTAGGTGGTTTGAGGAGTTTTCGAAAAGCGAAGCGCAATGTGTCTCTATTTTTAACCAAAAGCCAGTAGAGTTTTTTGAGAAGACATTTGTACCGGCCTTTTTAACAGTACCGGCTGCTGGTGGAATTGTTGTTCGAAACAAAAGACTGCTTTTTATTTTCAGGAACGGAAAGTGGGATTTGCCAAAGGGGAAAATCGACAAAGGCGAGGTTGCCGAAGAAGCCGCATTGCGCGAGGTAGAAGAGGAGTGCGGCATTTCAGGTCATAAAATTATAAAGCGGCTTCCTTCTACTTTTCACATCTATGAATCGCCTTATAAAAAAACGTTTGGACAATGGATTCTAAAAGAGACTTTTTGGTTTGAAATGAGCTATTCGGGAGACAATAACGGAACTCCGCAAACCGATGAAAATATCACACAATTGCATTGGTTTGCAAAAGATGAACTGAGTGTTGTTTTGGAAAACACAGATTCACAGATTAAAACAATGTAGTGGCTGATTTCGCTGAGGTTTTTTTCCTTCTGCCAGCTGGCAGAGAGGCGGAGAGGGCTTTACTTTCGCTGCCGCTCAAAAAGTTCGCGTTGCAAGAAAGTGCCGAACTGCTGCTCGAAACCATCCAGAGGTGCTTTGGCTGCCTCAAATTTCATCCTGTGGTTTTCATCCAGTAAAAAACATTGCGGATAAGATTTTACGTTGTATTCTTCAATGTACTTACCTGTTTCGTCAAGCAGTTTTACGCCGCCGATCTTATCTTCCGAAAGATATTTCTTCATTGCGGCTGCGCTGGTATTTCTCAGAATCACAAAAATTTCCAAGTTTTTTTCAAATTTTTCCAAAAGCGTATTTATATTTTTTAATTGTTCCCGGCACACGCTCATTTCTGTATCGGCAAAAACAAGGTATTTGAATTTGGTTTTGTTGGTATTGGTGCAAACGGATAGGCCAGCGATCGTTTTTAAACAGACGGGTGCCGCAAGGGTGCCCGGTTGCAAGTGCGAAAGTTTCGCTGAAATATTTTTTGCAGTAGTATTTATGAGTGTGGTTTTGCTTTTGGTGAATCGTTCGGATTTCACCATTTGTTGAATCGCAGCCTTCGAGAAATCACCGGAATAAAAAGCGTCGTGTAGCATTTTCAACAAAGCCAGCTCCGCTATTTCACCGCTAATGTTGTATTTCGATTTAACATGATCGAGAAGGAAAGACACGTTCGAACTGTTCACCGCTTTGCGAATATCGGCACCTTTCAAGGTTTTTGCCTCAAAGCTTAGTTGCCCTCCAAAAGTTTTTCCGAAGAGTTCGGTAAACGACGGGCGCAACCAATATTCCGGTTTTATGCCGGAAAAGATTTGCGAATAGTCTTCGGGTTTCAACCTGAAAGCTTCGGCCTCTACCATTTTTAATTTCATTTTTTTATGAAACTGAAAGGCTTCTGAAGCTGGGCTATCAAACTTTTTATTGAGAAAATACAACAATGAATCATAAATCTTGCGTGACTGCCGAAAATACAATTGATCGAAATATTTATCGGTAAGCTGGTTGAGTTGAATGTCGAAATCGGAAATGAGGTTGTTGGCTTGCTGTGGATTGGTGGTGACAAACCAAAAGGAAACCGGCATAAAATAAGGATTTTTTTCGTCGGCAAATGATTTACGACGTATCGGTGGCAATTTCAATTCCAAAGTTGAGTTGGGTTCAATCAGGAGCATCCCGTGATAAATACCAAATTCACAAAAAACGTTCAATGCGTTGCTACAGTTTACCGTTGTCCGGCTTTTACCCGACTGGTCAAACTCCAGGGTAAATGCAAGTTCTTTTTCTGCAGTAACCGGATCTGCCGGACTGAAGAATTCCAATCGTTGCCCTGCATATTCCTTGTTTTCGCAATGGATAATTACTTCGGCACCAACTAAATTGGCGTAAAAGAACAAGCCAAACAACAGAAAGATAAAACGCATGGAATTTATTCTTTTGGTGGTTTTTCCACTTTGAATTCGTTGGGATCGAGTCCTTTGGGGAGAAACATACTGGCATCGCCGCCGTGGAAAACAATGTCGCGAATAATGGTGGCGTTCACCGGTGTATGTTCGGGCAAAGTAAGCAGGAACACGGTTTCAATGTCGGGATGCATTTTTTTGTTGATTTGTGCAATGGCGCGCTCGTATTCAAAATCGGCCGATGTTCGCAAACCGCGAAGGATATATTGCGCGCCCACTTGTTTGCAAAAATCCACGGTCAGCCCGTCGTGAAGCTGAACTTCAACTTTATCCCGATCTTTAAAAACCTGGTTTATCCATTTCAACCTTTTTTCAATAGAATAAAACGATTTTTTGTTGGCGTTGTGCCCGATCATGATCACGATTTTGTCGAACATCGGGATAGCACGGTTTACAATTGATTCATGCCCAACGGTAAACGGGTCGAACGATCCGGGGAATATGGCGATTTTTTGCATGATTACTTTTTGCTAAAGTTTGTGTTTTTTATTCATCTTACTTGCAACAAAAATAAAGAAATTAAGAGAACCGAAATCCAAATCTATAAACTCTTTCCCCAAAACGGAGTGTTTGCATGGAATATTGCCTTAAGAAATTTCATGAAACCCTAATATGTCTTATGTGCCTACTTGTGGTTTAAAAACTGAAACATGAACTAAATTCCCCTATAATCACTTAATTTGCACCTTTATTCTTAGAATTTCGATTTGAAAAGGACACCCGAAAATATCTTGTGGAGTTTTGCTTTTTTGTTGATTGCATTCGCCTGGCTGTTTGGCTTATTCGTTGATTTAACGGCCGATTCGGGTTTGTATGCTGCAATTTCGCGACAAATGGTGGAAAGTGGCGATTGGTTCAATCTCAAAATAAACGGCGAGGCCTACGACCAAAAGCCTCATTTGTTTTTCTGGTTGGCGGGGCTTGGCATCCGGCTTTTTGGTAATAACAATTTTGCGTACAAGCTTTTCCCCTTTATTTACGGCTTGGGTGGAATTTATTTTACCTATCGTCTCGGCAAACAACTCTTTTCAAAGGAAGTGGGAAGGTTGGCTGCCCTTATTGCTGCCACATCACAAATTTATTTTCTCTACTTTTTTGATTTTCATACTGATTCCGTTTTGCAAACCGGGGTGGTTTTAGCACTTTGGCAACTGGCTGCCTATTTACAAACTCAAAAAATTGTGAACTTTGTTTGGGGTTTTGCTGGCATTGGGTTGGCCATGCTTTCCAAAGGCCCTATTGGTGCTATTTTGCCTACGTTTTCGGTTTTATTTTTCCTTTTGGCAAAAAAAGATTTCCGGCAACTTTTCCACCCGAAATGGCTGTTGGGAGCTTTCGTGTCGCTGATAATTGTTTCTCCGGCCTTAATTCATTTGTACCGAAGTTTTGGTACTGAAGGCTTGAAATTCTTTTTTATTACTAACAACTTTGGTCGAATCACGGGCGATTACGCAGGTTCTAGCAACGATTACTTTTTTTATCTGCACACGGTGTTGTGGGCTTTCTTGCCATGGACTGTTTTTGCGACTGTCGCATTATTTTTAGAAATAAAAAGTTGGTTTAAAAAAGATACACGATCGCATTGGGGAATTTATCTATTAGCCAGCGTGCTAGTGCTTATCTTTGTGTTGAGCATTGCAAAAGGGAAAGCACCCAACTATTTTCTGATTGTTTTTTCGCCCATTTCGGTAGTTGCTGCAAGTTGGCTGTTGCGTTTCAATTCATTTTCAACCAAAATAAAAGCAGTTTTAGTTTGGACACAAAGAATATTTCTGTTCTTGTTTTTCTTGTTGTTTTTTGTCGCAGCAGTAGTGCTTTCTCCCGGCAAAATTTGGTTCGCGGTTGTGTTGGTTCTTATTACGGGTATAATAGGCTATTATATAATTCGAAACCAAAGCAACAGATTGAAGGGGATTGTGATGCTTTCGGTGATTGTTGTCGCTACTGTTAATTTGTATTTCAATTCGGTAATCATTCCGGGATTGTATAAATACCAGGGCGCACGACAAGCATTGGAAATTTATGAAAAGCATTCAACCCCAAAAGACCAACTCTATAATTTTGAACTGGGAGAATACGAACTGTTTTATTACGCCCAAGATTCGGTTGCCCAATTAAATGATTGGGATGAATTACACATTGCCATGCAAAAAACCGGAACCTGGCTCTACACGAATGAATTAAAATACGATTATATCAAAAACAGGGGATTTGATATCGACACCGTATATCAAATCCGGCAGCGTGGAATGAACCGGGTGCGCTCTAAATTTTTAAATCCTGCAACCCGCGAGGAATCGCTTGGAACAAATTATTTAATCAAAGTAAAATAGACGTTTTCCTGCATATACAACCGATAATATGGTAAATTTGACTGAAGCTTTTCCCGCTTGCGAAAAATCTCACTACTCACTACTCAAATCTGATCTTTCCATTTACAACCTTTTCCCTAATGGAAGTTTGTAGAGTGTTATTTTGATTTATCTTTGGGCGCAACTTAATTGTTATCATAAAAGGATGAATAGAAAATCATTGTTGTCGGTCATAATTCCGGTGTACAACGAAGCTAGAACCATTCATATTATTTTGGATCGGGTGGTGGACGTTGAATTGGCTTATGGTTTTGAAAAAGAAATTATTTTGGTGAACGACTGCTCCACCGACGATTCGGTGGAAGTAATTACTAAGTATATAGAGAATCATGTTGGGGTAAGAATGCAGCTTTTTGAGCAAGCAGTGAACATGGGAAAAGGTGCGGCTTTGCACCGTGGATTCAAAGAGGCACATGGAGATTATATCATCGTTCAGGATGCCGATTTGGAATACGACCCGCGCGAATATAACCACCTGTTGAAACCCATTGCGGAAGGAAGTGCCGACGTGGTTTACGGATCACGGTTTTCGGGCGGAAACCCACATCGGATTTTGTTCTTCTGGCATTCTATCGGCAACAAACTGCTCACTTCCGTTTCTAATATGTTCACCAACCTCAACCTGACCGACATGGAAACCTGCTATAAAATGTTCAGGTCTGACATCATTAAAAACCTGGAATTAAAGGAAAACCGTTTCGGGTTTGAACCCGAAGTAACTGCCAAAATTTCAAGGATTCCCAAAATCAGGATTTATGAAGTGGGTATATCTTACTATGGCCGAACTTACGAAGAAGGAAAAAAAATAGGCTGGAGGGATGGTTTCAGGGCCTTGTACTGCATTGTGAAATACAATGTTTTTCACGGATAATTCAAGTAGAAAATCATCGGCAATGCAAAAGTTCCCCGAAAAAAAATGGATGCTTGCTGCACTATCTATCATTGGATTCATCTTTGTATTATTTGCCTTTTTAACTGAAATACCTGCAGGGGGCGCTGATAATTATGCGCATTTTAATATTGCACGATGGGCGTTTAGGTATCCCAATCTGTTTCTTGACCACTGGGGGAAACCGGTATTTACCATTTTAAGTGCTCCTTTTGCTCAATTAGGTTTTAGTTTTGTTCGCATTTTCAATACAATTTGCGGATTGTTGACTGGCTGGTATGCGTATAAACTTGCCGCATTGTTAAAGTTAAAATATGCATGGTTTGCTGCGTTGATTGCCATATTTACCCCAATTTATTTTGTCATGATGTCATCGGGCATGACTGAAATTATTTTCAGTTTGCTGTTGATTGTTTCCGTTTATCATTTTTTTAAGGAGAATTATATTTATTCGGCAGTACTTATCTCTTTTCTATTTTTGGCGCGGACCGAAGGATTTGCATTTTTACTTCTTTTTATTATTGGCTTCATTGCAAAGAAGCAATACAGGGCAATCCCGTTTTTGCTTTCAGGATTTCTTTTGTTCAGTTTAATAGGTTGGATATATTATTATCACGATTTTTTCTGGCTGATAAATAACCGACCATATGCAATAGGCGGTGAAACGGTTTATGGCAGAGGAAACTGGTATCATTTCTTTGTTAAAATGCCAGATTACTTTGGCTATGTTATCACGGTATTATTGCTGGCTGGCACAATTATTTTAGCGCTTGATTGGGTTGCAGGTAAACAAAAGTCTAAAAATCCGTATTTTCTCGTGATCATTTTAGTACTTGGAACTTTTTGGGGATATTTTTTCATACACAGTTATCTATGGTGGAAAGGTGAAACATCAGCCGGATTGCAGCGTGTAATGGCAGCCGTTTCGCCAATGGTTGGGATTATTGGTACCATTGCCATTAATGGTTTATATAAATTCATCAAATCTAAAAATACAACCCGGCTGGTAATTGCTATTCTTTCGGGTTACATCGTTTTTGCAGCATTTCATTTTTATTTCTTTACGGTTTCCCGCGATTTAAGTACCGAAGTCCTGAAACGCACAACTGCATGGTTAAAAGAGTCGGGCAGTTTGAAATACAAATTGGTAATGCACAATCCGTATTTTGCATTTTCCACAGAAATAGATGCCTGGGATACCAACGTTCTCCAATATGGATTCAGTAATAATGATACTCCAGCGGAAGGATTGCCCGATAGCACACTATTTATTTGGGATGCTCACTTTTCTGCTAATGAGGGAAGATTAGCTTATGAGAAAATAATGGAGAACCCTAATTTTGAATTAATTAACTATTTTGAACCGGAAGCTTCATTTAAAGTTTTGGGAAATAATGATTACAGAATTTTAATATTCCGAAAAATATCCAACACAGCAAAAAACAACTATTTCGAACTTGATAAGTTGAGGAAGGAACCAATCGAAAATGAGATTTATTTTAGCGGAATCTATAATTTTCAGCAGAAATATTCAGATGAGACAATGGAATCAAGGCGATTTAGAACCGAACGGGACAGCTCGAATTGGGCTTATAGCCTTTTGGATACCGAGTTCAGTCCTGCATTTGTAGTTCAGGAAGAAAAAATTGAAAAGAACACTACAAACAGGATTCATATTTCAATGGACATTTGCAGCTCTGAAATTTTTAGTAAAAACCGATTGTTAATGGTTTGTTCAAGCGAAAAGAATTCTAAATCTGTTCATTACGAAGCGTTAGACATTGCAGAACAAATTGAAGAAATCAACGTTTGGAGTAAAACGGAATTCATTTTTAAAGTGCCGGATAATTTTCCGGAAGGTGGAATAATAAAATTATACATTTGGAATATTGATAAAGGGAATGTGCTGATTGACAACTTCAAATTCGATATTGCAAAACGAACAAATTAAGAAATATGGGTGAAATATTGGGAAACTCTAAATATGGAACTGATACGTTGGAAGTAATTTCGGCAGCTAATAATTTCAACCGCTGGATGTACGAAACCATAAAACCACATTGCAGAGGGCAGATTTTAGAAATCGGTAGTGGAATTGGCAATATTTCGCGGTTTTTTATTGAGGACGGAGCAGAAATTTCGCTCAGCGACATTGAAATCAGCTATTTTCCGCGTTTAAAAGAAAAATTTGACGATAAAGAAAACATGAAAGGAATGTACCGTCTTGATTTTTCGGACAAAAATCTGGAAAATAATCATCCGGAAATGTTGGGTAAATTCGATACTATTTTTGCACTAAACGTTGTAGAGCATATTCCCGACCACGAACAGGCGTTGCGAAATGCAATGAAGATGCTCCGTCCTGGCGGCAGGGTAGTTATCCTTGTACCGGCCTTTCAGTCTCTGTTTAATGGTTTCGACACACAATTGGATCACCAGCGCCGCTACACCCGGAAATCGTTGCAAAAGCTCATCGAGGAAAGTGGTTTCACGCTGAAGAGTGCGCAATATTTTAACTTTATTGCAATTTTAGGTTGGTATATTTCAGGAACCATACTAAAAAAGGAAATGATTCCTAACGGACAAATGAAATTCTATGACAAATTGGTTCCACTTTGGAAAGTAATAGATTTCTTTACCAGCAGAATTGCTGGCGTTTCAGTTATTCAGGTGGGCGAAAAATCAGCTTAAAACACATCTGAAAATGACGGCTAAACAAAGAAACGTTCGAAAAATATTGCAGCTTTCAGCTTATGTCATTTTGCTGGGCATTATTTCGTTTCTGGTTTTACAGCGTCATCAAAACACAGGATATTTTAACTGGAGGAGCAAAATGTGGGGCGATGCGGTGGGATATTATGTGTACCTTCCCGCCACCTTCATTTACGACTTTGATGCTGCTAAATTACCCGAAAAGATAACCGAAAAAACTGGCGATGGGTTTATCATTAATGAGCAGGGTAAAATTATTACGCGTTATTCTTGTGGAGTTGCTATTTTGCAGGCGCCTGTATTTTTAGGTGTTCACTTATTTGCCGGGTTAACAGGAGAAGAACAGGATGGCTTTTCTGGTATATATCATTTTGTTTCAAGCTTTGCGGCAATAATTTATTCCTTTCTCGGGATACTTTTGCTATGGCACTTCTTACAAGGGTATTTCAATAAATGGATTTCAAGCCTAACCATTCTTACTCTTTTTTTTGGTACTAACCTATTGTATTATACTATCGATGCGACTGGTATGTCTCATGTTTATTCCTTTTTCCTTTTTGCATTTCTACTGGTACTTTCAAAGTTATTCTTTACAGAAAACCGGCAACGAAAAAAAATAATATACTTTATTTTAATCTCCCTTGTTAGTTCATTAATTGTCTTAATCAGGCCCACCAATATTGCCTTTGTCGGTTTGGTTTTTATTTTGGATTGTAACTCCTGGAATGATTTGAAATTGAGGTTTATTCAGGTCTTCTCAATAAAGAATATTATTATTCTCGCTATTTCCTTGTTTATTGTTTTTCTGCCCCAACTTATCTATTGGAAATACGCTTCGGGCAGTTATTTCACTAATCCTTATAAGGGATATGGGTTCACAAATTGGGCTTCACCAAAAATTATTGAATTCCTGTTCTCTACCAACAACGGACTTTTCACTTACAACCCACTCTATTTTCTAATACTGTTTGCCCTTGTTTTTATGATAGTTAAAAAGCAAAGTTTTTATTTACGTTTTTTCTTCCTGGTTTGTGTTTTCGTTTGGTTGCGGATTTGGCAGCCGGAATTTTGTTGAATATACCACGATCTTTGCCCTGCCTTTGGGTTTTTTGTTTCAACGGTCTGCCAATTTTTCGATTAAGTTGAAACGTATTTTAATTATTTCCACAATCTTTTTGGTTTTGATTAATTTGAAGTTGGTTTCAGCTTACGATAAGTGCTTTCTAGGAACTGACTGGGATTTTAAAGAATATTCCTATTTTCTAAAACAGAGGACGGCTAGAAAAGGAGTTTTATATTCCAGCAAAGATGATTTGAACACCAACAATGAGTTTTCAAAAGCGATTAGGGTTAATTTGAAGAATAGCACTCTGGTTAATTACAGAAGAGCAGAGGTGTCGGTAGATGCGGAAATCTATACTGCAAATTCGGATGCAGCGATCGTAGTTACGATTGTTTCAAAAGATTCAACAATATATTGGAATGGCTATCCCTTAAAAGAATCTTACAACTTCAATAAACTGGGAGAAAAACAAAAAATTAAAAATTATTTCTGGCTTCCCCGTTCTTACACCACTGATTCTGAAATTTCAACATTTATATGGAATATAAATAAAGACTCGTTGCAAGTTTCAAACCTTAGAATATATTTGGAGTAATTGAATTACTATAATTTGGCCATGAAAAAATTCGCTATTTCGAAAGCATCGATTTTTATTTTATTGCTAATATGTGCCTGGCTGGGAAATAACCTTGACCCTTGGGGCAAAAACGAAATCATTCAAAACGATGTGGTTTCGTATTACGCTTATTTGCCGGCGGCTATTATT
>CAJDWI010000022.1_pt1 | contig 14839 bp, 14 predicted proteins | sample 7391561 | NCBI WGS metagenome assembly CAJDWI01 (sample SAMEA7055724, study PRJEB34461) | soil metagenome | biome: terrestrial ecosystem; feature: Peninsula; material: soil | place: Antarctica | collected 2016 | reverse complement strand
AATGAGATGAAAATATTAATTGTTGCAGCCACCTGGATGGAAGTGAAAATGATGGCCGATGAGTTGGGTGAAATGGAAGAAAAAGGTCATTTACTGAAACAATATCACCTGGGCGAAACAGAAATTGACTTTTTAATAACCGGCATAGGAACTACTTTCACTACATTTAATTTAACGCAGATTTTGCTTCAAAACCGTTATCGTTCGGTAATTAACATAGGCATTGCCGGTGCTTTGAACCGCGGGTTGGCAATTGGTGAAGTGGTAAATGTTGTTTCCGATGAATTCGCTGATTTAGGTATTGAAAAAAAGGATGAATTTCTCACTTTATTTGAGTCGGGCTTTATGGAAACGAACGAAAAGAGTAAAAGGCATAACTACCAATAAAAGTCACGGCAGGGAATTGAGCATTGCCGAAATACGGAAAAAATTTCCTGCTGAAATTGAATCGATGGAAGGAGCTGCCGTATTCTATGTTTGTGCATGTCTGGGCGTGCCTTGTTCTCAAATCAGAGCCATTTCAAATTATGTAGAACCACGTGATTCCTCCCAATGGAACATTCCGCTTGCCCTTGAAAATTTAAAAGAATTCGTACTGAATGTTTTGAAAAAACATGCGGTACCTGTCTTATGATTTTACTATTTTTGGGCAAAATTTTGAAAAATGAATCTTACGCTTGGGTTTTCAACCTGCCCTAACGATACCTTTATTTTTGATGCAATGATTCACCATAAGGTGGATACCGAAGGATTAAAATTCGATGTTTTACTGGCCGATGTGGAAGAGCTGAACCGAAATGCCTTTGCCGGAAATATCGACATTACCAAACTTAGCTACCATGCTTATGCCTATCTTGCTGAATCCTACAAATTATTGACATCCGGAAGTGCTCTGGGGCATAAAAACGGCCCTTTGGTCATCAGCAAGCACAAAGTTTATGAGGATGAGTTGAAAACTTTGAAAATTGCAATTCCTGGAAAACATACTACGGCTAATTTACTGTTCAGCATCGCTTTCCCTTCAGCAAAAAATAAAGTAGAATATCTGTTCTCCGATATTGAAGAAGCAATTCTTTCGGGCGAAGTAGATGCCGGTGTCATCATTCACGAAAACAGGTTTACCTACCAAACAAAAGGATTGAAGAAAATTGTGGATTTGGGCGAAGATTGGGAATCAAAAACGAATTGCCCCATTCCTCTGGGCGGAATTGTTATTCGGAGAGAATTCGCCGAAGATTTACAACAGAAAGTGAACCGGGTTTTAAAACGTAGTGTTGAATTCGCATTGCAAAACCCGGCCTCCAGCAACATTTTTGTTAAAAGTCATGCACAGGAAATGGATGATGACGTTGTTCAAAAACACATCGCACTTTATGTAAATAATTATACTGTAGAGTTAGGGGAAACTGGAGAGAATGCGGTGAGACAACTGTTCCAAAGTGCGGAAAAAGCAGGGATTATAGAAGCACTTCCCAGCGATATTTTTGTCATTTAAAATAATCTGAATTTATTTCATTGTTCAAAACAATAAAAGCACAAATGAAAAGTTTGAACTACAAATCCATTTCTTAGGAAAACAACATTAGTACAGAACTTAGCACGTAAAATATGATAGTTGTTACTGGCGCGGCGGGTTTTATCGGCAGTTATTTGGTGGGAAAGCTTAATAAATTAGGGTATTCTGACCTGATACTTGTGGATACATTTGACGATCCGCGGAAAGATCTTAACCTCTTACACAAAAAATACCGTAAAATAATCAATCGCGACGATTTCTTTAAGTGGTTAATAAAGCACGCTAATGATGTGGAGTTTATCTTTCATCTTGGCGCCCGAACCGATACGGTTGGGCAAGAACCAGATTTGTACCAAAAACTTAATTTGATTTATTCGCAAAGGCTGTGGAATGTATGCTCCGAAATTCAGGTGCCTTTGTTGTATGCTTCTTCGGCTGCCACCTATGGAAATGGTGAAGAAGGTTTTTCCGACTCACATCAGAATATTTCACATTTGCGCCCACTCAATTTATACGGTTGGTCGAAACACGATTTCGATGTCTGGGCATTAAAGCAAGTAAGAACTCCTCCGTTTTGGGCTGGAATGAAGTTTTTTAACGTCTATGGACCCAACGAGTACCATAAAGGGCGCATGGCTTCCGTGGTGTTGCATGCCTACAAAACAATTAAAGAAAACGGAAATATGAAGTTGTTCCGTTCGCACCATACTGATTATAAAGATGGAGAACAGAGCCGTGATTTTATTTTTGTGGAAGACATTGCAGATGTAATGCTGTATTTTATGGAAACGCAGAAAAATACCGGGATTTATAACGTAGGTACCGGCCATGCTCGTTCGTTTATAGATTTGACCACTTCGGTGTTCCACAGTATGAATTTGACACCCAAAATTTCGTTTATTGACACTCCGGTCGATTTACGTGGGAGATATCAATATTTTACAGAAGCCGAAATTCAAAAGCTTCGGGACATTGGTTATACCAAAGCTTTTACCGAATTGGAACAAGGGGTAGAGCAGTATGTGGGCGAATTCCTGAAAACGGAATCCTGCTACTGATTTGCTGCGTTCGGAATAATGGATTGTGTCACTAATCTGTATGATAATCAATCGTTCGTTTAATAGCCTCGGTGCACACCGGGCAAAATTCACCGGCTTCGTTGCTTTTCATGCGGCAATCAATGTAAGGGCTGTAAATACCTTTGCTATTGTAGCCACCACCCTCGTAAACTCCGACTGTTTTGTTATAAGCCGGTTTTCGTGGTGTGGGTACCGGCGTCGAATTGGCAACCATTGCTTTCCATTTTGAATCAAAATCAACCAATGTGGTGATGTTTGGCTCCCAAGGTTCGATTTCTAAATTGTAAAAATCTTCATACGCTACGTCTGAGGTGTAATATTCATCGCCCAAGCCGGCGAACCCGTGGCCAAATTCATGAACAAATACTTCTTTGGTGAGCGAGTTATCCGAAGTGCATACAGATAAAAAATTGTAAAATCCGCCCCCACCGTAACGTTCTGAATTCACCAAAACATAAATATGGTCGTAGGGCACCACTGCGGCAGCGTCATAAATGCTTTTCATGTCGGATGTGGTTAAATAGCGCGAAACGTCAAAGGTGTAGAAGGTGGAGTTGAAAACAGTGTTTTTATATACTTTTTCCCCGGGGATGTCAGTGCCCGATTCCAAAGAAGGCGTATGAACCGCAGTTACGTTAAATCTTTCTTTTGCTGACTTAAAGGGTTCTTCATTAAATAAATAGCCGGTAACCCGGTGGGCATCTTCTACGAATTTTTTCATTTCAGCGGCGGTATAACCTTCGGCCAAAATTACCAGATCCACCTTTTTGTCCGGTTTCCCGTTGTCGCATATTTTAGTCGTTTCAAACTGAAAAGGTTGTTCTTTCAGAATAAAATAATCATCAGGGGAAATTTCGGTATTATAAATAGTTTTGAAATTTCCGTCCCATTGCCGCGCATCAATTTCAAGTCTAACCTTGTCTTTTGGAAAAGGAAAAATTGCTGCCTGATAAAAAGTCCTGTCCATGGATTTTGCTTCTGCTGTCGATTGCCATTCCTGAAAGAGTGTGCTAAACCCTTTGGAAAAAATCAGACTGTCGGATTTGGAATCGAAAACCCGAAAGCGGTAAGTTCCGGAATTAAAAACATCGGTTAAATTTCTTTTACTTCCGCCCCAAAAAGGCTCTTCTTTTATTTGTTGAGGGAAAACTTTGACTTCGTTTTTGTTACCACCCAACAGAAAATCAAAACGCATAGATTTGTTTATAAAATGTCGGTTGAAATCATCCTGGGAAAACGAAACCACAGGCAATACCAATAGAATAAGGAAAAATTTCAGGTTCATAACGAATGTATTTGTTATTTTTGAGCGAAAGTTACAATTATAAGTAAAATACAGCATGGACATTCTTTTTAAATTTTTAGTGAAATATATTCGTGGAATAGCTTTTTCCGAAATATTGGTTAAACCTTTAGCGGCTCTTACCTGCATTCTTCTTATTATTTTTATTGCATGGCTGGCCCATTTTATAACACGCAAGATTTTAGTGACTATTGTATCAAAAATCGCCAAACGCACCAAAACAACATGGGATGATATTTTATTGAAAAACAAGGTTTTTAATGGATTAGCTCTCTTTGTGCCGGCTTTTATTTTATATAATATGGCCGATTTTTCTTATCCTGATTTGCATAGGCCTCTGGCCGAACTGAGTGACGCTGCCTTAGCAACATTGTCCCAGGATTATTATTTTGAACTGACGCCGTTTCTCTTGAAGATTTCCAAAATATTTTTTATAGCGGTTATCATTTTTGTGGTGAATTCCCTGTTGAATTCATTACGGGGGATATACGACACGACTCAGTATTCCCACCACCGACCTATAAAAGGATACATTCAACTGGTAAAGATTCTCTTCTTTTTCCTGATGGGCATATTTCTTATTTCGATTTTAATAGGGCGCGATCCAACGGTGTTGCTAGCCGGTTTGGGTGCTATGGCTGCCGTGTTGATGCTGGTGTTTAAAGACACCATACTTGGTTTTGTGGCTTCAATACAGCTTTCGGCAAACGAAATGGTGAAGATTGGTGACTGGATTGAAATGAAAAGCCATGGTGCCGACGGTGATGTAATCGACATTACACTGAATACGGTCAAAGTTCAGAACTGGGATAAAACCATTTCCACCATACCAACTTATGCCTTGGTTTCGGAGTCTTTCAACAACTGGAAGGGAATGGTTGAAGCGGGCGGAAGACGAATCAAACGTTCAGTATTCATCGACATGGGAAGCATTCGTTTTTGCGATGAGGCCATGCTGAGCCGTTTTGAACGATTTGATCTGATTCGCGATTATGTGAAAGAGAAAGAGGAAGAAGTACGTGAATTCAATTTGAACAGAAATCTTGATGAGGAAGATAGAATTAGCGGCCGGGGACAAACCAACATTGGAATTTTCCGAAAATACTTAGAGGTTTACCTGCATCAACATCCAATGGTTAGTAAAGATCTGACTTTTCTTGTGCGCCAACTGCAACCGACTTCAACTGGATTACCCATCGAAATATATGTGTTTTGTACGAGCACAAAATGGCCAATTTACGAAGGCGTCCAATCCGATATTTTCGATCATGTTCTGGCAGTCATTCCTGCATTCGAATTGAAAGTATTTCAGCAACCTTCCGGGGCTGATATTTCGAATCTCGTGCAAAAAGCATAATTCAAAATGATATTCGTCTAATGTGCTTTAATTACAGTTTATAATCAATTACCCACTTATTGGGGAATTTTACTTATAATTTATAGTTTTTTCATACTTTTACATTGTAATTTGAAAGAAATGAATAAGAATAATTATTTGGAGCAAGCGGCAGAAATTGACACGCTGGATGAAAAAATTCTGAAATTAATAACTAAAAATGCAAGAATCCCTTTTCTGGAAGTTGCACGCGAATGTGGTGTTTCAGGAGCGGCCATTCATCAACGGGTTCAAAGGCTTTTAAATATCGGAGTAATCACAGGGAGTGAATTCATCGTAAACCCGCTAAAATTAGGCTATAACACTTGTGCCTATATGGGCCTTTTCCTGGATAAGGCAAATTCCCACAAACAAGTGGTTGCTGCCTTGCGCAACATCCCCGAAGTAATTGAATGTCATTATACAACAGGACAGTATGCAATTTTTATTAAAATTCAAACAAAAAATAACCGACATTTAAAACAAATTATTGACGAAGAGTTACAGCAGATTGAAGGTATTGCCAGCACCGAAACCTTTATTTCGCTTGAGTTGGATTTTAAACGGCAAATCCCGATTAAATAGCCTTGGGATTAACACTAAGGTTACACCTTTTCATTCCTTATCACTTTTGTGCATTTTGACTTTATGACAGCTTATAAAGCTATTTCGTTATTATTTTTGCTTTATAGTTGGAAATAGTAGTGAATTGATTTGTTTTGTGTACTTTTATTTGAAAATTGCATAATTATGACATTGAAGAATAAGCTGGATGATACCGATTTAAAAATCCTCGACATTATTACCAATAACGCAAGGATTCCCTTTAAAGATGTTGCTGTTGAAGTTGGAATTTCCCGTGCAGCAGTGCATCAAAGAGTAAATCGGATGGTTGAACTGGAAGTTATCGTCGGTTCAGGCTATAATATTAATCCCCGAAAGGTTGACTTCAGTACCTGTTCCTACATCGGAATATTTTTAGAAAAGGGTGGCTTGTTTTCCGAAGTTGTACAGCATTTAGAAAAAATTCCCGAAATCGTGGAATGTCACTACACTACAGGGCAATACGCTATCTTCATTAAGCTTTACGCCAAAGACAACGAGCACCTAAAAGAAATATTAAGCAAGCAAATTCAAAAGATACCCGGAGTTTCCAGCACAGAAACTTTTATTTCGCTGGAAGAATCATTCAAAAGAACCATTCAGGTTTTTGAATAACTACGCTGCCGAACTGCTTCATAAATCATCAATGCTGCTGAAACGGAAACATTTAATGATTCGATTTGACCTACAATAGGAATCTTTAATTTTTCGTGAGCAAGGTTTAAAATACCCGAAGAAATTCCTGCATCTTCAGAGCCCATAACTATGGCTAAAGGTGAGTTAAGATTACCTTCGGTATAGAATTTTTCGCCTTTCTCTGTCGCTGCAACAATACGAATTCCCGAATCGATTAAAAACTGAATGGTTTTAACCAGGTTGTTCACTTTGCAAACCGGAATATGGTTGAGCGCACCTGCCGATGTTTTCACCGCATCACCACCAATTCGTGCCATTCCTTTTTCGGGAATAATAATGGCATCTACTCCGGCGCATTCTGCCGATCGCGCAATAGCACCAAAATTCCTAACATCGGTAATTTCGTCTATTATCAAAAGCAGCGGATCTTTTCCCTTTTCATAAATGCCTGGTAGAAGAGTTTCAATGTTGGCATAATCAATTGGAGAAACAAATGCTAAAACCCCTTGATGATTTTTTCGGGTGATGCGGTTTATTTTTTCAAGCGGCACATATTGAAAAGGTATGTTATTCTCTTTGATCAACACATTTAGCTGCTGGAAAAGCTCGTTGCTTAATCCGGTTTTAATCAATATTTTTTCAATCGTTCGTCCGTTATGGATAGCCTCAATTATAGCACGTGTACCAAAAATATAATCTTCGTTGTTCATTACCAGTTTTTTTTCGATTTCCATTTCTCAAGTTCTTCGTTTTTGTTTTCCCATTGGTGCAACAGAGAATCCAGTTCTTTTTTCAACGATTCGTATTGGTCGAAAATAGCGTGGTCCTCTATATTCTCGGGTGCCGATAACTTTTGGTGCAATTCGTCGCTCTGGTTTTCCAGACGGTGGATTTCCTCCTCGGTGTCTGCCACCTGCCTTTCTAATTTCGTTATGGTTTTGCTGACTTCCTTCCGTTCTTCAAAACTCAATCCCTGGATCGAGTTGTTTTTGTTGGAATTATCTTTTTCCGACCTTGTTTTTTGATTTCGGGTTTCAAGCTCTTTCAGCGATTCCATTTTCTTTTTTTGAAGAAAATCGTAAACTCCGCCCAAATGCTGCTTCACTTTTTTGTTTCTGAATTCATAAACGCAATTTACAAGGCCGTCTAAAAATTCGCGGTCGTGCGAAACCAAAAGAATGGTGCCTGTGAAATTGATCATTGCGTTTTTCAATATTTCTTTTGAACGAATATCTAAGTGGTTGGTGGGTTCGTCGAGTACCAGAAAATTTACTGGTTCCAGCATCAGCCTAATCATAGCAAGCCGGGTTTTTTCGCCGCCACTCAGCACCTTCACTTTTTTCTCCACATCTTCACCCGAAAAAAGAAACGCACCTAATATGTCCCTGATTTTTGTTCTGACGTCGCCAACTGCAATTTCGTCAATGGTTTGCAGAACCGTTAATTCATCGTTTAAAAGTTGAGCCTGATTTTGTGCAAAATAGCCGATTTTAACATTATGTCCCAATTGCAATTCACCCGAGTATTCTAATTCCTGCATGATAATCCGGGCAAGCGTGGTTTTGCCTTCTCCGTTTCGTCCGATAAAGGCGATTTTTTCTCCGTTCTCAATAGTGAGATCAATGTTGTCGAGCACTAAGTTTTTATCGTAGGACTTGCTGATGTTTTTGGCTTCAACCACCACTTTGCCCGAGCGCGGTGCCGGAGGGAAACTAATTTTCAATGCTGAATTGTCTTCCTCCTCAATTTCAATGCGGTCGATTTTATTCAAATGCTTTATCCTCGATTGTACCTGCACCGATTTTGTTGCTTTATAACGAAACCTTTCAATAAACTTTTCAGTGTCTTCGATCATCTTTTGCTGATTTCTGAACGATGCCTGATTAATCTCCCGCTGCTCCTTTTTCCACTCCATAAATCGGGAATAGTTCATTTTTTGGTCATTTATTTTTCCCAGCGAAATCTCAATCGTCCGGTTAGAAACTGCATCAAGAAATGCCTTGTCGTGGGAGACCAGAACAAGTGCGCCTTTATAGTTTTTCAGAAAATCTTCCAACCACTGAATAGATTCGATATCGAGGTGATTGGTGGGCTCATCCAATAAAAATACGTCTGGTTTTTTCAGAAGTAGTTTGGCTAATTCAACTCGCATGCGCCATCCGCCGCTGAATTCGGAAGTAGACCGGTCGAAATCTGTGCGTTCAAATCCAAGCCCCATAAGAGTTTGTTCAAGCTCAGCTTCGTAATTCTCGCCACCCAAAATCGAATAGCGATGATTGAGCTCGGTAATCTTGTCGAGTTTCTTTAGATATTCTTCTGAATGATAATCTTCTTCTCCAGCGATTTCATGGTTTAAACGTGCTATATTCTTTTCTAAGCTGATCAGTTCTTCAAAAGCCAGCGTAGTTTCTTCTTTCAGTGTCCGTGTGTCCAAAAACCTCATTTGTTGAGGTAGGTAGCCGATCGTCGTATCCTTGGGCAAACTTAGGTTTCCACTTGTGGGCTGGTCAATTCCATAAATAACTTTTAGTAAGGTGGTCTTTCCCGCCCCGTTTTTGCCAATCAGGCCAATCCGGTCCTTCTGGTTAATCATAAAGCTGATGTCCTTGAAAAGGTCGAAACCGCCAAAGTTCAAATTAATCTTGTCTAATGAAATCATACTAAAATGCTAAATGCTGAAAAGCGCGCAAAGATAGTGATTTAACGTGAAATCGATTGAATATCAATCTTTGAAATGTGTAAATGGAATGTTTTGCGAAACGGACAAAAAAAATACCCTGACGGGTAAAAAAGAAGGAAGGGGAAAGAACTATGGACGCTTTTTGAAGATGATTGATAATTTACAAACCCCTAAACTATGGACGCTTTTTGAAGATGATTGATAATTTACAAACCCCTAAACACAAAACCAATCATTAATACAGAAGTTGCTTTCCCCTTTTAAGTTTTATTGTAGAAATAAAACCAACCATTAAATCACTTCAAAGATAAGTTGAAAAATACCATTTCAAATATTCGCAAACTTTATATTTCTCTAAACGCGTAAAATGCAAAGGTTTCTCCCCTGTTGGGACAAGTGGTTTTAATATGGGTCAAATAAGAAGGACTGGGTAAAAAAAATACCCTGACGGGTAAAAAAAGGAAGGGGAAAAACTATGGACGCTTTTTGAAGATGATTGATAATTTACAAACCCCTAAACACAAAACCAATCATTAATACAGAAGTTGCTTTCCCCTTTTAAGTTTTATTATAGAAATAAAACCAACCATTAAATCACCACAAAGATAAGCTGATGAAATTCTGTTTCAAACATCTTTAAGCCTTAAATTGCAAAAAATGCTCAAAATTCAAATGGTTCTCCCCGGATGGGACAATTGGTTTTAATATGGGTCAAATGATGAAGGACTGGGTAAAAAAAATACCCTGACGGGTAAAAAAAGGAAGGGGAAAGAACTATGGACGCTTTTTGAAGATGATTGATGATTTACAAACCCCTAAACACAAAACCAATCATTAATACAGAAGTTACTTTCCCCTTTTAAGTTTTATTACAGAAATAAAACCAACCATTAAATCGAAACAAAGATAAGGCAAAAAGTTTTACTCAAAAAAGTGCTTTTGTAATTATTGCGGCTTTTGGAGTCCAAAATATGCTTGTTTTCTCTAAATGGGAAATTTATTTTTTATATGGGAATAATACGACGGTTTTGCTTCTGAATCATCTTGTTCAAACCATTATATTTGCAAAAAAATAAAAGTGGGAAGAAAGAAGGTAAAACCATTTTACGAAAGAATAACCATCGAAGATATTGGAGCCGAGGGAAACGCATTGGCAAGGGTTGGCGATATGGTAGTGTTCACGAAATATGCAATCCCGGGTGATGTAGTGGATTTGCAGGTTACCCGGAAAAAGAAAAGATATGCTGAAGCTGTGGTTACCAAATTTCATGAATATTCGCCCGACCGTGTGCAAGCATTTTGCGAACATTTTGGAGTTTGCGGAGGATGTAAATGGCAGTTTTTGCCTTATGAAAAACAACTTTTTTATAAGCAAAAACAAGTTGCCGATCAGTTGCAAAGAATTGGAAAAATGAGCCTGCCAGAGGTTTCGCCAATAATTGGCTCCGAAGATAATACGTTCTATCGCAATAAGTTGGAGTTCACGTTCTCCAACAAACGCTGGCTTACTTCTGAAGAAATGAATTTGGAAAATGTGGACATGAATGCGCTTGGATTTCATATCCCAGGATTATTTGACAAAATTGTTAACATTAATAAATGCTGGTTACAGCCGGAACCTTCAAATGCTATTCGAAATTTTATCTACCAATATGCCATCGATAATTCGCTTGATTTTTTCGATATTAAGCAGCAAACAGGTTTCTTAAGGACTTTGATAATCCGTACGAGCTCAACCGGCGAAACCATGGTCATTGTTACGCTTTACAAAGAAAATGAAGCCGAAAGGCTTAAATTATTAGAAGCAATTCATAACGAATTTCCTGAAATTACATCTTTATTATATGTAATCAATTCGAAAGGAAACGATACGATTACGGATCAGGAAATTGTGACTTACTGCGGTCGGGATTACATATTGGAAGAAATGGAAGGGCTAAAATTTAAAATTGGACCAAAGAGTTTCTATCAAACTAATTCAGCACAAGCTTATCGCTTATATGATGTCGTGCGCGATTTTGCACAATTGCAAGGCCATGAAACCGTTTACGATTTATATACCGGCACTGGAACTATTGCCAATTTTATTGCAAAAAATGCACGTAATGTGGTTGGTATTGAATACGTTCCGGAAGCCATTGAAGATGCCAGGCATAATTCGGTGCTGAATAATATCCATAACACAAGCTTCTTTGCAGGAGACATTAAGGATATTCTAATTCCGGAGTTTGTGCAACAAAACGGGATTCCCGATGTGCTTATTACCGACCCGCCACGCGCAGGAATGCACGATGATGTGCTTAAGTCGATCTTAAAAATAAAGCCCGTAAGAATAGTGTATGTAAGTTGTAATCCTGCCACTCAAGCGCGCGATTTAGGTCTGCTTGATGAATCTTACCTGATCGAAAAAATACAACCGGTTGACATGTTTCCTCATACGCACCACGTAGAAAATGTGGTTTTATTGACCAAAAGATAAATTGGCATTCATTTTGCAAATTTTAAGTATGTTAAAATTTACAAATTCCTAAAATCAATTGAGTATGAAGAAAATTATGATTTTATTATTGGGTGTACTACCCATGTTTCTCGCTGCACAAAATAACTGTGATTTTTTTGAGCACCGAAAAATCCAAATCGAAAAAACGAAGTTGAATACTTCGCAAAGTGACTTTGGGCCTGCTTTTGCGGCGGGTGAGCTTTGGTTTTCCGGCTATACCGGAGAAGAGATTTCCAAACTTGAAAAAGGAGAGAGCAAAGGTATCTTTTACAATTTGTTCAATGTAAAAGTGGATTCTGAAGGCAACACAAATGGCGAAAAAAACTCACAATTCGAGAAGATCAGTGAAGGCTATCATGCCGGACCTGTCTCATTTTGCGACAAAACGCAGGAATTGTTTGTTACCTTAAGTAACTTTGAAAATCCGGACATCAGAAATAAGGTGTATCGTAAGGCTGATGTTCGTTTAAAAATCATCATCGTAAAAAAAGTGGGAGGGGAATGGACTTTAACGGAAGAATTCCCATTTAACAATCCAACCTATTCTGTTGGTCATCCGGCAATTTCAGTAACGGGTGACACGCTTATTTATGCTTCCAACAAACCTGATTCAGGATTTGGAGAAACCGATCTTTATATGTCGGTCAGGAAGAACGGAAAATGGGGTGAGCCAACCAACCTTGGAGCTAAAATCAATACACAGTATGACGAAATGTTCCCATTCTTTTTTAAAGGCTCCATGTTGTTTTATGCCAGCAATGCAGGTAACGGCGAAAAAGCGGACTTCAATATTTTGTATTCATGTGTTGATGGAAACGGATTCTCAACTCCGAAACTCTTAGATGAATTAAATACCGGTGAGGACGATTTTGGGCTGGTTATTCACGACAATGAAAAGGTGGGTTATTTTGCTTCGCGTCGCGCCGGAGGAATGGGAGACGATGATATTTATAAAGTGATGTTGCAATTACCAGAGCATTAACGGAAAACAGTACAGTTTTGGCTACATCGGAGCTGGAAGGTTATCAGAACTCGTCGGTCAGCATATCAACGGCGAACAAGCCTTATGGAACAATTCGCGAAACCATTTTGGTAGAAAAGGTTGAGGTGGGACAAAAATTTGTTATGGATAATATCTTTTACGATTTCGATAAGTGGGACATCCTTGCCGAATCGGAAATTGAATTGAATAAACTGGTAAAAGTGCTTAACGAAAATCCAAGTTGGAAAGTTGAGTTGGGATCACATACCGACAGCCGTGGTAGCGATTCATACAACGAAACGCTGAGCCAGAAGAGATCTGACTCTGCCGTAGCATACATCGTAGACAAAGGAATTGCGCAGAACCGGATAATTGCTAAAGGTTATGGTGAAAGCCAATTGGTGAACCGCTGTAAAAACGGTGTGGAATGTTCCGACGATGAACATCGCCAAAACCGACGCACTGAGTTTACTATTCTCGAAATGGATCGTAAATAATCAAAAAAAGCAATACTAAAAAAAGCTGCATCAGGATTATGCAGCTTTTTTTATGTCTTTTCGAAACACAACCCAATTTTATGATTGGGCTTAATGAGGGAATGATTGAAAAGATACCGAAATGAATTCGGCATGACGTTCTAAATAACTTGGTTGATTAGAACGTCATCCTGTCCCGAGTACTCGCGATTCAGGAACTTTTTGTAAGTCTGTCATTGGCAAATGCTGTCAAAAGCCGTTCAACTTCATTAATACGGTTGGAAGAAGAAGTAAAAAGCCCAGGATAGTCAACAACAAGATGAATGGTGCTACCCAACGGAACCATTTTTCATAGGGTATTTTTGCAATGCCCAATACTCCGATAAGTACGCCCGAGGTGGGTGTAATCATGTTGGTGAAACCATCACCCAGTTGAAATGCCACAACCGTTGCCTGGCGTGAAATACCAATCAAATCAGAAAATTGCGACATCATGGGCATCGTCAGGGCTGCTTTTCCCGAACCGCTTGGGATGAAAATGTTTAACGCCGTTTGGATCAAATACATCGTGCTTATCGATCCCACTTTTCCCAAATCAGCCATCGACTTCGACATGTAATATAAAATGGTGTCGATAATGTTCCCGTCTTCCAAAATAACGATGATTCCGCCTGCCAAACCAACCACCAATGCTGCGGACATAATGTCTTTTGCCCCATCAATGAACAACTTCGTTATTTCGTTTGGTGTTTTGCCTGACGCAACACCTGCTGCAATTCCCAAGGCAAAAAACAGGGTGGCAATTTCCATTACATACCAGCTATATCCCATTACGCCAACAATCAAAAAGAAAATTGTGAAGCCCAGCAGGTTTAAAATGAAATAATGCATCGTTTTACGCAGACTTAGAATCCCGGATAAAATAAATGCAGCCGTACCCACGGGTATTGCCGGGAAAATGATTTCAGAGTTTCCGATTTTCAGGTTGGTGACAGGATAAAAAAAGGAGAATAAAACAAGTGCTATTGAAATAATGCCAAACGAAATCCAGGCGCCTCGTGGCACAACGAATTGAAATTCAACATTCGCTTCGTTGCTTCGGTCGCGCCAATGTTGGTCCTCCTGATAAACCGGCGAGGAAAGCGGGTTTTTGTGAATTTTGGCCGCATAACGCAAAATAAAAGTAAACCCAACAATATTGATGACTATCCACATGAAAATTCGGTATTCTATCCCCGAAAACAGGGGGATATTGGAAAGGCCCTGAGCAATCCCAACCGTGAACGGGTTCAAAAATGCACCAGCAAATCCCAATGCTGCTGCAACAAAACAGAGCGAAACCCCCACAATAGAATCGTAGCCCATAGAAATGGCCAATGGCACAAAAATTATGGTGAAGGCAATGGTTTCTTCGCTCATGCCGAACACCGCACCGAATAAGCTAAAAATAAACATAATGCCAACCAGAATGATGTTGTTAACTCCCAGCTTTCGCATTAGCTTCGATTTTTCCCATTTCTTGGAAAATTTCAGGAAAGAATAAATGCCAATGTCGATCGATTTGCTTTCATTTAAAATCCAAAACGCTCCTCCAATCATTAGAATAAATGCGATTATGTTTGCTGTATTCACAAAACCATCGAAGAAAGCAGAAAAAATCTGCCACGTTTGGGGGCTGCTTTCTACAAA
>CAJDWI010000102.1_pt1 | contig 15407 bp, 13 predicted proteins | sample 7391561 | NCBI WGS metagenome assembly CAJDWI01 (sample SAMEA7055724, study PRJEB34461) | soil metagenome | biome: terrestrial ecosystem; feature: Peninsula; material: soil | place: Antarctica | collected 2016 | reverse complement strand
GTATAAAAAAGGAGATGAGGAATAAAGGCTTCATTTTCTTTATTATTACACCGGCTTTAAAACCTTGTTGGTTAGATAAATTAAATGATCTTCGTCCTTCTTTTTGAAAATGACTTCTTTTTTGGCGCTTTTGTAACATTGATTAATGTATTGAATAGTATTTATAATTACGATTAAATAGAGATCAGCAGGTTGAATTTCTTTGTCTAACTGCCCCGTTGAATGTCCGTCGAAAGTGAGCACATTGAGTATTTTGAAAACGCTATCATGCATTTCTTTTTCAATCAAAAAACTGTAATCGTTGGTCAGCACATACAGAAATTTCAGCTTTACGGGTGCTTTGTTAGCCATGCTGAAAAAGTGACGAATCATTTTTCCGACTATCTCCCCGAACGACAAATCCTTGTGTGTAATCTCTTCAAATTTACTTATCACTTCCTGGTAAACATCGTGAAGTAAGGTGTTTACAAGCTCATACTTACTTTTATAATGCATATAAAAATAGCCCGTTGCCACGTCGGCATCTTTTGCTATTAATGATGCTGAAGCCCCTCCAAATCCATGTTCCACTAACAGTTTCATGGTGGATTTCTTCAATCGTTCAATTTTGCTTTGATCGGTTATTCTTGCCATATTCTTTTAATTAAATAAATGAACGTTCATTCATTATATTTCGGTGCAAATGTAAAAATCTATTTGTTCGAATTTCATAAAAAGTTGTACTTTTGAACCGAAATGGTCGAAAATATTTAACAATGAAGAAAGACGTTAAGGACAGCATCGTTATCGTTGCACAAAAAATGTTTCAGCGCTACGGTTTCCGGAAAACCACGATGGACGAAATTGCCCAGGCAGCCCGCAAAGGGAAAAGCTCGTTATATTATTATTTTGAAAGTAAGGAAGATGTTTTTCAGGCTGTTGTGGAAAAGGAGGCAGCAAACCTGCGTTCGGAACTGGCCACGAAGGTGGGGGAGTGCAACTCGGCCATGGAAAAACTAAGGGTTTATATTAACGTGAGGATGAATGGCTTTAAAAATTGGGGAAACTTTTATGAAGCGTTAAAAGATGAATATTTGTCTAATCTTGGGTTCATCGAAAAAATCAGAACTAAATACGATAGGAACGAAATTGAATCCATAGAAAACATTATCCGGGAAGGGATTGAAAGCAAAGAATTTAAAGTATTGAATGTTGCATTGGCCGCAAAAACGATTGTAATATCCATGAAAGGTCTGGAGGTTCCGCTTTTAATGGAAACTGATGTAAAACGAAATTTCAAAACAGAAATTAACGATATGCTGGAAATTCTTTTCCACGGCATTTGTCCCTAAATATTTTTACTCATTATTCGACTAAAAAACTAAAAACGTCTAAGCGACCATGTTTTTGGTACATAGAATATAGATTAACAGTTCAGAATACAATTCACAAAAAACAATTAAAATGAAACAGTTTAGAAAACAACTGGGGTATGAGGACAGACTTATGCCCCTTTCTTTCAACTTTGAAGGGAAAAATCAAAACTTCAATTTGCAGTCCATTAAAAGCCCGATGCTCAAGGCAATCTTTTTTATGCTGGTATTTTTGGGTACTTCAACTTTTGCTTCAGCGCAATTCGATTGGGGTGTAAAACTGGGGGTGAATGCTTCCACGCAGTCGGAAATTGGAAATATTTGCGACGATACTGGTTTGAAAGCCGGAATGAATTTGGGCTTGCTTGCCAAATATCACTTTAGCGATTGGGTGGCGGTGAAATCGGGTATCGATTATCAAACCAAAGGCAAAAAGTGTGACTTGCCTGGAAATGCAGGCGAAGTGAAAAACGATTTGAGTTATTTGATTTTACCTTTGAAAGTCGAATTTTCGGCGAGTGAAAAGGTCGGATTTAAAAACCGTCAGCGTTTGTTTTTTGCTACCGGACCTTATTTTGGTTATTTATTGAACACCGAACAGACCTTGAATGGAAAAACCACCGACCTTAACAGTGTCAATGATTTCGATTTCGGCTGGGCTTTTGAATTGGGTATGGAATTTCCCGTCTTTAATAAAAACGCCTTGCAGGTTTCTTTAAACTATGACATGGGAGTTAAGGAGATTGCGACCAATACCGATATACATAATAAATCTGCCTCGCTGAATTTGGGGTTTTTGTTCTAGTGAACCTAGTTGATTCACGGTGTTACTTGAAGTAAATCATTCACGGTGTGACTCAAAGTCACGCCGTGAATTGAAAAAAGGTGTTTACGGCTGCACCCGCACACCTTGAAGCAAGTCGCCAACCTAATTTTCCGTGCCAGAGAAAAATCAGAACCTCCACCAGAACTTACCTTCCTCAAACAGTCCCGTCGAAACGGATATCAGACCGTCAAAATTAAGCCGGAAAATATCGAATAGTTTTCGCATCACAATCGGGGTAAACCTATATGCCCGTATCTAATTCTTTGTCTCCATTAACAGAGAAACAACCACATTTTATTTTCAAAATTATGCGCTCCATTTGAAGGTGAAAATTTCACTACTCATTAGAGCCGGGTAAACAAATTACCAATAATGTATGAATTATGTCGTGTGAAATGCGTATATTCTCCAAGGATTTAAAGAATAATTTGTTATGTTTTTTGAAAAATATTTTCATCTGGAAATCAAATTATCTTCAAGCGTCTGTGAAAATTATACAGGCAAATTTCCTGCTATCTAAAAATTATGAGACCATGAAAAGAATATTTATTGTTCTGAATCTTTTACTGTCGGTATCGATTCTCTTCGCCCAAAATCAACTTACAATAACTGGAAAGGTTACGGACGCTGGCAATCAGCCAGTACCCGGTTCCAGTGTACTGGTCAAAGGCACTATGCAGGGTACGGTTACGGATATGGATGGAAATTATTCTCTTCAGGCCGAAAATCGTGCAATTCTGCAATTTAGCTTTATGGGATTCGAAACTCAGGAAATACCGGTAAATGATCAAACCAGCATCAATGTTCAGCTTAAGGAACAAACATTTAATCTTGATGAAGTAGTAGCAATCGGATACGGTGTTGCCCGAAAGCGTGACTTGACCGGTTCAATCGTATCAATTGATGGTAATAGCCTGAAAACGTCCCCTGACAATAATCCAATAAAATCGTTACAGGGTAAAGTTCCCGGATTAATGGTTACCAACAGTGGTAGTGCCGGTGCAAGCCCAACTGTTCGAATTCGTGGGGTTGCAACCGTAAACGCAAGTACCAATCCGCTTTATGTGGTTGACGGGATGTTTGTGGACAACATCGATTTTATTAATCCAAACGATATTTCATCCATTGAGGTACTTAAAGATCCTTCATCTTTAGCCATTTTCGGTGTTCAGGGAGCAAATGGAGTAATAATAGTTAGCACTAAACGCGCTGAAAAAGGAAAACTTACGGTGAGTTATGATGGCTATGCTGGTGTACAAATTTTAACCGACCGTGATGAACTGAAACTTACCAATGCCTCGGAATTTACCATGCTTTACAACGAGCAACTCCTGAATATGAATCCTTCTGCAACTGAATGGGTTCCCGATTTACTTGGAGGAGGCACCAACTGGCAGTCTGAAATATTCCGACCTGCCGTTATAACCAACCATGGAATTACAGTTTCCCAATCAACGGAAAAATCAAGCAGCATACTTTCACTGGGATATTTTCTTCAGGATGGAATTGTGAATTACAACTCTTACCAACGATTTAATGGGCGATGGGCGGGAGACTATACAATTTCCGATCATTTTAAAATGGGGGGAAATGCCACCTTGAGTCGCTGGGATACCGATCCGGCAACCGCCAATGTTCAGAATGCGGCTCAGGCTTTACCGACGTATCAACCCTATTCGCCAGCCGAAGATCACGACCCCAACAACATCGGATCTTATTATACTCCGGCTCCTGGAATTCAAAAAGATGTGCCGAATCCGGTTGCTGTTATGGAAATTAATAAAGGGAACAGCGAAAGTTATGGCTACCGAATTGTTGGGAACGTATATGGTGAAGTAACCTTTCTTAAAGATTTTACATTTAAAGCAACCGGTTATGGCGACGTCGGGCTCAATACGGGTAGTCAATACACTCCTCGTTTCGACGTAAACAACGCCACATCAAACTCTTCACATAAAAGTGAAAAAACGTCTTTTAGCCGGAATACTGCCGAATACACCAAATATCAGATGGATATGATTGTGAATTACAGCAAGGAAAAAGACTTACACCGTATTGGAGCAATGGTTGGTTATACAGCAAGGGTATTGGAAAGCAAAGGGTTTAGTGCTGCCGCTGATACATTGGTCAGTGCTGATATGTGGATTGTACCGAAAGATTTCTGGTTGCTAAATATGGGTTCAACTCAAAATAAAAGAAATGGCGATTTTTATGAAGCTGAATCATTTATATCCTACCTGGCTCGTTTAAATTATTCCTATGCAGACAAATACCTGCTGTCAGCAACATTTCGTGCAGATGGTTCTTCAAAATTTTCACCCAATAACCGTTGGGGGTATTTCCCGTCGATTGGTTTGGGTTGGGTGGTTACCGAGGAGGATTTTATAAATGGGAAGATTGAAAAGTTGAATTATTTGAAAGTGAAAGCTTCTTGGGGGCAGTTGGGCAACGATAAAATCGGGAACTACCTGTGGTTTCCTACGATTAACCCAAAAGGGCAGCAGGTAGTGGTTGATGGGAAAACCTATTATATACCTACAGTCAGTAATTTGGTTGACGAAAATATTCACTGGGAAATTGTAACTGGTTTTGATGCCGGTTTTGAAAGTCAGCTTTTCGACAGACGTATGGCATTGGAACTTGGATTTTTCACTAAAACCACCAGTGATTTGCTGGCATTTGTCGCACCACCAATTTCAGTAGGTGCAGGGTATGCAATTACCAATGCAGGTTCAATCCGAAACAGTGGGATTGAATATATCCTCTCCTGGAAGGATAAAATTGGTGATTTCAGCTATGGAATCAGCACAAACGGTGCGACGGTAAAAAACGAAGTGCTTTCGTTGGGAAACGACGATTCAGATATTGTAACCGGACAGTACCACCGAACTTCGGTTGGGCATTCGGTGGGTGCAATTTACGGCTATGTGCAGGATGGGGTTTTTCAAAACCAAACTGAGATTGACAACTATTTCCCCGCCTCATGGACTTCAAAACCAGGTGATATTCGATACAAAGATTTGGATGGTGACGGCAGAATTACGAATAAGGACAGGGATTTCATCGGAAGCAGTATTCCAACTTTTACTTATGGAATTAACATGAATGCGGCTTATAAAAGCTTTGATTTCAATATCGATTTTAATGGAGCTTATGGAAATCAAATAGTGAATATAAAGAAACTGCCCACGTATGCGCAATTCAACTTTTACAATACATCGCTCGACCGATGGCACGGAGAAGGCACTTCAAATTTTGAACCGGCACTTAACACTTCACGAGGAAATAATTTTGAATCATCAACCAACTTGCTTGAAAGCGGGGCATATTTTCGTATCCGTGCAATCCAGTTAGGTTACAGCATTCCAAAAGATATCTTGAAAGTGTTGGGAAGCAGCAACTTCCGAATATACGTGAATGCTCAAAATCCGATTACATTTAAAAATAACAGCGGCTATACACCTGAAATTGGAGGTGGCATACTTAACGGCGGTGTTGATAATGGTGGTACATATCCACTCCCGTCGGTTTATACAGCAGGTGTAACGGTTAATTTTTAATTCTGAAGACTATGAAAAAGATAATTTTATTTTTTACGATTGTGCTGTTAATAGCATCCTGCAGCGATGATTTTCTGGAACGTTACCCAAAAGGACGCTGGCATCACGGCAATTATACCCCGGACAATACACTTGATCCAGGGATACTGGTTGAAGCGAAATTGGCCGAAGCTTATGGTACACTTCGTGGCTGGCCTTTTTGCTGGGCAAACTTCGGGATGAATAATTTTACTACTCCCGATGTTGAAAAAGGAAGTACCCCGAGTGATGGTGGTGAGATAACCCAATTTAAGTCCTTGAGCTACACAGCAAGTAACGCTAGTATCGCTGATTATTACAGTGCCTGCTACAAAACTATTTACTTTACGAACGAAGCATTAGCACTGGTAACAGCATTGGAGGATAACGCAGCGAATAAAGAAATATATGCGGCAGAAGCCTTGTTCCTCCGTTCGGTGATGTATTACCGCCTGGTACAGGCTTTTGGTGGCAAAAGTATATATGTATCAGGAAAACTGGTCGGCTGCCATGAATTTGACCTCAGCCATTATCACTTCGGATGACAACAATTTGAATACTCCTTACGACGCGATATTTACTGAAGTTAACGAATACAACGGCGAATCGGTATTTGAAGTTTATTGTGAAGAAAGGCCTTCTGAACAAATTTATCTGGGAAGTCAGTTTGCACAAATTCAGGGTATTCGTGGTATTCCTAATTTAGGTTGGGGGTTCAATGCTCCAAGTCAGGTTTTGATGGATGCCTACGAGGCGGGCGATCCGCGAAAGGCTGCATCTGTAATTGCCGATGGAGATACTCTGGAAGGCAAAAAGATAAGAGCAGATGCAAGCGGGTACAAATTTTTCAATAAAAAGGCTTATACTAAAATTTCTGAACGGGGAATTCATGGTCGGCCTCCCGAAGCACAGGGTACATGGGTAAATATCCGGGTTATTCGATATGCTGATGTTGTACTGATGCACGCCGAAGCCGCCTGCGAACAAGGAAATACCGATGAAGCATTGGCAAAATTAGAAATGGTGAGGGCACGTGCCCGGGGTGGGGACAATACCATTTTACCTAAAATTACAACAACTGTCATCGATGAGTTAAGGGCAAAAATTCATCAGGAACGCCGGATTGAACTGGCAATGGAATGGGAACGGTTTTATGACTTAGTGCGCTGGGATGAGGCCAAAAATGTAATTCCAGGCTTTATAGTTGGTAAACATGAATTATTCCCGATTCCTCAAACTGAAATAGATAAATCTGAAGGTATATTAACACAAAACCCAGGATACTAAAATATGTATTTAATGAAAAACATACTTCTTCTGATATTCATATTGTTTAATATGGCTGCTTGTGGCGATGACGAACCGACCATTGTGGTTGACAAAAACGATGCTACCTATTCACCGGAAAAGGTACAGCCGGTTTTAGATGAATGGCAGCATAAAACATTCAGCTATTTCTATGAAGGCGGTGATCCTTTAACCGGTATGGCCTATGAAGGCAATGAAAGAGGAACCACTCTAACCATTGGCGGCAGCGGATTCGGACTGATGGCACTTATTGTAGGGGCGGAACGAGGTTGGATCACACATCAACAAGCGGCAGAACGTACTCAAAAAATAGTTAATTTTCTGGGTAAAGCCGAACGTTTTAAAGGAATGTGGTCTCACTGGTACAATCCCGATGGCACAGCCTTTCCATTTGGCAACCAGGTTAAAACCGGGGATGTTGTTGAAAGTTCGTTTATGATGGCAGGCTTACTAACCGCTTCTGAATATTACTCCTCAAATTCAGCCGTTGAAACTGAAATCCGTGATTCTGTTGCATCGTTTTGGAACACGATGGACTGGAAATTTTATGCTCAATCGGGCACAGCATTGCAATGGCTTTGGTTTTCCCAGGAAAATCGCCTGGAGCTTGATATAAAAGGATGGAATGAAAGTTGGATCACATACATTCTCGCTTTGGCAGCCCCGGAAAATCATAATATTTCAGAATCTTTATATGCACAGGGTTGGCAAAGTAACGGTGCTTTTTATCATGCCAACCGATCTATTTATGGATACGAACTTCCTTTAGGTGAAAACAAAGGTGGTCCCATGTTTTTTGCCCATTACTCTTTTTTAGGGTTAAATCCAAAGATGTTGGAAGACAAATATGTCAACTATTGGAAACAAAACTTAGCACATACAATGGTTAACCGACATTACTGTGTTGCTGATGCTCCTGTATCCTATAAATACGATGAAAGAAATTGGGGATTGAGTGCCTGTTATGGAGGGAAACCACCGTGGGAGTACAAAGCACGTTCTCCGATAAATGATGATGGTGTAATAGCTCCAACGGCAGCATTGGCTTCTTACCCATACACTCCGTTTTACAGCACTCAGGTTTTACTCGAGCTGGCTAAAAATCCGTTGATGCATGGAACGTACGGGTTTGCAGATTCATATTGCCTTGCCACAAACACATCAGAAAAAAAACATCTTGCCATTGATCAGGGGCCGATTGTGATTATGATTGAGAATTACCGTTCAGGTTTGATCTGGAATTTGATGATGAAAAATGAGCACGTAAAACTAGGGTTAAGCCGTGCCGGTGTAAAGGATAAACCTGATTATAAGCAAGGGTTTCACCTTGCCATGATTAATACGGTAACTAATGAATACGACATGATGAGACATCCGGATAGTAAACAGTTTGAAATGAATTACTTTCTTGAAAGCGGAGGGAATGTTCAATTTACAATTACCACCAAGACACAGGATAAAGTAGTTTTTGAAAAGACAGTTTCCGGATCTGCCGGAGAAAATGTTTTTCCATTCGACAGTAAAGAAATTTTAAACGGAAAACCATATGCTATCAAAATGATTGCTCCGGACAATAAGGAATATATAATTTCAACAAGATTAAGATAACTCTCAGTATTAACAATTTAAAATTAAGTATTATGAAAAAGAAGATTTTTACTTTATGTATTTTACTGTTTTCCTTTGCAAATTTATTTGCTCAGGGAATGGACAACATCCTTCTGGATGACTTTGAAAGCGGGGAGGTGGGGTTCACAACCGAAGTCCATATGAACCCGGCTGCAAGCTTTGATATTGCAATAGTGGACAACCCTGTGAAAGAGGGTATTAACACGAGTAGTAAAGTTTGGAAATGGCAGCGCCTCGATATCGGTGACGAAAATAAGAATTGGGCTGGTTTCTGGGCTTCATTAACAAATGCAGTCCCGGAAGGATATGCGCGTATTGAAGTTAAATACCTGCGTACAAATGCCACTTCTCAACTTCGTATTAAATGTGAAGGTTCAGCTACAAAAGAGTTTAATGCAGTAACTCCGGCCATTGGCATTGTTCCCGGATTACTACGACACTCCCATTGATGTTTCAGCATTGGTTTACATTGATGATATTAAAGTTATTTATGAAGAACCTGTTGCAGGGCCTACGGTAAATTCACTCATTCTGTTTGACAACAGCACAAACGATCGTTTTCACGACCAAAGCTGGCTGAATCCAACTGCACCAAGTACAGTAGTTGCTGAAAATCCCGGAGGACCTGATATGCCAAATGGGGATAAATTTCCGGTTGTTACTTCTCCTGTAAAAGCGGGCGCCAATGCTTTGAAATTGCAATGGAAATCTGTAGAAGATGGTAACTGGATTGCAATGGTTGCTGCTGTGGATTGGAAATCATTTGACTTAACAGAAATGAAATACCTTAAATTTTGGATCAATTCGCCGGTTGCATTAACTAAGGCCGATTTGCCAAAATTCTATTTTGAGTCGCATAGTGGAACTCCAAACCATACTGGTAAATTAATGTTGGAGAATTACGTGGATTCTAATCTGGTTGCAGATACCTGGACTGAAGTAATTATTCCATTAGATAGCATTTGGGCTGCCGATGAAGCCTTTACTGCAAAAGATGTAATCAAAGGTATATTCTTTGAACAGAATACGACTGATAATGTGGAACACACGCTTTTTATGGATGAGTTTACATTCAATAATGAAAATATTGTTTTAGACGACTTTGAAAGCGGAGTTGTAAGCTTTACAGATGAAGTAAACATAAATCCTCCTGCTACCATGGATCAGGCTGTAGTTGACAATCCTTTTAAAACAGGCATAAACACTAGCGACAAAGTTTGGGAATGGGCACGTTACGATGCAGAAGATGAAAATAAAAGCTGGGCAGGTTTCTATTCCACTTTGAAAAATGAGATTCCATCAGGATATAACCGTGTCGAAATTAAATATTTACGCACAAATGCGACTTCGCAATTAAAGATTAAATGTGAAGGGGCGTTTAGTAAAGAAATAGAGGCGGAAACTCCGGCTACAAAAACCAACGAATGGGAAACTATGGTATTCGATCTGACCGCAAATGGAATAAAGAACGTAAAAATATTTGGATTCTTTCCTGATTTTTATGAACCCATTGATCCAACTGCTATTGTCTATATTGATGACATTGTATTTGTTAAAGATGAAGATGTTATAATTCCACCACCACCTTCCTCATACATATTATTTGACAACAGTGCCGATGACCGCTTCTACGATCAAAGCTGGGTGAACCAAACAGCTCCAAGCACCGTGGCAGCAGAGAAACCTGATCCTCTTTCAACAGATCCGGCAGAAAAATTACCGGTTGTTACTTCTCCTGTAAAGGAAGGTACCAATGCACTAAAATTACAATGGAAATCTGTTGAAACAGGCGACTGGAAAGCAATGACCGCTTCAATTGGCTGGCAATCGTTCGATCTGACAAGCATGGTTGAGCTGAAGTTTTGGGTCAATTCTCCGGTAGCTATGGATAAAACAGCCCTGCCTTTGATTTATCTCGAAGCATTTGGCGGTACTCCAAACGTAACTGGTAAACTGCCAATGGCAGACTATCTGCCGGATGGTTTGGCTGCTGATACCTGGACTGAAGTTATCGTTCCGCTTGCTGATCTTTGGGCTGCTGATCCGGCTTTTGACGCAAAAGATATGATTAAAGATGTATTTTTTGCACAAAATGCGACGGACAATGTTGAGCACACCCTGTACTTGGACGAGTTTACCTTTGAAAGCATTCCAAGTGGAATTAATGTCAAGGCTAACTCTAAAGCAATACATGCCTATTATTCAAACGGAGAAATCCGTATTTCAAATTACTCAGGACAGGTTAGGGTATTCGATATTGTAGGGAGAAAAATAGCAGAAGGACCTGCTTATGATGGTAATTTCAGGATTAATCTTAAAACTGGAATTTACATCGTAAATACGACAGACGGTAATACAAAAATTGCAATTCAATAAATAGTGTAATTTTCGTTTTGTCATTAATATTTCAAGAAAGGCTGGTTAAGATTGCTTAACCAGCCTTTCGATTTAAAAATGCAGTCAAAAGACTTTTTGCGTCAATTTTTGATTTAAACAACATTGGTTTGTTTTGCCAATCCCACGTAATAGTCTCTGAATGTTTTTGTTACTATGTTTAACTCAATTCTCAAATATGTTCTTTTGGAATATAACTTTTCCTCAGACTACCAAGAAAATCCATGTGAATTTTCCGTTAATTTTTGGAAACCCAAATTAATGTTAAAGTTCCGTTAACGATAACGGAAACGATTCTGAGGTATTTGCACATCCATGCTTTCAAAAAGCCCGTGAAATCAATATAAGGAAACAAATTCGTTTTATTTTGCCTGTTCTTGTTTCGATTCAGTCTAAAAAACCATACTTACCTTTTATTTGTTTACTGAAACTTAACTATCGCTTATTTACTATTCTTTTATTTTATGATTATCTTCGTGAAATTTTCGACTATTTTATTTTACAGAATTCTTATGAGTGAATCTTTTAGCGAAGCAGTGAAATTAATGTTGACCGGGATGAGCACTGTTTTTGTCATCTTGTTTTTAGTTGTTTTCCTGGGAAATCTGATCGTTATTATTACTAACCGGCTACATGTTGAATCGCCTGCCGGTCCTTTGTTAATTCAAGAGGAACACCCGGAGCTTTCGCCCGAGCAACTTGCTGCAATTGTTGCAACTGTTGAGGCATTAACCGGAGGAAAAGGGAAAGTGGCTTCCGTCGATAAGCCAAATCATTAATCATTTTAAAAGTTAGACCAATGCAAAGAGAAATCAAATTTAGTTTGCTTTATAGAGATATGTGGCAGTCATCCGGGAAGTACGTACCCAAAGTGGAGATGTTGGAAAAAGTAGCACCGGCCATTATCGACATGGGCTGCTTTGCCCGCGTTGAAACCAACGGTGGCGGATTTGAGCAAATCAACCTGCTATTCGTATGTCTCCCGTTGCGGCTGATGTGCGTAAACTGATGTTCAAGGTGAAAAAACTTCAGGGTACCGATATTGCCCGCTCGTTTTGTGGATTGAATGACCCGCGCAACCTTGAGAGTTCTATAAAATATGCCAAAGCAGGAGGTATGATTTCGCAGGCATCCCTTAGTCTCACGGTTTCAGAAGTGCATACGGTAGAATACTTTTCGAATCTGGCGAACACTTTAATTGAAATGGGTGCCGACGAGATTTGTGTAAAAGATATGGCTGGAGTTGGGCGCCCCGTTTTCATCGGTAAAATCATAAAAAACATAAAAGCTGCGCATCCTGAAATACCGGTTCAATATCACGGACATTCAGGCCCTGGATTTTCGATGGCCAGCATTTTGGAAGCTGCCCGCGCTGGTGCCGAATACATTGACGTAGCTATGGAGCCACTTTCATGGGGGACGGGTCATGCCGACGTGTTGGCTGTTCAGGAAATGTTGAAAGATGCCGGTTTCAAAGTTCCCGAAATCAACATGAAAGCCTACATGAAAGTGCGCGAATTAACGCAAAGTTTCATCGATGATTTTCTGGGTTACTATATCAATCCTAAAAACCGGCACATGAATTCGTTGCTTATCGGCTCAGGCTTGCCCGGCGGAATGATGGGAAGCCTGATGTCGGATTTGGAAAACAACCTGGAAAGCCTGAATAATTGGTTATCTAAACGCAACAAACCGGAACTTACGCAGGACGATCTGCTTATCAAACTGTTCGACGAGGTGGAATACATCTGGCCAAAAGTGGGTTATCCACCCTTGGTTACGCCGTTTAGTCAGTATGTCAAGAATTTGGCATTGATGAACGTGTTGCAAATGATAAAAGGCAGAGAGCGCTGGAGCATGGTGGCCGATAACATTTGGGATATGATTTCGGGAAGAGCAGGACAATTGCCTGGCAAATTGGGTGACGAAATTATTGCGCTGGCAAAAGAGCACGGCAAAGAGTTTTATACGGGAAATCCGCAGGATTTATACCCCGACAACCTGGATGTTTTCCGCAAGGAAATGAAAGAAAATAACTGGGATTTTGGTCAGGATGACGAAGAATTATTCGAATTGGCCATGCACCCTGAACAATACCGGGCCTACAAATCGGGCAAAGCAAAAGCCGATTTCGAAGCTGATTTGGCAACCAAACGTACACCCAAAGCGGAACTTGTGCAGGCTCCAAAAGCAACAGCTAAAAATTTTAAACCCAAGAAAATATTCCTTGACATTAACGGCGAACAATTCGCGGTGGGTATTTCCTACGATGATGCGCCCGGTATAATTACAAAGGAAAGTGAGTATAGCGGTACAAGTGAAAAGGGAACTGCAAAAACAAAAGCTCCCATGGCCACCATTGGAAATACATTCGATGTGCTGTCTCCATTAGAAGGTAAGTTTATGCTGACCAAAGACCCTTCAGAAAAAGCAATAAAACCGGGTGATTTTGTGAAAGAAGGCGATTTGATTTGCTACATCGAATCAATGAAAACATACAATGCCATTGTTGCCGATAAAAATGGAAAAGTTGCCGAAATCGTTGTTAATAACGGAGATTCGGTAGAAGAAGATGATGTATTGGTGAAAATGGTTTAAACGATTTCAATGGAGATATTATCAGAGCTTTTTGAAATGACAGCCTTTGGGGCGATCAACTATCAAACCATTTTAATGTGGTTAATTGGGTTTGGGTTGTTGTATCTCGGCATTAAAAAAGGATACGAACCTTTATTACTTGTCCCGATTGCATCAGGTGTTTTGCTGGCCAATTTTCCGGGTGCCGGAATGGGGATTGTGGATGCACACCTAATTGAACTGGGCGACAATCGTTACATGAACTTATTCGAGATTGCCAACGAATACGGGATAATGAATTACCTCTACTTCTCGCTGATCAAAACTGGATTGCTGCCGCCAATCATTTTTCTTGGCGTGGGCGTGCTCACCGATTTTGGACCTATGTTACGTAATTTGAAACTGGCATTATTCGGCGCTGCGGCACAAATCGGAATTTTTTCAATTTTACTTGGAGCGGTTGCCGTTGGTTTTACTGCAAAGGAAGCTGCCTCGCTCGGTATTATTGGCGGTGCCGACGGACCAACAGCCATTTACACCACCATAAAATTAGCTCCGCATTTATTGGGTCCAATTGCTATTGCGGCATACTCGTATATGGCATTGGTTCCAATTATTATCCCATTGGTTGCTAATTTGTTGATTACGAAGAAGGAATTTAAAATCAACATGAAAGCTATGGAAAAGCAATTCCCTGCAAAACGTCAGATTAAAGATATGAAAACGGCAAAAATCATTTTCCCGATTGCGTTGGGATTGATAACCGCTGTTTTGGTGCCCTCATCAGTACCGCTTTTAGGGATGTTGTTATTCGGAAATTTAATTAAAGAAATTGGCTCATCAACCAAGCGTTTGGCTGACACAGCACAAGGCTCAATAATGAATACAGCAACTATTTTTCTTGGTTTAACCGTTGGAGCCACCATGACTGCCGAAGTTTTTCTTTCTGCAAAAACACTTGGAATTGTGGTGGGCGGTTTTGTTGCATTTGCAATTTCAATTGCAGGCGGAATTGTAGCGGTAAAAATTTACAACATGTTTGCACAAAAGAAAATCAACCCACTGATAGGTGCAACCGGTCTGAGTGCTGTGCCAATGGCATCGCGCGTGGCCAACGAAATGGCCTTGAAACACGATTCACAAAACCATATTTTGCAGTATTGCATGGCAAGCAACATATCGGGAGTAATCGGTTCTGCGGTTGCTGCCGGTGTTTTAATTTCGTTTTTAGGATAGTGGGTGATGCGGTTTCCAAACCGCATTTCTATCTAGACGGATGGAATCCGCCGCACCCTTTACAAACCGGGGGCTTTGCTCAAAGCGAAGCCCCCGGTTTGTTTTAAACAATGATCCACTATAATTCAAAATATTTTTTGGATATTTGACTGGGTACATTAACGGATTAAAATCTAAACCGATGAAAAAAAGGAATTCAAATCGTAGCTTCTTATTCTTTCTATTATTTCCATTTATTTTCCTTCTGATCTCCTGTGGAAATCAAAAAGATGTTTTGGTGAAAAGCCCTGACGGACAATCCATTTTCTATCTAAAGATCGATGGCGGGTTGTTTTATTCCATATCTTGGAAAAATAACATGGTGATTCAGAATTCTGCATTGGGCTTTCAATTGGCAGATTCGTCTGCTATTCCCGGAGATGTGATTATTGAGAAAGTGACGACAAGTTCACGAAATCAGGAATGGCAGCCGATTTATGGAGAGAAAGCGGTTTATACGGATAATTA
>CAJDWI010000072.1_pt1 | contig 15562 bp, 8 predicted proteins | sample 7391561 | NCBI WGS metagenome assembly CAJDWI01 (sample SAMEA7055724, study PRJEB34461) | soil metagenome | biome: terrestrial ecosystem; feature: Peninsula; material: soil | place: Antarctica | collected 2016 | reverse complement strand
GTGGTTATATTTTGCCTGCAGGTCATTTTGACCAATTATGTCGAGCACCTTGGACGAATAGAGTTTTTGAATGTTCGCAATGGTGGTTTCGGTTTGTTTCATCGCATCGCCAACTCCAATAGTCTTTTCGCCACGTATGGAAGCTGTCCCTGAAATGAAAATCAGTTTTTTGCCGAATAGCTCCAAATAACGGGCGCGTTCAAATTTAGGCGTAGTTTTTACCGAAAAATCTTCTCCTAATAGCACGTCTTTACTATAATGATGTGCTGCAATTTGTTCAGGATTGTCGATTGGCTTGGTTATACACTCCGGGGATTTGATTGCAACGAATTCAACGATAACGCCGCCCTGATTCATGCCGATTCCGGTTGCCGCAGGGTAGCCATTTTGTTCAAAGCTTGTTCCGTACACTTCCGACCGAACATTGTTAAAGGCCTGGTATCGTTGTTCGCTATCGTCGAAATCCAGAATATTTTCGATATAATTCCATTGTCGTACAATTGAGGCCAAGGGAAAGTGAGTGGTATTAAAAAGACTGATGAGTTGGTCAAATGCATGCTCTGAATTGAGTTTGCAAGCGCTGAATTTTGCCGATTGAACACTCCCGATAAACACTTCGGTGGATTCTTTGCTAAACTTTGCAGTACCATTGTTTCCCGCCACAATAAATTCGATTTGCCATTCCTGTGGATCGTAGAAGCAGGCTTCAACAATTATTTTGCATGTTAGCGGTGGTTGCGCAATAACGTTGTATAAAAGAGGGTAGTGGAAACGGCTGGTTATTTCTCGGGAGATATGTTTTTGAAATTCCAAATAATGCGATTCCGTAGTTGCATCAACGAAAAAATTAAGTTTGAAGACTTTTTTTGCTGAATTGATTTGAGATACGTGTTCTAAACAATTTTGCAATTGCTCATTGAGTGTGCCATCCTTTTTCTCAGCATGAATATAATACCGATCGCCATTTAAAAAATACATAGTATGTTCCTTTTTTGAAGGGAATGCAAAGGTGTTTGATTTTTTTGATGAAAAAAAATCGGATATCATTGTAAATGAATCCATATATCCGAAACTGTCCTAAGCAAAATATCATTATAGCTAATGGAAACATTCATTCATTGTAAGAAACAAAAGCCGTTCTTACTGATTTCTAATCAGTAAGAACGGCTTTTGTTTTAAATAGAATAAAGTCCTAAAATTCTATTCTGTGAATGCTTTAAGCAAGGCTCTGACCGACGATACGGATTCCACTTTGTAGTGTGCTGCGGTGTTTTTTAAACCTACCTTAATGGTTACGGTATTTTCGGGCAATTTACGGAACATGTATTCGTCTGTCCAATCGTCGCCGATAGCCATGATGAAGTCGTAGTCCTCGTTGTTCAAAAAGCGCAGGGCAGCCATACCTTTATCGACGCCGCCTGCTTTTATTTCCACTACTTTGTTACCTTCCATAATTTCCAGATTATCGTTGGCGATCATGGTAAGCAATTCGTCTTTCAGTTCGTTGGCACGAAGATCACCCTGTTCGTGTTCAGCCTTACGGAAATGCCAAACTAATGAATAATTTTTCTCTTCGATAAATGATCCCGGTGTGCGATCGACATAGGTTTCCAGAATTGGGCGGATAAGTGGTTTCCAACTGTCGCTTATACTGTCAATCATTTTCCATTCTTCCCCGGTTTTCTTTAGCCAGACTCCGTGCTCAACAATGAGGTTCACCTGATGTTTGCCTACCCAGCGTTCTAATGTCTCCCGATCGCGGCCACTGATAATTGTAACGGTATTTCGCTCGTCGCTTTCCAGTAAAGTTAAAAGTTCATGCAGATCGGCATCCGGACGTGCAGCTTGTGGATTGTTTTTGAACTCCACTAAAGTGCCATCATAATCCAGGAATATTGCACGTTTTTTTGCATTTTTAAACTGCTTCAACAAATCTTTCCGCACCTTTGGCGTGATAAGTTTAGCCAGAAATTTCTGTTGAACGGTATCTACCTTTTTCAGGGCTTTTACAAATTCAGATGACCATTTAAATACATCGTAACGGCTAATGCGGTTCTGCAAAAACTGCATCCGTTCACGCTGTTCTTCCAACGGCATTTCCAATCCCTGCGCAATGGCATCCGCAATTTCAGAAATGTTGTTTGGGTTGATGATAATGGCTTCTCCCAATTCTTTTGCTACTCCGGCCATTTCGCTGATGATCATCACGCCGGTTTGATTCACCCGGGAAGCGATATACTCCTTGGCAACCAGGTTCATACCGTCACGCACGGGCGTTACCAGTGCCACTTCCGACATGGCGTAAAGTTCAATTAGATTATCGAATGGCAGCGAACGGTAGAAGTACCAGACCGGTGTGTAGTTTACACTGCCGAAGCGTCCGTTGATGCGGCCAACCAACTCATCGATATCACTTTTTAACAATTTGTATTGGTCCACTTCGCTGCGTGACGGAACCACAAGCATAATTAAAGTCACTTTGTTGTGGTATTCAGGATGTCGCTCTAAAAACAGCTCAAAGCCGTGCAAGCGGTTAGGTATTCCTTTTGAATAATCCAGCCGGTCAATCGATAAAATAAGTTGTCTTTCGGGCGAAACCAGGAAGTACTTTTCGAGCTCCAGATGTAATTCTGATTTTTCACGCTGGGTTTTTTGAAACAATGCCTTGGCTTTCGAGTTGAACTTTTCATAATCGATTCCCATTGGGAAGGCATCAGCCAAAATAATCCTGTCTTCGAGATGGATTTGGTTGAATGAAATTTCGTAGCCAAGCAAGCGACGAACGGAGCTGAAAAAATGGCGTTCGTAATCGTAGGTGTGAAACCCGAGAAGGTCAGCACCCAACATGCCGGTTATCAGTTCTTTGCGCCAGGGTAAAGTGCGAAATACTTCAAACGAAGGAAAGGGGATGTGCAAAAAGAATCCTATAGTGACTCCTGGTTTTTTCTCTTTGATCATGGCTGGCACCAAAAGCAACTGATAATCGTGAACCCAAACGGTATCACCATCGTCGATGGTTTCCAGAGTTTTATCGGCAAACTTTTGATTAACGGCTTTGTACGATTCCCAATATTGCTCATTGTAAACAATGAATTGTGAAAAGTAGTGAAATAAGGGCCAAATGACGTTGTTGCTAAAACCTTCGTAATAAAGATTGATTTCTTCCTTGTTTAAATGAACAGCGAGACAACTTTCTTTCACCAATTCATGGTCAATTTCTTCCTTGTCGGCTTCCGTTAAATCATCGGAATTGATACCTGACCAGCCAATCCATTTTCCACCATATTCTTTGTAGATCGAGCGCATTCCCGTGGCAAGTCCTCCTACGCTTGGCGTTAGCTTTAATTCGTTTTCGTTTCTTTCGATGCTCAATGGTAATCGATTGGAAACAATGTGCATTTTACTCATAACTTTTATTTTTTAAAACATCGTCGGCGTTTAAGTTGTTTTACCCAAAAGCCGTAGTATATTAAAAGTGGCTTAAAACAACTGTTTAAGATCGTTTAGTTGCCAAACACATCAATATAAGGTTTTTTTTTGGAGAAATAAATGAAAAATGGCATATTAGCATATTGCCAAAAGATATAACACATAAACATAATACATGAAGAATTTAAACTACGGAGTGGTGGGCAATTGCCGGAGCGCCGCATTGATTTCAGAAAAAGGAAGCATTGAATGGATGTGTTTGCCTTTTTTTGATTCGTCGAGCGTGTTTGCAAAATTACTTGACGAAGAAAATGGCGGCAGTTTTGAAATTGTACCCACTCATTTAAGATCAGTGAGTCAGTTCTACATAACACGCACTAACATTTTGGTGACACGTTTCATTTGCGACGACGGAGTTTTCGAAATCCAGGACTTTATGCCCCGATACAAACAAAGCGATAACGGGAATTTATATACCCCGCCGGATCTTGTTCGCTATTTCAGGCATCTTGTGGGCGAGCCGGAATTCAAATTACACTATCATCCAAAATTAGAATATGCAAAATACTTTACTAAAAATGTTGTTGAAGAACATTACATAAAATCAACCACAGAGAAAGGGGCTTATGATTCGTTGTATATGTATTCAGATTTTAAGCTCTCCGACATTTTGGAAAGTCGCCCCATAAAGTTAAAAAACGACGGATTTTGCCTGATTAGCTATAACCAGAAGCTATTGTTTCAGGACGTGCGCCGTGCCAACCTGAAACTGGAACGTACCAAAGTATATTGGTTGAATTGGACTGAAAATACCACTGAGTACAAAAAATTTGAGGAAGAAATTATCCGTAGCGCTCTCACACTAAAAATGCTTAGTTTCGATAAAACAGGGGCGATTATGGCAGCGCTAACAACTTCACTACCCGAAACAATTGGGGAGGAGCGCAACTGGGATTATCGTTTTTGCTGGATACGCGACGCGTCTATGGTGGTGAAAATAATGGCTACTCTGGGACATTACAGGATGGCGAACCGCTATCTCAACTTCATTCTCGACATCCTGCCCGACAAAGACGAAAAGATCCAAATTATGTATGGTATTCGTGGCGAGAAGAGACTGACCGAATACAAGCTGGACCATCTTGCTGGCTACGAAAATTCGAAGCCTGTTCGCATAGGCAATGCAGCCTATAAACAAAAGCAAAACGACATCTACGGCATTTTGCTCGACGTGGTATATCAACATTTCGACATCTATTCGTTGAGTTTGGAGCATAGCGAGGAACATTGGACGGTTGTACGAAATATTGTTAAAGTGATAGGAGCAAACTGGAAGAAGCCCGATCGGGGGATATGGGAAATTCGCAGCGAGAACAAGCATTTCACCTTTAGTAAAGTGCTTTGCTGGGTAGGGGTTGACCGCGCTGTGAAAATTGCGAATTTGCTAAATCGTGGAAATTATGCTAATGAATGGGCCAAATTACGTGATAAAATCAAAAAAGATATCATGAGCAATGCGTGGTCTGAGGAGAAAAGCTCCTTTACCCAGGCTTATGGTTCGGAAGATCTGGATGCGTCGGTGCTGCTCATGGAAGGTTATGGCTTCATTGAGGCCAACGATCCGAAATATGTGAGCACAGTGCTGGCTATTCAAAATGAATTAGAATTCAATGGTTTGATGTATCGTTACCGCAACCGCGACGATTTTGGTCTACCCAAATCAGCCTTCACTATTTGCTCGTTTTGGCTCATCAACAGTTTGTATAAAATCGGACGGCGGCAGGAAGCTATCGAGAAATTTCATACGCTGGCTGGTTATTCGAATCATTTGGGTCTGTTCAGCGAAGATCTTGATTTTGGGAGCAAGCGGATGCTGGGCAATTTTCCACAAGCCTATTCGCATTTAGCGTTCATTGAAACTGCCATCACCATTTCCAAAGGAGAGTTATCAGAGGCCGAAAAATTTAAGGAGCAGTTGCTGTAGCAGAAATTTCTTATCATAGTTTAATGCAATGCTTGCCATTGTGCCGTAAATTTGTGTTTTAAAATTATAGAACATGAAAACAAAGACAGTTGAATTAGTAGTAAGCCCCAGAGAACCTCACTTTGTGGGCGATGGTTTTAGAGTCCACAATTTCATTCCCAGTGGATTTAGAATGGATATGAAACGAATGGATCCCTTTGTCATGCTCGACTATAATTCCACCTTTAGATTTCCACCTTCAGAAAAGCCTAAAGGCGTTGGTGTGCATCCACACAAAGGTTTCGAAACCGTTACGATCGCATATAAAGGCCGGATCGCGCATCACGACAGCAGTGGTGGCGGTGGTGTAATTGGTGAAGGTGATGTGCAATGGATGACTGCCGCAAGTGGTATTCTGCACAAAGAATATCACGAAAAGGAGTGGAGCAAAAAAGGTGGCGACTTTCAAATGGTACAACTTTGGGTCAACCTTCCACGGAAGGATAAAGCGAGTGATCCAAAATACCAAGCCATAAAAAATGAAGAAATTAGTCGGTTTGAATTGGCCAACAACGCAGGCACTGTCGAAATAATTGCCGGCGAATATAAGGGGATGAAAGGCGCTGCTTCCACCTTTACCCCGATCCATCTTTATAATGTCCGACTGAATAAAGGCGGTAAAGCCGTGTTCAACTTTCCTGCACACTACAACACGGCGCTTCTTTTAATTGAAGGTGAAATTGTGGTAAACGGAACCGAACAAGTACCAACCGACCATTTGGCGCTTATGGCGAATGAAGGCGAAAAGATTGAAATTGAAGCTGCTGACAATGCTGTTGTATTGGTCTTAAGCGGTGAACCTATCGGTGAGACCATTGCAGCTCACGGTCCGTTTGTTATGAATACAAGGGAAGAATTGGTTCAGGCCTTCAATGATTTTAACAGTGGAAAATTTGGTTATTTGGAAGATTAAGTGGGAAGAGTGAAAGCAGCCCTCTAACTCCCCGAGGGGAGAATAAAAAAAACCATAGAATAAATCCTATAAAAAAAGCCTCCTGATTAAAAAAATCGAAAGGCTTAAATTTTGAGCGGGAAACGAGACTCGAACTCGCGACCCCGACCTTGGCAAGGTCGTGCTCTACCAACTGAGCTATTCCCGCCTAATGTACCCGGAGGGGGACTTGAACCCCCACGAACATATTGTTCATTGGATTTTAAGTCCAACGTGTCTACCATTCCACCACCCGGGCATCCTAAAATTTTCAACGAACGAGAAATGGAATAATAGATCCATCAATGAGCGGGAAACGAGACTCGAACTCGCGACCCCGACCTTGGCAAGGTCGTGCTCTACCAACTGAGCTATTCCCGCATTATTTTGCCAATGCGCAACACCTTATCAGCATTTGTATCTAAAAACTGAGCTCTCCCTAAAGACAGCAAGGTGTTTCTGCATTATTTGAAAGAACCTCTTTTTTTAAGTGGTGCAAATATATTGCTATTTTTCAATCTCGCAAAATATAAAAAACAAAAAGCGGGTTTATTTCAATCCTGTGAGTTTCTTAATATCATTGAGCTTATTCAATGCCTCGATGGGTGTGAGGTTGTTGATGTCGAGCCCGGCAATTTCGTCGCGGATTTGTTTCAGCACAGGATCGTCCAACTGGAAAAAACTTAACTGTATTCCTTCGCGCTTGCCTCCAATTTCAGCCAAAGGTTTTGTGAGAGCTTCTTTTTCTTTGCCACCTTCCAGTTTCACCAAAATTTGCTCGGCACGTTTAATTACCGATTTTGGCATTCCGGCCATTCCGGCTACGTGTATACCAAAGCTGTGGTTACTGCCACCGGGAACCAGTTTGCGCAGGAATATTACTTTATTGGCGACTTCTTTTATCGAAACGTTATAATTTTTAATCCTCGGGAAAGAACTTGCCATTTCGTTCAATTCGTGGTAATGGGTTGCAAAAAGGGTTTTTGCTTTTGCACGCGGATGTTCGTGCAAGTGTTCCACAATCGACCAGGCAATCGAAATTCCGTCGTAAGTAGAAGTTCCACGCCCCAGTTCATCGAACAAAATCAAGCTCCGGTCCGATACATTGTTCAGGATGCTTGCCGCCTCATTCATCTCCACCATAAAAGTGGATTCGCCTAACGAAATATTATCCGAAGCTCCAACACGGGTAAATATTTTATCAACATAACCGAATTTTGCTTTCTCTGCCGGAACGAATGAACCCATTTGGCCCAATAAAACAATTAAGGCCGTCTGACGCAAAAGGGCAGATTTACCAGCCATATTCGGACCGGTGATGATAATAATTTGCTGGTCTTCCTGATCGAGCACCAAATCATTGGCAATGTAGCTTTCTCCGATTGGGAGTTGGTGTTCGATTACGGGATGGCGGCCATTTTTTATCTCGATAGAAGTAGAATCATCGATTTCGGGACGGAAATATTTATACGAATTAGCACAACTTGCAAACGAAAGCAGGCAATCGATCTGCGCCAGAATATTAGAATTGAGTTGAATGGCCGGAATATAATCGGCAAGTGCAAATACTAAATCGGTAAAAATTTTGGCTTCCAATACCTGGATTTTCTCTTCGGCACCGAGGATTTTCGACTCGTACTCTTTCAATTCCTCCGTAATGTATCGCTCCGCACTCACCAGGGTTTGCTTCCGGACCCATTCGGCAGGTACTTTATCTTTGTGCGTGTTCCGCACTTCAATGTAATAGCCGAAAACATTGTTGAAACTGATTTTCAGTGACGGGATACCACATTTTTCGCTTTCGCGCTTCTGGATTTTAGCAAGATAGTCTTTCCCCGAATAAGCAATATCGCGTAAATCGTCCAACTCCTGCGAAATGCCTTTGGCAATTACCCGTCCTTTGTTGAGTGCTGCAGGCGGATCGGCCACAATTTCTTTTTGAATTTTATCGCGGATTAAGTCGCATGGGTTCAACTGCTCCGAAAAGCGATTGAGTGCTACATTGTCAACAGCAGCACAAGTTTTCTTTATGGGGATGATGGCGTTTAGCGCATTTTTTATCTGTGTCACTTCGCGCGGATTGATACGTCCCACGGCTACTTTCGAAATCAAACGTTCCAAATCGCCAATGTGCCGTAACTGTTCTTCTAAAAGCTCCTTTTTTGCGGGGTTTTTAAGGAAGAGTTCAACTACATCAAGCCGCTTGTTGATGGGTTCGACATCTTTTAAAGGTAATGCCATCCAGCGCTTCAACAAGCGCGAGCCCATGGGCGAAATGGTTTTGTCAATCACATTAATCAGCGACTTTCCACTTTCGTGGAGCGGCGAAAAAAGTTCCAGGTTACGGATGGTAAAACGGTCGAGCCAAACGTAGTGGTCTTCTTCAATCCGGCTTAAGCCGCTAACGTGACTCAGTTTGCTGTGTTGCGTAATGTCCAAGTAATGCAATATTGCACCCGCTGAAATAATCGAAAGACTCATCCCCTGTACCCCAAAACCTTTCAGCGATGCAGTTTCAAAATGTCGTTTCAGACGGTCGTTAGCGGCATCGTCGGTGTAAACCCAGTCTTCCAGATTATAGGTGTAATATTTTGAGCCGAAGATTTCGTTGAACTCTTTGCCGCGCCCTCTCTGAAAAAGTACTTCTTTGGGTTGGAAAGAATTGAGCAACTTGTCCACATATTCATAATTTCCTTGTGCAGTTAGGAATTCTCCCGTTGAAATATCGAAAAAGGAAACACCCGCCATTTTTTTGTCGAAATGAACGGAAGCCAAAAAATTATTTTCACGGTTTTCGAGAATATTGTCGTTGATGGAAACTCCGGGCGTAACGAGTTCTGTAATACCTCGTTTCACAATTGTTTTGGTGAGTTTCGGGTCTTCTAACTGCTCACAAATAGCCACGCGCTGCCCGGCTCGTACCAGTTTCGGTAAATATGTATCGAGCGCATGGTGCGGGAATCCGGCCAGTTCAACATAACTTGCCGCCCCGTTGGCTCGGCGCGTTAACGTAATGCCAACGATTCCTGCTGTTTTAATGGCATCTTCGCCAAAAGTTTCGTAAAAATCGCCCACACGGAACAATAAAATTGCATCGGGATGCTTCTCTTTGATGTCGTAATACTGCTTCATCAAAGGGGTTTCAACGTATTTTTTCCTTTCTGTCATCGAAAAGCAAAGATAAAAGTTTGAAGAAGGATGGGAAAGGTTTTAACAGGAAATGAGAAGAAAGTTTCGATGAATTGCAGCAACAATAAAAAGAAGACCCGTTTGAAGTTCTATCGTAAAAATTTGTTTTTAGAGAAAACTTAAATACAGACATTTAAATCTTTTTCCCATATTTGCGCTGAATTACTTTAAAAGAAGGGAAGAAATGAGTTGTACAGGATGTTCATTTAATAATTCATCAACTATTCAAACCGGTGATGCATACGGCTGGCTGGACGAGCTGCCAAACACCGCAGACCAATCGGATATTGTTGAGGTTAAATTCAAATCGACACGAAGAGAATATTTTAAGAATACTGAAAATATAGCAATTAAAAGAGGCGATAAAGTGGTGGTTTCCTCCTCGCCTGGGCACGATGTTGGAGAGGTTACCTTAACCGGATATTTGGCCGAAAAACAGTTTAAACGCAAGGTAAAATCGCCATCGCGCTACACTTTAAACCACGTATTCAGAAAAGGTACTCCATTGGACTTAGAAATATTGCAGGAGGCACGGAGCCGTGAAAAACCCACGATGATTCGTGCCCGGCAAATTGTTCAGGAGATTGGACTCGATATGAAAATTGGTGATGTGGAATTCAGGGGTGATACTAAAAAAGCTATTTTTTACTATCTAGCAGAAGGGCGTGTCGATTTTAGAGAATTGATAAAAGTTTATGCTCAGGAATTTGGTATCCGCATTGAAATGAAACAGATTGGTGCCCGTCAGGAAGCCGGGCTCATTGGAGGAATTGGTTCATGCGGGCGGGAGCTATGCTGTTCGAGCTGGCGCACTGATTTTACAAGTATCTCGTCGGATGCCGCCCTGAAACAGGGTTTGTCGCCATCGGCTCTCAAAATGGCCGGTGCCTGTGGAAAACTGAAGTGCTGCCTGGTTTACGAACTGGATGTTTACATGGAAGCACGCAGCGAATTTCCGCGTCAGTTGTTGCACCTGGAACTTGCAAAAGGGATTGCGAAACCCTTTAAAACCGATTACCTGAAACGCGAAATCTGGTACAGTCTGGAAGGTAGTTTAGGAGTTACGTTCAACCTTCCCCTGCAACAGGTTAAGGATATTATAATGCAGAATAAGCGGGGTATAAGACCGGAAATTGATTCCAACGGAGAAAAAGCAAAAGAAGAAAGCGGACTGGAAGTTTCGTTGGACGAGCGCATCGATCGTTTCGACACTAAGAGGAAACCTGGAAAACGCAGAACACGGCCGGCACAAAAAAAAGGGGATAAAACCAAATTTATTGTCAAAAAGAATTAAACGGATTGTTTGAGATATTTGTTGATTTTGTCTTTTAAAATATCCCAGGATATAGGTTTAGCAAGATAATCGTCGCAGCCCGCATCGAAAGCCCGCTCGCGGTCACCTTTCATCGCATAAGCAGTTTGTATCAGTACAGGTATTTTTGGAAAATTTGATTTGATAATTTTGGTTGCCTCGTAACCGCTCATTTCCGGCAGTTGTACATCCATTAAAACCAAATCAGCCTTGTTACTTTTCAGGTATTCGATTCCCGCGAGAGGTGAGGTGAAGTTCACCAGTTGATAGCCAAGGAGCTGTACTGCATTTTGTAAATATTCCGCGCTCACCTTGTCGTCTTCAAACGAAACAATTGTTTTGGCAACATTTTCGCCCGCGTCAATGCTGCTGTTTTTTATGCGAGGCTGAAAGTTCGTGTCCACTTTCCGGTCATTCCGCGGTAAAGTGACGTAAAAGCAAGTGCCTTTACCAAGAGTTGAACGAACACTTATTTCTCCTTCCAGCTTTTCGACAATGCCGGAAACAATGGCCAGCCCGAGTCCGGTACCCTCAAATTTGCGTGAGTTGCCTTCTTCTGCCTGTCGGAACGATTGAAAAATAATATCCAGTTTTGATTCCTCAATCCCGATGCCAGTATCTTCTACCGTTATTGTCAATTGGTCGCTGTCCGCTTCTGAACACGTTAATTTTACAACTCCGGATTGGGTGAATTTAAAGGCATTTTCGACCAAATTTTTTAGGATTTGGAATACTCTGTTTTTATCGGAATAAATCCATTCTGACGCTTCGTTCTTAATGTATTCCACGTCGAAAGCTATTTTTTGCAGCTTGTTTTTATATTGGTTGGTGTACAGGAAATAAAGCTCTTTCAACAGATGGTTAATGCTGAAGGTTTCAAAATTCAGTTTTAATTGGTTGGACTGAATCATGGCAATATCGATAATATCGTCGATTACCGTGAGCAATCGTTGCCCGGAGTTTTCAATAACCTAAAATGCCGTTAAGCGGTGTGCGGATTTCGTGGCTCATATTTGCCAGGAACAAAGTTTTCAGGCGGTCACTTTCTTCGGCCCGTTCTTTGGCAATTTGCAACTCCCGGATGAGTTGTTGCTTTTCGGTGATGTCCTCTTTGACGGCAACATAATTTTTGATTTCGCCCGATTCATTGGAAATTGGCGCAATAACAACACTTTCCCAAAACAGGCTGCCATCTTTACGTTTGTTATTAAATTCGCCATACCAATTTTGACCCGATCGTATGGTTTCCCATATTTTCACGAAATAATCTTTTGAGTGATAGCCGGATTGAAGAATCCGTGGGTTTTGTCCGATCGCTTCTTCGGCAGTGTAACCGGTTGACTTGGTAAAACCCGGATTAACGTACTCAATGTTCCCGTCGATGTCGGTAATTACTACTGTTAAAGGAATTTGCTCAATGGTTTGTTGAAGCAAGCCTAATTTTAGTTGATGAATTTTAAGGTCGGTAATGTCGCGCCCGATGCCCACTAATCCTATTATTTTGTTATCACTGTCTTTCAATGGAATTTTAGTGGTCAGAATCCAGCGTGGGTCACCGTTTCCGGGCAATAATTCTTCGCGGTTAATGATTGAACGGTTGTTTTCTATAACTTTTTTATCATCAGCCTGATATTTTTTTGCGATGCTTTCCGGGAAAATTTCCAAATCGGTTTTGCCCAAAACTTCATTAACCTTTTTAAATCCACAATTTATCGCATCCCCTTTGTTGGCAATTATCTTGCAGAGTTTCAAATCCTTCATGTAAATGGCGTCGGGAATGTTGTTAATCAAGGTGCGAAGGAGCTGATTGGTTTGTCTTAGTTCGTTTTCTGTCTTTTTTGTTTCGGACACGTCCTGGATCGATCCACGAATTACGTAGCCTTTCGGGCCTGGGTTTTCCTCAGGCTGGCAAATTAATTCAACCCATTTTTCGCCACCTGGGAAATGAAGTTTCAAAACATAATTGAACGATTTTCCCTGATGAATCGCTTTATCAATCAGTTTTAGGAAACCGTTTTGGTTGGTATTTATAAATTTCTCCAAACTCTGGTGAACTGGCAGTCCGGGCACAAGCATTCCTTCAAAAATACGATCCGCTTGTTGCGACCAGCTTGATGTGTTCTTTGCAGGATCGTATTTCCAGTTACCGATTTTCGCCATATCCTGCGTGAAATTCAAATCGGATAAGCTTTCGTGTAGTACTTTTCCCGAGTTTACCTGATCAGTAACATCGTTGAAAACAACGGCAAAATATCCTTTTTTCGATGAATAGGCTGAAATTTGATAATGTTTGTCTAACAATTTCCAATATGCGGTGAAAGTTGTGGATTCGCCATTTAAAGCAACCTTTCCATACCGTTCAATCCATGAATCATCCGTGTCGGGAAAAACTTCTTTCAAGGTTTTGCCCAAAATTTTTTCTCGTTTAACCCCTATGATTTCCTCGAATTTTGTATTGACGTTCAGGTAACGATAGTCGATTGGCATTCCACTTTTATCGGTAATTATTTCATGAAAAGCGAATGCACTGTTCATGTTCTCGAACAACAGGTTCAGGTTGTTTTCGCTTTCTTTCAATTTCTGCTGGGCGGTCCAGGTGTCGGTAATATCGTGTATGACGCCAAAAACAGTTTCCTTTTCGCTGTTGTATTCGGCAATAGAATGAATTCTTCTGATTTGTTCGTCATTTCTTCGCTGTATCTCAAACTGAATGCTGTAGGGCGTGTTGTTTTTGATTAGGCTGTAAAGAGCCAGATTGAGCTGGCTGTGGTATGTCGGCAATGCAATATGCCGTATTTCGTCCAGGGTAAAATCTTTTTTTGACAATCCATAAATTGATTTTGCGCCTTCGGAAGAATACATTTTATTCTCTTTCAAGTTATATTCCCAATAACCAAATTTGGCTAATTTCTCCGCATCACGTATTCGCTGGTTGTTAATTTCCAGTTTATTTTCGGTGTTCACCCTTTCGGTAACATCCGTTAAACTGGCAATTACGATGTCGTCCGTGAGGAGCACCATTTTAGTTTTTATAAATCTATTTGCCTTTTCTCCTTTATGTTCTGTCACAAATTCGATTTCTTCGCCACACACGGTTAACGTTTCGCATTTACATTTGTTTTCCGGATTTGTGCAGGGAATGTTGCTGTTAAAAAGGATTTCATAACCGGTACTTCCTGGTTTGACATTTTCATCGTTTGTTTGGAGGATTTTTTTTGTTTTCTTGTTGATGACGTAGTATTTCACTGGGAGTAATTTCAATACTTCTTCAGGACTGAGGTTTGTCATTGTTCAATCAATTATTGTTTTTTACTTAATTGGGAAAATGTAGATTTTCGGTGCTAAGCTAATAAATTACTTGCAGCCGAACTATCTTTTGCGGATTATGCTTAGGCCGTCCCTGAATGGCAAGATGATTTTTTCGATTCGTTGATCGTGTGCAATGGCAGTGTTGAATTCTTCAATTCCCTTGGTTTGGGCATCGTCTTCATTTATTTTTTCCAAAACCTTATCGTTCCAAAGCGTGTTGTCGGCTATGATGAAACCTCCAAATTTTACCTTGTCGAAAACCAATCGATAGTATTCGGAATATTCGCGTTTGTCGGCGTCGATAAAAACTAAGTCAAACTGTTCGTTAATTGTAGGTATAATATCCTTTGCCCTTCCGGTTCTTTGTTCTATTTGATGTCCGAATCCGGCTTTGTTGAAATACTTATCAGCGAGGAACTGTAGTTCATCATTTTTTTCAATGGTGATTAGCTTTCCCTGGTCTGAGAGCCCTTTCGCCAGGCAAATTGCAGAATAACCGGTGAACGTTCCAATCTCCAGAATACGGTTGGGGCGAATCATTTGCGAGAACATGGTTAGCAATTTCCCTTGCAGGTGACCGGAAAGCATCCGCGACCCCCGCATTCTCAAATGAGTTTCACGATCAAGTTCATGCAGGACATCGTCTTCGCTGTCGATGTGTGCTAAAATGTATTTTTCGATTTCTTTTTGATGATCCACACCTGTTTCCTTTTATGGATTTTTTCCTAATATCAGCGGTAAACGAGCGTACTCATGTTTTTTTCTTCGAGCACAACATTGGCAACCTCCAGCAATTTTTCCGTACTTATTTCTTCAATCTTTTCGAAAACCTTTTGTATCGGATCCACCTTATCATACAACAAATAGCCCCAATGAGCTGTTTCTTTGCTTTGCTGAGTTGAACTCCACCTAATTTTGTGTTGCGCAAGAGCTTAAACTCTTTTTGAACCACAGCCAGTGCTTTTTCAAAGTTTTCTTTATCGGTGCCGAAGTAGGTGGTAAATAGTCCCGTATCGGTGTAGGCTGTGTATCCCGACTCGATGTTGTAGGCCATGCCTTTTCGCTCGCGCAAGGACAGGTTCAGTCGTGAATTCATGGCCGGTCCGCCGATAATATTGTTCAGCAAAACCATTGCCACACGGTCTTTGTGCTGCACGTCGTAGGCAATATTTCCCAATACGCAATGCGTTTGAAAGGTGTCTTTGTTGAGTGATTTTATTGCGGGAATGTAATTCTCAAACGGTTTACGTTCTTCGGTTCGATGCCTTGCTTCGATATTTCCAAAATACTTTTCGGTAAATTTTACCAGTTTCACGAAGGGTATATTTCCTACCGAGCTGATTACCATTTGGTCGGTATGGTAGTTTCT
>CAJDWI010000003.1_pt1 | contig 15752 bp, 8 predicted proteins | sample 7391561 | NCBI WGS metagenome assembly CAJDWI01 (sample SAMEA7055724, study PRJEB34461) | soil metagenome | biome: terrestrial ecosystem; feature: Peninsula; material: soil | place: Antarctica | collected 2016 | reverse complement strand
CAAATCATCTTTAATCAGATTTTCGCATACTTTACGGTACAAGACTTCGAACAGCGATGCCGCAGCACTTTCACGTGTCAGTTCATAATTCCAGTTTTGAAGCTCTGTCCGAGCTGCTTTTTCTTTCGAATTTAATCCGTCCTCGTTGTTTAAGGCTGATAGAAATACCGGTGTCATTTGCTCCGCTTTTTTCGATTTCACATCTGCCTGTATTCGTTGAAAGTCTTTAATTCCAAGCAGTTCCTTTTCTTCCAACATTTCCCGGATGCGATCGATGCGATCGGGTTGTGCATACCAATAGCTGATGTAATAGGGGTAATCGTCGGGAGCAGTTTTGTTGTTGGCTGAAGATACATAGCCCCGCTCAGGATTGAATTCGTAGGGTAATTCTTCAAACGGAACCAGCCCTTTCCAATCGTATTTTGATGAGTCTCCGGGGAAGATTTGAATTCCATTCCCTTCGCGTATCGGAACGCCTGCACTGCATTGCAGCCCAATATTTCCCGCAGCATCGGCATAAACTATATTCTGGCTTACCGCCGTAAATGTACTTGTGGCTTCTCTGAAATCAGCCCAGTTTTTTGCCCTGTTCAACAGAAAAACGGAACGAATTTCGTTACTCATTTCGTTTCCCAACCAACGAATGGACAATGGAATTCCGGCATCTTTTTTTAGTGGATTGACAATCGGCCCGCGGTGAGTAAATTTCAATATTCTTTCAATGGTCTCCCCTTCCTTGGTCTTTATTGGTTCCTTTTTAATAAGGAGGTCTTTCCACTCGCCGTCCAACAAATATTGAGTGGAATCAGCGTTAAGCGTTTCGGCATAAAAGTCGAGGTCGTCAACCATAACGTTCGTCAAACCCCATGCAACGGAATCATTGTGTCCGGCAATCACAAAAGGCTGTCCCGGCAAAACCAAACCACTCACATTAAGTTTTCCTTCGGCTGTTTGATGCATTTGGTACCAAATCCCAGGAGACATTAGTCCAAGGTGCATGTCATTGGCCAGCAGCGGTAATCCGGTGTTGCTTTTTTTGCCCGAAACCGCCCAGTTGTTGCTCCCATAAAATATTTGCGCACCCAACCCTTCCAACTTGCTGCTTGCGGATAAAATGGTTTCGCCAATTTCAATTTTTGGTGAATGAAAATCAGGATAAATGGCCGTTTTATGATTTTCAAGATGTGGAATTAATTCTCCGATTTGATCTTCACTAATTTCATTTTTTAATTGGTGAAGCAGTAGTTCAGTTCCCCAACCCGAAGTTAAATCCCAAGACATATAGCCAATTAGATTAATTGAATGCACAGGCTGCCAATTTTCGGGCTTGTAACCCAACACTTTGAATTCGGGCGGGAGAGGGAAGTTTTTGATATAATGGTTCACGCCTTCTGAAAAAGCGGTGAGCGCGGAAAGGATTTCAGAAGAAGAACCAGCCAATATTTTTTCTGATTTCTCTTGTATCCGCAAGGCGCGCATCAATAGATCAGTATCAATTAGGTCTTTCCCTAAAATTTCGGAAAGGCGACCTTGTGTAACGCGCCGCAGCAAATCCATTTGCCACAAGCGGTCCTGGGCCATTGTAAACCCAACCACACGGTACAAATCAGCTTCGTTTTCTGCATAAACATGCGGAATACCAAGCGAATCACGCAAAACTTCCACTTCCGCTGTAAGTGCTTGAAAAGACACATCCTTGTTATAATCGGGAATCGATCCTTTTTTTATGTTCTGCAAAACAAAAAATCCAATTATCAGTACAAGGACAATAAGAGTAAAAAGGCCGATCAGAATTCGTTTTATAGTTTTCATATCCGGTAAGTTCTAAAAAATAGTTCAAAAGCAGATGTTGGATTTCAAATATTTATATATTTATCGCTTATTTAAAACATAAAATTATGAAAAAATTATTCATCCTTTTGATTCTCAGTACTTATTTTCTTACCGGAATTGCGCAAGAAGCGGATAAAGTTGCAGGGATTTGGTGGAACGACGAGAAGACCACCAAAATCGAGATAAAGAAAGAAGCCGGGAAATACATTGGTACCATTGTTTATATGGTCCCCGAAAAATACGTAGATGGCCAGGCACCTAAAGACAAAGAAAACCCTGATGAAAAATTACGGAGCCGATCGCTTGTAGGATTGCAGATTCTAGGCGGTTTAGTTCACGATTCTAAATCCAAAGAATGGAAAAGTGGCACTATTTACGACCCAAAATCAGGGAAAACCTATGATTGCTATGCTTGGCTGGAAGGCGACGATTTATTGAAGCTGAAAGGTTTTGTTGCCGGAATCCGTTGGATGGGCCGCAGCTCGGAATGGTATAGGACCACATTATAATTACGTTTTATGTAGTTTTTAGCCTGAAACCTGCACATCAAAACCTGCAGATTTTACCCGTTCGGCAATTAAACTTAATTGTTCGAACGTGATTTTCTCAAGTGTATCGATTGGCGTGTCACGGGCAATGGTGTAAATCATTACCTGCGAAGGCTTAATCACTTTCAGCAGTTCAATCCATGCCGAAACTTCCTTTTCGGTGGTATTGTCAATTGCAATTCCTTTAAAACTACCGCGTACAAAAAGGGTTTGTATGATGACTCTTCCGTTGAAATCAGTAAGCTGCTTTACCACTTTTTCAAGGCTGAAATTTCCTTTGGGGCAATCAAGCACCTTTATGGTTTCCTCAAAAGCCGAATCGAGTTTTTGGATGTTATCTTCCACTTTCAGCAAGGCACTGAAAACACCTTTTTTGTGGAGCATGGTTGCGTTGGATAGCACGGCAATCCGTGCTTTGGGAACGTATTTGTCGCGCAATTCAATGGTATCGTCTATAATTCCTTCGAACTCTAAGTGCATGGTAGGTTCTCCGTTCCCTGCGAATGTAATCACATCGGGCAGTTCGTTTTCAGCAAGCATTTCCTGAAGTTTTTCTTTCAGTTTTTCGCGTACTTCTGCCCTCACCGGAAGAACAACCTTTTTCTCGTATTTTTTTGGAGTCCAGCCACATTCGCAATAAATGCAGTCGAACGAGCATACTTTTACGTCGGTAGGCAGAAGATTAACTCCAAGCGAAACACCTAACCTTCGGCTTTTCACCGGACCAAAAATTATTTTATCAAAAAGAAATGTTGCCATATTTTATATTGTACAATTCAACTTTAAACTTCCCTCCTCTTTACACCTGCCCGACTGCGTCCTTCAGCCAGCCCCGAAACTTTAAACCCGGAACTTTAAACTTCTTTATGCCAATCGCTTCACTTTCGCGGTTTCTTTCAATCTCATGGTTTTGAAATCAACACCAGTAATCAAATTAACTCCCGGCTTTTTGCCAACGTCAAAACTCCCAAAATGATGATGAATTTGCAACGCTTTTGCACCATTTAAAGATGCCCAGGTTAAAAGTTCATCCAATTTTAACTCAGGAAAATTTAACTGAAGTGTAATCATTTCTGACAAAATAGAAAGTTGGTGGTTGGAAGCCAAACTATCGGTTCCCAGACAAATATTCAGTTTCTCCTCACGTAATAGTGAAACAGGCGGCAGTTGATTTTCGATGTATAAATTCGAGTTGGGACAAAGTGCAAAATATGTATTTTTCATCGACCGCTTTTTCCGGAGTGCTTCCAAATCCGTTTTCTGAGTTCGCGTATTGTGCACCAGAATCAATGGATTTTCGGCAGGCAAATATTTTAACACCGATAGAAGTGAACTTTTTACGGTAGGTTTCCAATTAGAAATGTCTATGCCGAGGTTGTTTTGAAGGTGTTCGGCAATCGGGCCTGTTCCGTCTAAAAAAAACTGATCTTCGGCTTCGCTTTCCTGATTGTGAAAAGAAAGAAGACTCTTTTCGGCGATTGCATTTTCGCCTATTTTGTCGAAAAGTGATTCGGAAACCGAGTAAGGCGAATGCGGCACGATAGAATTTGCCAGACCGTTTTCTTGAAAATCCGATTGTACAAACCGGGCATAATCAAAAGCAATTTCAGCACGGGAAGGATGAAATCCAAAGGCTTCGATAAAAGTGTGGTAAAATATCCGGCTTTTGAGTTTTGTATCCACCGAGAGCTTTGAATTTGAAATATCGCCCACAGCAGCAATTCCGGCAGCCCACATTTTACGGTCGGCAAGTTGCATCGCCTTCTCGCGTGATTCTGTTTCCTGATTTCGCAGACGGTTGATTTTTCCCACAAAACCGCCAATCCCGATTTTCTCTTCAATTTTCTCTTTAAGATGCGAAAGTTCTAAGTGGCAATGCACATTCACAAAACCCGGAACCAACAAACCGCTGTAGTATTCGGTGCCTTCCTGTTCACTTAATTCACCCTCGTTGTCGATGATACTCACAACCGTTCCGTCGTCTTTGCAAATCAAAGTGCCATTTTTCAGGAAACGTCCGTTGCCGGCATATAGATATGTGGCCGAAATTTTTCTCACAGCACTATTTGGGCGTTTGAAATTCCAGTTCCTCTTTGCGCCCGGAAAACTGTTGTTCCATTGCGCTGAGTTGATTCATCACCTTGCGGTACATTTGTTCGAATTTTCTAGGATAGCTGGCGTAATAGACAAACGATTTCTCAAAAACCGAATCGGGCACCTGGTATTTTTCCAACACCGAATAATAAAAATTAGCGGAGGAACTATTTCTCACTATCGAATCGCCTTGCATTTCGCGGTACGTTGCTTCGGCCAAATGAACATCGACGAGCATTTCGATCATCTTTTTTTCCTTGATCAACTTTTTGGGTTTTTCAATAAATTTTTTATTGCACGAGGCAAAGGCAAAAAAAAGTAGGAACGATATAAATGTAATTTTCTTCATGTTTTTCAGCGCGCCAAAATTATAAATTGTTTGGGCACAATTCAAAAATGCCGTGTTAAAAAAGCCTATTTCTGCACGGAACTTGCTTTTTGACTGAAAATATTCCTGAAAACTTCCTCCACACGGCTTGCTTTTTCGATTTGGATATTGAATTTAGAACTGTCGAAACTTTTGTTGTGGGTAGGGATGAATATTTTTTTAAATCCGATTTTCTCGGCTTCTGCAATGCGCTGTTCGATGCGGCTCACAGCGCGAATTTCTCCGGTCAATCCAACTTCACCCGCAAAACAGAATTTATGGTCGATAGAGATATCAATATTCGACGAAAGAATGGAGGAGATAACAGCCAGATCAGTGGCCGGGTCGCTAATTTTCAAGCCACCGGCAATATTCAAAAAAACATCTTTTTGGAGGAGTTTGAAGCCTGCCCGTTTTTCCAGTACGGCCAGAAGCATATTTAGTCGACGCAAATCGAAGCCGGTTGACGAACGTTGCGGCGTACCGTAGGCAGCTGTACTCACCAGGGCCTGAATTTCTATCAGAAATGGCCGGGCACCTTCAATGGCTGCTGCAATAGCCGTTCCGCTCACATTATCACTTACTTTCGAGATGAGCTGTTCCGAAGGGTTGATAATCTCACGCAAACCATCGCTTGCCATCTCAAAAATCCCTAGCTCATTGGTTGAACCAAAGCGGTTTTTATTGGAGCGCAAAATACGGTACATATAGTTGGTGTCGCCCTCGAATTGCAGCACCGTATCCACCATGTGTTCCAAAATTTTTGGTCCGGCAAGGCTGCCTTCTTTTGTAATGTGACCGATTAAAATGATTGCCACATTATTCATCTTCGCGTATCTCAATAATGCCGCTGTACATTCGCGCACCTGCGAGACCGAGCCCGGCGACGATTCTATGGTTTCGGTGGAAATGGTTTGAATGGAATCGATGATTAACAGATCTGGCCGGATTTGTTCGGTATGTGCAATTAAATGTTCGAGTGAGGTTTCGCACAAAAAGAGGCAAGCATTGTTTTCGATATTCAGCCGTTCAGCACGAAGCTTAATTTGCTGCAAACTTTCTTCGCCCGAAGTGTATAAAATTTTGCGATCCCTCAATCCAAGAGCCAGTTGCAGCGCCAAGGTTGATTTGCCGATCCCAGGATCGCCACCCAGCAAAATAAGCGAGCCGGGAACAATTCCACCACCTAATACACGGTTGAATTCATTGATACCTGCCGAAAATCGCGGTGTTTTGGAAGCTTGAATATTTTCGAGCGTTAAAGGTTGGTTTCCGGCAATTCGCACCGATATTTTCCCGGTGTTTTGTTTTTTGCTGACCACTTCTTCCATGAGGGAATTCCATTCGTTGCAAACCGGACATTTCCCCATCCATTTCGGCGATTGTGCACCACAACTTTGGCAAGTAAATATGCTTTTTGTTACTGCCATCTATTCGAGGATTTTTATTTTTTCAATCAAATCGCTGGTTGAAACACCGGGGATCAGGTCGAGCGTAATAACCTTACCACCATGACTTAAGACCGTTTCGTGGCCAGCAATTTCATGGATTTTGTATTCGTTGCCTTTCACCAGAAAATCAGGCAAAATTTGGGCAATCAAATCTGCCGGAGTTTCTTCAGAAAACATAATTACGGCATCTACAAAAACAAAAGCGGCAAGAATTATTGCCCGGGCAATTTCGGACATAACCGGACGATTTTTACCTTTGAGCAATTCCACCGATTGGTCCGAATTCAACCCAACAATTAATTTTGTTCCCAACCCGGCTGATTTTTGTAGTGAATCCACATGCCCGTGATGGATAATATCGAAACAGCCGTTTGTAAACACAACGGTTTCCCCGTTTGATTTCCAACTTTCCAACGTAGCCTGGAAAGTTGGAAAATCCTGAAATATTTTTGAGTTGATGTCGCTTTGCATACCTTAAAAACTTTGCGGACAAAAGTAGAAAATCCGCTGCGTTAATTTAACATGTAGTTCTTTATCTTTCTATTTATCCGAATTGATGTCAATTCCCCAATGTTCATTCGGAAATGATCCCATTTCCAATTCCAGTTTTCCACCGTTTAATAATTTACTTGCAGCGAATTTGAAATCAGTTAACACTTCGCCGTTCAATGTAGCAGATTGCACGTATTTGTTCAAGCGTGAAGTATTTTTGGCTTCAATCACAAATTTATCGCCTCGCCCGAAACGCCTACCCAAATCGATGGTCACTTTTTCAAACATGGGACTGGCAATTTCATAAACCGGCTCGGCACGGCAACCTCCATCAGTTTGAAACAAACCCAGCGAAGCCATAATAAACCAGGCACTCATTTGACCCTGATCTTCGTCGCCGAGATAGGCATTTGCAACTCCGTGCCCATAATAACGGTCGATTATGGCACGGCTCCATTTTTGCGTCAGCCACGGTTTGCCCACCCAGTTGAACAAAAACGCAAAATGCATACTTTGTTGGTTTCCCTGCACCACCGGATAATCCCAATACTGGTCGTTCGGTCCGTTGAAGCGCCATTTATTACTTTCTGTAAAACCCCAGTCAAGACGTTCAATAAACTGATTCTTCCCGATGGTTTTGGCCAAAGCAGGTATGTCCTGCGGTACAAAAAAGGTAAGTTGCCAGCCGTTTCCTTCCACATAATGGTGGTTTGCACCGCTCTTATAAGGGTCGAAATCGGGGAGCCATTCGCCTTTGGAATTTCTCATCCGTGCATATCCAGATACAGAGTCGATGACGTTTTTCCAGTAGTAACCACGTTGGTTAAAGGTTTGGTAATCCTGTTCCTTGCCAAGCGATTTGGCAAACTGCCCCACCGTCCAATCATCAAAAGAATACTCCAGAGAATTTGAAAATCGCCCCAAATCGTAAGGGACATATTTGTATTTCAGATAAGGAATCAAATCACGGTTTCCGGCAAATCCGCCGCCTACTTCACGTGCCGGAGTAGTTTGCATTTTCTTAACCGCTTCAAAAGCTTTTTCCACATCATAATCGCGAATGCCCATTTGGTAAGCTCCTACAATCAGCGGGATTTCATGCTCGGCCACCATAACCGGAATGTATTCCATGCCTGCCGGACCTTTTGCCAGCCAACCCCCTGCGTCGTACATGGCTAACTGCGATTTTACCCAGCGGTTGCTCCATTCCGGGGTAACGAGGTTCCAAAACTGATTGAGGTTCCAGAACGTGTTCCAGAAGGCATCACATCCCAGCGCCGGGGAAGTTGGATCTTCAAGTTGACGGATTTTCTCATCGGCATCCACCCATTTTCCATCCACATCGCTAAACGTGTTCCGGCTGCAAAGTGCGCGATACATATTGGTGTAAAACCTCATTTTCTCGCGCTTGTCGTTGCTTACAATTTTTACCCGGTCAAAAATTTCATTCCAGGTATCAAGATTATATTTTCTGACTGCCTCGAAATCCCAGCCAAATGGTTTTGTGATTTCTGTTTCCAAATTCAAACCTGAATTTTCGATGCTGACGTATGAAATGGCCGTCCGAACCTGAACGATTTGATTTGCTTCCGTGTCAAATTCGACAAATGCACCTGCATCAGCAACTTCATTTGTTTTCAGAAAATTCACATTTTCCTGAACCCCGTTTTCTGTCCAAACGCCAAAGTTTTTAATTGGCTGATCAAATTCGATCACAAAATGGACAATGTATTCCTGCGAAATTCCACCCGACCAGGTATTTGGTGAAATTTGCTTGCTATAACCCTCAATCCGATTTTGGTTTATTTTTTCAATGTACACCCCTTCGAGCTGATAACCATATTCTGCCGGGTTTTGCAAGTCGATTAAAACTCTTGAACCCTTTTTGTCTTTTGGAAATGTGTAGCGTTGAAATCCACAACGTGTGGTGGACGTTAATTCGGCTAAAATACCGTAATCGGTCAATTCTGCTTTATAATATCCAATGGGTGCTTCTTCGGTTTCCTTGTTCATACGGGAACGGTAGCCGCTATCCGGATCCTTTTCGTCGCCCACTTCCGTTTTCAGTTCGCCATTGGTTGGCATCAATAAAAGTCCTGCCATGGTCCATTCGTGGATGTGGCTAAACCCGCCTATGTTTTCAAAAATAGGATCGTAACCAGCCTGCCAACCTGCATTTTGATTGTCGGGGCTAAGTTTAACCATGCTGAAAGGCATCCAGGGGCCGGGCGCAATCATCCAGCGCGAATGGGCGGTGCCCATTTTCGTATCGGCATATTCAGCCGGCGTTATTAACTTCTGAGGACTACGTTCTACCTCCCCCGACTGGATTTTTACACCATCAATCCAAATTTCGTATTTACTTTTTACAGGAGAAGAAACCGCAGGCATTGGTGCTTCAAAAACGTAGCGTCCTATCTCAGGAGTTTCTGTGAGAATTTCGTTGCCATCCAAAACCACTTTCAATTTTGGGCTTCCTGAAATGTGTTCCAGGTCAACAAGAAGTGGTTGTGCCATTCCGTTGTCGATTTCTGTTTCATAATTTCCCGCCGAAACATTCCGTAGAAAAACGGGATGATTGTCAACCATCTTTGTGTTTGCAGGTCCTTCTAACCGGATTTGGTCAAAAAGCAACCATGAACCCTGGAGTGTTGTAAAACTAATTTCGTTTCCGCCACTTTTTATTAATCCTGAAGGCAGGGGAATTTCAATTCGATATTGCGAGGAATCAACAGTTTCGCCGTTTAATGAATTTCTACCGGAGCCGGACGGCAATTGATACTTCCATGATTTCCCGTTAATTGTAATTTTAAAAACAGGCAAATCCTCCGCATTGCAATCCAGAATATCAACAATTAATTTCCAGTCTCCCTTTGAAGGTAATTTTTCCACTCCAAACAAAACCGTTAGGGTATGAGACCTCCAACCTGAATTAACATCCGTTCCAGCCCATTTATCGTTCGGGCCCGGCAACACGTAAGGCCAATCGGCTTTTGGATTTGAATGTCCTACAAGAAAATATCGATCCTCCCAGCCAAAATCATTTTCAATGAATTTGTTGTAATCGTTTGGAGCCAAAGCAAACTCCGCAGAACTATTGTTGGCTTCACCGATTTGCCAGATTGTTTTGGTTTCTGTTTTACAGCTTTGGAGGAAAAGGAGGGTAAGTATGATGAGAGGTAGAATTAGTTTCATGCATTAGTTTTTAGGTTCCTCTATTGCCCCAAATAAGCCCGCTTATAAAAGTCCATGTATTCCACAATGTTTTTTTGTTTCAGGAATATCTCGAAATTGGGTTTTGAAATCAGAAAATTGCGGTATTCTCCCTGTCGCAAAGGGGTATATAAACCGCGGTTGTTCACCACTTTACTGAAATACGGTGTTGCTGTTTCTTTGTCGGGCAGCCCCGAAATGAGCACAATTTGTCGAATTTCGTCTAAGGGTTGCACTTCCACTTTCAGCGGCAGATTAGCATAACTTGCCTGATTGAAATCTGTTATTCCACTGATAAATGCCGGTTGGTCGATGTCCAATCGCGGAATTACGAAAACAAAATAATGTTCTCCGGCCAATTCTTCGCTATACGGACCGGCATAATCTTTTGACTGCGTTTCAGGTTGAGCTTCAATTTTCCCTGCTTCAGCAGCCGTTTGAGTTTGCGGTGGAGCCGGAGCCGCCGAAGACGTTGGACGGTTAATATAATTGTTCCTGAAAAAGTCCATGTAGTCATCCACCTTGTTTTCAGCAATCAATTTATCGAGGTTCTCGTTTGTGATTAAAAAGTTACGGTAAATAGCCTGCCCAAGTGGCGCAAATAAACTCCGCGTAACCACCACTTTCCGGAAATACGACATCGATTCGTTTAATGTCGGGATACCATTTATTATCAGCAGTCGGTAGTTTTCGGTTTCTTTTAATTGAAGGGCAAGATTCCATGCGCGGAATTCATTGCGGTTAAATTGTGCAAAATCCGTCAGGAGTTGTCGCGTTGATATTTTTTTGTCCTGAATGGCAATCACAAAATTTTGAGTGGTATCAATGCGCGGGTTGAAAAGTTTATCGGCACCGGTATTCACAACCACAAACTGTCCGCGTTCTCTCAGAATCTGGTCTTCTTCTTTTGCCCGTGCCATAAGTTCTTCGGGTGAAACGTCGGTTTCGTCGTCCACAAAATTAGAGCGGATGTAACGGCTGTAATTTTTCACAAAAAACTTGAGGTAGTCGGCTACTGATTTATCGGCCATAACAGCGCGATAGTTGGTTGATGAAATCGCAAAGTTCAAATATTCAATGTCTTTCAAGGACTGAAAAACCGGAGCTTTGCGAATAATTGCACCGTGGTAAATCAAACCGGCTTCTTTATTTTCGAGCGCACGAACCACCAAAAAAGCAAGTTTGTCGTCGAGATTTTCCGTTTCAATATCGAAATCGAGCTTGGTATAATGGTCGATATTATAGTTGGCAAGGTCAAATTTCAAGCGGTTCAAATCAATTTTAGCATCCCGCGGGTACGCGATTACGAAATAATGCAACAAATCGTCGTCGTACGAAAATTTTCCGCCAAATTCATCATCGCCCATTTGGTTTCCAGGCAGCAATTCCTCGTTTTGAATTTCTTCGCTGATGTAACCCATGTCCACCAATTTCTGGTAGTCGGCCAGAGTGCTATCCTGTATAAGCGTCAATATTTCTTTAGCCAAACGGGTAGGTTCTTTGTCCGGGTAGGTTTTTACATACCCTTTCAACAAGGTTTCAAAATTATGCACGTCAGATTGTACACCTTTAGCTACGGTTTCCATAAACTCAAGTTTGGGTACCATCATTGTGTCCGGCGTCATCGCTTTTATCTCAGAAGCAAGCGAGAGCACTTCCCCATAACGGCCCGTTTTGTAGCTCCTAAAAGTTTCTTGATAAAGGCGGTTGATGTTGTCTAAGCGCGCTTGCATTTCAATAAAAAAGTTGGGGTTGACCAGGAATTGGGCATATTTACTTTCCGGAAATTGCGAAACAATCAGGTTGCGATAATAATCCGATTTCTGTTTGTCGCCCATCAATTCATATAAATCATACAAATCGAACCATGCCGAAAGCAAATAGATATTATTGGCGTAGCGGCGGTTCAGTTCCTCGAACCTTTCAGCCGAACGCGGGTAATTGGTGAACTCGGCCTTAAATATTTTCCCGGCGTTATAGAGTGCGTCGCGGATTTTATCGTGCGAAACCTGCATCAACGAATCGGTAAGAGGGAGATGCTGGGTGTAGAATTCCTTTTTCATCGGGTCTTCCACAAGAATTACCATTTGGCTGGAATCAACGCCTTCTGTAACGTCGGCAATTTCGTCCATCGAAACGGAAGCTTTGTTCGAGCGCCTCCAGTTGTCTTCCAGTTTTCGTTTTCCCCAACGTTGCTGGAAAGTGACCCGCCCGTAGGACACGGTTTGCGGATTATAAAAATACCAGCCTGCACCTTCCTGTTCGTTGCCCATGCCCATACGGTAACGGTTAGAGCGGTAGTAGCCCTGGTCCTGCATGCCTTGCAGCGAAACATTTTCCATATTGCGCTGCTTTTCCTGCTCCTCTTTCATCAAACGTGCAATGAATGATTCGCGTTCCATTTCCGGCATTCGTGCAATCTTTTGCAAACTATCTTCGCGTTCAACAATCACCAGATTGTCAACCAAATTGGTGAGCCCTTTGTATTTTCCCTCCAGAACCTGATAGTTGGGGTAAGTGTCGTCGATAATAATCATGGCACTGTCGTAATAGGCTTGTGCCTTGCGGTATTCCAGATCTTCGAAATAAATATCAGCCAAGGTTATTGACGATAGCGCACGCTGAAACTGATTTTGATAGCTCGTTGCCACCGATTGACTGTAATTGTCTATCGCCACAGGGCGGTTCCCTTCTTTAAAGTATAAATTACCAATGGCGTAATAAATCTGGTCGCGGAAATCGATGTTTTTATTGTCGCGCAACATCTTGTTCAACTCCTTTTTCAGTTTTTCGGTATCCCCCGTGCCCGCAAAAACCCCTGCTGAATTAATTTTTGCGTTGAACGCCATTTTGTAACCTGGGTTCATTTTGGTTACCGCGCGAAAGGCTTGAGAAGCCTGGTCCGGCATGTTCAATTCCTGGTACAACTGTGCCACAATATATTGCAGCCGCGCTTTATTTCTTTTGAATAAAGTTTTTTTCATGGCGAGATTCAGGAACTTAATGGCTTCGTCGTAAATCTTTTGTTTCATGTAGTAATCGGCGGTAGCGATAACCAGATCACGCTCCAGTTTCTTCGGGAAATCATCGTCGTTTTGCACCGCCTGAATCACCTCCGATGCTTCCGTGAAGCGTTCCAGTTCAGCATAGCTGCGAATCAGCCAAACATTTGCCTCGTGTTTTGTTTCGTCGTCGGGATATTTGCGCACAACATAGGAAAAGCGGTCGATAGCCGCCACAAAGTTGTGCTGATAAAAATATGCTTTCCCCATTAGCAGATAGCTGTCGTCAATCCATTTATTGAATTCCTCCTGGCTGGCAAACTCCTGGTATTTGCGGGTTCGCTTCCGTTGACGCTTGGGTTTTTTGCTGATAGAGTGTATTTCGATGAGTTTCGAGCTTTTGATGATGGCGTTATCCATGTTCGATTTTACCATTTGTGCTGCCGAAGGGTCGCTAGATTTATAAATGGGCAATATCCGCGTATAATCGTTCTCTATTCGTTGTTCGATGGTTGCAACTCCTTCTTTTACACTCTCGTTGGCATTGAAATAGACGTTGTATTGCGACGTGACATTATGGAATGCACGCGATGCACGGGTGTTTTTCTCTGTGGAACAGCCGCCAAAAACCGCAATTAACAAGAGGAATAGGGTGGTATGTAAAAAAAATCTCTTCAAGCAGGTATCTTATAAACTCAATGATTAAACTCGATAATGGTCAGAATATTGTTTATTTTTTCCTTGATTTTGTTCGTTTCGTAAAAGGCGCAAAAATATAAAAATTTACCGTGGAAAATGTGGGATGATTCGGATTCTCCGAGAAGGGTTCTCCAAAAGAGTTAATTGAACTTTTGTAACAATCAGCAACAACACAAAATAGGGTGTCTATGGTATAAACGAGTTCAGAAGGTCTAGGAAAGCGGGAATTTAATCCAATACCTAACGGATAACCGGCTTTTGTCATTTTTGCCGTGTCTGTGTAATTATTATTTCTGAAAGTTTTTGTTGACCTACAAAAAAATGAGATTATCAGGCAATTTAATAATTCAAGGTTTCGGCCAAGGGCAAAAAATCAGATTAAACATTAATAAAAAGATGGCAATAGTTTGATGAATATGAATTGAGTAGATATATTTACAGAGGCTAAAATCTATGCTTTAGTACTTATTAACTAACGAACATGAGATTTATAATTATTGTCTTTTTATTAATGGCATTGTTTACCAGTGCCCAGGATTTTCGGGTATTTCCACCTGATTCTGTAAAGAAAAGAGTAATAGATGCAGTTGAGATTCCCCGAAATTTAAAGGTTGACGGGATTTTGGATGAAGCGGAGTGGAGCCTGGCAAAACCTTCACCAAGATTTACGCAGGTTACTCCTGTTCAGGGAGTACCTCCCAATTTTGACACTTCATTTAAAGTACTTTTCAATACTGAGTATCTGTATTTAGGGGTTATTTGTTACGATCCGTTAGGGAAAAAAGCGCTCAGGGCAACTGATTTAAAGCGTGACTTTGACCACATGCAGCATGATCTTCTAAATCTTGGATTTGATTGTTTTAATGATAAGAGAAATGCAATGACTTTTGCTGTTAATCCTTACGGTGCTCAGAGAGATTATCTTTCCTTTGATGCAATGTACTACGATCATGACTGGGATGGTTTGTGGCGTGTAAATACCACGAGGTATGACAGTAGCTGGATTGCCGAGATAGCCATACCATGGAAAACTTTACGTTATCCTAAAACAGATGACTCAATACAAACGTGGGGATTTCAACTTTATCGTAACCGCAGAATGACCAATGAGATATCCGCATTTTCGCCATTTCCTATGACTTACAGTGCTTCCCGAATGGACTATGCAGGGCAATTACGAAATCTAAAACCACCACCGCCAAAAACAAATATACTTGTTCAACCTTATGTACTGGCTTCTTACGATGGCTATAATGGAACCGATGATTCACGGCAGAAGGAGGCAACTTCAGTAAAGGCAGGAGGAGATATCAAGTGGGTGATAAATCCCAATAATGTACTTGATTTAACTTTTAATACTGATTTTGCTCAGGCAGATGTGGACCGTAAAGTCAACAATACAACCAGGTTCAATGTGTTTTACCCTGAAAGAAGACAGTTTTTTCTTGAAAATGCATCACTTTTTGGAATTAATGTAAACCTTGGGAATGTGCGAAGCGCCGGAAGAACTGGCGGGCCGATGCAGATCCAGCCTTTTTTCAGTCGTAGGATTGGTTTGAATGACAATGGTTCTCCTATTCCTATTGTTGCTGGGAGCAGGTTTGTGCACCGGTCGTTCAAACATAATTATGGTGCTATCCTCATCAGGCAACAGGGCGATAGTGTTACAGCTCATACTAATTTCTTCGTTGGCAGGTTTTCAGAGAATTTTGGAAGGCAGAACCGGATAGGAGGATTGCTGACAGTTAAAAACCAACCTGACGATACAAACATTACAGGTACAACAGATCTGTTTTTTCGTTTTAACGGAGTGCATTCGCTAAATACTATGGTCAGCTATTCCGGATCAACCAACTCAGGTAAACAAGGAGTTTCAGGAATTACACAATATAACTATGCCACAAATAAATGGAAAATTTGGTGGACAGAGTCTATTGTGACCAGAGATTTTAGTCCGGAAATGGGATTTGTTTCCCGCATTAATGTTATTGGCACAACCCCTGGAGTTGTCTATTATTTTCGAGGTGAAAAGTTACCTTTTAAAAAATGGCTG
>CAJDWI010000013.1_pt1 | contig 15806 bp, 8 predicted proteins | sample 7391561 | NCBI WGS metagenome assembly CAJDWI01 (sample SAMEA7055724, study PRJEB34461) | soil metagenome | biome: terrestrial ecosystem; feature: Peninsula; material: soil | place: Antarctica | collected 2016 | reverse complement strand
CTTTCCGTTATGCTGAAAGAGTAGCCATAGTCCATGCCTATCCAATGCACAAATGTTATCTCTCCTTCGATAACCCGGATAAGCTGCTCAAATTTTTCGTTGTTGTTGGTAAAAAGCATGTTCCTGGCTTCAATTCCAGCAATTTTTATCCGGTCGCCACCGGGCCGTGCGCCTGTTGCATTGATGTTTGCCCTGCCGATAATAGGCTGCGCTTTTTCCACTAATTCGGGCTGAAGCTCATCACCGACTAAAAGCATCAACGCCACCAGACTGCTGGGGGTGCCGATTTGGTTGTGCCACCAGTTGTCGCAAAAATAATCATGGTCCGTCCAATTTTTCAAGGCCAGTTCAATGGTGCTTTTCGTTTCGACAAGTGATTCCGATGCTCGAATCCTTCGTTCGAAACATCCTCGTAGTTAATTCCCGGCCAGGTTCCATCGGATTTTAGAGTGGTGATCAAGGTTGCTACTCCGGCATCATCAACCGAATTATGCAAAATAGACTCGACAACTCTTTGCTTGATTATTTTAATGTTGGGTGGTGCGGCACTTAGGTTTGCGGTCAGCATGGAAAATAACACAAGGATTGAACAAATTTTCGATTTCATTTTATTAATTTTTTATCATTAGCCTCCGGTTAAAATACTGTCATTAGGGCTTACCATTAAATAGAATTCTTGTAAAATAATGTGGCTAAAGCCAAGAACAAAGCCTCTTCTTTTGCCCGTCGGTTGAAACCGACGGCAATTGTATGTCTTATTTACACAAAATGAAGTTCCTCACAATTTTTTCAAATCCATTTTTTTTTGCAGTTAATCTTTCCTCCATTGCCGTTGGCTTAAGCCAACGGCCAAATTGTGCATAAACTGTCGGCTTCAGCCACATTCTTTAATATTATTCCGCTGCCAATCTCACTTTCAACATTTCTTTGCCGTTCTCCAATGTCCAGGCGGGTATCCGGATTTCGATGCGTTTCAAGCCTTCTATTTGCCGGTCGAGTTTCAATGGTGCCGGGTTTAACGAAATTACCGAAAGCGCATATTGCGAATGAGTCAGGTTTTCGAGTTTTAGCGTTTTCCCATCTTGTCTTAGATCAACATCGGCAGTAGTTAATAGTTGCCAGGTAATCAATTGCGTTTTATCGTTTGCTTCAAAATTGTCTTCAATTTGTATGGAAACCGGACTGTCTTTAACAAATCTACGCGTCGCTCTTTTGATGTTTTCACCGTAAACCGCAGTCAAATCAAAACTAGCTTCCGGTTTTTCTCCTGCTTTGAAATCGAGCAGCGACGCATGTCCGTTGTTGATGAAAAGTTGATCGTTTATCGTAACGGTGCTGTGCCCAAAATTATTTTTAGTGAGTAAAGTCCAGCGCTGACAATCCTGACAACTTCCCCAAAGATCAAAACCAGCTTGTTCGAGCGTATTGTAATTCTGGTTTCCGGGATCGATAACCCAGCGTACACCGTTCAATTCAAAAATGAAAGAGCCGGCATCCATATTCCCATGGCTGGTGGTGGCATGTCCACCCTTTCCGCCAAAATAATACTGGTGCGGATCATTGCCTTCGTTTTTAAATACAACAATCGGGTTTGAGCCATCACCTTTCCATGCTGTAGGCATTTTTTCGCCTGCTTTTTCTTCATATTGTGCAAGCCATACCAAAGCAGCACCACCAAGTCGCGAAAGCGTTCCCATTTTTTCAGCGGGCATAAGCAAACGTTCTTTCTCGAAGAATGCAGGATTTCCGGTTTTTGTTGCAAACCAGGCCAACAGTTCATCACCGCTTTCACTGCGTTTATCGCCACAATCGGCAAAATTGTAATACCAACCCGATGGTGCATTCATCATCACCCGAAACACTGCACTTTCTTTAAATGCCGGATAATCCGCAATTCCGAAATCGGTTCCAAAAGCACTTTCCAACATGGCCGAGGTTGCTACCGAAAAACCAGTGCCATACCCCCAGTAGGTGGAACCTTCGGGATAAACTCCGTCGGGCCCGTATTGTACCAAAGCGTGAGGCATTCCGTCAAGTGCACGGCTGATAGTTTTCGCCGCAAGTTCAGGGTCTTTTTCGGCTATGGCAATAGAGGCTGCTATCATTCCGCCGCTGCAGACCTGGTTCCAGTTGTTGTGTCCATTTACCCATCCCGTATTGCCTTTTGTATTGTAGCTGGGTTTAATCCCCATTTCAATCAAAGCTGTTTTTGCGTTTTCAATGGTAGATTTCGGAAGTTTGCCTGCTGTCCAGTCGAGTGCCAATGCAACGGCCATACTCATTTCGGCCACATCGAGATAATGCGAAGGATTCCAGTCGGAGAAATTGATGACGGCAAGTACCTCATCGTTGATACGATTTAAGATTTTGCGGTCTTTTTCGATGCGATAAACCATACCGAGCATGTTCGCCCGATATAGCATTTCACGAGAAACACTTAGTAAACGACGGCCTTCAAGTTTGCGTTCAAGAAAAGGTTTTTTCTGTATTTTCTCTGCATTCAACTGAATGGCTTTGTACATATTCTGTAAAACAGGATCAGTTTTTAGTTTCGATTTGACGAGTTTTTCCAAATCGGAATTAAGCACCAGCCGGGGTTCCGATTTACGAAGGTTTTTTTTGAGGTACTCCGTAGTCATGGGGTTTTGTAGTTTTGGAATTTCTTTGTCCTGCGCACAGGCAACGAATTGAACTGCCAAATAAAACAGTGCAATCAATAGACTAATTTTAGTTTTCATCTCAGTTGGTTTTAGATTTTTACATTATAAAGTATATCCTATCCTTCTTTTTATTCCATTCTCTTTTAATTCAAGCTCAAGGCTTTGCGAACCAACACTGGGTTGTCCGATTAAACGAATTTCCAGTTTCGGCTTTTCACCTTCTAAAGGAGCAATGAGAGTAACAAATCGAATTTGTCCATCTGCTTTTTCCTTTTTCAAGCGATAACGAAAAGCCGGTCGCGGTTCTTTTTTGGTGTATTCAAAAGAAACCTGACCTTCTTCTTCGGTTAGTTCCAGACCGTTTTGTTTTTGAGTTTGAACCAGCACATTATAACCTTCGGGGAAATCAGAACAAACAGAAAAGTTATCGCGGTTGAAAACCGCGGCACCCGGAGCCAGTTGAAAATGGATATCCACATCACCTGTTCCTTCACCAATGGCTTCATCAACGATGATAAAGTAGCGTTTGTCAACAAAAAAAACAGCACGCCGATGGCTCAGGCTTTCGTAGCTTTCATTTTCAACCACCAAAATATCGAGGTCGTTTCCGGGTTGCCATTTTAATAGTTTTGGCGCATACCTGGTGTTTTCTCCATTTAAGGTAAGCGTTTGGTGCACTTTAGTTTGACGGAACCAGGCGCGGTTTTCAGGATCGCCGCTGTAAATATAGCTTCCGGCATCGGGCATCAGATTTCTGCCTCCGGCGTACAATTCAAAGGTTCCGTTATCGGGCTGACAATGGCCGCCACCATCGGGGCCGCATTTTAATACCAGACAAACGGCAGAAGAATCCCAACTGCTTCGCATGGAATAGATCCCGCTTTCCGGCAAGGCAAAAGCAGTTGAATCCGGTTTCTTTCCTTGTTGTCCGTTTGTGGCAAGGAATAAAAAATCATCACGCTGAAACATTTTCGCCCATTCCCGAAAGCGCTGTTTGTGTTGACCGGGTTTCCCCGCCCAGGCATCCCCAAATTGCGCATTCGTTCCGTCGGGCAATCCTATTTTCATCGGTACTTCACACATTTTTTCGATTCGTGAGATGTATGAATCCGGGAAGGCATCGTCCAGGCCATTCAACTTTGCCAATTCGTAAGTGTTCAAAAACCAGTTGATGCACCCCAAATGATATCCGATAGCCAATTCGCGTTGATGTCCATCAGCATTAACCTGTAATTCAATTTCTTTATTTAGCCTGCGAAGTGCTTCTGTTTTCCACGTTTCGGAGTTGGCAAATTCAGGAAAATTAATGGCAATAAAAGCCATTCCTTCGGCTTCCATCAAACCCCAGTTACTAAGGGTTGTGTACTTTGTCATCAAGAAATCAGTGTGATCGAACATGCTATTTAAGAATGAGACAAGAACTTCGGGTGTAAAATGAGGTGAGTTTAGAAACTGGTAAAAAAGACCTGTCCAACTATGGCCGCGAATTCCTGCTTCGATCGAGCGCCAGGCGTATTTATGATTTTCATCATTTGGATTTTTTTGAGTCCAGTCAATGATTTGTGCACACCATTCTTTTGCATATTTCTCATCGTTGTTTTGGGCGTAAGCTTTTGCCATTGCATTCCAGAAAGACATCCGGTTGAGCTGCCAAACCCATTCGTTATCGGGCACGGGGCGAAAACTCCAGTCGATATCTTTGCCACAAAATTGCGATGGATAGGCAGGTTGCCCCACAAAAATATGCTCAAGGGCATCGTTAGCCATGGTTAAATCACGTCCCGAAGCTTTGTTGTTACTAAATTGTACAGGGTGTTTTACGCTTGTTCTGCTTTGGTAATACTTTAACAATTCTTCGGCTGCATTTTGAGGTTGACCAGCAAGCTCATTTACTGCCATTAATCCTTTTTGGTTAAGATTCAGCCGTGAAAGGAGCAGACTGATCGCTGTATCATTTGTGTTGGACTGTGCAGAACTGTATTCGCCTAAAAGGAAAATCACAGGAAAAATAAAGCAAAACACTATTTTAGAAGATACTGTCATAGCAGTAATATTTGAAAACAAAGCCGCAATCCGTTACATTATTGAACCTTGGGCGTATATACTTCCATTACAACGCCGCGATCTCTGGCTACCAGAACATCGCTTGCTGTATAGGTATTGGTACCATCGGAAATAGTATAGTTAAGCACAATGCCATTCCGTTTTTTGTTTCCCCAGTTGTAGGCATCGGTTTGGAATTCGCCGCTACCTGTTACCGTATAATCCGAACCATCGGCAGCCGTAACCATGCATTTGTTGCCGGAGAAGTTGAGCAGAACACTGGCCGTTCCCGTCATAATTTTTGACTTTAAATTCAAATCAAGTGAAACCTGGTTTCTTGAAGTAGTCACTAATTTTGCGGTTGGGTTGTTCTCCACATATTTTTCACTGTAGGTAGTGGATTCAAGCTCTGTTTTGACAGCATCAACAAGTTTACTGCTTCCATAATGGAAATATGTTCCGTGAAATTCGTTGATGTATTTTACAGCAAACATGGTGAAGTTTTTTGGAGCAATGGTCCATTCCGAAGCGTCGCGCACATCTGCCGAAGGATTTGGCGAACTACCCACCAGCAAAGTATCCACATCAGTAGAGCTTTTGAGGCGGATTGGAACCACATAGTTCAGGCCAATTGCCAAAGGATCGTTGAAGAAAGCATCGGTAAGCTGTACTTCGATACCGCCATTCATTTTGCCTTTCGGGATAACGATTTTATTCGTCGAACTTAATGTGTAGTAGTTAGCGGGCAAGGCTTTTATTGGATTTCCTCCAGTGCTGAACAAAATGTTCTTGCATAAACTTTCATCCACCTCGATGTTGAATTCGCGATCTCTGTCATTGTCATACACTCCGCCCATCGCCACCGAAATCACAAATTTATGTGCGTTGTCGTTGGTGTTGTCGTAAATGTAATCACCCAGCACAAGAGTCCTTACCGGAAACTGATAGGGGAAAAACCCGGAGGTATAATCAAAATCGGGATGGTCGATCTCGAAGTTTTCGCACGAGAAGAGCCCGATTGCTATTAGCAGTATTAAAAATAACTTTTTCATATCTGTTTATTTACTTGTTATCAAATTAGTTCCAGCCATTGTTCTGAACGAAATTGAATTTCACTACTTCTTTATCAGGAACAGGACCGTAGTGCATATAACTGTTATCGTATTTACGCTCTTCCACAGTAAAGTAAGTATATGTTCCGTCAACAATGCGGACACCTTTTGCAGGAACAGTCAGGTCTTCTTTCCAGCGGCGCAGATCCCAGAAGCGGAAACTTTCAAAGCAAAGTTCAAGCCTTCTCTCGTTACGAATCAGTGTGCGCATATCTTCCTTACTCCCGATGGATTCTAAGTAGACGTCAGGTTGGGTAATCCCCGCACGTTGACGAATAGCCCCAATAACTTCCTTAGCAGAAAAACCATGCGTTCCCGCAGCAGTTGGCCCCCATGCTTCGTTGGCAGCCTCTGCGTAATTCAAAAACAGCTCCGTGTAGCGAATGTGTGTATTGAAATGCTTTTGATCCGAAGCAGAAGTAGGATTGGCATTTACATCTTCGCGAAGAAGTTTTCTCAAATAGTAACCAGTACGGGTAGAGTTTTGCAATTGATCCAGGCCATCGTCGCCGGTGTCAACACCAGTTGAAATGGTTTTTCCTTTCATTTTACTTCCGTCATAAACGATATACAATTCAAGGCGCGGGTCGCGATCTTTGTACGGATTTTCCGGATCGTAACCGGAGCTTCCAATGGAAATCGGATAACCGTTTGCCATTGGGAAAGCATCCACGAGGTTTTGGCTGGGGTTAATTTCTCCGTTACCAAAAAGTGATGGTGGAAAATTAGCTACTTCCCTTGCTCTGTTATCATACACCGGCCTTCTCCAAAGAATCTCCGGTAGATCCTTTTTATCGCCCGAAGTAATTATAGCCTCTTCAACTTGTTCTTTCAAATAGAAGATATTTCCTTTCGGATCCAGACCCGAAACGCCACCGATATCGGATAACAAAGCGCCGGTGATATTTGCAGTAGTTTCCCAAAGCTTATCGTCACCGTTAATATTGAAAGCCGGACTGGCCGCAAGTAATGCGAGGCGAGCTTTCATCGCTGTAGCGTGGCGTCCGCTCAGTCGTTGTTCCGTATCATTTCCAAAAACCGTATTGTAGTCGCTTATGTTGGTAATTTCAGAAAAGCCGGAGGGCAAATCCCCCAATGCCGATAAATTGCCATAATCCATCGGAATATATTTCAAGGCTTCGGCAAAATCATTATTCGCACTTGTCACCATTTCTGCAAATGCAGCACGCGGTTTTCCAAAGTCATCAGCCGGCTTCAGGAACTCGTTATAGATGGGCGTAGCAAGCATTTCACTGTTAGTGCCAATACCCCCATGGTTGCGTATCAGATAATACTTGAACAATCCCCTCAAGGCATAAGCTTCACCTTTCAAACGTCGCACATAGAGTGCATTGAGTTTTTCATCCGTCCATTTAAAAGGCACCTCGTCCACAACATCCAAAAACTGGTTGATGTACATGATGGCCCGGTTGGAATTATCCCACAAGTTTTGCGGATTATATTGTGCCGACCATTCGCCCGTGGCAATGCGCATATATGAACTGAATTTGTTGTTTGTAACTGCGTCATCGGTTGCTACTTCGTCATAGCGATAATCGTTGGTAGGTATAAAAGCGTAACCCCGTATCAACAAACCTTCGGCAAACGCGGGGTCTTCAAAAACCCGGCCGAAAGTACTGTGGTTGTCGTCTTTCGGCTCCAACAAATCACATGAAGTGAACAAAACGGTTGAAACCAGCAAGATTGAAAATAATTTATAAATTCTCATAATTCAATTTTTTAGCTTGATTAAAAATTAGCTTTAATACCTACCGAAAATGTACGATAGTAGGGTTCATTGCCTACCCGAAGATCCCTCAATTCGCGGTTTTTCGCAAACTGGTAAAGATTGGATCCGTCAACAAACAGGCTCATGTCCCTCATGCGCAAAGCACTTATAACCGCTGTGGGCATGCTATAGGTAAGCTGCACTTTACGAATCTGGAAGAAATCGTTATTGTACAACCAATAGGTCGATCTGCGGTGGTTGTTGCTGTTAGCCTGCGAACTTAGGCGCGGATATTCGGCAGTTGCTTTTGTTTCCGGAGTCCATGCTCCAAGCGCCACATCCGAATACTTTTTGTTTCCGTCCACCCAATAGTAGTTGCCTTCGCGGAAGGTTTCCGAACCGGAACGCCCGTCGCCAAGAACAAACAAACTAACATTCTTATAGGTCAATTTTAATTGTAAGCCCCCCGAAAGCGGAGCCTGCCAACGACGCAGATAAACTTCGTCGTTTGAATCCACAATTCCATCGCCGTTCTGATCTTTGTATTTGATATCGCCGGGTTTCACTGTACCAAAAGCCTGTAAGGGGCTATTGTCGATGTCAGCCTGGTCCTGGTAAAGCCCTAATGCTTCCAGTCCGAAAGTTGCATCGGCAGGCCGTCCCTGACGGTATTGGTAGGCGTTGTCATAAACTTCGTCAACTTTGGTTCGCTCCGAAGTAACATACAACATATTAGCAGCCACATAGATGTTCCAATCGCCAAACGATTTATTAACGCTCAATCCTAATTCAACACCGCGGTATTCCTCCGCACCAAAGTTTTCGTAAGGAATAAAATCGTTATAAAATCCGGGATAAATCTTATTTGGACGGGTTACCAGGTCGTTATACACTTCGTAAAAAGCGTTGGCTTCAAAACCCAGCACTTTGTTGAAAAACAAACCTTCTATGCCAAAGTTAACCTCGTTACGCTTGGCATATCCCAAATTCAGATTATCGCTCCAATTAGACTGAATTCCTCCACGGCTTCGGTTTCCTTCGGCCCAGTTGTAGCTTCCCGAACCCCCGTAGCGATTATCGTAGTAGTAGAAGCCATTAATTGGAAGATCCGAATTCAGAATACCACCGGATAGGCGAAACTTCAACAGATCTACATTTGTAGCCGATTCCATAAAATCTTCGGAACTCATGATCCAGCCTAAACCAATAGATGGTGAAAAACCGCCACGATTCCCTTCAGCCAATTTTACGGAATTGATATAGACACTGCTAAAATCAACCATGTATTTTTGGTCGTACACATAGCTTCCCTGCAGCCCGAGGTGAGCATGACGAACAGGTTGGAAAGCACCGTCTTCTTTAAAATTACTACCGTAACCTAAGAATGAACCGCTTACGTGGTGAACATTATCAAAGGTACGATCGTAGCTGAACATGCCATAAAAACCAAAACGACGGGTAAAGTACGCGTTCCCCACCGATTGTGTTCCCGGACGCGCATCAACACCGTATTGTTTCAAGTCAACAATTTTGTCTTCGGTATCCGACCACTTAGGTTCATATACGGAATACTGGTTGTAAACCGTTTGGTTGTAACGGGTAAAAAAATCGAAGCTGACGTTGGTGTGGAAGGACAAGCCTTCGGCAACTTTTTTCAAGTCGAAATCAACCCGGTTGTTAAAAGAAAATTTCCGTGCAATTAGTTCATAAACACCACCCGCATAACTGTCGCCAATGGGCGTTGTGTTATAATTTGTATTACCACCGAGCAAATATTCTCCATTCACGTCATTTTTACGCGCCAACAACAGTGAATTTTCCGGATCGATTAATTCAATCGGCAATAGCGGCGTATATTCCTGAGGACGGACGCTTGCAGCCGAACTCCAATAATTCCCCCGCTGCCTTCTGTCGTTGCTGAACAAGGAAGATCCGTCGATGGAGGTTTTTATCCAGTCGTTAATTTTAAGATCAACGTTCCCCCTAACGTTAAAAGTGTTGCTGCGTGCGTTGGCAGCTTCACCGAAATCGAGGATTCCACCCGCTGAGTACCAGCCCACGTTGGTATAATAGGTAGCCACATCGTTTCCGCCGGAGAATTCACCATTCAAGTCGAAATAACTTTTGAATGCTTTCATGTATTCATCCGAATAATAATCCACATTGGGGTAACGGTATTTGTTACCGGTTCGGTGGTTTTGTATTTCTTCATCGGAATATTGTGACGTCAAACCGTCGTTTTCACGGGCTTTGTTAAACGCCGTCATGTAGTCGGCCGAGTTGAGGAAATTTGGCAATGCTCTGGGTGTTGAAATTCCGTAATTCATAGAAAAACCTGAGGCATTTTTAAAAGCTGCACCGCGTTTTGTGGTAATCAGCACCACACCGTTCACCGCCGCACTTCCATAAAGGATTGCTGCATTTACGTCTTTCAGCACGGTAATGCTTTCAATTTCGGTCATCCTCAAGGATTCGATATCACGGGGCAAACCGTCAACAATAAACAAGGCGTTGCCGGAGCTCGTTCCGGTTCCTGTAATATCAGCCACATCGATCCCGATTCCAATACCGCGAATACTGTTGCTTCCCAACAATCCCACTGTACGGCCGGACAGAATGTCGTTAGCCCAAATCGTATTGTCAAACTTATTTATTTCGTTTGTATTCACCACGCTTATTGCACCCACCACATCGCCTTTTTGCGCTTTACGGAAAGCAATGTTTACTTTCTCTTTGTTGCCGTATAGGAACCTTACTTTTTTTAGGGTGATTTTAACCCTGTTTCTGGCTTCGCTTACAAGAATTGTTTGGTTCTCGTATCCATCCGATTCAACAACGATTTGTGAACCTGGCTCTACCTCAATAGTGAATTTGCCTTCAACATCGGTTTTTGCATAGGCATAACCGCTAAAGATTTCAGCATTTTCAATAGGATTACCATTATCGTCGTTAATAACAGACGTTATGGTTATTAACTTTTCCTTTTGTGCAGAAATTGAATTTGGCATAAAAAACATAACTGCTGATAGAAAAGCTAATATTATACTGTATTTTTTCTTCATTATTAATGATTTTAAGTAATTAAGTTTAGCCTACCATCCCGGATTTTGCTGAAATCCTTCAAATATCTTGGTTTCACTTACCGGCAATGGTAACCAGTTATGTTTGGCCGATACTGCTCTCCGTATTACTACTCTTTCGCTCACGTTAATTGGTTTACCATCGGCGTCACGGTCAAAATCGATAGCGGTTTTGTCTAAGTAACGTGGGTCACCATTTCTGTTCCAGCGCCGCAAATCACAAAAGCGGGCACCTTCCATAAATAATTCCACAGCACGTTCGCGTACAATTTCTTCGAAGAAAACCTCGCGGTTGCCCACGTACTTCGGAGCAAGGTCGGGCAACTGTGCACGGTTGCGTACAGCGTTCACTGCACCGGCAGCCGTGAGGGTATAATTGCTTGCTGTGCTTTGCGGTGTTCCACTGGGGCTAAATATAACGGCTTCGGCATACATCAGGTAAACATCCGAAAGACGCAAATACGGCACATAAGCTGCCACGTTACCGCCTCTTGACACGTCGAAATCGGGGCCCATTCCATTAAATTTCTTGCTATAATACCCCGTTACACTCGGCGGGTTAATTTTTGAACGGTGACGACCACCGGTATATAATTCTGCAAACTTGTCTTCTGCGCGTATTTTGGAGAAGTTATCACCATCCTTTACGATGAATTTTCCGAAGCGTGGTTCAAGACCCGACCAGGGATCATTAGGATCATAACCTGATTCAGGATCATAGATTGGAAGACCGTTGGCCATGGCAAAGTTCTTTACAATATTATGTGAAGGCACATCGGCATCCGAACCACTGTTTAAACCGAATGAGGAAGGAACGGTTGCTCCAATAGCCGACCAGCGGATGCGCCCGCGATCGTAAATTGTTGGTCTCATTATGGTTTCTTTTCCGCCGGTTATCAGGTGGCTGTAACGGAAGAATATATCAGTATAACTTTTCCACGGTTCCAATTGATAACGACCGGTATTGTCCGCTAAGGTCAGGAGCTCTCCAAAAGCCTCGGCTGCCCGTTTACTCATTTCAGGATTATAGGCATCGTTTCCGGTTGCTTCCTGGTTCATCATCGGGCTTGCGCCATACAACAATACCTTTCCAAGATAACCGAGCGCGAAAAATTTATTTACGCGATGCATGTTGTGTCCTAATGTACGTTGCCCGGCTTGTGCTTCGTCCCAATGATTGGGCAGCAAATCGGCCGCAGCTCTAAAGTCTTTGGCCATTTCTTCCGCCATTTGCTGAAAAGTCAAACGGTTGAATTCTTCGGTGATTAAACTTTCCGTTGGATCCAATACCCGCGTGATGTAGGGTAATCCGCCCCAATAACGACCCAATTCAAAATAGAACCAGGCCCTGAAAAATAAAGCCTGCCCTTTAAGGAGGTCTTTTTCTTCCTGCGTTCCTTCGAATAAACCAGCAACTTCTAATTTCTCCAGTGCCAGATTGGCTTTGCGGATCGCATACCAGGCCCATTCATAAACACGACGGTCTCTGCCCTCCAATGAACTTGGGTTTATATTCGGTTTTCCGAAAAAATAGCCTGAATTTGACCAGTAATTCCCAATATCGAATGGGTAGATTTTATTGTTCAGATTTTCGTCGGCAAAGGAGTAGTTATTCCATGCACTCCCTTTGTCGGGATCCTGAATGCAATTGTACAACTCTTCAACAAACCCCTGAAATCCGTTAAAATCGCCATATGCGTCTTTTTCTGTTAGGCTCGCCTCAGGTGCTTTGTCGAGGTATTCTTCGCACGAAACCGACAAAAGCATAAAGAGCAAAAATGCAACAGAAAAACTTATATAATTTTTTATCCTTTTCATATCTGTGTTAGTTTAAAAAGTTAAATCGATGCCAAGGTTAATTCTTTTGGTTGTTGGATAAGCTCCTTCCGTAGCATTGGCTCCGGAGTGGGTGGTTTCCCTGTCGTCGGGTAATTTCGACCAAAAGAAAAGATTGGTTCCGTTCATGAAAAGCCTCAGATTAGAAAATCCGGCTGATTTCACCCAATTAAGGTTTGTGAACGAATAGGCAATTTCGGCTGTTTTCAATCTCAGGTAAGAGGCATCGTACAAGAAATAATCACCTACATTTTCTCCGTTAGTTTTCCAACGTGGAAGAAATGAGCTTGCGTTTTGGTTGTCTTTCGTCCAATAGTCGTTCACATGGCCGAAAACAATATCAATGTCGTTCCTAAAATTATCGAACGGTATATAACGGTTGGCATTGTTTACCCCATAGAACTGAACCATAAAACTAAAGCCTTTGTAATTGGCTCCCATGGTCAGGTTTGCCGTATTTTGCGGTACACCGGAATATCCGATAGGAGCGGTGTCTTCATTTGATTTTATTACACCATCAGCATTAAAATCGATCAGGTCATAATAACCCGGCAATTTTTGCAGGTCGTTGGTTTCGGTCGGTATGCTGGCATACACATCGTCCCAATTGTTATAGAAATCAGTTTTAATCAACCTTTTCTGTTGCCCGATTGGATAGCCTTGTGCTTTAAGGTGAGCCTGCTGCAAGGGCGGGTCGTCTCTAAAAATTACTTCATTTTGGTTGTGTGTAATCGAAAAATTAGCCCAGGTATTTATGTCCTTGTTAACTCTTTTATTAACACCCAACTGAAATTCAAAACCTTTTGATTTGACATGCCCGAGGTTGGCGCTCGGAGGAGTGGCTCCGAAATAGGGAGGCACCGTGCGCGATCCGCCTGACATAAGGATATCTGTACGATCTTCAGTAAAATAATCGAAATCGATGGTGAACAGGTTTTTGAATAATCCCATTTCGAGCCCGAAGTTGTTTTTCAGTGCTGTTTCCCAACGAATATTTGGATTACCGACAACTGATTCTCTATAAAAGTAATAGGGGCTGAGGGCATTGGATGCATCGTTTAAGCGGGCACGGCCACCATAACCCAGTTGCGATTCGTACAACCAGCGCGAACCGCTAACTTTATCATCTCCTACTTTTCCAATACTGTAACGCAACTTTAAACGATCGATCCAGCTAACGTTGAAGAATTTTTCGTTGGTAACGTACCAGCCCACTGCTACTGACGGGAAGAAATCGAAGCGATAGCCGGGACCAAATTGCTCTGAACCGTTATAGGCTCCGTTTACTTCGGCTAAATACTTTGAATCGTAATCGTACGTGGCACGGAAAACCCAGTCTTCACGGAAGTTTTTAAACATACTTCCGGCTGCATATTCTTCACGTTTGAATACGCCCATTGCCGTCAATCCGTGAACATCGAAAGTCCGGTTATAACTCAATTGCCCCTGATAGGACAATCTTCTAATAACAGGAATAGAACCGGACCAGTTGGCCTCCTTTATTTGTTCCTCGCGTATGCTCCAGGGCTTAAGTACCCAATCGTATTCTTCGTCGCCTACGGGCAAAAGCTTGGTATATTCGCTCGGATCCTGATCCGGGCCTTCGTATAGCATCGGATAAATTTGTTTATAAGGAACGTTGGTCCGCGCTTCGTTGGGGCGTACACTGTTTTGTATGTCATAGATACCCCCTTCGGAACGGATGGAATTGTCATAATACAAATTGGCTCTAAATTTTAATCCTTTCGTTAGAAATTCAAGGTCCTGATCGAAAACGAAATCCGAATTCAGTTGTGTTGTGCGAGTTTCCCTGAGACCTATATTATAAACTACTGCCAAAGGGTTCAGGGTATTGTTAGCCCCTTCCTGATAGGCTCCCCAACGACCGTCTTCGTGCATAGGGATAAACAGGTTGGGTGCAATATAATAAGTTGCCGCCCACATCCACCAGTCGGCACGACCCGTGCTGCCTTCGTTGTTGAAGTTGGTGTTCTTTTGGCTATAATAACCCGAAAGGTTGACCTGAAACTTCGTGGTTTTGCTTAGTCTGAAATCAATGTTACTTCTGAAATTGAAGCGGTTGAAATCATAATTTGGTTTATAACCTTTTTGGTTATCAAAATCTTCGAACATATCGCCTTCGTGCACATAGCCCATAAGGCCATAATACTGAACGCTTTTGCTTCCACCCCTGGCACTCAAGGTAGCTTTGTGTGAAAACCCCATGTCTTTAAACATTGCGTCTTCCCAATCAACGTTCGGATAAATTACCGCGTATTCTGCCGATTGCGGTTTCCGGTAGCGCTGAACGATTTCGTAGGGAACGTAAGCATTCCACGATGGCTGATTTAAAACTCCTTCGCGTTCAATCATTTCGTTTTTCGCATTCATGGCATCATACGAATCTAACTTTTCAGGTTGTTTTGAAAGCATTATCCCCGTTGCGATGTAGTTAAAGTCCAAAGTAGTTTTCCCGGCTTTACCACGTTTGGTGGTAATAAGGATTACCCCATTGGCACCTTTTACACCGAAAACGGCAGTTGCCGAGGCATCTTTCAGTACCGAAATAGTTTCTACTTCGTTGACATCTACGTTATTCATGTCACGTTCCACACCATCAACCAGCACTAAAGGCTGGCCGCCATTCCAGGTGTTTTGTCCTCGGATGTATATGTCCGTGGCGCTTTCGCCGGAGCCAACACCGCCGGGTTCACCAGAAGAAGTAAGAGCTACAACACCGGGTAAATTGCCGCTTAGTGCTTGCCTAAGGTCGGTAACGCTACCACTCCTTTTCAGTTCTTCCTCGGTGGTTTGCGCAATAGAGCTGACTACACTTTCCTTTTTCTGTACACCGTAGCCAACTGCTACCACCTCTTCGATACCAATGGTTTGATCCATCATGGCCACGTTAATGGTTGTTTGTGCTCCAACAGTCACCTCCTGGGTCAGCATTCCCACAAACGAGAAAGTCAGCACCGACTGCGGGCTGACATTCGGAATGGAAAAATTACCGTCGATGTCGGTTACAGTACCCTGAGTGGTGCCTTTCACCATAACGGTCACCCCGGGAAGAGGCAAGCCTTCCGAATCTGCTATATTCCCGGTAACGGTTTTTTGCGCCTGAGCGCCAACACTCATTACAAAGAAAAGGAAACACAGCATAAAAAAGCCAATGACTTTTTTAACTCCTTTTTTGTTTTTCATGAAAAAAGTTTTAGGTTAATAATTAATGTAATACAAAGCATATATAATTCGTTTTCGAAGTTGTTTATTCTTTGTTTTCCTTGTTTCTAAGGATTGATTCCAGATAGTAATAATCAGCATACACAATTGGAACATCAATCTC
>CAJDWI010000031.1_pt1 | contig 16762 bp, 14 predicted proteins | sample 7391561 | NCBI WGS metagenome assembly CAJDWI01 (sample SAMEA7055724, study PRJEB34461) | soil metagenome | biome: terrestrial ecosystem; feature: Peninsula; material: soil | place: Antarctica | collected 2016 | reverse complement strand
GATAAAAGCTCCTTTAAGTTTTGTTTCTGTGAAAATCATAAAAACGACTTATCGGTTATTCCGCTTCCACACTAAATTACTATCCAAAATCCCATTCTCTTTCAACCGGGTGATCACATTCAATCGCATCAAACCGGATTCCCTGAAGTTTGGGTCGTTAAAGTCCATTTCAGTTAAACTCAAGTATAAGTTCTTAATTGTTGATCTTAGATCGAAAACCGGCTGATGGTGTGGTGCAAGCTTTTTAAACAAATCGAAGTTAACTTTATACGAACGTTTATCCGGCGGTGCATCTGAATTGATGGTAAGCGTGCAACCCGGTACAATTTCGGCAACAGTTTCGGCAAGTTCTTTTACTTGGTAATTCCAATTGTTACTACCGGTGTTCACAGCAAGAAAATTATCGCTATTCCCGGGATCTCGTTCTATGGCCCAGTCTATGGCGCGTGCCATGTCTAAAACATTAATTAGCGGTCTCCAGGGAGAACCGTCACTTAGAATGTCGATACGTTTAGAAGCCAAAGCCCCTGCCACAAAATCGTTGACCACCAAATCGAGGCGCAACCGGTTACTATACCCACAAGCGGTTGCAAAGCGGAGACAGGTTACCGTAAATTTGTCTGAAGCTATTTTTTCCAGCTCTTTTTCTGCTTCTATTTTTGATCGGGCATAAGCGGTGAGTGGGTTTAGCACGTCGGTTTCCACTTTTGCAAAATCATCAGCTGCTCCATAAACACTGCAGCTCGAAGCAAACACAAACGAACTGACTCCCTTTTGTTTTGCGGCTTTTGCCATTTCAACTGCTGCTTTGTAGTTGATGTCCATGGTAATGTCCTCAAACCGGTTGCCCATGGGATCGTTTGAGATGGCTGCCAAATAAACTATGGCGTCTACGTTGTTTAGAATTTCCGAATTGAACTTCCGGACATCTCCAAAAACTTGTTGGGTTAATTTCACCTCCGGCGCAAAGGGCGGATTGGTTAAACAGTGGGCAAAATATCCTATATCGAACCCAATCAATTCTGCATCGGGATAGGTTTCGCGCAAACGGCTTACTACACCCGGCCCCACATATCCCATATTCCCAGTAATTACTATTTTCATCTGTTTACAATTGTTTATTTTTTATGGTAACAGATATAACTCTCATTATGATCATTCTCCTAAATGTGAAGATTTTATCATGGTCGTTTGATTCGATTTTTATTGACAACTTATTTTTAGTTATATCTCCTCCAAACGGGTGCTACGGACTTACCAACAAGAAATTTTTCAATACCCTGTTCTAATGCTTCTTTGTATATTCTCATTGCGTCGTGCATCCTAACTATGGTTTCGTCAATGTCTTTGTCTGAATGCGAATAGGAAACAATACTTGAAGGCATCAACAGCCCTCTCTTCATCAGTTCCTGAAGGAAAAGTGTGCGAAATGGTTGCGAAGGATTACCATCTTGATCCTTAGTCGTATATATCGATATTTTATCCTCCAAACCCAGTTCACGGGAAGCTTTGTTTACGCCTTCTTTAAGCCTGTTCCCTTGTTGGTTTAAAAAGCCTATAACATCGTTGTCCCGATAAAATTTCATGGTTGCTATTCCTGCTGCTAAAGAATGAGTTTCGGCCCCATGTGTTGTTGAGAGGAGGAAAACCCTTTCTTTTTTATGGTAAATTCCGCCCAGATCCATAAATTCCCGCTTCCCTGTTAATGCAGCTATTGAAAAACCGTTTCCCATCGCTTTCCCAAAAGTTGATAAATCCGGCACTACGTTATATACTTTTTGTGCTCCACCATTGTGCCACCTAAACCCGGTAATCATTTCATCGAGAATGAAAAGTGCACCATTTTTATGACAGATTTCTTTGGCTTTGTTTAGGAAGTCATCCTTTGGTGGATCATACTTTTCAGGTTCGAGAATAATGCAAGCAATTTTTTCGGGATTTTCAGCGAACATCCTTTCGATGCTTTCCAAATCATTATAAAAAAACTTTTTAGTCAGGGTTTGGAGCACATCCGGGATTCCCGAATTCATTGGTGTGGTACCGATAAACCAATCATCAACAGAAAAAAATGGATGATCAGCACAAATTCCCACCAAATTTCTTCCAGTATAAGCTCTTGCCAGTTTAAGTGCTCCGTTTATTGTATCGGAGCCGTTTTTACTGAATTTCACCATTTCGGCACCTTGTATCATATCCAGAAAAAGCTCTGCACATTCCATCTCAATTTTGGCCGGCCTTCCAAAGTTAGTGCCTTTTGTCATTTGTTTTTGCGCAGCCTGCACAACCGGATCGAAGTTGTGCCCCAATGTGACACTTCTCAGCCCCATTCCATATTCTATGAACTCATTCCCGTCAACATCCCAAATGTGGCAGCCTGATCCCCTTTCGATATAAATCGGCATTAACTCCGGAAACTGATCATCGCCCTTTGCATAAGTGTGTGCGCCGCCCGGAATAAGGGAATTAAACATATCCCGTAATTTTAGCGATTCGTTAAATTTCATATTATCCAAATGGATTTATTAATTTAAGAATGTTGATTTTTGAGCAAAAACAACTCTGATATTCCCTGAAGTATCGGTTGCTGATTCTATCTTTTGAAAAATCAAAGTCTTATGAAGCAACTTCATAACAAAGTCACCCTGCCCCGATTAGTTTTTGGATTATTTTTACACCCAACATACCCCCGTCAAATGCGAGAACCGGCTCATTCGATGAAATTTCAGGGTTCATTTTTACAACTTTTGAACTTGAAATATAAGGAGGGTTACAAACAATTAAATCAATTTTTTCATAAAACATGTCCGATTCAAATTCCGAAAACAAATCGCTTTGGATAACTTTTACGCTTTCATCCTGATTTAATAATTCAACATTTTCCTGCGCGAGAGCTACTGCGTCATCAGAAATATCGGAAATATATACTTTGCATTTCGGATTTAAACACGAAATAGAAATGCCCAAATTCCCTGCACCACAGCAAACATCAAAAACATTTGCAGTATCCTTCGAATTAGTAATAATATGGGATAACTCAAGTGCCTTTTTGCCCAGTATTTCTGTCTCTTTGCGCGGTATCAATGCACGTTCATCAGCCTTAAATTCAATCCCCATAAAACTTTGCCGTTTTGTAATGTGCGCAAGAGGAATATTTTTCAATCTGAAATCTATGAGCTTATACAAAGTTTTTAACTGTTCTTCACTTAACTCAGGAAGAGATAAAGCAGCCGCTTTTTCAGCGGAAACTGGAAATCCTGAAGCGGCAAACCACAAAGCTTTTAAAGTTGAATCAAGATTTTCCTCTGGTTTATCTTCCAAAAATTGAAGTTTATCTTTCAGTTCATCATTGATTTTACTGAAAATTTCAGTCACACTCATTTTAGAATCGTACTTTTTAGAATTTTCTTGTCAATTTTGCCGTTGGTACTCTTTGGCATTTCGTCTAAGAAATTAACTTTTTGGGGTACCATGAAATTCTCTAATTTCGATACACATTCTTTTTGGATATCCTTCTCGACTAACTCCGAATTAGGGTATGTTGTAACGAATGCAACTATTGATTCGCCCATAATGTCATCAGGCAATCCAATTACAGCAACCTCTTTTACCCCTTCGATTTTATAAATAATATTTTCAATTTCAACAGGACTGACCTTTTCACCACGCGTTTTGATAATATCATCGTTCCTTCCCTGGAAATAAAGGAATCCCTCATCGTCCATCTTAAACCAGTCGTTTGAACACAAAATTCTTTCTCCAGGCAAAAATCCCGGTTTTAGCATTTCTTTACTGAGATTGTCTTTGTGCCAGTAACCCAACATTACATGCGGCCCACGGACATGAAGAATACCTCGTTCATTTGGTGGTACAGGTTCTCCTTCTGGCGATAACAAAAAAACTTCGGTGCCGGGAATTGCTTTTCCAACTGAGGCAGGTTTTAGATCGACTAACTCTGGTTCGAGATAACAAACCCTTTTGCATTCGGTTAAACCATACATTTTAAAAATCAATGCATTGGGGAATATCTTTTTAAGATCGGGCACAAATTCGTCAGGTAAAGCCGCAGCAGTATTTGTAACTTTTTTGATACAATCAAAAGTAAGGTTTGACTTTTTGTTAGCGGCAATCAACATTGCATAAATTGTTGGTACACCCGGGAAAACAGTGGGTTTGTACTTTTCAATTTGTTTGTAAATGGTGGATTGAAATATAAAGGATTGTTCTGCGATAAGCGATCCGCCAATTGTAACCGCCATTAAAAGTTGATAAAGTCCATAATCAAATGCAAGCGGAGAAAGTAAAATTATCCGGTCATCTTCAGTCAAACGAAGGTATTCGATTAAACTCCAACTTGTAAAAACCATTGATTGGTGGGTCATCATAACACCTTTCGGGAACCCTGTACTGCCTGAAGTATAAATTAAGGCAGCCAAATCATTTGGAATAATTTCAGGAAGGTTAACATCCAATTTTGGAGAAGCTTGAACTTCTTCGAAACTTGTAAATTTAACTTCATCTAAAGTATGTGCGTCCGGATTTTCTCCTGTTATTATTACCTCCAGGATAGTTTTTGAATCTTTAATAGCTGATACAAATTCTTGATTCAATCCACTTTCTGATAAAAGGGTTTTAGCACCACTATCATTTAAAATATAACTTAACTTATCAGCTTTGGTTTGAGGATTAATAACCAGAAAAACTGCGCCAGCCATTGTAGTCCCATATATTGAAACAATACTTTGCCATGAATTATTCATATAAATAGCAACCCGATCACCCCTTTTAATTCCAGAAAGCGACAGATATTTAGCCAGTTTTTCTGCAGATTCTTTCAGCTCGAAAAATGAATATTCCTTCGACTTAACAATGATTGCAGTTTTAGAAGGAAATTTTTCGGCAGCAATCAAAAGTGCCTCTCCAAGTAAACGTTGCGGTATATTAATCATGATATTAAAGAATATCAATACTTTATAGGTGACATCCTCAAGTAATCTGTAGTTTTTATTTTACGGACAAAACCGTTGAAAATCCCTTGTACTTCTTTTTCTGTCATTCCCATAACCTCGCCCACTTCATCCGCACTGCATTTATTTTCAAATGCGTACCATAGCAAATCCAATTGATGAAAAGGCAACTGGAAGAAAAACTCCTCCTGGGTTTGTTCAGCCGAATAGGTATCGGTTGTTGGCGTACGGTCAATAATTTCCTGCGGTACTTCTAAATATCGGGCAATTTGATAAACCTGAGTTTTGTAAAGATGTGCAATTGGCATAACATCCGCACCTCCATCGCCATGTTTCACAAAAAAACCTTGTTCTACTTCATGTTTGTTAGGGGTGCCGATTACTGCATAATGCATCATTTCAGCATAATAATATAACATCGACATCCTCGTTCGCTGCTTAAAGTTAGATGCCGCCACAATTTGGAGATATTCTGCAATGGGCAGTATTTTGTTAATTTGTTCGCCATTAGAATCAATAATGGTCGCACTAAAAATGGCAGGTAAATTAGGGTTCAAAGGATTGGGAGTTATCCCAATTTTGAATTTGTAATTTTCAGGATCGTATTCCGGGAAAACCTTTTTGACAGCTTCGTCTCGTCTCCTGTAACAGTTCAGTCCTTCAAGAGCACCAGAAATTTCTTCAATTTCATATTGAACATGAAATTTATCTGCCAACCTTTTTGCAAGTTCCAAACTATCCGGGCTTGAGTCCTTTTCGGGCAACATTAATCCTTTTATTCTATCGGGGCCAATTGCCCTAACCGCAAGAGCCAATGTTACTGATGAATCGATTCCCCCGCTGATACCAATAATACCTCCTCTTCTTCTCAATACGTTTTGAACATCGTTTTTAATGTTGTAACAAATGTTGTTAACGGTTGATTCAATATCGTTAATCCTTAAAATATCTTTTGAGAAAGTAGGTTTCAAATCCATTTTTTATCAATTATAATTTTCTTCAGTCTGTAGAGTATATTGTATCAATTCAGTATCATTAAGGTATTTGAATTCTTTAATAAATTGTTTGTACAACAATTGAGTTGAGATAATTGCAGTGAGGGCCATATTATCTATTTCAGAGTATGCTTTCCCTGAATTCATTTTAGCCAATAATTTAACAACCGATTCAGGGTTAAAAATGTCTGCTTCCAATAAAGGATCGGTTGAAAGCAAATCCATTACGAACGCAGGTGCGTCACTGCCAAGGAAACTGCTTAATATTGGAGCCCTGTATGCCTGTTTTGGACGGTTTAAAATTTCTTCCGGCAATTTTCCTTTCATCATTTTTTTCAAGAGTACTTTTTCATTCAACCCTTTCATTTTAAAATCAGGCGGCAAACTGGCGCAAAACTCGATAATGCGATGATCAAGAAAAGGATACCTACCTTCTACGGAATTAGCCATCCCCATCCTGTCTCCTTGCGACGACAAAAGATAACCGGATAAAAAGACCACCATTTCAATATATTGTGCTTTTGCTAATGGATCCATTTTATCCATTTGTCCGCTCAGGTTTGTCATTAAGTTCTTGTATGGATCAAAGCCCAAGAGTTTTTCCTGGGTTGTTTTGCTGAAATGGTTTTTTATGTTCGAAGAGTTTTTCCATCTCAATAAATGGGAATAAATGGGCGAATCCGTTTCGCTTAGCTTGTACCCAAAGAACATTTTAAGTGCATTTGGATTGGCATTTTGCAGAGCTGTAATGTACGGGTAAAGCTTTTTAAGCAATAATGGACGAATCCTTGATTTCGGGTATTTAGCCCAAAAATGCCTTATTTTGTTTTCTTTGAAAATGTTGTAACCTGCCAATAACTCATCAGCACCTTCGCCGGTAATTACAACTTTTATATTATTCTCCCTTACTATTTTCGAAAGACTAAACATCGGCGAGGGAGAAGTGCGTAAAAGGGGCATTTCGCAATGCCAAACAACCTGTGGGAAATTTTCTGCAACTTCTTTTGTCGTGCAGATGTGGCTAATGTGTTTGGTATTAAAATAATTTGACGCAATATTTTGAAAATAACTTTCATCAAACTCTTTTTCTGTAAATCCCACAGAGAATGTTTGTAATACTTTAGGTTCAATTTTTTTTATATACGCCGTTGTAATACTTGAGTCAAGTCCACCACTAAGATATGCCGCAACAGGCACATCAGCCCTTAAACGTATCCTTATTGAATCCTGAAAAAGCTCATCAAACTTCGTTATTGCTTCTTGAAATGTTCCCTGAAAATAATTGTCTTTAGTGGCAAAACTAAGTTCCCAATATCTTTTAATTGTTATCTGGTTGTTTTTAAGTTTAATAAAATGCCCTGGAGGACATTCTTTTATTCCTTTGAATACAGTGTTTGGAGATATTGTGGTCCAAAAAGTAAATGTTTCTGAAATACCTTCCTCCGATAGTTCGCGGGTAACCTTTTCATGCTCAAAAATCGCTTTTATTTCCGAAGCATAAACAAACAAATCAGGAGTATGATAATAATATAGCGGTCTGATACCAACCCTATCCCTTGCCAGGAACAATTCCTGATTGTTTTTATCCCAAATTGAAAACACAAATTGTCCGTTCAATTTTGTCAGGCATTCTTCTCCGAATTCTTCATATAAGTGGACAACTACTTCAGTATCACTTTGTGTCCTGAATTTATGCCCTTTTTCTTCGAGTTCTTGTCGGAGCTCAACGTAATTAAAAATCTCGCCATTGAAAATAATCCACAAAGTTAAATCCTCATTCGGCATCGGCTGATGTCCTCCTGCAATATCGATGATACTTAACCGAACACTGCCAAAACCTATATTTTCATTTGTATAAATGCCACATTCGTCAGGACCTCTATGATTGATTCGCGTAAGCATCCTGTTTAAAACCTTAGTATTGGCTTTTTCAGCTTTATCGATGTATCCTGCAATACCGCACATGAAATAATTTATTGTAAAGTTTTCTTTTTGGCTATAAATGCCACAATTGCGTTAATCGATTCAAAGTTTTCTTCGCTCAATTCATCGTTTGCTACCTCGAGCCCAAATTCTTCGTCTAAAAAACTAATCAAGGAGAGAAAACCCAACGAGTCAAATATCCCCTCCTCGAAAATCAGTGTATCTTCCTTTATCTTTTCAATCTCAGAGAAAGTTACTTCCGAAATAAAGTTTCGAAGTTGATCGGTTTGTGATTCCAATATTTTTTTGTACTGATTCGCACAGTACGATTATTTAACCTTAAAGCTGCTTTTGCTTCCTGGCTGATTTAGGAAGTTTTTGAGAATTGATTTTTGATTTTTGAATCAATTCATCCTTCTGTATGTTTTCCGGATCAACTAGCTTAATTTCATTGTGTGAAATGTTGGCATGCAAACAGCTTCCCATTGCGTCAACCCGAATTAATATTCTGGATTGGCCACAAATTTCCACAATTTCACCTTGAATACCTTTTAGCGGACCAGATAAAACTTCTGCCAGAGCGCCTTTAGCGATTTTATCATGGGTCAGCACGAATTCATTCTCCACATTGGTTACCAATGTTTTAATATTTTCGATTTGAGAGCCTGGGATAGTTTGTGCTTTACCTCCAAAACTGACATAACCGACTATGCCGGGACTGTCAAGAACCGTAAAATATTCAATATAACTTACCCTCACGAACAAGTAACATCGAAATAGCGGCTCATCAATCCATTTTTTTCGGTCGCTCCATTGCCTTAATGTTTTTCGAAGCGGCAAATAACATTCGATTTTTTGCTCCGACAACATTTCCAGAATTTTGCTTTCCCGATTTGGCCTGGTGTAAACGGCGTACCATGAATAGTTGGGTTTCCTCAAAAACATAAATTTGCAGTTATAACCTTTTTAAATCGTACTATTTTAATTCCTCTTCTCCAACTGCGTTCTCAACGCTAAATTTTCAAGGCTCAAATCTGCATACATACGTTTCAAACGATCATTTTCTTCCTTTAACTTATTTAAGTTAAGCATATCGTTTGATGAAAAACTGCCATATTTGGCTTTCCAATTATAAAAAGTGGCTTGGCTGATTCCCTGTTCATCGATAATCTGTCGAATCGATTTGCCATCCTCATATTGTTGTAGAATCTTGTGGATTTCAGATTTGTTAAATCTTCTTTTAACCATTTTAGTAAATTTTATTTTATCAGTTTAGAGAAAATACTTGAAAATAAATTCAATCTTGAGAGCAGTTTTCCGGTAAAGCAAGAATGAGAGAATAACATGTGCCTGTACCTTCCTCTTTTGATCAGTTTAAATTGTATAAAACAATATTGTATTTTAGAATTAATTAGAAATAAATCATCAAACAATTAGAAATTAAACTTTGAATATCAAACACTTATACATTAAGCAAAATATTTTACTCTGCTTGTTTTAAGCCAAATTTTTGATGATTATTTGCATAAATGATACAGGTACCCCTACTGTTACTCACATGAGAGTCACACTAAAAATTGTTTTTAAAAATTACCCGATGCTGTTTAAACATCTTTAGGCCGGAAAAGTACAACAAAAAAATTAAAATTATATTCATATTTTAGAATGCAGGTTATAATAATTCTAATATTTGGAGAGAATACCTTCACAAACCACACATTATCAAAGGTTATTAAATATGTAAGCAACTTTATATCATAATATAGAGAGAAACACTTTTATTTCAACGGGACAACAGGTCTAAATATGGGACAAAATCACGGTATGGTCGCTATTCCCATGATAAAAGAAAGGAATGCTGATCAGGACAGTAGTTAAGGTAGTATGATCCAATATGTGCAAATTGCATATGCATTGACTAATAAACTATTGAAACTATATTTTTCCAATAGCGATTATGGAAACAAAAAGTTCTATTTCAAACCCATTCTTCTGAGAGTATTTCTCCTTTGATGCTTATAACCACCTCTTTTATAGGTACTTTTCGGGATGCTGTTTGCGTGGCTGTTTTTACCAGTTGTGACAAGCCGCCGCAACATGGGACTTCCATCATTACCACAGTAATCGTGTTTACGTTTGATTCATCGATTAGCCGCACCAACTTTTGTAAATAAACATCCTTTCCAGTGTCTAACTTGGGGCAGGCAATTACCATTTTATGGCCTTTAATAAAGTCATTGTGGAAATTTCCATATGCAAAACCCGCACAATCGGCGGCTATCAACAAATCAGCTTTGTTAAAATGCGATGCGGCAGGATTTATCAGGTGCATTTGGACAGGCCATTGTGTGAGTTGTGAAGGCAAATTCTCAACCGGAGTGGCTATTTTCATACCTGCCACACTAAATGATTGCGGAACAGAACCGGCACAACCAACACCTGCTGCACCCCCGATCACTTTAGAACTTTTTGTACGATTCAGGAGTTCGTGAACTTCGCTTATTTTAAAGGGCATATCTTCACGATGTTCGCGGATATAGGTTAACGCCTGATTCAGAAATCCGGTTTCGTCATGATCCTGTAAATGCTTTAGGTGTGCAAAAACAGTAGCCTTACCGCTTTTTATCATTTGGGCAATTACCGCCACTTCATCGTATTCATCGGCTTCGCGTTTTTCAATAGTTATCGCGCCTTCGGGGCAATGACCAATGCAAGCGCCCAGGCCGTCGCACATCAATTCGCTTACCAGCCGTGCCTTCCCATCAATAATTTGCAAAGCACCTTCGTGACAATTTGGAATGCAAATGCCGCAACCATTGCATAAATCTTCATCAATTCTAACTATCTCGCGTATCATGATCTTTATTTTTTTTCAGAACAAAAGTAGAAATCTTTCGTTTGCAATGCTGTACCAAATGTTACAGAGCCTGAAAAATGATTGATTACCGACTTTTAACACAATGCCCCGTATTTATAGATATTTCGGAAAAGGAAACCGAAATGCTTTTGAAAGAAATCCATGTTCAATTGCGCAATTTCGTTAAAGATGAAGTGGTTGTTGCTGCTGGTCAACCCGTAAAAAATCTTTATATTCTTCTTTCAGGATCGGTAAAAGGCGAAATGATTGACTACTCGGGCAAGATTATCAAGATAGAAGATATTGAAGCACCAAAACCACTGGCATCGGCGTTTTTATTTGGGAAAGAAAATAAATTCCCGGTTACAGTAACCGCAAACAGTGACGGAAGAATGTTGGTTATTCCCATTTCTGAATTCCTTAAATTATTACAATTAAATATGCAACTGCTGCGAAATTACTTAAACAGCATCTCAACACGCGCTCAGTTTTTATCGCAGAAACTTCATTTTTTGAGTTTCAAAAGCATAAAAGGGAAGATGGCTTATTATCTTTTAAAGGAGGCTGGCGAAAATTCATATTCCGTAGAACTAAAAAATACTCAACAACAATTGGCCGACTTGTTTGGTGTGACACGCCCGTCGCTGGCACGTGTTTTTAGCGAAATGCAAAAAAACAGATGGATAAAAGTTGATAAGAAAATCGTTACTTTGTTAGATAAAACCCGATTAAAAGAGGTATTGCGTCATGGATGACAAGAACGGATTTATTCAGTATAAAATATTTGATGATTTTAAAAATTTGACGGCTTTTACCACGACCAAACAAACTTTGGAAACAATAAAGCCGAGATTCACTGGGGATTCATCAATCATTTTTGAAAATAACAGAAAGAGGTTGTCGGAGATAGTAGGAATCAGTGCTGGTCAGCTCATCTTTCCCCGGCAAACGCATACCAACGTTGTAGCCGAAGTTTTGGAAATTCCCGAAACAGAAATCCATGATACAGATGCGTTGATGACCAACCAGTGTGGCATTTGCCTTTGTGTGCAAACGGCGGATTGCGTACCCATTTTACTTTACGACCGCGTACGAAATGCTATTTCCGTTGCTCATGCCGGCTGGCGGGGAACAGTGGGGAAAATAGTAGAAGCTGCAATTAAAAAAATGTATTTACGTTACGGATCGCTTCCTGAAGACATTTTAGCTGCCATTGGGCCGTCAATCGGACCTAATGTTTATGAGGTTGGCGAAGGAGTTGTTGCTGCAGTAAAACGTGTCATTCCAAACTCCAGGGCAACATTGCATAAAAACACTTCGGGTAAATTTCATTTCAATCTTTGGGAAGCCAACCGTCAACTTTTGATGGCAAGTGGAGTTGATCCTCAAAATATTGAAATGCTCCGCGAATGCTCGTTCACTGAAAATCATAAATATTTTTCAGCGAGAAAAGAAGGGATTGAAACCGGGCGAATGGTTTCGGGGATGATGCTTGGATCTTAACAACTTTTCGTTTTTTCTCTATCAAAGTCGTTTCAGAGCTCCAGTATTTCCTTCTAAAAAATCTTAAAAACCAAAGCAATCCTTCCGATTTGGGTCAAAACAATTATCTTCGCACCGATTTATTATTCAATATCAGAGAAATCCACAACAAATGAAGAGATACAACCTGTATAACAATGCTTTTGGATGGTTAAGTTTTGCAATTGCGGCAATTGTTTATTTGCTCACGATCGAACCAACCACCAGTTTTTGGGACTGTGGCGAGTTTATCACTACCTCCTTTAAATTTGAAGTTGGGCATCCTCCCGGAGCGCCAATCTTTATGATTATCGGACGCTTCTTCACTCTTTTTGGAGGCCCGGAAAGTGCTGCACCGCTAATAAATGCACTTTCGGCGTTGGCCAGCGCTTTTACCATTATGTTCTTGTTTTGGACGATCACCCATCTTGCAAAAAAATTAGTGATTATAAATGATGAAGTTTCTTTTTCTCAAACTATCGCAGTTATGGCAAGCGGCCTTGTTGGCGCATTGGCCTATACTTTCTCCGACACGTTCTGGTTCTCTGCGGTGGAAGGCGAAGTTTATGCTACTTCATCACTGATAACCGCTATTGTTTTTTGGGCTATTCTGAAGTGGGAAAATGTGGCAGATGAACCCTATGCAAACCGTTGGTTAATTTTTATTGCTTACATAATCGGCCTTTCAATTGGAGTCCACTTACTAAACTTGCTGGCTATTCCGGCCATTGTTTTTGTTTATTATTTCCGAAAATACGAAGTCACCCGCAAGGGAATTTTCCAGGCTTTGGTTGCTTCTGTGCTAATATTAGCCGTTATAATGTTCGGCATAATACCGGGAGTTGTAACCGTAGCTTCCTGGTTTGATTTATTTTTTGTCAACTCATTAGGATTGCCCTTCCATTCGGGTATGTTATTTTATGTTGCAGCCATAATTGCTGCTATTGTGTATGGAGTTTGGTGGACACAAAAAAAGCAGAAAGTAGTTTGGAATACCGTCATCCTCGCAGTTACAGTAATTTTAATCGGGTATTCATCTTTTGCTTTAATTATCATCCGTTCGGCAGCCAAACCGCCAATGGATCAAAACAGCCCGAACGATGCATTCACCTTGTTAAGTTATCTTAATCGCGAACAATACGGTGAACGCCCGCTATTTTACGGACAATATTACAATTCACCTCTTGATCCCCAGAATCGTTATTCCGATGGAAAGGCAATCTACAGCCAGATTGACGGCCGATATGTAATTACGGATAAACGTGTACGTCCAAATTACGATGAGAAATTTAAAACACTATTCCCCAGAATGTGGAGCTCAATGGAACCAGCACATGCACAGGATTATCAGGAATGGGGAAATGTAAAGGGCAGGCGAATTCAACATACAAATGAACAAGGCGAAAACGAAATCATTATAAAGCCGAAGTTCTCCGAAAACTTGCGTTTCTTCTTTAGCTATCAGGTCAACCACATGTACTGGCGTTATTTTATGTGGAATTTTGTTGGTCGCCAGAGCGATGTTCAGAGCCATGGCGGCATTCTGGATGGAAACTGGCTGAGTGGAATAAAATTTATTGACGAGGCACGATTAGGTAGTCAGGATAATTTGCCTGCGCGATTTGCCAACAACAAAGCCCGTAACACCTACTATTTTTTGCCGTTTCTACTGGGCCTGGCGGGCATTCTTTATCAATACAAAAAAGGAGCTGAAGGCAAAAAGGGACTTTGGGTGGTTACCCTTTTATTTGTGATGACGGGTCTGGCAATAGTTATTTACCTGAACCAGTATCCGCACCAGCCACGCGAAAGGGATTATGCTTATGCGGGTTCCTTCTACGCGTTTGCAATTTGGATTGGGCTGGGAGTACTTGCGCTTGTTGAAGGGCTTAGAAAATTTCTGCCTGAAACGGTTTCGGCAGCAGTTACCGGAGCGCTTGCTCTGGCTTTGGTTCCGGGGATTATGGCTGTTGAAAACTGGGATGATCATGACCGTTCCAATCGCTATACTGCCCGTGATTTTGGTGCGAATTATTTGAAAACGTCCCAACCCAATGGAATCATTTTTACCAATGGTGACAACGACACTTTTCCCCTTTGGTACAACCAGGAGGTTGAAGGAGTGCGGACTGATGTGAGAGTCTGCAACTTAAGCTATCTCCAAACCGATTGGTATATCGACCAAATGCGTAGGAAGTCCTACGAATCAGATCCGGTTCCATTTTCAATAACTCCTGAAAAATATCGCCAGGGGACACGTGATGTGGTTTATTTAATGGACAATCCGCGAATCACCAAACCAACGGTAGGTTTGAAGGAGGCAATTGAATTTATTGCAGATGACAATCCTGCAACTAAATTGCAACAAGCTGCAAATGCTGCTTATATCCCCAAAAAAGTGCTCAGTTTTAAAATAGACAAGGAGGCTGTTATTCGCAACAAGGTTGTGCGCCCCGAAGATTACGACAAGATAGTGGATACGATGACTATTGATTTAAGCGATAGGAATTACATCGCCAAGGACGAAATGATGATTCTGGACATGCTGGCTACCAACAACTGGGAACGCCCAATATATTGGGCAATTACCGTAGGCCGGAACAAATACCTGAATCTTGAAAATTATTTTCAGGTAGAAGGGTTTGCCTATCGTTTGGTACCAATTAAAAGCGAAAGCCAACCTGACAGGTTGATGTTTGGAAGCGTAAATACCGGTTTGATGTATGACAACTTAATGAACAAATTCAAATGGGGAAATATGAACGACCCTAAAGTTTATATCGACGAGAACAACATGAGAATGATGACCAACGTGCGCAATAGTTTCAACCGCCTTGCCAATGGTTTGGTTGAAGAAGGGAAAACCGATTCCGCGATTGCAGTTATTGATCGTTGCCTGGAATTGGTTCCTATTGACTTAGTAGAACCCGAATATTTTACCGTTGAACTGGCCAGCAGCTATTTCAAAGCCGGCGCAAATGAAAAAGGAACCATGCTGCTTGAACAGGCTTTCGGGATTTTCGACAATGAGTTAGATTATTTCTTCGCATTGAAACCAAAATTCAGATTAAGTCTAAGCGACGAGATACAACGCAACATCTTCTATATGCAAATTATAGAAAGAACGGCACGAACTCACGGGCAAACCGAATTGTCGCAAAAAGTCGGGAAAGCAATGGAAACTTATTTCTCTAAATTCACAATGGAGTAAACAATATCGACAATGAACATTCTTATTATAGGTTCGGGTGGAAGGGAACATGCCATGGGCTGGAAAATTAAGCAAAGCAGCAAAACTAAAAAGCTATTTTTTGCCCCCGGGAATGCCGGTACAGCTCAAATTGGAACGAACCTCGAAATCAACATTGCCGATTTCAACTTAATAAAAATTGCAGCCTTAGAAAACAAAATTGATCTCATGCTCATTGGTCCCGAAGTTCCTTTAGTAAACGGACTACATGATTTTTTCGCCAATGATCCGGATCTAAAAAAGGTGCTGGTAGTTGGCCCTAAAAAAGAAGGTGCACAATTGGAAGGCAGTAAGGATTTTGCCAAAGATTTTATGGTGCGCCACAACATTCCAACTGCAAAATTCCTCACCGTCACAAAAAGCAACCTACAAGAAGGACTTGCTTTCCTGAAAACGATGCCTGCTCCCTACGTTTTAAAAGCCGACGGATTGGCTGCCGGCAAAGGTGTATTAATCATTCATTCGTTGCCGGAAACAGAAATTGCGCTGAAAAATATGCTCGACGGTCAATTTGGTGCAGCCAGCAACAAAGTGGTTATCGAAGAGTTTTTAACAGGCATTGAAGTTTCCGTATTTGCACTAACCGACGGCGAGAATTACAAAATATTACCCGAAGCAAAAGATTATAAACGTATTGGAGAAGGCGATACCGGATTAAATACCGGAGGAATGGGTGCCATTTCGCCTGTACCGTTTGCCGATGCTGCTTTCATGCAAAAAGTGGAAGAACGAATTATCCAACCGACAGTTACAGGACTTCAAAAAGAAAACATCGAATACATAGGCTTTTTGTTTTTTGGTTTAATCAACGTAAACAGTGATCCTTATGTAATTGAATATAATGTTCGCATGGGCGATCCGGAAACGGAGGCAGTCATTTTACGCATAAAATCTGATTTTGTTGATTTGATTGAAGGTGCTGCTACCAAAACATTGGCTGAGAAATCCATGGAAATTGACGAGCGCAGCGCAGTTGCTGTTATGCTGGTTTCGGGGGGATATCCCGGAAATTATGAGAGTGGAAAAGAAATTACCGGCACAGATGAAGCTGAAGGAAGTATCCTTTTTCATGCAGGAACAAAAATCGCCAACGGCGCTACTGTTACCGCAGGCGGCAGGGTTTTGGCAGTCAGTTCCTACGGAAAAAACATGGAAGAGGCTCTGAAGATTTCTTACAGCAATGCCGAAGCCATCCATTTTCAAAATAAATACTACCGAAAGGATTTAGGCTTCGACTTGTAATCACTAGTTT
>CAJDWI010000010.1_pt1 | contig 16877 bp, 18 predicted proteins | sample 7391561 | NCBI WGS metagenome assembly CAJDWI01 (sample SAMEA7055724, study PRJEB34461) | soil metagenome | biome: terrestrial ecosystem; feature: Peninsula; material: soil | place: Antarctica | collected 2016 | reverse complement strand
TCATTCCGTCGCTTTTTGCTTTGCTCACCAACGCGTTTACACTCGCCGCACCATCTAAAATGGAGTATTGTGAATGAACATGTAAATGTGTGAATGAAATCATCTTGCTATGGTATTTAAAGTTGAACCGACATTATTTTTTCAAGCCTTAAAGTTACAATTTTTGACTTGTTGTTTGGCCGATGTTGATAACAATTGGGAAGAATCCGAACAGAAAAAAAGCCTGAATTCTCAGGCTTTAGTTTATGTTTTTTGAAATTGATTCAGCTATTTCTTTAAACTTTTCGGACGAAAACTTCTTCTTTTCAGAGAAATTCAACACATCGGCTTCGCTTTGCATGGGAATTAAATGGATGTGTGTATGCGGAACTTCTAAGCCCAAAACTAAAACCCCCACTTTTTGGCAGGTAACTGCTTTTTTTAACCCGACCGCCACTTTTTTGGCAAACAGTTGCAGTCCGGTATAATCGTCATCTTCCAAATCAAAAAGATAATCGACCTCTTTTTTTGGAATGACGAGCGTGTGTCCTTTTGCCACGGGAGATATATCGAGGAAGGCGAGGTAATTTTCGTCCTCGGCCACTTTGTATGCGGGTATTTCACCGTTCACGATTCTGGTAAAAATACTTGCCATGGTTTTTACATTGAAATGTCAATAACTTCAAAAGGTATAATCCCTGCCGGAACCTTTATATCCACCACATCACCTACCTTTTTGCCCATTAGACCTCTGGCAATGGGTGTGCCAATCGAAATTTTACCTTGCTTGAAATCAGCTTCGCTTTCGGGCACCAAAGTGTATTGCATGGTGGTGTTGTTGATTTTATTTTTGATGGTCACAATGTTCAAAATCTGAACCTTGCTAGTACCGATTTTTGACTCATCCAAAATTCGGGCATTGGCAATTTTGCCTTGCAACACGGCAATTTTTGCTTCGAGCATTCCTTGCGCATCTTTTGCAGCGTCATATTCCGCATTTTCGGAAATATCACCTTTTTCGATGGCTTCTCCAATTTGTTTTGAAATGGCCGGACGCTCTATGTTTGCGAGCTGTTCCAACTGCTTTTTCAATTTCTTGAGCCCGTCTTTTGTTAAGTATGTTACTGTGGACATTTTTAAATCCTCCTTTTTATCTGTTACCGTATAAAAAAACAGAAAGAACTCCGGAATCCCGGAACTCTTTCTTTTGCAAAAATAAGAATATTCTTGTAATTAAAACTCTTCCTTAATAAAAAATGTTAGAAATGAACCGATTAGAAAGTGTTATATATATTTTCGGTTTAATATTTCGCTGTAAATAACTGCCTTTTTTAACGAAAAATCTTGTTTTATTTTCTTCCTTGTCTGTAAGACTGGCTTTTTCGGAACGATTCGGTCTTTTAAAGCAGAAGTGCCTTCCCTGTATGGATCGAACTCATAGACAGGAGTTTCGAACGTTTCCAGGATGGACTTGGGTTCTTTAAAATACTCCGGGTAGGGTTCAGTAACCTGCACCGGCCCTTCCCGTTGCTTTAGAAGCATATCCCAAATGTCATCCGGTTGTTTCCCTGTTGATTGGGGTTGTCGTTGGTCTGCTTTTTTCTTCTTGATTTGCCCTATGGCCCCAAAACCGGCAATGATGAGCATCAATATAATAACTACTAAATCATCCATATTCTCTTTCTTAGTAAAACAATAAATTATCTACTTTTGTAGTTGGGTTTAAAAATAACAAAAATGAAGCAATTGGTGCAAAAAATCAGTAAGTATTTGTTTATTGTAATCACCTTTATAATATTTTCCATTTCGTGCGATACAATAGACTCACAGGTTCCTGATGTTCCATTTTCTTTTGTCGTCAATTTGAACCTTTACAACACATTGAAAGTGCCGGGTAATTCAATGTATTTCCCTGGAGTAGGCTTTGGAGGTGTTATTGTTACTTGCGAAACTTATGATTCGTATTTTGCTTACGATGCAACCTGTACCAATGAATTGAGCCAAAACTGCAAATTGAAAATCGACGGAGTTTTGGGGGTTTGCCCTTGCTGCCAGTCGAAATACGTGTTGTATTATGCTGCATATCCTTCGTCGGGACCTGCCGTAGCGCCGCTGAAACAGTACAATATTTCTTATGTCAACAGTTTCACTTTGCGGGTTTATAACTGATATTGTGTAATAAAAAAATGGGTTTCAGAAACTGAAACCCATTTAATCATATTTCATTTTTCCTGTTAATATCTGTAATGCTCGGCTTTGTAAGGTCCTTCTTTTGGAACGCCAAGATATTTGGCTTGATCATCAGTGAGTACGGTCAGTTTAACGCCAATTTGCTCCAGGTGCAAACGTGCAACTTCTTCATCCAATTTTTTAGACAAGGTGTAAACCCCAATTTCGTAGTCGTTTTGCCACAAATCGATTTGAGCTAAACTTTGATTGGTGAACGAATTGCTCATTACAAACGATGGATGACCGGTGGCACAACCTAAATTCACCAAACGCCCTTCGGCGAGAAGATAAATGCTATGACCGTTGTCGAAGCTATATTTATCGACCTGTGGTTTAATGTTTGTTTTTTTGATGGCAGGCCATTTCTCCAGTTTGGAGACCTGAATTTCATTGTCGAAATGACCGATGTTGCATACAATTGCCTGATCTTTCATTTTTGACATGTGAGCCGCTGTAATCACGTCTTTGTTTCCTGTGGTGGTAACATAGATATTTCCTTCCGGCAATGCATCCTCGAGAGGTTTCACTTCAAAACCTTCCATTGCGGCTTGTAATGCGCAAATTGGATCGATTTCAGTAACGATAACGCGAGCTCCGTAGCTGCGCATAGAGTGTGCACAACCTTTGCCCACGTCGCCATAACCGGCTATAACTACTACTTTCCCGGCAATCATAACATCGGTGGCGCGTTTGATACCATCTGCCAGGGATTCGCGACATCCGTAAAGATTATCGAATTTTGATTTGGTGACCGAGTCGTTCACATTGATTGCAGGAACCAGCAGTTCTCCTTTTTCAAACATTTGGTATAAGCGGTGAACTCCGGTAGTGGTTTCCTCCGATACTCCTTTCCAATCGGCAACAGCGCGATGCCATTTTCGGTTATCTTCGGCAAGGGTGTCTTTCAATAAGTCCAATATAACTTCTTCTTCCGTGCTTTCGGCCTCTACGTTCAAAACCGTGGCATCGTTTTCGGCTGCATAACCCTTGTGGATCAGAAGCGTTGCATCGCCGCCATCGTCAACAATCAGTTGCGGCCCTTTCCCGCCGGGGAAAGTAAGCGCTTCTTTTGTGCACCACCAATATTCTTCCAGGGTTTCGCCTTTCCATGCAAAAACAGGAACTCCGGCAGCAGCAATGGCAGCCGCAGCATGATCCTGAGTCGAAAAAATGTTGCAACTTGCCCAACGTACGTCGGCGCCAAGTTCAACCAGAGTTTCTATTAACACGGCAGTTTGGATGGTCATATGAAGGCTACCGGTTACCCGTGCGCCCTTCAATGGTTTCGAGGGTCCGAATTTTTTACGGATCGACATCAGACCCGGCATTTCCTTTTCTGCTATTTCAATTTCTTTTCTTCCAAAATCGGCCAGCGAAATATCGGCCACTTTGTACGCTAATTGTTCTTTAATCGCTACGGTCATTTATTATTATTTATTTAATTGTAATTTCATAAAAAAATCGGTGCAAAACTAACAAATCTTGCTGTAAAACCGGGGTTAAATTCTAAAAATGAATGGTAATTTAACGAAGCTAATTTCCCATGTCCGACAAAAATTTGATCCGCACCAGTCGAATGTTTTCCTCCGAATATTCATCTTCGCCAAGTTCGATAAGAGCATCCTCGATGGAATCTTCTTTCGCAGATCTGAAATATTCAAATATGTCCTCCTGAATGTCTTCATCAATAACATCGTCAATGTAGTAGTCGATATTCAGGTGTGTGCCCGAATTTACAATTGCCTCCACTTCAGTTATAACGTCTTTCACATCCACCCCTTTAGAATCGGCAATGTCATCAAAGGCCAATTTTCTATCGATACTTTGGATGATAAACACTTTCAGCTTCGATTTGTTTGCCACAGTGCGTACCACCAGGTCGTCCGGGCGTTCTATTTCGTTTTCTTCTACGTATTTTGCTATTAACGAGACGATTTCTTTTCCATAACGGCGGGCTTTTCCTTGTCCTACACCCTGGATATTTTGCAGTTCATCCAAATTAGTAGGATATTGTATTGACATGTCTGCCAATGAAGGTTCCTGAAAAATTACATAGGGCGGAAGGTTGTGTTTCTTCGCTATTCTTTTCGTGAGGTCTTTTAACATGGCAAACAGTTGCGGATCGCCGCTTGCACCGCCTGACGGTGCGCCACCGGTTTCGTCTGAGCCTTCAGCATCTTCATATTCGTGGTTTTTCACCAGCATGAAACTTACTGGCTGGGCCAAGTAGTCGTGCCCGGCTTGTGTTACTTTCAACAGGCCATAGTTTTCAATGTCTTTAGTGATGAGTCCTCCCACCATCGATTGCCTAAAAACAGCATTCCAATACCTTTCGTCATGGTCACTACCTTTGCCAAAGCATTTGAGGTTATAATGCTTGAACGATTTTATTGCAGCAGTTTTATTTCCAATCAGAATGTTGGCAATGTGTTCGCTTTTATATTGTTCGTTTACTTCGAGAATGGCATTTAAGCCGCGCACCACTTCGTCTTTGGCTTCGATTTGCTCTTTTGGGTTTAAGCAGTTGTCACAATTACCACAATTGTCATGTTCATATTTTTCACCAAAATAATAGAGCAGCACAATCCTACGGCATATTGCCGATTCGGCATAAGAAACGGTGTCGAGCAAAAGTTGTTTACCAATTTCCTGTTCGGCAACAGGTTTTCCGTGCATGAATTTCTCTAATTTCTGAATGTCCTGATAGCTATAAAAGGTAATGCACTTTCCTTCTCCTCCATCGCGGCCTGCCCTTCCGGTTTCCTGATAATAGCCTTCCAGGCTTTTGGGTATGTCGTGATGAATTACAAAGCGAACATCGGGTTTGTCGATTCCCATTCCGAAGGCGATTGTGGCCACCATAACGTCCACGTCTTCCATTAGGAATTTATCTTGATTTCCGGATCGGGTTGCAGCATCCATTCCCGCATGGTAGGGGAGGGCTTTAATTCCATTCACCTGAAGTGCTTCCGCTATTTCTTCTACTTTTTTACGGCTCAGGCAATAAATAATGCCAGATTTTCCTTCGTTTTGTTTAATGAATTTGATGATTTGAGTGGCGGGATTTGTTTTTGGCCGTACTTCGTAATACAAATTCTCGCGGTTGAAGGATGCTTTGAAGACTTTAGCATCCAAAATAGCAAGGTTTTTCTGGATGTCGTGCTGCACTTTTGCAGTGGCTGTAGCGGTTAGTGCCACCACCGGGGATTTTCCTATTTCTTCGATAATCGGACGAATCCGACGATATTCGGGTCGGAAGTCGTGCCCCCATTCCGAAATACAATGCGCTTCGTCAATAGCATAAAACGAGATCTTGATTTTTTTGAGAAATTCAATGTTTTCTTCTTTAGTGAGTGATTCGGGCGCCACATAGAGTAATTTGGTTTTGCCTTCCAGCACATCAGCTTTCACTTCCTGAATGGCTGTTTTCGTCAGCGACGAATTTAAAAAATGTGCTATATTATCCTCTGCCTGCATTCCACGAATTGAATCGACCTGATTCTTCATCAATGCAATCAGTGGCGAAATAATGATAGCTGTGCCGTCCATAATCAAAGCCGGAAGTTGATAAATCAACGATTTCCCACCACCTGTGGGCATCAAAACAAATGTGTTTCTTCCTTCCAAAACATTTCGAACCGCTTCCTCTTGTTGACCTTTAAAACGGTCGAAACCGAAAAACTGGTGTAGTTTTTCAGTTAATGAAATATCCTTATACATATTAAAAAAGCTAATTTTACTATCCTTGTCTTTCTAAAAATGATTTCTAAATTATTAAAAGTAACCAAAACGGCAATACATTTAATGAATTTTATTATTTAATAGTTTTGCAAAACAAGAAATTGATATTGGCTTGACCTTCGGGTTGGAATAAGTATTTATATTTGTGCAGTTTTTGAAAAAAAATAAATTTCAATTCCAAATGAGCGAAGAAGAACACAAAGAGAAACAAACCACGAAGAAAGGGCGTAAAAAATTCAATCAAAATGAAATGTCGTTTTTAGATCATCTTGAAGAGTTACGTTGGCACCTTATTCGTTCGGCGGTAATCATAGTTGTATTGGCGGTGGTGGCATTTATCATGAAAGGATTTATTTTCGATACAATTATTTTGAAACCCAAAACGCCTGAATTCTGGACGAACCGCATGTTCGACAAATTGGCCGACATGCTGGGCACTGATGCGCTGCGTATCAATCAAAAACCATTGGGATTGATCAGTATAAAAATGGCCGACCAATTCATGATGCATATTATGACTTCGATTATTGCCGGTTTAATTATTGCATCCCCGGTTATCTTTTATGAGTTTTGGAGTTTCATAAAACCAGCCCTTTACGATAAAGAAAAGAAACATGCCGGCGGAGCGGTTTTTTATACTTCGGTATTGTTTATAATGGGCGTACTGTTTGGTTATTATTTGATCGTGCCACTATCCATCAATTTTTTAGGAAGCTATAGCGTAAGCGATCAGGTAATCAATCAAATCAACACCCGGTCGTATATTGGTACTGTGACTTCCATTTCACTGGCTTCGGGCGTTGTTTTCCTGTTGCCTATCTTTTCCTATTTCCTTAGTAAAGTGGGAATTCTCACACCTCAATTTATGAAATCTTACCGGAAGCATGCGTATGTGGTAATGCTGCTATTGGCGGCAATTATCACTCCGCCCGATGTTTTTAGTCAGGTTATGGTGGCCATCCCTTTGGTTTTTCTTTACGAAATAGGCATCTTTATTTCCCGGAGAGTGGTTAGACAGCGGGAGAGAGAGTTCGATGAAATGTAATTAAGATAATGAAAAATGAATAATTTGCCTGAATGATATTAAGAGCAGAAAATATAGTCAAAAAATATAAAAAGCGAACCGTTGTAAAAGGTGTTAGTTTTGAAGTAAAACAAGGAGAAATCGTTGGTTTATTAGGACCTAACGGGGCAGGAAAAACCACATCGTTTTATATGATTGTAGGTCTGATTCAACCTTTTTCCGGGAAAATTTACATCGATAACGAAGACATTACCAAACTTCCCGTTTATAAGCGTGCAAAAAAAGGAATCGGCTATTTGGCGCAGGAAGCATCAGTTTTCAGGCAATTGAGCATTGAAGACAATTTAAGGGCGGTACTGGAAATGACCAAATACACTAAGGAATACCAAAAAGAAAAATTGGAAACCCTTATCCATGAATTTGGCCTTGAGCATATCCGTAAAAGCAAAGGGATACAGCTATCAGGAGGGGAACGCCGCCGCACCGAGATTGCCCGTGCCTTAGCCATCGATCCGAAATTCATTCTGTTAGATGAGCCTTTTGCAGGGGTTGACCCGATTGCAGTGGAAGACATTCAGGAGATTGTCACCAAACTCAAAGAGAAAAATATTGGGGTATTGATTACCGATCATAACGTGCACGAAACACTTAATATCACCGACCGCTCTTATCTGCTTTTTGAAGGCTCAATTTTAAAAGCGGGTACAGCCGAGGAACTTGCTGCCGACGAAGATGTGCGCCGCGTTTACCTCGGGCAAAACTTTGAACTACGTTAAGAAATTCAATTTCCCTGCAAATACTTTCATTTTAAGGCTTGCAGATTCAAAAAACATCATTTTCTTTGCAGCGCTAAAATAAAAACACCATCGACGAAAGGAATATGGTGTGATAATGGCAGAAAAACTTCCTTGAAAATTTGGCGGATTACAAAAATGAAGTATTTTTGCAGTCCCAAAATAAGGGAAAAATAGGAAGGCCCGTTCGTCTAGGGGTTAGGACGCCAGGTTTTCATCCTGGTAGCAGGGGTTCGAATCCCCTACGGGCTACATAATTTAATAGAAATAAAAGCAAAATGGCAATACATAAATCGGCGTTAAAAAGAATTCGCCAAGACGAAAAGAAGAGATTACACAACAGGTATTATGCGAAAACTACTCGTAACGCCATCAAAGTTTTGCGCAACACCACTGACAAAGAGGAGGCAACAAAACTTTATCCGGGAGTTATTTCAATGATCGATAAATTAGCCAAACGCAACATTATCCACAAAAGTAAAGCTTCAAATTTAAAATCGAAGTTGGCTTTGCAGATCAATCATTTGTAGAAAGATATTTATCCTACATAAAAAACCTTCCGTCAGTTGCTGACGGAAGGTTTTTTTATGCCCATAAGCTACATTTTGCCAATTTTAAACCTTATTTTTAAAAACTCTATTTTAGCTAATTCCGTGGCAAAATGAACGAATACAAAAAATTGAACATCAAAGAGTGGGCGGTGGAAGATCGACCGCGCGAAAAATTAATGCTAAATGGTCCGCGCTCCCTGTCGGATGCTGAGTTATTAGCCATTTTAATCGGATCCGGCAACCTCAATGAATCGGCAGTCGAACTTACACGACGAATATTGACTTCAGTAGGCAACGACCTTAACGAACTGAGCCGGAAAAGCATTGATTCTCTAAAGAGCTTCAAGGGAATTGGCGACGCAAAAGCCATAACAATTGTGGCTGCGCTCGAAATAGGCAAACGCCGGAAGGAAGCAGGCGTGTTTAACACGAAAACGATTACCGGAAGCCGGGATGCTTTCGATTTTTTCCAACCCTTGCTGGGGGATTTAAACCACGAGGAATTTTGGGTAATGGTGCTCGACCGGGGAAATAAAATAAAGGATACCTTCAAAGCCAGTCAGGGTGGAGTTACGGGTACAGTTACGGATGTGAAAATCATCATTAAAGCTGCGCTCGAAAAACTGGCAAATTCCATTATTCTCTGCCATAACCATCCCTCGGGGAATCTACAAGCCTCCGATGCGGATCGGAAAATCACTAAAAAGATTAGCGAAGCTGCGAAATACATGGACATTCAGGTGCTCGATCACATCATAATCGGGCAGAACAGTTATTTGAGTTTTGCCGACGAAGGGATGTTATAAAAATCTAAACCAAGAGAATGATACTGTTTTATTCTGAGAAAATAACCAATCGAATTGCCTATACCGCACAACTCATTTTTACACAAATTTTGAAGGTGGAAGTGCGGTTTACGAATTATCCGCTTGAATTCAGGCAATGGGATGGTCCAAAATTAAACTACTCGAATCAAAAATTTGGAAAGGAAATTTACCTGAAACCTCACGGTTTGTTGAATGTTAAAGGAATTTCGGAGCCAGTGATCAAAACGGTGCAATACGAAGATCAAAACTATTTTTTTGAAAGTTCAGCAGATTCTGTGTTACCCTTCGACCCCTTTGCGGCAACCTTTTATTTAGTCACCCGCTACGAAGAATATGCAGAAACGGAAACGGATAAATTTAACCGTTATCAGGCTAAAAACAGTATTTTGTCGAAACAGGGTTTGCTGCAAAAACCGGTGGTGAATAATTGGGCCGAACTCATCGCGCAACTATTCAAAGCAAAATATCCCAATCTGATTTTCCCGGACAGAAAATTTGATTTTATTTCCACCATTGATATTGACAACGCTTTAGCCTATCGTCATAAAGGGTTTTTGCGGACTGCTGGAGCATTCTTGAAAATGCTTTTGGAGAGAAATTTCTCAGAATTATCGGTGCGATTTAAAGTGTTATTAGGCTTGGAAAAAGATCCTTATGATACCTACAACTATTTAGAATCTATTTTTAAAGGGAATGAAGAAAGGATAAAATTCTTTATTTTATTAGGTGATTACGGTGAATTCGATAAAAATATTTCGCATGAAAATAAAAGTTTTAAAAACTTGATTCGCAATTTGGCAAGTCGTTTTGACGTGGGGATTCATCCTTCGTTTGCAGCGGGGGAAAGCACTGAAGCGGAAAAGACGAAAAATGAAAAACTCCGACTGGAGAACATTTTAAACAAAGAAATCAAAATCAGCCGCCAGCATTATTTGCAGTTAAAGATTCCGCAAACGTATGAAAACTTGTTGCAATCGGGAATTGAAGCAGATTACACAATGGGCTATGCAGAGCAACCCGGGTTTAGGGCTGGAATATGTACCCCACACTTTTTTTACGACCTGAAGCGCGAAGCGGCAACGAACTTATTGATTGTGCCGTTTCAAATTATGGACGGTACTTTACGCAATTATTTGCAACTTTCGCCAAAACAAGCCACTTCCGAAATGGAAAAAATAATGGCTGAGATAAAAAAAGTGGGTGGAATTTTTGTCTCCATTTGGCACAACGAAACGGTAAATAATCAGGGCATTTGGGAAGGTTGGCGCGAGGTTTTTGAAAAGATGAATGAACTTGGTTTTAAATGGGCAAATGAATAATCAGCAACATATAAGTTATATAGAACACACAAGTATCGATTTGGAAAAATGGAACCGTTGCCTGGAATCTGCGCCAAATAGCCGGTTTTATGCCAATGAATGGCATTTGGAACGTGCTGCTGAATATTGGGATGCAATGATTTGGGACGATTATGAATTTGTGATGCCGCTGCCCGTTCGTAAAAAGTATGGAATTACGTACGTTTTCCAGCCCCTGTTTTGTCAGCAATTGGGGATTTTCCCTCCGCCACCTAAGGCTATTGCTGAAATATTTTATCGCACCCTCCTTGGAAGAGTAAAGTATTCCGATGTAAATCTGAATTCTGAAAACCTGGCAATTGAAACAATTCCCGGAATTGATTTTCTGCCGCGATTAAACTACCTTCTCGATTTGCAGGGTGATTATGAAAGCATCTCGAAAAAATATTCAACCAACACCAAGCGGAATATCTCAAAGGCAAGTAAAAATCAATTGCAATTAGTCGCTGGAATTCAGCTTGAAGAATATCTGGAATTCAAAAAAGAAAATCTGGCGACAGCTTTGACGAAGCAGGATTTCGCTAAACTAAAAAGCATTATTGCATTTGGGCAATACAAAGGTTTTGGAGAAATTCAAGGAGTTTATAATGTTGAGAATAAGCTCGTTGCAGCAGTTTATTTTTGCAGATGGAAGGACCGTGTAATTTATTTGAATGCTGCTTCGGACAACGAAGGGAAGGAGCTGAGGGCGATGTATTTTTTAATCGATAATTTTATTCGTGATAATGCCGGGAGAAATTTGAAACTAGATCTTGAGGGTTCGATGATTCCAGGAGTTGCGCGATTTTATAGTGGCTTTGGTGCTACTCCTGAAACCTATTTCCAGCTTAAAATCAATCGTTTGCCTTTTCCACTGAACGTATTAAAGAAATAAAGACTACTTTTCAACGTGAAATTAAATTTGCATGGGGGAATAGATATGATTAAAAAATTTCCGCGATATGTAAGCAAACAATTGGGTAAGTTAATTCCAGCGCAATCCCTGTTTAAAATCCCTGCACCGGTGTTTCATCCTTTTTATCATGTAGTCAGCGATGAGGATTTGCCGCACATTTTAAACTACAACTATCGCAACGTGGCACAATTCAAACACGAACTGGATTTTTATCTGCGACATTTCCGGCCCGTTTCTTTATCTGAACTCATTTCAAATCCGCTAACAGAAGAAAAAGTTTTTCACCTTAGTTTCGATGATGGGCTTCGGGAATGTGCAGAGGTAATTGCGCCAATCCTTTTGGAGAAGGGAATTCCCGCTACCTTTTTTGTAAACCCTGCATTTATCGACAATCAGGCATTGTTTCATAAATACAAGGCCAGTTTGATTCTGCGGAAGATGACAGCATCACAATTTCCGGAAGCCGAAAAGATGTTGACTGAAAATAGCCTTTTAGGAAATAGCATTTTGAAAGCCACTATCCGGCAAGTGGATGTGCTCGACAAAGTTGCAGATTTAATGGATTTCAATTTTGCGGATTTTCTACAAAAACAAAGGCCTTATTTAACTTCCAATCAACTTCTTCAACTTAAAAACCAAGGTTTTTCAATTGGAGCACATAGTTTTGGACATCCAGAGTTTTGGAAAATAACAGCAAAGGAACAACTGGATGAAATTAGAAAAAGTGTGGACTGGGTTTCGGATAAAATTGATCCGTCTATTAAAATTTTTGCCTTTCCATTTTCTGATTCAGGTGCTGCAAAATCATTATTAACGAGCGTAAAAAGTGAAAAAATTTGCGACGCAACTTTTGGGACGGCCGGATTAAAATACGACGAAGAAGAAACGCACTTTCAGCGCTGTCCAGTGGAAATGCCGGGCGATTTTGAACTGAACTTAAAAGCAGGCAGAATTTGTTTATTTCAAACTTCGGAAATACATTGGTAAAGAAACGGTAAAACATTGAAATTGAAGATTGAGAAAATACGGTTGAATGAATTGGAAGGTTTTGTGAATAGCGAACGGTATCGCCAATACCTGATAGTTCCAATCACAAAATTGCGCGCAAAATCGTATCTCAATAATCCACATTCCCAGCCGGATGATGTGGTTGTTTACCTTGGATTTAAAGAAAATCAACTTGTAGCTTTTCGAACTCTTTTCGCAGATTGCATCAATTGTGAACAGGAGAAAATCCGTTTTGCCTGGTGCAGCGGAAATTGGGTGCAGGCTGGTTTCAGAAGAAAAGAAGGACTGGAACGGAAAACTGATGTTTACGAATTATGCACCAAATTCTGAAAAGTTATATCTGAAATCGGGTAGTTTTCATGCCGTACATCAGTTTAATGGTTTACGGGGATACTTGTTCCCCAAAACCCTAAAATTGTTTCAGGCTGCCAATAAAACTTGGTTAACGAATGCCTTATTTTCATCTGCTGATATCGTGATTTCCGTTGCTTCATCAATCCGGCTATGGCTTTTTTCGGAGAAACAAAACCCTGATTTTAGTTTTGATACTTCTCAATATCCTGATGACGCGTGTTATGAAATAATCCGAAATGATGCATCGGAGCATGTGTTGAACAGAGGAGAAAAAGAGTTAAAATGGATTTTTCGCTTCCCGTGGATTTCACATGACGAAGCTTTTAAAGCCGAAAATTATCCTTTTTCATCCTATTCAAATTCTTTTTATTACAAAACGGTAAAGGTGTTTATTCATAACAAATTGGTTGGGAGTTTTATTTTTTCGGTTCGTGAAGGACATTTAAAAACATTGTATTTTAGCTTGCCCGATGGCATTGAGAAAGAAATTGCAATCTATTTGAAACGGTATTGTTCGAAGCATAAAATTGAGGTAATGACCATATATAAAAGTGAGCTTGCACAACAGCTTTTTGCACGAAAATTCCCATTTTTACACACGAAAAAATACGGACAAAAAATTTACAGTTCATTTCCAATAGAAATCGACCGCGAACATAAGTTTCAGGACGGTGACGGCGATGTTATTTTTACTTAATTAATCAACGATGGAAACAATAATCTTAGGCAACAATCAATCCATTTTTGACCAATATTTGGCAGAAATAAGAGACGAAAATATTCAAACCGATCCTTTGAGGTTTCGTGAAAACATGTACCGCATGGGCGAAATATTTGCATACGAAATTAGCAAGACACTTGAGTTTGAAATTAAGGATGTTATTACCCCTCTGGGAGTTGCAAAAGTTCCACAGCTAAAAAGCCAGCCTGTTTTGGCCACTATTCTGCGTGCTGGACTTTCGATACATAACGGCTTGCTGAAGATTTTCGATCGTGGAGAAAACTGCTTTATTTCGGCCTACAGGAAATATACCGAAGACGGTGGTTTCGAAATTGAATTTGAATACATGGCCTCCCCTTCGCTGGACAATAAAGTGGTAATCCTTTCGGATCCGATGCTTGCTTCAGGAAGATCAATGGAAATTGCCTACCACGCGCTGTTCAGTAAAGGAACACCAAAACATGTCCATTTGGTGGCTATCATTTCAAGCCAACAAGGTGTTGATTATATACTGAAAAATATTGAAGCGAAAAACGTAACTCTTTGGTTAGGAGCGGTTGATGAAGGAATGACAACGCATTCGTACATCGTTCCCGGCCTTGGCGATGCAGGTGATTTAGCCTATGGCGAAAAAATAGACTCCAAATAACATGAAACAATTGATTGATTTTTTTTCTGATAAATCCGTTCATAATGTTCTGGATCTTGCAACAGGCGGCGGTGATTTTATTCCTGTGTTAAAAGCAGCTTTTCCGAATGCAAAAATTACCGGGGCTGATCCAAATTCGGCTTCGTTGGAAACGGCGAAAGAAAAATTTCCGGATTGTGCTTTTCATACTATGTACGGTGAAAAACTGGAGTTTGATGACAATACCTTCGATGCTGCCGGAATTTCGATGGCACTGCACCATTTGCCCGATGTTGAAAAAACATTTCACGAAATGCAGCGGGTCGTCAAAACGGAAGGCTGGATAATTGTCAGCGAACTATTCAGCAACAATTTGAATCCGGCGCAGGAAGTTCATAAACTCTATCATCATTTTCGCAGCGGTATCGACCGTGTTTTAGGGGTTTCTCACAATGAAACATTTACAAAAGAGAAAATTTTACAGATGGTATTGGAATCCGGAATTGACATCCGGTTCCATTTTGAGTTCAAAGAAGAGAAAAACCTAATTTCAACCAAAAAAGATTTGGACGAGCGGATTAGGAAAATGGAAGGTATGCTTGAAACAATAAAAGAATATCACGAATTCCAATTACTTAAACCTCAAATAGCAACATTTCGCGAAAAGGCCGAAAAGTATGGTTTTCAACCGGCAACACGAGTTGTAATTGTTGGAAAAGTAAATTAAGCCTTAGCCTTTCAGCGCTTCTGCTCCGGTAACAATCTCAAGTATTTCGCTGGTTATGGCGGCCTGACGGGCTTTGTTGTATCTCAAGGTAAGTTCGCCAATGAGGGTGGTGGCATTATCGGTGGCCTGATGCATGGCAGTCATCCGTGCTCCTTGCTCGGCAGCATTGGAATCAAGAATGGCTTTGTAAAACTGCATCTTTAACGAACGCGGAATCAACTTCTGAATAATTTCTTCTTTTGATGGTTCAAAAATAAAACTAAAATTGTCGTATTCGTCCATTTCGTCTTCATGCATTTCAACGGGCAAAAATTGCTCGATAGTTTGAATTTGTAACGCTGCATTTTTAAACTGGTTATATACGATGTCAATCCGGTCGTAATCGCCACATTCAAAAGCCTGCATCAGTTCGGTTGAAATAGTTGAAATGTTCTCGAATGACAAATCATCAAAAATATCGCTTTTGTCATCAATTACGTTCATTCCCCTATATTTCATTTGTCTCATCCCTTGTTTCCCAACGCAAAGAAACCCAACGTCGCCAAGCTGGAACTGACGGCTGTATTTGGTTCGAACCAGTTCAATGGCTTGTTTCGAAATGTTGGTATTAAAGCCCCCGCACAAACCACGGTTTGACGATAGCAAAACGATCAGAACTTTCTCCGGGAATCGTTGCAGGGTATAAACGGAGTCTTCCACATTTTCGAGGCTAGTACTGAGCGTTAGTAAAATTTGGTGTAATTTATTGGCATACGGACGAATTTGCAAGATGGCGTCCTGTGCTTTTTTTAATTTTGCCGCCGACACCATTTTCATGGCACTCGTTACCTGCCGCGTAGTTTTAACCGATGCAATTCTTGAACGTATTTCTTTTAATCCAGCCATAGTTTAATGCTTATACTTGGCTGCAACTTCCGCTGCAACTTTTCGCATGATTTTTTCTTCTTTGTCAGTCAATTGTCCTTCTTTTAATGTGTCAAGGGTATTGCGGTGTTGCATTTCCATAATTTCGAGGAAATCCGCTTCAAACTCCTTGACTTTGTCAATTGGTACCGCACGCAGCAACTCATTGGCACCACAATAAATAATTGCAATCTGGTGTTCAACCTTCATTGGGTTGTACTGGCCTTGCTTCAGGATCTCCACGTTTTTTCGACCTTTATCCAGTACGCGCATAGTTGCGGCATCTAAGTCGGAGCCGAATTTAGAGAAGGCCTCCAATTCGCGATATTGAGCCTGGTCGAGTTTGAAGGTCCCGGCAATCTTTTTCATTGCTTTTACCTGTGCGTTACCACCTACGCGCGAAACGGAAATACCCACGTTGATTGCCGGTCGGATTCCCCCATTGAATAAGTTTGATTCTAAGAAAATTTGCCCATCGGTAATTGAAATTACGTTGGTGGGGATATAGGCCGAAACGTCGCCTGCCTGCGTCTCCACAATGGGGAGCGCTGTAAGCGAACCTCCACCTTTTACTTTGTCTCTCAGCCCTTCGGGTAAATCGTTCATTTGCGAAGCAATTTCGTCATTTTCAATAATTTTTGCAGCTCGTTCCAACAAGCGGGAGTGTAGGTAAAAAACATCGCCGGGATAAGCTTCACGTCCTGGAGGACGACGTAACAACAAGGACACTTCACGGTACGAAACGGCTTGTTTCGACAAATCATCGTAAATAATCAATGCATGGCGGCCGGTATCGCGGAAATATTCGCCGATTGATGCTCCTGCATAAGGGGCATAAAATTGCAATGCAGCGGGGTCGGCGGCTGTGGCACAAACGATGACCGTGTATTCCATTGCGCCGTGTTTTTCCAGCGTGGCCGCAATGTTGGCAACCGTTGAACCTTTTTGTCCAATGGCCACATAAATACAATATACCGGAGTTCCTTTTTCGAAATTTTCGCGTTGGTTAATGATGGTATCGATGGCCACGGCAGTTTTACCGGTTTGGCGGTCACCAATTATCAATTCACGCTGTCCGCGGCCGATGGGGATCATCGCATCAATGGCTTTCAAACCGGTTTGCAGAGGTCTTTTTACC
>CAJDWI010000047.1_pt1 | contig 17496 bp, 12 predicted proteins | sample 7391561 | NCBI WGS metagenome assembly CAJDWI01 (sample SAMEA7055724, study PRJEB34461) | soil metagenome | biome: terrestrial ecosystem; feature: Peninsula; material: soil | place: Antarctica | collected 2016 | reverse complement strand
GTAACTCACAAACACATCAATGGTATGCATCAAAACCGGGCGGCTATTTATTTCCATAAACTGCTTTGGAACCGCGTTTCCCATCCGGCTTCCACTTCCACCCGCAACGATTAATGCAAACTTTTTCATTTTCCTTGTGTTAATTTGTACGTTCACGATTCAAAAATACATTAAAATAGAAACTGCAATGGAAAAAGTACTGGAATTCCTTACTGATCTTTCTGCCAACAACAACCGCAATTGGTTTCACGACAATAAAGAGCGGTATAACGAAAACCGTGAAAAGATGCTGTTTTTAACGGAAGTTCTTATTAACGAAATTAGAAAGTTTGATCGCGAAGTTCCGCTTTTAGAGCCAAAAGACTGTCTGTTCCGAATTTACAGAGACGTTCGTTTCTCCCACGACAAACGACCCTATAAAACTCACTTTGGCGGTTTCATATCGAAGGGTGGCCGTAAAGGGATATATGCCGGTTATTATTTTCATATTGAACCGGCCGGCAGTTTTTCTGGAGGCGGGGTTTACATGCCGGCGGCAGAAGAGCTTCGAACCATCCGAAATCGCATTGCAGAATATGGTGTTGAATTTCTTGAAATTATGAACGAGCCTGATTTCAAAAAAATATATCCTGAATTGATGGACGACAAGTTGAAAACTGCTCCGAAAGGTTTTCCCAAGGATCATGAATTTATTGATTTGCTTCGGTATAAATCTTTTGCTTTTTCAACTCCAATAAGTACCCGCGAAATACTGAATGGTGATTATATTTCAAAAAATGTCGCTGCATTCAAAAAATTATCTCCCATAAATGCCTTTCTTAATGAGGCAATGGAAAAAAAATGAAAAATAATTGAATTTTGAGGGTTACCTTTTGGTACTTTTCAGAATGTATAAGTATAAGACCCATATTTTTTATCTTCCCGATTTAAAAAATAAACCCTGGACGTCCTGTCCGGGGTTCTTTATTTTATGCTTGTTTACCTGTATCCTTTATAATTTAATCTTCATTTCTTCTCAATTTTGCTTATTTTCGGGAAAATATTTTGAGAATGGAGATACAAATCCTGCACTTGCTCGAAGGGGCAAAAGCCGCCCGAGGGCTTACCGTGGTTATTGATGTGTTCAGGGCTTTTTCAACAGCCTGCTATGCTTTTGCAGGCGGGGCAGTCAAAATAATTCCGGTAGGCGATATCAATCAGGCTTTCAGTTTAAAGGAACAGAACCCTGAATTTTTATTAGTGGGTGAACGCAACGAACAAAAGCCCGAAGGTTTTGATTTTGGGAATTCGCCCTCTCAATTGCTCACTGGAAAATTGCAGGGAAAAACCATAGTGCACACTACCAGTTCGGGCACACAAGGAATTGCCAATGCCAGCCAGGCCGAAGAAATCATAACAGGCAGCTTCGTGAATGCGTCGGCTATTGTTCAATACATCCGGAAGCAACAACCTAAAACCGCTTCACTCGTGTGTATGGGCTATGCCTGCCAATATCCCACTGATGAGGATACCCTCTGTGCGGAATATATCAGGAATGAACTGGAAGGAAAAGCGAATGATTTTGCCCGAATGACGACAACCATACGCAAAGGTTCAGGTGCGCGATTTTTCGATGCTGATAAAAAAAGCTGGTCGCCCGAAGCCGATTTCCATCTCTGCCTTGACCTTAATCGCTTCAATTTTATATTGAAAGTAGAAAAAGAAAACGGGTTGAATTACTTGAAACTGATAAATACTTAATACTTCTCATCTCAATACTCGATACCTTTTATCTTGATACTCGATACTTCTTATCTCAATACTTATATATGAAAACTTACAATTTTGACGAAATTGTCCCGAGGAAAGGGACCAACTGCATGAAATATGATGCTTTATCACTTTTTTTTGGCGCTGACGACGTGTTGCCGCTTTGGGTCGCCGACATGGATTTCCGCGCTCCTGATTTTATCGTTGAAGCAATAAAAGAACGCGCTGCCCATGAAATCTACGGCTACACTTTCCGTCCCGATTCCTATTACCAGGCCGTGATCGGGTGGATGAAACGCCGCCACAACTGGGAAATTAAAAAGGAATGGATATCGTTTAGCCCCGGAGTGGTTGCCGGCTTAACTTCGGCTATTGAAACCTTTTCGAAACCGGGAGAAGGCATCATCGTCCAGCCACCGGTGTATTTTCCGTTTTTCGAATGTGTGAGAGGCACAGCACGCCGACTGGTTGAAAACCCGCTAAAAATGGTGGAAGGAAGATATACCTTTGACTTTGAGGATTTAAAAGCAAAAATCGACAAAGAAACAAAATTGCTGCTGCTGTGTAATCCGCAAAACCCCGGCGGCACCGTTTGGACACGCGACGAACTGAACGAGTTAGCGACAATATGCCTCGAAAACAACATCATGATTATTTCGGACGAAATTCACTCTGATTTAATTTTTGAGGGATATCGGCACATCCCCATTGCCACACTTTCTGACGAAGTAGCACAAAACTGCATGGTATCTATGGCACCGAGCAAAACCTTTAACATTGCTGGTCTGGCTTCATCGGTGGTCATTATTCCAAATAAAAACAGGTTAGCTCGCTACGAACGAACCATTGGCGTGGGGCATTTGGGCATGGGCAACATTTTTGGTTCGATTGCGCTGGAAGCGGCCTACACGCATGGAGATGAATGGTTGCAACAACTGCTCAACTATTTATGGGATAATTATTTGGTTTTGGAAGAATTCTTCAAATCCAATTTACCGAAGATTAAAGTGATGAAACCGGAAGGCACCTATTTGGTTTGGCTCGATTTCCGCGAATACGGTATGAATAACAAAGAACTTGTGGAATTTACCACTAAAAATGCAGAAGTTGCGCTCAACGACGGCGGGCGTTTTGGCTTTGGTGGCGACGGTTGGTTGCGCCTCAATATTGGTTGTCCGCGAAGTGTGTTGACTGAGGCGCTTGAAAGGCTGGGGAAGGCTTTTGGATAAGCTCAAAAAATATAGAATTAGCGTATGTTATCGAAAGATAAATGTGGTAAGCGAAATATTCAAAAAAAACCAGATAAGTATTGACTTATATGTTTTAAAGTCGTAACTTGTGCTATCCTAGTTTATCTAGGGCTCTGGTTTTATCACAACTTAATTGGGTGCCACCGGGTAATGACCCGGTGGCTTTTTTTATACCCATTAAGCAGAGTAATAATCGTTTAACGAAATTAAATCGCTGGAGCTGCAAACCGGACAAGCCACATTTTCCTTCGAATAATCACTAAAACTTGCCTGGCAGGCATTACACTTATACCAGTTTTTGTCAAAATAGATGTCGCCTCCCCTGAAAATGAGATCGCGACCTTCTACAAAAGAGGTAGCCACTTTGTTTCGTGCTTCTTCATAAATACGCGTGAGCGTGGGCCTGGATACATCCATATATACTGCGGCCTGTTCTTGTGTGAGGTTTTGATAATCGAGCAAACGAATTGCTTCATACTCCTCGATGTGCAAAATCACTTCGTTGGATTTCCTACCCCGTACACCGTAAACCGACATACCTTTAATTACTGGGGGAACCTGAATTCTTCTGTTTCTCTTTTTCCTTGGCATTTTATAGTGAATTTAGTTTACTTAATAAATAATGATCGATTAACACCAATGCAGCCATTGATTCAACAATTGGCACCGCACGTGGCAATACGCAGGGATCATGTCTCCCCTTTGGATTTATAATTGTTTCATTGTGGTTTTTATCCACAGTTTTTTGCTCTTTCAGAAGGGTTGCTATGGGTTTGAAGGCCACATTGAAATAAATGTCTTCGCCGTTAGAAATACCGCCCTGAATTCCCCCTGAATGGTTAGTTGTAGTGCGTATGCCATTGGGAGTCTGCACAAAAACGTCGTTGTGCTGAGATCCGCTTAGTTTTGTTCCTTCGAACCCCGAACCGTATTCAAATCCTTTTACCGCATTTATTCCTAACATGGCAAAACCTAAGTCGGCATGCAGCTTATTAAATACAGGTTCGCCCCAACCAGTAGGTACACCGGTTATTACTCCGGTAACTGTGCCTCCAACCGTGTCATGGTCTTTTGAGGCAGCCTCAATCCGGGCTATCATTTTTTCCGCAGTTTGTGCGTCAGGACAGCGTACAATATTATCTTCTGTTTTGGAAAGATCCAATTCTGTATATGATTTCTCAAGCTTTATTTCGCCCACCTGAGAAACAAAGGCCTGAACAGAAACTCCGATTTTTGCAAGAAGTTGCTTGGCAATCGCTCCGGCAACAACACGCGCGATGGTTTCACGGGCTGAAGAACGCCCTCCGCCCCGGTGGTCACGTGTACCATACTTTTGAATGTAAGTATAATCGGCATGAGAGGGGCGATAAATATCTTTTAAATCGTTGTAGTCACTGGGGTTCTGATCTTTATTCCAGATAGCAAAAGCAATGGGCGTACCCTGAGTTTTTCCCTCAAAAACACCGGAAAGAAACTCCACATTATCGGGTTCTTTTCGCTGTGTTGTTATCTTGGATTGCCCGGGTTTACGGCGTGCGAGGTCTTGCTGAATCAAATCAATGTTCAGTTCCAGACCCGCAGGACAACCGTCTATAATACCACCGATGCCGCGGCCATGCGACTCACCAAAGGATGTTAACCGAAATATCTTCCCGAATGTATTCATAAAGCATTTTCATCAAAAAACCCCGCTCCCAAAATTGATTTAGAAAACGAGGTTAAATTACTTAATTTGAACTAAAAATCAAAATACATTTAACAGCCGCAACCTGAACCGCAGCCACCACCGCCATGATCATGGTCGTGATCGTCTCCACAGCCCGAGCCGCATCCGCCGCCGCCGCTGCCACAACCGCATCCGCCGTCGTTTCCGCCTGAAAGTATTTGTGCCACTTCTTCATCAGAAGCTTCTCTAACCCCCATCACTGTGCCCGAAAAGAATAAATCTTCGCCGGCAAGCGGGTGATTAAAGTCCATAACAATTTGATCATCATTCACTTCCAGTACCAAACCATTCATGCGTTGTCCGTTACTGCTCATCATCGGAACGGTATTTCCTTCCTTGATAAGTTCCTCATCGATTTTGCCATCCACCATAAAAACGTGTTTGGGCAATTCCACCACTGCATCATCATTTACTTCGCCATAAGCATCGTGCATGTTCAATTTAATGGTAAACGGCTCGCCTTCGCGCAACCCGGCCAAATGGGATTCAAACTTAGGCAGCATGGCACCAGCACCATATAAAAACTCTAAGGGTTTTGATACGGTTGCCTGTTCAATCATCTCCCCGTTTTCATCGTCAACATGCAAATTGTATGTTAACGTAACCATCGAATATTTTCCTATTTCCAACATTTCTTAACTATTTAATTTGAAACGAGTGCAAAATAACTCTTTTTAAGTAACAGAGCAAAATACCATAAAGTCTTTTTTGTGTTTATTAACAAAAAAACCTGTTGTACCTGATTTTTACAGTGTTTTTAGGAAACTCCGATGAAATTAAATGTTCTTGTACACCTTTTCCGGAAGTCGGATAGCCCGAATTACTAAAAATGCTCCCAGTAAAACAAACGGAATGCTCAACCACTGTCCCATATTTAAGGTCATTCCGGCTTCAAATGCTTCCTGATCTTCTTTAATGAACTCGATTAAAAAACGCGCCCCAAAAATTAAAATGAAAAATACACCAAAGATTAATCCTTCTTTATTTTTTGCCCTGGTTTTCCAATACATATACATTACTAATGCGAAAGTGAACAGATAGGCCAAAGCTTCATAAAGCTGGGTTGGATGTTTTGCCACTGTTTCACCGTTTCTTTCAAAAATAAAACCCCAGGGTAAGGTAGTTTGAACACCGTAAATTTCTGAATTCATGAGGTTTCCGGTGCGGATCATCGCAGCTACTAATGCAGTAGGCACAACAATGCGGTCAAATATCCAGAGCATAGAACGTTTGCTCACGTTTCTGGAAAAGAAATACATAGCAATCATAATACCGAGTGTGCCACCATGACTGGCGAGCCCGCCGTGCCATACCATGAATATTTCTAAGGGATGTTGAGAATAATAATCCCAGCCATAAAAGAATACATGGCCCAAACGTGCACCAACTATCGTCGCTATAATCAGGTAGAAAAACAGGCTGTCAATCCACTTTTGAGGAACATTCTCCGATCTTAGCATTTTTTCTCCAATGTAGTAACCGATTAGGAAGCCTACCGCAAAAAGCAGCCCGTACCACCGAACTGAAAATGGCCCTAATTGAAAGATTTCGGGACTTACGTTCCAGTGAATAAAACTCAGCATATTGATCATGGATTATTTTTTTGTTCTAATTAGCAACTCAGTTCATTAAGTTCCGTCTTCGGTCTCCTGTCTTCGGACTTGCAGCTTCCAACTCCCCTAAGCCTCTCCTCTTCCGTGGCAATGTTTGTATTTCTTGCCGCTCCCACAGGGGCAAGGATCGTTTCTTCCTACTCTTTTTTCCACCGTTACCGGCTGTGGACGCGAGCGTTCCTGTGTTTGTGCATCTGCTCCTTCCATGGGGTTTTCGGCCGATGGTAATTCCGATTTCTGTGTTTTGAACCGGCTCATGTCCATTCTTTTGCGCGTTTCGGCCTCCCGCACCTGTTCGTGGCTTTGAATAGGTATTTGCCCTTTCATAAGTGTGGAAACAACATCCTTATTTACTTTGGTAACCACCTTTTTAAACAAGTTGAACGATTCAAATTTATAAATCAAAAGCGGATCTTTCTGCTCGTAAGAAGCGTTTTGCACCGATTGTTTCAAATCGTCCATTTCGCGCAATTGTTCTTTCCAGGCTTCATCGATGGTGTTCAGCACAATTTGTTTCTGGTAGGATTTTACCAGCTCTTTCCCTTTGTTTTGGTAGGCTTTTTCCAGATTGCAGATAATTTGGAAAACACGTCTGCCATCGGAAATGGGGACTACGATATTTTTGTAAATCTGAGCTTTGGTTTCGTATACATTTTTGATTACCGGGTAGGCTTGTTTCGCGATGGTTTCCACTTTGCGGTTGTAACCCGAAATGACCTTTTCGTACAATTTTTCAGAAATCTGGTCAGCGGTCAATGTTTTAAATTCTTCTTGCCGTACTGGTGATTCAATGGAAAGCAGACGCAGCAATTCCATATTAAAGTCTTCAAAATAATCGCTTCCGTGGTATTCATTCACTAGTTCTTCCACCGAATCATACATCATGTTCAACACGTCCACCTCGAGGCGTTCGCCAAATAAAGCGTGACGGCGTTTTTTATAAATCACTTCGCGCTGTGAGTTCATCACATCATCATATTCGAGCAGTCGTTTTCGAATACCGAAGTTATTTTCCTCCACCTTTCTCTGAGCACGCTCAATTGATTTTGAAATCATAGAATGTTGAATCACTTCACCTTCCTTCAAACCCAGTTTGTCCATAATTCCCGAGATACGTCCGGAACCAAACAAGCGCATAAGGTCGTCTTCAAGCGATACATAGAACTGAGATGATCCGGGGTCTCCCTGCCTTCCGGCCCGTCCACGCAACTGTCGGTCAACGCGGCGTGAATCATGACGTTCGGTACCTATAATGGCTAACTTAGCTTTATGTCGGTACCACGTCCCGCCATGTTAGTGGCAATGGTTACGGTTCCGGTTTGTCCGGCTTCGGCAACAATTTCGGCCTCGCGGGCGTGCAATTTTGCGTTCAGCACATTATGGTTGATGCCTTTTATCTTTAACATCCGGCTCAACAGTTCCGAAATTTCCACCGAAGTTGTCCCTACCAATACCGGTCTTCCTGCGTTATGTAATTTTACAATTTCGTCGCTTACGGCATTATATTTTTCGCGTTTTGTTTTAAACACCAGATCCTGATGATCGGAGCGGACAATGGGTTTATTGGTCGGTATCACCACCACTTCCAATTTGTAGATGTCCCAGAATTCTCCAGCTTCCGTTTCTGCTGTACCAGTCATCCCCGAAAGTTTGTGGTACATCCTGAAATAGTTTTGCAGGGTAACAGTAGCAAAAGTTTGGGTGGCTGCTTCCACTTTCACGCGCTCTTTTGCTTCAATAGCCTGGTGAAGACCATCGGAATAACGGCGTCCTTCCATAATACGGCCGGTTTGCTCGTCAACAATTTTTACCTTGTTGTCGATCACCACATATTCCACATCGCGCTCGAACATGGTATAGGCCTTGAACAATTGGTTGATCGTATGAACGCGTTCCGATTTAATGGAATAGTCTTGCAGTAATTTATCTTTTTCCTCTATAAGTTGGTCGGGCGACAACCCGGCATGTTCCAGATCAGCAATCTTGCCACCCATGTCGGGCAGTATAAAAAACTCAGGATCTTCAAACCCCTGTGAAATAAGGTCGATTCCTTTGTCGGTCAGTTCCACCGAATTTTGTTTTTCTTCGATAATAAAATAAAGCGGATCGGTAACCACATGCATGTTCTTGCTGTTTTCCTGCAAATAGAAATTCTCCGTTTTTAGCATTGTGCCCTTCATTCCTTCTTCGCTCAGGAATTTAATGATTGATTTATTCTTGGGCATTCCTTTGTATGCGCGAAGCAGGAGCAAGCCGCCTTCTCTTTTCTCGTCGGAAGTGGCATCTTCTTTTGTCAGCAGTCGTTTTGCATCGATAAAGATATGATTCACCAATTCGCGCTGATTACGGTAGAGTTTTTCTACATAGCCTTTTAGTTCTTCAAATTGTTGATCTTCGCCTTTGGGTACCGGCCCTGAAATAATGAGCGGAGTTCGTGCGTCGTCAACCAAAACCGAGTCAACCTCATCCACAATGGCAAAGTGGTGTTTCCGTTGCACCAAATCTTCGGGATTAATGGCCATATTATCACGCAAATAATCGAAGCCAAATTCGTTGTTGGTTCCAAAAGTTACGTCAGCGTTATAGGCTGCCCGGCGATTTTCTGAATTAGGTTGATGTTTGTCGATACAATCCACAGAAAGTCCGTGAAATTCATAAATTGGGCCCATCCACTCCGAGTCACGTTTCGAGAGGTAATCGTTTACGGTAACAATATGTACGCCGCGCCCGGCCATGGCGTTCAGGAAAACCGGTAAAGTTGCCACCAAAGTTTTCCCTTCACCTGTTGCCATTTCGGCAATGTTTCCCTGGTGCAAAACAACACCGCCAATCAACTGAACGTCGTTCGCTTCCGCCTGCCATCCAACGGTTTTTCCACACAGCTTTGTCACCATTAATGATAATGCTGTTGCGTGTTGCAGCCAGATCCCGGTCGAAATCGTTGGCCGTAACCTCAATATTTTCATAATCCACAAATCGTCGGGCTGTTTCTTTCACCAAAGCAAAAGTGGCAGGCAAGACTTCGTTAAGAACTTCTTCAAGTTTAACATTGATTTCTTCTTCGAGCTTGTCGATTTTCTCGTAAATCTTCTCTCCAAACTGGATGTCCACCTCTTCCACTTCGACTTTCAGTTTTTCGATTTCTTCCTCTTCGGGCTGGATTTTTTCTCGAATAATGTTTTTGATTTTTGTAGATTCCTCACGCAAGCCGTCGTTCGACAATTTCACTATTCGTTCGTATTCTTCTTTAATTTTTGCAACAATCGGACCTACTTCTTTGATGTCGCGTTCCGATTTGTTTCCAAGCAATTTTCCTAAAACCTTATTTATGAATGTCATTTTAATATCCTCTTTTTCGGTAAAAATAAAAACCGCTGCAAATGTAACGATTTGTAAAGGCTAAAAAAAGATGCGGTTTTATTTTTTGGGAGCTTGTTTGTTTTGAACTTTTATCTTTTTACATCCCTAAATTTCTGTTGCCGAAAACAATTATTATATTGTTTTCAGCGAACCACTCAACAAAAAACCCGTAAACAAGGGCTGTCGAAATTTGGTTGATTTTTACTATTTTTGAACGAAATGTGACGCTTTTAACGTTGCAGCTCCAAGTGTGGGATGAAATTAATCCGCATATTTGTTATCTTTTGAGAGAGATTTATTATTTAATATTAATTTAAACTTTAAAACTATGAAGTTAAGACTTTTACTTTTTATGTTTCTAATGTCCGGTGGTTTCTTGTATGCTCAGGATACTATCAATACATTAATCATTTCTGAATCAAATATGTTCAGAGCTGATGGCTCTTATGTGGAGCTTACAAATGTGGGTACTGAACCGATTCAGATGTCAGATTTTGAATTTGGGATAATTAGTCCGTGGCACAATGCGTTTCCGTGGACGGCTGAAAAAACGTCACAGGGTACATCCATGAGATTACCGAATAAAATGCTACAACCGGGCGAAAGTTTCGTTATGGCAACGGTGATGGATTTTGTGGAAAAAATGCATCCTCTCGATCCGGACAACTATGCGCAACGAATCACGCCTATCCAATATTGGCAATGGGCAGACATGCAAATCCACGTTCCCGAAGCCAAAGGAATTCCCGGACTTGACAGCATTACTCCAAACAGTGGTGTTATGGGTACATGGGCAGGTCGCGATTGCTGGTATCTTGAACAACATTTGTCCAATGGCGATTCAGTTGTGGTTGATCAAGTCGGAGGTGTTTTCGACAATCCCGACGGCAAAAACTATGACAAATCATACGATGTTGCAGGTGTGACCGGAGCCACAGGGAATTCGATCTTAGTGCGTAAATTCAACGTTAAAAAGGGGAATCTGAATTTTGCCGAAGCCCGGGGTATTGATATTGAAGATTCGGAATGGATTCCAATTCCTTTATCCTGGTTGGATCAGGCACCATGGCGCTCAGCATTCTGGACTATGGGAAATCACGGGAATTATAAATTAGATGAAAACACTTTTATCTCCGACAAAATTCAGGTGGATTTGGCCAACAAAGTCATGACTGCGGCATGGGGTACGCGCAATCTGGACGACTTTATGTTCACCTTTGAACAAAAACCGGGAATTGGGTGGTATTACGATTTATCACCTGCAAGAGAAGACTCCGCATATGTTTCTGCACGAAACGGCGATATGATCACCGTGTATGTTGCCGGAAATGGATTAATGCGCGAAACTTTTGATATCGTTTTAGCACCGCCAACAGCTGATGCAAACTTGGTTTTACCAAAATTTCGCACACAAGCTAATGGATACTATCCGGCCAGTGTCGTTCAAGGTAACCAGGAAGCGTATAACGTGACCGTGGATATGCCCGGGATGGACACAATTACCAACGGCCTTTTTGGGATTGGTTATGCTAGCCGGGTTGATACCTTGTTGAAATATTTGGAAAAAGCTCCGAAAGCAAGCTGGGAAATTGATTGGATGGATGATACTCCCCGCACCGATGTAAAAAATGGCGACATCCTAAAAATTACTGCCGAAAATGGCGATGTAAAAGAATATTACATTAAAGTTAACGCCTATCGGCCAAGCCATAACGCTCAACTAAGTTCAATCACCTGGCCTGATATTCCAACATCACTAAAAGGGATTTTAGGCTGGACCGGAGACACGATTCCAAATTTTTCACCTCTTGTTTACAATTATAGAATTCAAGTGCCGCTTGAGGTTGACGGAATCCCTGCACTAATAGCCAAAACACAACAGCTAAATGCCACGATTGATGTGAAGCGTGCATCTTCCCTTCAAGGTTCGATTGAACAACAAACAATTACCTTTACCGTAACTGCTCAGGATGGTGTTGAAAAGCGGGTTTACAAAGTTCAATTACTGAAAGAGAAGAATCCGGCAAATACTCAGCCCTACTATGCTGAACCCTTTCTTTCCGAATTGGTTTTCCAGGATCAATACGACAATGGTTTTGTTGAAATTGCCAATCCGGGCAACCAAATACTGGATTTAAGCAATTATATGATAGCAATGGCCTGGACAGACGACATTAAGGAAGTTATTGAAGGTTATTCGGGAGTTGATAATTGGGGGACACGGCTAATGAAATATATCCCGGGCTACAAGTGGGTTGATGAGTCTACCTGGGCAGTTTCGCCCGGTACCGTGGTGCAAGACGCCAACGTGAACACAATACTATATCCACAAGATGTTTTTGTGGCAGGACATGTTGCCAACACTTCTGGTTGGAACGATAATTTTCCAGGTCCCATAAAGCAGAAGCAAGTTGATGTCATATTGAATTCTCCATATAATCCGTGGAATGAAACTTATACGAATTGGGGGAGTGCGGTTAAACAATGGTGTAACAACAATTTTTATTTGTTTAAAATCACTAACGACTCCATTACGAAAGGGTTAAAATCCGCTAACGATCCGAATGATTTCGAACTCATCGAGGTGTTTGGAATGGGTGACGGAACAGACTGGAACATTGGCGGTTACAGTGGAGTAGGCGCCACACAATGTGCTACCTTCATAAGAAAACCACAATACACCGTTGGTAAAGCTACGCATAAAGAATCCTTTGGCACAACGCAAGATGATACCGAATGGATCCGTTACGATGAACCCTACTGGATTTCTTTAAACACCGGATGGCCGGCACAACGCTTAAATGCTACAAAAGATTTAGGGCAGCATTTTATGTACGAAGTCACTTCCTACAAATCCACAGTAACATCTACGGTTTATCTTGTAAGCGAAGGCTACTCAATGAAAGAGACCATTAAAGGTGTTAAAACCGGCACTACCGTAGCTACTTTCATGGCCAATCTCATTAAAGCTGACGAAGATCAGGCACTGAAAATACACAGCATGGAAGGTGGTATTGAATTAAGCGCAGCTGACATGGTAAGTCTTAATGACACCTTGATCGTGATATCAGCCGACAGTACAAACATTTCAAAATATATTCTGAACGTTAGCGCTGAAGGGTTAAGTTCTGATGCAGTGTTGACATCATCGAGATATACCATCATTACTGAGGGTGAAACCGGGACAATTATAGGTTTCGATTATGGAACAGCACTGAAAACCGTTTGGGCAAACACCACTGTTCCTGCCGGAGCACATGTAACTGTAATCAACGGGCAAGGTGCCTACGTATCAATGCAACAACTGAATTTCGACTCTACCTTAGTGAACGTTACGGTAAACGACAATACCTATTTTAGTGTGGTCGCGGAAGACGGGATTACCAGCATCGTATATCAATTAATTCCGAATGCTACGGAAGATGATGCTTTCCTGACCTCTGTCGTTTACGATGTAGTTCAAAAAGATGTATTGATTAAATTTGTACCACGGGGAACATCAGTATCCACATTGCTGGGTAACTTGGTTCCATCAGCCGGTGCAAGCATGAAGTTAGTGGACAAAATGGGCCACGAAAGACTGGATGGCGGCATTGCCGACGACGACAAAGTTGTGGTTACTTCGCCAAACGGGATGAAAACAACCGTATATTTCCTGGCAATGCTGGCCGAGCGGTATAATAAGAATGCTACTTATTTGGCATACATCCTTTCCAACATATATGTGGTTGATCAGGAAGGCTATACAGTTAACGAGGTTTCTGGTGCAGAAACTATTGCCGAATTCTATTCGCGCATCACACCCTCCATGGGTGCAACTGCTGTGGTAGTTGATAAAGACGGAAATGAAAAAACCACTGGCACAATTGAACGTGATGATGAGGTGAAAGTAACTTCTGCGGACGGAAAAATTGTGGTAATGTACCAATTTGGATCAATAGTTTCTTCACGAACGATTGAAACCAGCAGAGATCAATATTAGCGGAGTAGCCTCCGGCAATCGTATTCAGGTGTTCAACTCGGTGGGAAGTGCAATTCGCGACCTAAAAGTTGCCAACAGCATCGAAACCATTTCTTTGGACAGAGAACCTGCCGGAATGTATATGATAGTGGTTACCGACAACAACCAAATGTTGGGCCGCTTCAAAGCAATCAAAAAATAATTTATTTTAAATGATAACCTAAAAAGAGCTTGCAAATGCAGGCTCTTTTTTTTAAAGGACTACACCATTAGTCTGTCGAAATTTATTTTGTCATGAGAATCATTATGAAAAAAGCCTCCATTACGTTATTCTTTTTATTATTAACCTGTACACTTATTTCGGCACAAATAACCCCAAAAGAAGCCATTGCAAAAATGCGCAAAGGTATCAATCTGGGTAACACCATGGAACCGCCAACTGAAGCAGGCTGGAACAATCCCAAAGCGGAAAAATACTATTTCGATATGTACAAGGATGCAGGATTCGATATGGTTCGCATCCCGGTGAGGTGGGACAACTACACAGGGAAAGCTTCGCCCTACGCCATTGCCAAAGCTTGGTTAGACCGCGTTGAGCAGGTAGTTGACTGGGGCCTGGACAAAGGATTATTCATCGTATTGAATGCGCATCACGATGACTGGATTAAAAACGATTATTCATCGGCTAACAAAGCTCGGTTCGACAGCATCTGGACACAAATTAGCGAACGATTCAAAAACAAAAGTGAGAAACTTATTTTTGAAGTATTGAACGAACCGCATGGCTTAAACAAAGTCCAGAACGACGATATGCACCGCCGGATTATTTCTATTATCCGCAAAACAAACCCTACCCGTTTAATTATTTTTCAGGGACATGACTGGGGAGGATCCAACGAACTTTTGACTGCAGAAATTCCCAACGATGAGTATGTAATTGGCTCTTTTCATTCCTACGATCCTTATTTGTTTGGACTGGAAGGACAAGGCACCTGGGGAACACAAGCGGATTTTAACTCCTTAGACAATAAGTTTAAAGCCGTTTCCAATTGGTCAGAGAAACACAATGTTCCTGTTTTTCTCGGTGAATTTGGTTCGCTTAAAAAATGCGACTACAACTCGCGCATGAAACACTACCGCGCGTACGTTGAACTTTCTCAGAAGTATGGTTTTACCGCGGTAGCCTGGGATGACGGAGGTGATTTTCGGATTTTGGAACGTCAGCAAAAATACTGGAACGAGGTAAAGGATATTCTCATCTCTACCACAGCAAAATCGCCCTATCCGCTCCTGGATGTCTATCAGGATTCAATTGTCCGGATACAATGGACGAATTTAGTAACGGATCACGACAGCATTGTTATTCAACGCAAAGTAGGTTTTGAGACTGAATATACAGACATCGCCACGTTAAACCCGGAGCTTGATGTTTTTTACGATATAAAACCCGAAATGAGTAAGTATCGATATAAAACCCGAAATGAGTAAGTATTACAATTATCGGGTAATTGCTCATTATAATGATAGCAGCGATTTATTTTCGCAACCCTGTCGGATTTTCTTTTCGGAATGGGAAAAACGGGTGCAAAAGCCATTTCACGGCACTCCGTACAAAATTCCCGGAATTATTGAAGCCGAAGATTTCGACATGGGTGGGGAAGGATTGGGCTATCACGACGCAGACGAACGAAATATTACAGGAATTTATCGGCCGGATGAAGGCGTTGAGATATACGAACGCAAAGGTGACGGCTATCACGTAGGTAATTTCCTGGTTGGTGAGTGGCTCGCATATTCTGTTCATGTGGAAATCGAAGCCTGGTATGATATCTCTTTTCATCTTGCGTCCTATTTTGGTGGCGGTACCTTCCGGATTTTAATTGATACGCTGAATTCTGAAATTATTACTGCACTGCCCAGCAATAGCCTACTGACAACTCAGGCAGTATCCACATCCATGTATCTCACACCCGGCAATAAGATTGTTCGCGTCACCATGTTGGGCGAGCCGATTTTCAATTTCGATAAAATGGTTTTTGAATTGGAAACCGGAACATCTTCACTAAATGAGCATCTGAAAGCTCCTTTCGTTGCTTTTCAAAATAATTCCGGGTTACTCAGCATTCATTTAAAACCTACCACTAGACCAGAAATTCTGAATGTATATAATATTTCGGGTTCACTCGTTTTTTCAGCGCTTAAACCAAATCAAAACACAGAAATACCGGCCTACAAAACGCCTCCGGGGATTTATTTTATACATGGAATTTCAAACCAAAAAAAATACGCACAAAAGGTGTTTATTCGATAAAATATGAAATCACTACCTAAATTGCTCTTCAATCAAAAACCGAAGTTCCTGGGAATTTTCCTCTGTTTCATTTTTACGTTGAATTTGAATGCCCAAAATCCGGTAAAAATTACCGTAGATGCGGCATCCGAAAAAAGAGCAATTTCACCGTATATCTATGGTAAGAACAATAATTTATCCGATTGGATAGGGAATACAATTAGCGCGGCAGAGTGGCAAAAACTGCAAGACGCCGGAATTACCATGTTTCGTGAGTCTGGCGGCAACAATTCGACAAAATACAATTGGAGGCGGAAGCTTTCGAGCCATCCCGATTGGTACAACAACGTTTATAACCACGACTGGGATTATGCGGCAGAGAGTTTACAACAGCATATTCCGCATGCACAAGGAATGTGGGCCTTTCAATTAATAGGAAAAGCAGCTAAAACAAATTCGGCAAATTTTAACGATTGGGGATACAACGGATCGAATTGGTGGTCAGGTGTAAATCAGAATCTGGCAGGTGGCGGAATTATAAATCCGGTTGGAGATTCCGAAGCCTTAAAAGACGGAAACCCCGATTTGTATCTGGAAGATTGGCCGGCAGATTCAACAGTTGCCATTTTAGACCACTGGTTTAAAGCCGGGAACCTTAATCTTGATTCTACAAAAATCCGCTACTGGGGTATGGACAATGAACCTGAAATTTGGTCAGGAACCCATGATGATGTAATGCCACAACAAGTTTCTGCCGAAGAGTTCATGCAACGCTATTTTGAAGTAGCAAAAAAGGCACGGGCAAAATTCCCGGGGATAAAATTATGCGGCCCTGTGCCGGCAAATGAGTGGCAGTGGTACAACTGGAACGGCGATGCGATAACTTATAAAGAGAAGAAGTATGTGTGGCTCGAATACTTTATTCTGCGGGTTGCCGAAGAACAGCAAGCCAGTGGAATTCGTCTGCTCGATGTGCTGGACATTCATTTTTATCCGGGTGAAACAAAAGCAGAGGACATAGTTCAATTGCACCGGGTTTATTTCGACAAAAGCTACATTTACCCCGGAGCAAATGGAATTCACCGTATCGCTGGTGGCTGGGATCCAAACATTAACAACGAATATATTTTTGGACGGTGTGCAGAATGGCTTACAAAATATCTGGGCACCGGGCATGGAGTAACTTTTGGGGTTTCGGAAACCGGAATAAACAGCGACAATGCAAATGTTTGCGCCACCTGGTATGCATCTACTTTAGGCGAATTTGCAAAAAACGAAGTGGACTTTTTTACGCCATGGACCTGGAAAAATGGAATGTTTGAAGTCCTGCATCTCTTTAGCCGTTATGCTCAGAATTTTTTTGTTGACGGAATTTCAGACCAGGAAGAGTTTGTTTCGGCTTATCCCACATTCAATGAAAGCAGGGATTCGATGACATTGTTTCTGATAAACCGGCATACCTCTGAAAACAAATTGGTGCAAATCGATATTCAAAACTTCACGATACAAAACAGCACCATTCCAATGTATTCGGTCTCTAACCTGCC
>CAJDWI010000112.1_pt1 | contig 17647 bp, 15 predicted proteins | sample 7391561 | NCBI WGS metagenome assembly CAJDWI01 (sample SAMEA7055724, study PRJEB34461) | soil metagenome | biome: terrestrial ecosystem; feature: Peninsula; material: soil | place: Antarctica | collected 2016 | reverse complement strand
TCCTACAATTCGTTAATAAAATCAGAATAATTGGCGTTAAAAAATTCGGGCTGTTTGAACGAAGTGAGCATGATTGACCCTCAGAAAAGTCTGTTTGAAGACATATTCTTCTATTTCACCCCAATCTCCTATGGTGATCGTCCTACTAGTTAGGGTTTTCTTAAAGTCCCCTATATTTGCGTCACCTGACTTTAAAGATAGGAATCGTTCCTTGACATATTTACTTAGATTTGTTATAGTGTCTCACCACCACCCCTGGGGGTGTAGCGAAGGCGTAGCCGGAGCGGAACCCCCAGGGGTGGGTACTAAATTTTTAAGACATGATCAACAATTCATCTTTACAAAAATGGGACAGGCTCAAACAAAAGCAACTCGACACTCAATTTGTCAATTCCTTGAAACAAGGGATGAACTGTTCAATGTTCGAGGCCAAAGCTATCCTGAACTGTGTTTATGAAACCTATCAACCGTTTTTTGACAATGCCAGCGCTATGAGACCCGGGCAAGTTTTGTTCGAAGCCGTTTCTATTGAAAACGGGCCGCAGACCAAACTCTCGGATTGCAAGATGGTCTCGGTCATCCTTACCCTTGATGCTGGGGAAGGGGATCTGGATATCAGACAGCATCAAGGCGTTATTGGGCTTCGCAGGTATCGTTTCCAGCGCATTGTCAACGAAGCGTTCCAACAGGGCGGACTTTTAACGGTAGAGGACATTGCCAACCGTTTGCTCAATTGTGGTGAAAAGACCCTTGTCCGAGACCTTGCAGAGTTTAAAAAGCAAAATATTGTTTTGCCGCTCCGCTCAACGGTAATGGACATGGGCAGGTCAATTACCCACCGTTTATTGATTGTCAAAGAGTGGCTCCTGGGCAGGGAATATTCCGAGATTGCTCGTAGAACAAACCATAGCATTGATGCGGTGGCAAATTATATAGACAAGTTCAAACGTGTTGTTTGCCTGGCCAAAGACAACCATGAGATAAAAACAATCGCCTTCCTTGTAAAACTTTCCCTTCCGCTTGCGGAAGAATATTACAGTATTTACCGCGATTACCCAATGGTTGCCCACCGTAAAGACGAACTGGAAAGTCTTGTTAAAAAAAACTTTTGACAAAAGACAAACAACAAAATGAAATGAACCGCAGACCTGACGGGGTACGAAAGTACCGCACTGCACACGACCGTTTTTTGAAACCGGCAATTGCTAACTTTTTTGAACGCGAGTTTTCCGGACATTTTGGCCCTATTGTAAGGGAGAATATTGCTGAAGAACTGGTTTCCATTTTCAACAGCCTTTGTCCCGAAACATCAAGGTTAAAACCTGGACAAATGCTTTGGAACGCCCTTGACAGGTACACCAGAGCCGACTCGCCAAAAAGAAGGTACAAACCCGTAATTTTAACGGTTGTAGATAAAAGTGATATTGAAATGTTTGAAAAAGAAAAGCCTATAACTGAAATACGGAAACAGGTAGTGGCCAGAATGATGAAAGAAGCATACCAACAAAACGGGTTGCTTTCGACAAGGGACTTGAGCTTGATTCTTACAATGGGTGCACAACAATTGTCCAACGTAAGGGCAGAATACGAAAAAGAGAACCAAACGGTTTTGCCACATACAGGTACAATTCATGACATGGGGTCAACCATAACCCACAAAAAACAAATTGTTTACAAACATGTCGTCCAAAAGAAGGATCCGAGAAAAGTGGCCTACGAAACCAATCATTCACAACTGGCTGTAGACAGGTACATCAAAGATTTTTACAGAGTGAAAACTTTGGTTGAAGATGGTAAAAACATCGACTATATAAACCTGACAACAAACATTTCAAAACACGTGATAATCCAATATCAACAAATCTTAGATCAATATGTCAAAGAACATTGAAAATATCGGGGAGTTAGAGGGGGCTGTCTTCTACCTCACCTCTTCCCGGTTCTTAAACAATACAACAAAAAGTAGCAACAGACCTATCGACATTAGTGTAGTGATGCCCCATATCGCGTTCCAGTTATGGCCACTCGCAGTGGAATAGCGGTTAATGATTTCGCTGCAAATGAAATTCCCGACCAGTAAGCCGACACCGAATGTCACCAAAAATATAAAGCCCTGTGCTTGCGATTTTAACTCCGCCGGTGCTTTTTTATCGATGTAAATCTGCCCGCCAACATAAAAGAACCCAAAGATTAAACCGTGAATCAGAATACCGATAAAATACATCCAACTTTGGTCGATTACACCACCGGTATAAAACGAAAGATAACGAATGGTAAGTGCCACCAAACCAAGGATCATCACTTTTCGTAAGCCGAATTTCCGGATGGCAAGGGGTACCAAAAGTAAGAATCCCATTTCGGCCAATACGCCCCAGTTCATGGTAACGGAAATGTATTTGGTTTGAATACTTTGCAAAAACTGAGAGAAAAAGGAAAAATACATGGCAAAAGGAATCATCGACAAAAAGGAAAAAGCAATGAAAATGGCAAAATTTCGATCTTTCATTAATTTAACAGTTCCCAGGCCAAAAGCATCGATTAGCGACAGCTTTTTGCCTTTGCCCAAAGGCGGAGTGTTTGGCAGGGTTAGGTTGGTAAAAGCGGCCACAATACTCACGCCCGCCCCGCAATAAAACGGAATGTTGGTACCGTCGAAATCAACTCCAAGGTAGTGGATGAAAAAGATACTGAACAAACCGGAAGCTACCCAGCCAATAGACCCGAAAACCCGCACACGGGGAAACTGCTCTGAGGGTAGGTGCGCCATGGCAATGGAACTGGTTAATCCCCACGAAGGCATATAGCCCAGCATGGCAATCAGCAGGCAAATAAACAGGATGTCGGAATTGTTGGTAGTGCCTGCCAAAAACAGCATTATTGCATTGATGATGTTCAACCCGGCCAGCACTTTTTGTCCGGCAAAAAACCGGTCGGCAATCATGCCTACCACAGGCGAAGCAATGCACCCAATGGCCATAGAGCTTAAGATTAAAGCCTTTTCTACGCTGCTAACATCGAGGTTGGTTAAATAGGCTGCTAATGGTACCCACCAAACTGCATACATCATGTATTGAAGGAACATCATCAGGGAAAGTTTGAATTTGGCCATGGTAATTTTTGTTGAAGTTGATAAATAAAAAGCCGGCTCGTACGAGCCGGCCTTTCCATTAAATTAGTGCTAAACTATTAATTATAACCGGGATTCTGCTGTAATTGCGGCGCTTTGTTCATTTCATCGCGTGTTATTGGTACCCAGTACATTTTCTTATCGTTGAAAACCCGTTCATCAGCCTTATTAGCTTTGTCGTGTTTCCACATGTGAGAGCCATTGTCATAATGTTCGATCCTCGTTCCAAAAACATCAGTGATAACTTCTTCTGCTATCATCCAACGGCGCATATCGTAGAAACGGTGGCCTTCAGCAAAGAATTCGATGTTCCTTTCGTGGCGAACATATTCACGTGCCTTTGCCTGGTCAGTTGTAACTCTGCTTGGTAAACCTGCACGGTTGCGCACCATGTTCATGGCATCCATCCCTTTTTGAAGATCTGCACCACCGAGTTCAATGCAAGCTTCAGCATAGTTCATAAGGATTTCAGCATAGCGGAACTCCACCCATGTATTGGTATTATTGAAATACTGACCTGCAGTTGCCGGATCGGCAAGTTTGCGGATATAATAGCCATTTTTTGTACCATTCCATGCTTCTATCAAACCTGATCGGGTATCAAGTCCGCTTTTGTAAGGTTCTTTATCTCCGGCAGCTTTTAAATAATAACCAGTTTGTACTACGTTGTCTGGTTCTAGCCCGGCAGCATCCGAAGGACGTGGTTGCCATGGAGCACCATCATATAAAATAGAGGCATAAAAACGTGGTTCACGCCCCATGTACGGGTTTCTTTCCGGATCAGCTGCCAGTTCTGCAGCGGTTGCAGTTCGGACATCCATATTTCCCGGATCGTATTTATCCCATTGGAATTTTGAACCATCTGCCATTTCATAGCTTCTTACCATTGGTTCGGTTGGGTTATTATTCCCCCAGTTGTGATATCCGTTCGGTCCGTACCAGATGTTGGCCCGGCTTTGATTTCCACCCGAAAGAGGAAACTGAATTCCCCAGATGATTTCTGTATTCCAGGCTGCTTTTTGGTTGAAATTGCTGAAATAATCATCAGCGTATTTTTGAACATCAGCAGGAGATAACGGAGATGGTGGCTCCTCGGTTGAACCTACCAAAGCAAAATTGCCGTATTTGCCGTCCATTACATCTTTTGCAGCATCGCGTGCCTGTTGCAGTAAGCCACTCTGGCTGCCGGAGGGAAATGAAACCAAAGTGTTGGAAGGTTCATAACCACCGTTGGTTAGAGTACTGGCACAGAATAACAAAACCCTTGATTTTAATGCTGCCGCAGCCGCACGACTACCACGTCCCTGCTCAATGGTTGCAGGTAAATTGTCGATTGCGCTTTGGATGTCTTTCAAAATAAAATCAAGTGTTTCCTTAATCGAAGATCTTTTTATGGTAAGAAAATCCTGGCCCAAAAGAAAGGCTTTATCCTGAAGAATAGCACCACCATATACCATTAATAAGGTTCCATAATCGTAAGCCCTGATAAAATAGGCTTCTCCAACTATTTGCTTTTTTAGTGCGTCCTGACCTGCTGTCAAAGGTACAGCATCGATATTGTCAAGAATCTTGTTTGCATTTTGAATATTCGCATAAAGGTTATTCCAGCGGAGATATCCACCCTTGCTATTATCTGTAAAAAAACCAAGTTGGTCCGGGCTCATAGTACCTTTTATCATTCCATAATTCGCCGGACGGTGGATGCACAAGGTTTGATCGGTACCTGAAGACAAAAGGTCTTCGCGGCCACCAAGGATTCCCTGGTCAGTATCGCCACCCATTCGGTCGTATGTTTTTTCAAGGTATGCTTTCACAACGTTTAAATCTGAAAAAACGAGTCCTTCGTTAAACGTATCAACTGCTTTTTGATCCAATATATCCTGGCATGAAGGAACAAGGAACAGAAGGATTGTAATTGTCAATATATTAAAAAATATCTTTTTCATATTCTAACTATTTATAAATTAAATGGTTATTAAAAAGTAATATTTGCACCAATTGCAAATGTTTTCATCAGCGGATATACGCCGGGGTTATTGGCTTCCGGATCCCATATTTTGTTTGCAGAATAGAGCAACGCAAGGTTATTACCTGAAACAAACACACTAATCTTTGCAATTCCGGCTCTTGAATAATAGTTTGCGGGTATTGCATAATTCAATACAACATTTTTCAATCGTAGGTAAGCGGAGTTTTCCAACCAATAGGTACTCATGCGAACATCGGGCGACCAATAAAGGTCATCACGATTGTAGGAACGTGCAATATCAGTTACGGTATTGTCTGGTGTCCAACGGTTATCAAACTGCCATTGGTAGTAGTTTCCTGCTTCACCTCGGCGGTTGTCGTATTGCGAGCGTTTGAAAACTTTTCCCTGTCCTTGTAAAAGAACGGAAAGTGTGAATCCTTTATAAGTTGCATCCATGTTTATTCCGTAGAAAGTAAACGGATAATCGTATTCGTCAACAAGAATCCTGTCATCATTGGTAATTTGTCCGTCGCCCGATACATCTTTAAAAATAACATCACCAGGTTTTGCCCCTGTAACGTGCGGAGTAGCATCAACCTGCGCCTGGTCTTTGTAAATGCCAATTGCTTCGTACATTAGTTGAGCTCCATATGGATGGCCGGTATATTGTTGCCATGGAACTGCCCTTTCTGGTTCGTCCATATATATAATTTCGTTCTTGTTGTAACTAAAATTACCTCCAAAATTGATAAACAAGTCTTTGTTTATGGCTTTATGTATTCCCGCTTCAAATTCGATACCCCTGTTATCAACAATACCAATGTTTTCCTGAGGTAAAGAGAGCCCGGTAAAGTTGGGTACCGAAGCATCTCGTGTTGCAAGGATATCTTCCCTACGATTTTTGAACAAATCTATATTGAAATGCACCAGATCGTTCAGGAATTTTGAGTCAAAGCCCACGTTGTAGGTTGTTTGAGTTTCCCAGGTAATATTTGGATTGGCAATTGCAGGTGGACCAACTGCGGTTCCAATCGCACCACTGCTACCAAATGTCATTCCCGTGGAGAGGTTATACTTATCCATGAATTGGAAGGCGGCACCGGGGTCCATCCCCATTTTTCCGTATGATGCCCTTAGTTTAAAATAATTAAAAGAAGATAAGTTTTCTTTCCAGAAACCTTCTTCAGAAGCGCGCCATCCCACCAAAAATCCCGGGAAATAACCCCAGCGTTTGCTTTCAGGGAATTTTAACGAACCGTCTGCACGGAATACCACTTCAGCTAAGTATTTGCCCTGATAACCATAAGTGGCACGACCAATAACTGATTTTCGCGCATAAATCGATGCATTCCCTTCCAGATTCTGATCTTTTGGATTTCCGGCATTCATAGTCTGAATAATCGAAGAAATATAATACTTCCGATAGCCTCTGAAATAATTCCAGTCGCTCTGGTATTGTTCATAACCTGCAAAAACCGACATATCGTGGTCGCCAACTGACTTTACATAATTGACATTGAACATGGTTGTTTGGTTGATAGTCCTGTCATACCTTTCGATGTTTTCAGGTGTTGAAAGCCCCCTCGGAGTAGGAGTTAAAGGCATGTCAGTTATATACCCTTCGGAATTTCTTGTTGCATCATCCCAGTTTGGATAATATAAAATCCAGGGTTGGTAAAATGCATGGTTGTAATAGTTGGTAAGGTCGAAACTATAACTTCCTGTAAGTGATAATCCTTTAACAAAAGGTACATCAATGGTTGCCCCGAAAGTACTTAACATCTTGTAGGTTTTCTGGTCGTTTACACCTGCACTGAAAGTAGAAGTTTCAACCGGGTTGTCGCCATATTCAATGTCAGGTCCCGGGTAACGACCTTCTTTTGGCCAAAACGACCAGTTGGTTGGAACCAAACGGGTTGACTGACCAACAATTGCATCGGCACTCTTGTATGGGTACTGACGATCGTTCAAAAATCCTGCAAGTTCGATATTTGTTTTTAACCAATCGGTGATGGGCATTTCTAATTTTGCGCGAACGTTGTACTGTTTGTATTTTGTTGAGGATGCTTTGTTGCACCACCATCAAAGGTAATATTATGACGGGTGGTGTTGGTCCATTTTTGGATTAAATCACCGTACCAGTCGGTACTTGGGTGTTCCCATGGGTCAATGCCACTTTTGAACAATTCAATGTCCTTGTCGGTATATCTGCGGGCTTTTCCCTGATAGGTCTGATATTCCGAAAGCATTGTAGCATAGTCAGCAGCATTAGTTACCCCAGGGATAACCGTGGGTGTCATCATACCGGAGTAGAATTGGTAGTTTAACCGTGGTTTTCCTTCTTTTCCCGATTTTGTTTGGATGAGGATTACACCGTTTGCGGCCTGCGCTCCATAAATAGCTGCCGAAGCATCTTTTAAAACCGAAAGACTTTCCACATCATTTGGGTCGATTTCGTCCATTGAACGTCCTGGTATTCCATCAATAACAATAAGTGGCGCTGTATTATCAACGTAAGTACCGGCATCGCCACCAAGAGTAGTACGTCCACGCACCAAAACGCGGGGCCTCATTTGGCCGGGTTCCCCTGTTTGCTGTATTACCACCGAACCTGGAAGATAACCGGAAATGGCGTTGGAAACGTTCATCGCGGGAATTGTAGTTAATTTTTCGCCGCTTACTGATGTTACTGAGCCTACAACGTTTGCACGTTTTTGTGTACCGTAGCCCACAACTACAACTTCATCAATGTCGGTTACTTCGGAGGCCATCGTAACATTAATGGTCGTTTGGTTACCAATTATAACCTCCTGGGTTTTCATCCCGATAAACGAATAGGTTAGCGTTACTGCATTGGCAGGAGCGGAAAGCGAATAGTTCCCATCAATATCCGTAACCCCGCCAATTGTTGTACCCTTAGCAACAACTGCAACTCCCGGTAGCGGTGCGCCACTCTGGTCAACTACTTTTCCTGAAATGGGTTTTTGTTGCTGACCTACAGAGGAAGAAGAAGCAGTTTTTACCTCACTTTCCTTACCACTGGGAAATACAATTACCTGTCGGTCGATAATCCGGTATTCCAGCTTGTGTTCCGGGAGGATTTTGTCCAGAATATCTTCTACCCGCGCATCATCGGAGTTAACCGATACCTTTTGATTGTCGTTCACCACATCGTTGTTGTAGATGAACTTGAACTCACTCTGATCAGTGATAGATTGAAAAACTTCTTTCAGGCTCACTTTTTTCATCTTCAGGTCGAATTTGACCGATTCAGAATACGTGCTTGCCTGAACATTGAGCACCATCGCCATTAGCAAGAACAGGGTTAACCCGGTTGCATGGCGAAGATTTTTTAGCCTTCCCGAGTAACGGGAGTGCATAACTTTAAGGCTTCTTAGCATACATTAATAGTTTAGCTTGTTAAACAATAAAAAATAATTAATCGCAATCTTTGAAAGAAAAGCTCCTTGGCTCTTCTTTCCTTTTTTTAGTTGGTTTAAACTATGAAGAAAAAAATTTCTTTTGATCTGACTTTATGATGAATCCATTTTTCGTTTTAGTGTAATTAAAGTTATGTGCTGTTTTTAACAAATTCAATATATTTTCTAATGACTCAGTGTCGAAACTTGCGGTAAAATGCAATTCGCCTACGTTTGTGTCAGCAATTAGTAGGGTTGTTTTATATTTTCGTTCCAGTTTTTTTGCAATCGAATTAAAATCCTCGTCGTAAAAAGTGAGTACGCCGTTTCTCCATTCTGCGGGCCTGGCATATTCTGCTTTTGATACACTAAACTTCTCGTCGCTTATTTGGAATGTTGCTCTTTTTCCGGGAGTTAAATAAATGTGTTTTTCGGGCGAATTTTTAACTTCCAACTGCACTTTGCCTTCATATAGGGTAATGTCATGTTTTTCGTCTCCCAAATAGGCTGAAATATTAAAATGAGTGCCTAAAACTGTTGTGGATATACCTTGAGAGCTGACAATAAAAGGTTTTTCCAATTGGTGTGCCACTTCAAAATAAGCTTCCCCAATGAGTTTTACTTCCCGGTTTTTACCCACAAATGGTTCACTCGCTAGTAAGTAGGATTGATCGTTGAGCCAAACCCGTGTGCCATCGCTCAGGGTAATTTCTTTCACTTCTCCCGATTGGCAAAAGTATTCGTTCAATGAAACTTGAATTTTTGGTTTGCTGATTTGATAAGCAAAAAAACTGATGGAAAGGATTACCAATATGGAAGCAACCAAAGTAAAAGAATTTCCACTGCCTGATCCTTTTGTTTTATCCAAATTTAGACCCAGCTTTTTTTCAGTCTTTTCAAGGATCTGGTGCTTGTATTCCTCTGGATGACGATGTTGCCAGAACTCTTTCAGTACGTTATATTTTTGAGCTAATTCTTCATCTTCCTCCAATTCCTGATGAAGAAATTCTTGCTCTGCTTCCGATATTTCGGAGCATAGTTCCTTTAAAATAAGTTCATAGTATTTATCAGTTAAAGTCATAAAAAGGTTTTCTCATCCTCTATGACGGAAATAGGATGGAAAGTACCTAATGGCTCTACTCCGAAAAGTTCGATTTAATTAGCGTTGTGGATATTAATTAATTTTTGGGCCACACTTTCCAGGGTAGGCATTCTTTAGGCTGGTTATGAAAGCAAAAGGAGAAACCCGGCTGATTAAATCTTTCCAATAAAGATTAAAGGCTAAAGCCGAAGAATTTTTGAGACTATAAAACCATCAAGCAAAAGGGTCAGGCAGGCATGGTGCAAAAGAAGAATGGAAAAAATATAACCGATGGATTTTTCTGTTTTGCACCTTTCTTCAGCGCGGTCTGAAAATGCAAAGCACAAACTCGGTTTTAACCTTTAATTGAAAGAATACGATAAGCGATTTGATGGAAAAAGTCAAAAGTTGCAACAATATTTGTAACGCCAAGCTAAGCTTGTACGCCCTTTAGGCATGGACAGTAAAAGAAATAGCAATAATTCCGAATCTCCATTCGTATCGGTAGAAGAGAGAATTTAGAAAATCGCTACTTTTTTAAGCGGCGATTGTTTAGAGAATCCTTTGTTTTTGAGTTCCATGGATTCGATGATTCTTTTTAATGCCGAAACCAAATGATTGTTTACCGTTTTGGGCGAAACGTTCATGACTTCTGCAATTTCTTTATGCTTAAGTCCGTTGATTTTAGCCAGCGAAAAAGCCATTTTGCATTTTGGAGGCAAGCTTTCAATTGCCGCATACAACTGATCTACCAAATCGTCATCGATAAAATCGTTTTCCGGCTTGTCCATTTCAGCAAAATAAAAATCTTTAATCTCGTTGAGATAGATGATTTTATCGTTTTTTGCTTTTCTGAAATGTGTGATGCAGCCATTTTTCACACAAATAAAAAGATAGGATTTCAAATTTTTAATTTGGGCGAGGCCTTTTCTTTTCTTCCAAATGGTGACAAAAACATCGCTCACAATTTCTTCGGCTGTTTCCTTGTTTTTAACGAGCCCCATAGCAAAACAGAGCAACTGGTCGGAAGTTAATTCCATCAGCAAACGGAATTTTTGTTCATTCCCTTGTGCTATCGACGAAATAAAAATTGGATTGTTCAGCATGTGAAAGTTTGCTTAGTTGTTACTTCTTGTGGTTGTAACAGTTAGTTATTGGTAAATGCGAGACCAATTTACGAAAACATTACGACAAAAAGCAAATTTAATTTTGCTTCCGGTTTCGGCCTGTAGGATTACAGTCTGTAATCCATTTCTACAAAAACATTGCGGTGTTTCCCTTTGATGCCGTAACTTAGAGTCAAGCCTTGAATTGAGAATTTTTCCCGCACTTTTGCGTTACGGAGTTCCTTTCCGTAGAATCGTCTGTGATTTCCAATTACAAGCCTAAAACATCCGAAATCTCTTTCATGGCATTCACTGCAATTTCTGCAAACTCGCTGAGCGGTATGTCGATTTTTTCACATTCAAGAATGTTCTCTCGCTTCACAGAGGCGGCAAAAGCTTTTTGTTTCATTCGTTTTGTCACCGAAGCTGGTTTTACGGAAGCAATCTTTTTGTCAGGATAAACCAACGCAGTTGCCATAACTAATCCCGTTATGGTTTCGCCGGCTGCCAGCGCATGTTGAAATTTGGTGCTGCGTTCTTTTCCAGTCGCCATTTCGTTGTGCATCATAATTGCGTCGAGCATTTCCGGGCTTATTTTATCTTTCAGAATGTTTTCGGAATAAGGCCCGTGGGTTAAGGGGTTGGCATTGGTAATTTCCACGTCGATGTCGTGCAAAAGCCCTGCAATTCCCCATTCCTCTTCATTTCTTTCCAAACGTTTCGCAATGGCGCGTAAAACGGCTTCAGAAGCAAAACTGTGTTTCAGCATATTTTCAGATTTCACATGTTCTTTCAACAGTATAACAGCTTGTTCCCGGGTAATCATTTTTTATTTGCTTTTAGTATAGTATTTGGATTCTTTTTTTTGCGTAATTTAAGCCTACATATTTACACGTAAAAAAACGAAAATGCAAGAAATTGAACGTAAGTTTTTGATTCATTACGAACTTTGGAAACCGGAGGGGAAGGGAGTAACCATTTCCTATATCACCATAAAAGGTAAAGCTATGGGCATTGTGCGAACGGAGTTGGAATACAAAATCCCGATTAACGAAGCCGAGGTGCTGCTGAAAATGTGTATAGGTTCGCTGGTAGAGAAAACCCGTTATAAAGAGGAAGTAGGTGGCTTAACATGGGAAATCGATATTTTTGAGGGCGAAAACCGCGGTCTGGTGATGGCTGAACTGGAATTGGACAGCGAAACGCAAACCTTCGAAATGCCGCTCTGGATCAAGGAAGAAGTGAGCGGCGACAAACGTTACTACAATTCGAGGCTGTCAGAAAAACCTTATTCAAGCTGGTAATTTATTGCTTGTGTTACCGTTTGCATAAAGAGAAATTCCGAACGGCTGCTGATATTCAATTCCTGTAACACTTTACGGATGCACAAATCGTGGTGTCTCTCAATTCTTGAGACCGATTCTGAAAACGGGTTTTGTTGTTCGGTTTTTTAAATGTTCCGTATTTCGTTGCTTCATGTTTTGCATCATTATCGATTCTCGAAGCCTGATTCAAATATGGTTCTATGTTCAATTTAGAAATGGTATGATTTGCGAAATCGATTGGGTACAACTATTTGATTGTCAGTCAGTATTATTCAGTCAACGGGATCGTCTGTTTTAAGAAACCACAGCCATTAATCATGCGCGAAATTATTGGATAAATACAAATAAATTTAGTAGATTTGCATCGGATGCGTCATATCTATGTCGCATCCGATTTTGTTTACACCAATCATAAAAAAAATTACAACATGGAAAATACAATTAAAATAACAAAATTAGACTTCACGCGATTGAATAATTTAATCAATAATTTGAAGAAGAACAGCCGTTTAACAACCACCGATTTAGGATTTTTGCAATCGGAGCTGGGCCGGGCGGAAAAAATAGACTCAGAAAAAATAACGCCTGATTTTGTCACCATGAATTCCACGATCGAAGTTACCGATCCCGATAATGAGAAAATAATGACCGTTCAGTTGGTATATCCCAATGAAGCGGATTTCAAACAAGGTAAAGTTTCTGTGCTGTCACCTTTGGGGACGGCGCTGATTGGTTATAAAGTTGGAAGTGAGATTTCTTTCCCGGTTCCGAAAGGCACCAAAATGATGAAAATCACCAAAATCATCTACCAGCCCGAAGCAGACGGTAAGTTTCGTGGCTAAGTGATTTAACTCTTGCGTGTTTAACTTTTTTTGTTTTTTTTGAGTGGCAAGATTTGTTTTGCCGTATTTCGATTTGATAAATTTAATACCTTGAAAGGATGATATAATGATAAAATGGAGGCATTCAAATAATCCTAAAGCCCAAATGTTAAGCAATTATTGGGCACAAAGAAGATGGGCTGCAAAGCATAAACTATTAATTACCAAACCCGATTTTCAAAGGGTACTGCAACAGATTTGTTTTTACGAAAGCGGTTCCAATACCCGCCTTGTTAACGTTAATGCAGTGAAGAAAAAGTTGTATGAAGCGGTTCGGGTTGATCCTTGCAAAATACCTGAAAACGTGGTTACCATGAATTCTTTAGTGACTTTTAAAATTTTAGGCACCGCTAAACAATTGACCGTCAAACTGGTTTTTCCGGAATTTGAGAACACCCGCGATTATAAAATATCTCTCTTTTCGGCATTGGGCGCATCCCTCTTTTTAAGAAAAACCGGAGAGGTGTTTACCTACAGCACCTGGAGAAAAAACAACACGATTGAAATTTTATCTATTCCCTTTCAACCCGAGGCGAATGGTGAATTCTCCGATAAAACAAGTATTTAAACAGGCTTATTAGTACCTTTTGTATTAAGTTTCCGGGTACGGAGAGTTATTTGTTTTTGATAAATAACATTAATACTATTTTTGCGTTTTGAACAGAGAGTTATAAAGCATTCAGCATGAATTCAGGAAAATTAAAATTTGTATCGCTATTCGTTATTTTTTCTTTTGTTTCACTTCAAATGTGGGCACAGACGGAAAGCCCGGAACAACAGGATCCGACACTCTCAAAAAGTGTTGATATTTTAAAACGGTATTTCTACGGTGAAAATCAATGGTACGTTGCAAAACCAGCGTTGGCTAAAGATGTGAAAGGCTTGATTGATTTTGTGGAGAATGAACCTGTTGATACCATAATCAGCAATCTGGGCAAAACGTTTGGTGAAAATACAAGGTTTGTTTTCCGACTGCCCGAAGATGTGGAAGACAGCCTATATGTGCCCGGGTTCTACCCCCATAATTTGGTTCTTTATGAAATTGAAAATACAAGTGCTCGTCTAAAAGATAAATTTCAGAAGTCACCGCCGGAAGTACCGGAAAGTATATTAGCAAATGCAGAACAAAAAATTGAATTGATTCCGGAGGGTAAAGGAATGCAACTGTTTGTAGATTCGGTTTACACGATGCCTGTTAGTTTACAAATACCCGAAGTGATTCCCGATTCGATGTTAAGTTCTCCCGAAAAATTTACAGAATTGGTAAGGAAAGACAGTCTTCGGGGGGCATACATTGAGCAAAAACGTATTAATTATAATGATTCAATTCTTGCAACCTCTGTTGAAACAGCAGCAGCAAATTATCGGAAACAAAAGTTTGAAGAGGAACTGCAATACCAGACCAAGCGGTTACGCGATTCGGTGAAAGTGAACAACTTCAATCTTTTGCGCATTTACAATGAAATGGTGGTGAATGCAGTAAATGATTCTATTTTGTTGGTACTGCAAACACTGTCGGATTATGCTGAATTTATTGATTCCACCGAAATCTCTATCGTTAACTTATCGGGCAGATCGAGTAATGTTCAACTTAAAAACGGAGATGAGCGTTTTGCGCGTGTTTGGTTGAAAAACGTGCAGGAAGATTCGTTGAGCGTAATTGTTAAGAGCGTGGATAAAAGAACCATGTATATGCTGATTGATGACGGGGTGACTATTTCGCGCTATAAACCAAAGCAAACTAAGGAATTTGATTTTACATCGTTGGGGAAAAGTATCACATCATTAACCGATGTTGGGAAAAGTTATGAAATTCAAACACCCTGGATCCTGGGTGGCAACGGAAACATCGGATTCTCTCAAACCTATCAGGAAAATTGGAAGAAAGGTGGTCAAAGTGCCCTGTCAGCGATTATAGCGCTAAAAGGTAACGCGAATTATTCGCGCCCTGACGGAAAAATTAAATGGAATAATAGTGGTGAATTCCGGGCGGGTTGGATCCGTCCCGGAGGTGAAAATGTTGAAACTCAAAAAAACGACGATAAAATTGAATTTACCTCCCGTTTTAGTGTCAGTGCGTTTAAAAAGTGGTTTTACAGCTCCGAGCTTAATTACGAAACGCAATTTTTCAAGGGCTTTAAATATCCGACAGCAGATTTTCCTATACCAATTTCTGCATTTATGGCGCCTGCCCGAACATTTTACAAAATAGGTTTGGAATATAAGCCGAACAACCAGTTTTCAATGCTGCTTTCACCTCTCACGCTTAAACACGTGTATGTTAGGGATACGGTGCTAATCGACCAAACTAAATTCGGAATTGAACACGGTAAAAAAAGTTTTTCGGAACCGGGGTTGAATGCCGACTTTTTTTACAAAAAAACACTGGCAACGAACATAACCTATGAAACGAAATATAAAATGTTCATCAACTATAAAGATCCTTTTAATAAATTCGATGTCAACTGGGAAAACCTTTTTGAAATGAAATTGGGCGATTATATTAACCTGAGATTTCTGCTCCACATGATTTATGACGATCGTGTACTTTTTCCGATATACGACAAGGATGATAACCAAGGATGATAACAAGATAGGGGAGAAACCAAAGATTCAAATTAAGGAATATTTTTCAATCGGTTTTTCCTATTCACTTAATCACAAAGTGTTGAAATCGAAGCGAATTCGATAGAAACCTTTCTAAATCCAAAGGGAAATAATCACAAAAAAACCGTAAACGACACTCGCGATGCCGTTGGTGGTGAAAAACGCAAAATCAACTTTGCTTAAGTTATTGTGCGAAATCAAAGTGTGTTGGTAAACCAAAAGCGAAATGAAAATGGATGCTCCGGCGATGTGCAGCCAATTTGCGGGAGTTAAAAGGGCAACTGCAGTTCAATGCTCTTCTTTTTCCTATAAGCGAAGGAATTGATTTTAAACGATTGTCATTGTCGAATTCTTCGTCCTGCAGCGCATAAATAATATCGAATCCGCTGACCCAGAAAAAAACAACAAAGCTCAGCATCAAAGGTAGCCAGTCGAATTTGCCGGCTACGGCAAGATATGCGCCCATTGGAGCGATTGCCAGTCCCAAGCTAAGCACGAAGTGGCACAAGGGCGTAAATCGCTTGGTATAGCTGTAAAACAGTATCACAAACAAAGCAACTGGTGAAAGCGCAAAACAAAGCCAGTTAATGAAAGCCGTGGCAGTAATAAAAAGAAGTGCGTTCAGTATTACGAAAAGTAATACGGATTTGGGTTCCAAAATCCCGGCAGGAATTTCCCGTGAAGCCGTGCGGGGATTTAATTTATCGAATTCCCGGTCTAAATAACGGTTAAAGCCCATAGCCGCATTTCGCGCAAATACCATGCACAGAAGAACCAATATCAACAGTCGTATACTAAGCTCAGACTGGTCTTCCTTCAGTGCTAAGAAAAATCCGATGAGAGCAAATGGTAATGCAAATAGTGTATGTTCGAATTTTACGAGTTTCGAATAATTGATTAATCTTCCCATATTGTTGTTCAATAGCACGCAAAAATAAAAACATATTTTGGAATTTATTACTTTTGCCCAAAAGCCTTATGGAACACGTTAAACACCGGATAAAACCGGTAAAAGGCTCAATTTATCGAAATTCAAATAATTAAATACATATGAAAGACATTAAACGATATTACACACTGAATGCGAGCCCACGCGACGTATATAATGCCCTCACCAACAAAACGATGCTTGAAATTTGGACAGGAGAATCTGCCGTTATGGAACCTACTCCCGGAACTGCATTTTCCTTGTGGGACGGAAGCATTGCGGGAATCAACCTCAAATTTGCAGAAAATGAGTTGCTCGTTCAGCAATGGTTTTTTGAAGGGGAAACGGAGGATTCTATCGTTACCATGAAACTGCACCCGCATAAAAAAGGAACGAGTCTGGAATTATTGCATACCAATATTCCCGATGAAGCTTACGACAATATTTCGGAAGGATGGGATCAGGATTATTTTGGGCCACTCAATGAATTATTTATCTGATTTTGCTGCTCATTCAAACGGAATGGGCAGAGGTTGGGCTGGTTCAAAATTATAATACTTTCGTTTCGATTGTTCGTTCAGCACGAATCCAACAAAACTCATATCGCCTGGATGAAACGGATAAAAAGCCAATCTGATCTGGAGCGTCTTGAAAACAAGACTTTCATTGTGCAGACGCATTCCTACACCTATTCCGCTATAGTAGTTTTGTGAAAAAATTTGCTTTTTATTTGTGCCAATAATGCCAACATCAGTAAAGCCAAACAGGGCCATATTGAATTTATAAAACTCTTTCCGTAGAAATAGTACGTATTCAAAATTCAACCTTAATTGATTCCTGACGGTTAAGATTGATATTTTCAAGCTCAAAACGGTGCATCCCAACGGTGTAATCTACCCGGGTAAATAATCGGTATCGTTTTCTTCCCGCGTTGAATAACCTTGAAATAAAATAGACTTGTGCGTTTATTTGACCTTGCTGGTAACCTCTGTCGCCAAGATAACCACCAATATCCCCCTCCATATACAAATATCCTGAACGGTTTATCAGTAAATTTCCGTTAGATACAAGGAGGTGGGCGTAATGTCGATCACCATATTCGTTTGCATCAAAGCCATAAACAATTTCATTTTTAAAACCTTCGGGAATATCTTCCGTGATACCATAACTAAAAACCAGTTCGTCCTGAATGTAGCGCCGCTGC
>CAJDWI010000004.1_pt1 | contig 18131 bp, 14 predicted proteins | sample 7391561 | NCBI WGS metagenome assembly CAJDWI01 (sample SAMEA7055724, study PRJEB34461) | soil metagenome | biome: terrestrial ecosystem; feature: Peninsula; material: soil | place: Antarctica | collected 2016 | reverse complement strand
CAAATTCAAGGATCTCATCACCTCACACGGAGGCGAGATGCTCCATGAAGAGAATTGGGGAATGAAAAAACTGGCTTACCCAATTCAAAAGAAATCTTCGGGCTTTTACAATTTATTTGAATTTAAAGCCGACCCTGCATTTATTGCGAAATTTGAAACCGACTTACGTCGTGAAGAGAGAATTATCCGGTTTATGACCGTTAAACTCGACAAATATGCGGTTGTATACAGCGACAAGAGAAAGAGACTTCAGAAAGAAAGAACCGAAAAAAAGGAGGCTTAAATTATGGCACAAGGAAGCGAAATCAGATACCTGACTCCACCGTCAGTTGAGATTAAAAAGAAAAAATATTGCCGTTTCAAGAAAAACGGGATTAAATATGTGGATTACAAAGACCCAAACGTGCACGCATTGTTGCCTTATTGCCATTTGTAACCGACATGATGAAATAAAAAGGAGGAAAAAAAATGGAAATTATATTGATACAAGACGTTGCCCGTCTGGGAGTTGTTGATGACGTCGTTACCGTGAAAGACGGTTATGCCCAGAATTTTTTGATCCCAAGGAAAAAAGCTGTTGCAGCTTCAGTTTCGGCAAAAAAAGTATTGGCTGAAAACACAAAACAACGTGCGCACAAAGAGGCCAAATTGAAAGACGAAGCCTTGCAAATTGCGGAGAAACTCCAAAACAAAAAAGTTAGCGTTGGTGCGAAAACCAGTACACTCGGTAAAATTTTCGGTTCAGTAAATACCATTCAGTTGGCCGAAGCCATCAACAAAAAAGGCTTCGAAATTGACCGCAAACAAATTACCTTGCCCGAAGACAGCATCAAAGAAGTGGGCACTTACACTGCAAAAATAAAATTGCACAAAGAAGTGATCATCGAATTAGAATTTGAAGTAGTTGCCGAATAAGCAATCAATTTGAAAAGCTATAAAAAAGGGTTCCGAAATTTCGGAACCCTTTTTTGTGCTTAAATTGTCTAGTCTTGAAATAGCGTTACACAAAAAATAGACAGAAAATAGGCTGTCCCGATTTACGGGACAGCCTATTTTTATAAGTTAAAAGAACTCATGAAATACTTCCGTGAGATCAATCAATGCCTCTTAGCAATACTAAAACGGAAGTCGGTAAAGTATTGATATTTGGTTATAATCGAAAGAGTTACGCATAGTATAATCTACTGACAAATTTTCGCTTATAAAAGGAAGATTGGCACCCAGTATAACATTATAGTTTCCACGCATATTTTTATCTATTCGGCCAAGACCTAATCCAAGTCCAACATAAGGCAAAACTATTTCGTTTTTTAAGGGAATGGGATATACAATATTTCCTGAAACGCCAAAAGAGTTAATTTTACCCAGGCCATAATAAATTTCAGGCATAAATTCAAACGGTGAATTAACTATATCGAAATGTAATCTTGCTCCCAGGTTCATTGTAGTTGCTCCGCCAAAATTGAAGCCTAACATCGCCGAAGAATATTTATAATACATCATCCGGTCACTTCCTGTTTGAACTGCAACAATATTCTTATTACTAATTATTCGCCCTTGCTCATCAAATGCTGTAATATTGGTATCTGTACCTGAGCTTTCAGCAGGAGTCACAACAATTGTTTGTGACCTGTTTATCTCATTATCTATTTTATCGGAATTTCTTTCAATTTTACGATTCAAGTCTTTCAATTCATCCAATATTCTATTTGAAAAATCAGAAACTATTTCTTTATCGTCCTGCGCACTGGGTATAGGTACTATTTGCACCCCAGCTCCTTTTTGTGCGTTTATGTCAATTAATAATTTTTCAAGAAGTTCCATGCGTTTGTTTAGCGATTCAAGCTGTTGATCCTGAATTACAGAACTATCTATTGTTCCATGAAATGCCGGAGCCACTTCTTTAGGCGATTTCTCGTGTGTAGCCATTAAAATTTTAACAACCAGCGATTCGAATTCGGCAGGAGTCAATTGAATGTTGCTATTCGTTTTAATTACTCTTTCCTCTTGAACCGGGGTTACTGCTAATTTAACTTTCTGTGCTTTTTCTAATTTTTCAACTTCTACAAGCGATTTCTGCATTTCATTTTTCTCTTCGATTATTTCAACCGCTTTATCTACATCATTTGCTTCGTAGGCTAGTTTCAATTCGTTTTCGAGTTCGGAAATGTTATCCTGGAACTCCGCTTTCATTCGCTGAACTTTTGCATCGTTTTCAGCCATTCTGGCATCAACTTCCCTGGTTAAACTTTTGTTATAAATTACTTCTGTTGATTTTGACTTTCTACCAAGAGTAAATTTAATGCCCACATTGTACATTAGGTGGGTTTGTAAATCATCGGGAGCGGAAATATCCACTGCACTTTTAGACGAAGTAACCATTGCTTTTGCACCGCCATTAATCAAAACACGTTTGCCCAGCGGAATATTTAATCCTAATCCTCCAGTGGCAAATTCACCACCTTTTAATGATACACCATTTTTTCCGAGGTAATTGTTTTGAGGGTTCAAGTATCCTCCACCCAGTGTTATGTATGGGGTAACGCCCGCACCATCATTTAAACGAGCCCTGAATTCAACACCATACATCGAGAGTTTATCAAAATCTGTTGACAGTTTCATGCTTTCAACAGCGTTAAAATAAAAACCGCGAATACCTACGTACTGATTAAAGTCTAAACCAACGTATCCACCAACCATCCAGGTATCTCTGAACAAGGAATTATCGTGGAAATCGATATAGCTTGCACCAGGTTCAATTATTAATTGAATTCCACGCAAGCCGCCACTAAATTGGTTTAAATACGCTTTGTCAAGCTCGGTCATTGTTCCAGGCTCTCTACCTCCCAAATAAAACTGCAATGCTCCCTGTACTGACCAGTTGCTTGTTCTCTCAGTATTAAAATCACTGTTGGTAACACCCATAGCTGCTTTGTCGGCACTTGTTAAAAGGTTGGTTCCTGCATCAAAATTATACATCGTATTTTTTGCTTCAACCAAGAAGACTACCCTTTTTGCCAGATTCAGTTTTACACCCAATCCTGCGCTGGCATAAATCTGATCAAATTTATCAGCACCATTAAAATCGATACTCTGAATACCGGTTCCTAACGTTATATAGGGCTTCACACCTCGTGCCCCAATATTGGCTTTAAACTCTCCACCCCAACGGGTAACATTAACATCATGAGGATTGAATACAATTTTATCATAATTAGCCAATCCAAAATTTTCAAAATTTGTTTTTAAATCGTGCGACTGAAGGTAAACCCCACTGAGTTCCATATATTCACCAAATCCAAATCCCACCTTTCCTCCAATAAAAGTCCCGTCACTAATCCCTGCCTGATTATCCCACCAGGTATATTCGGCTGCTGGCGAAATTGTCACACTAATATCCTTCACTTGTGCATTTACAGTAAATACTGCGAGTAAAGGAATTAATAATAGAATGTTTGTTTTTTTCATTTCAATAATTTTTTTAATATTTATTCTGTAATTTAATTCTAATCATGCTTTTTCAGTAAGGAAAAACGACTGCTATCAAATAAGATAGTAATTGCTTGTTTTAGAATTAGTAATTGGCAAAAATTTGGATTTTTTCATGCAGTATCTAATCTTATGTTCCTTAAAAAGCAGCGATTTCAGCATCTTCTCTAATCGCAATGTTAGCTTTCTGCATTTCACTAATTTTCGACTTGCGCTTTAAATCCTTAATCCAGTCAACAAAGGCAAGTAAATAATGAAACTTTTTACATAGGAAAAGGGTTAACATTTGTTCAATGCAAAGGACTAAGAAAAATCCTCACTCTTTGCACTGATGGTTAATTTTAATTTTGCACTCTCCTTGCTAAAGAAGATTGCAACAGGTATCACATAACCTGAGTGCAAAGATACTCAATTTACGTATAGAGGGAAAAAGGGTTGTTTCAAAAAAGGGATTGTCTGGTCAGAGGAAGATTACCAGGGAGCTCTATTGACCATTAGCGACAGGGCAAGCGGTACTGTCTGGCTATGTTAACTTAACAAAAAAAAACAGCGTTACTTGCAAAAAAACGAAGGAAGTGCCGGATCCTTAGAAAACTTTGATCTATTCTATCGCGCCCAATAACCGTAAGGCATTTGCCGAACCCAAAGCAAATGACTCTGAGTTGGATGTAAGATTTTTCTTCGCTAAACCTTATCACAGTTAGGAAAAGAGGCTAATGAAAACATGAACAGACTGATCCACCAATATTTTACAAAAAGCTTTGCTTTTGAAAATGCCTCTTTAAACGATGTTCAAAGAGTTAAGGATATGTTAAAAAATCGATAAGAAAAATTTGAAGCTTTTAACTCCTATTGAATTCTAATCACTAAAATTAGCTTTTCTCTGCTACAGTTTCAATTTCGATTAAAACTCCGAGCGGCAATTCTTTTACCGCAAACGCAGCCCTTGCAGGTTGGTTTTCGATATAAAACTGGCCATACACTTCATTCATCGCCTTAAAGTTGGCCATGTCGCTCAACAGGCAGGTCGATTTCACCACGTCAGAATAGGTATAACCGGCGGCATCAAGTATGGCACCGATGTTTTTCATCACTTGCAGAGTTTGTTCTTTAATCCCGCCTTCGGCTACCTGCATCTTATCAGCGATCAAAGGCACTTGCCCCGAAATGTACAATGTTCCGTTCACCTCTACTGCCTGACTGTAGGGGCCAATAGCAGCAGGCGCATTTTTTGTTGCAATAATCCGTTTCATATCTGTTAATTTTTAAAGGTTGTCGTAGAAACTTTGCCGTTTTTGAATTCTCAAATCCCTCAGCATCGACGATTTGGCGTTGATGGTAAAACTATAGCTTTTCATGTAACCAAAGGGAACGAAGTTAAAGGCCATTTGCCAGCAATGCAAATCACGGCTCACACTGAAGGTTGTGTAAGCGAACTCTTTGGCAGCAATATCAAAGTTGGTATTCATGTTCAGCTTCCATTTTGGGGTTATGCTGATGTCGCCCCTTAGTCCAAGTGTCTGAGTGACTTTTCCTTTAGGAAATGCTTTTGTGGGACCGCCATAATTAAAGCTGTAATCGAAGCCAAAAGTCCAGGGCATGGTAAAATCAACGTAGTTGTCAAAAATATCGGGTCCGGTGGGTTTTTGCGATTCCTCGGTACTTCCAGTGCCTTCATCACCTGCAGGTACATTTGGCTTTTTCTCGTCGGTTTTTTTATTTTTTGAATTGAAATTCATCCCGAACGAAAGGTTGGCACGCGTTAGTCGCCCCAGTTTTTTAAACCCTTTCTCCTCGTTCCAAACGTATTTATTGATTTTTTGATAGTTTTCGTTTACGGCATAAGGATCAAGAATTCCACCCATATTGATGCTCACGCCTGCAACCGTTGTTCTTGCGCGGAGGCTAATGGGTGTCAGGTTCATCGAGTCGGCAATTAAGTTGTAGGAAGCCGACATGCTCAGGTTGTCAATCAGCTTGACTTTTTTGTATTTTACCTGTGCATCGGTTTTCGTGGTGTCTTTCGTGTCCAAAACCTTCATTTCCACATTGTTGTTCAGCGAGAAACTGATTGCCCCTGATGCTCCCCGCGACGGCGAACCGCCATAAACTCCGCCTTCATTCACATCAAAGTACCCTACCCTGCCCGTGGAATCGATTTGTACTTCCTGCCAATAGTTAAAACGTGGAGCCCCGAAATCAGGACTGTAACTAAAACTTGCCGAAGGAGTCATTTTGTGCCGTATTGCACTAATCCGGGAATTAGGATTGCGAGGGTTAAAGGTTCCGTAAATGTTGGTAGAAGTACTTAAACTGTAGCTATAATCATACACCCGGCTGAGCCCTGTTATTGTGTCTTTTTTAATATGGCTTGCCACTCCGCGTTCGTCGATAATAACTTCGTCTTCAAGGTATTCATAATTGTATTTTTTGAAATACCACGATTCGTTGTAGCTGATGCTTGGGCTTACGTTGATGTAGGTCATCAGGTTAAAGCTTGGCAACGCAATTGGAATATTGTGCTTGATTCCATTTTTCCATTCAGAAGGAAATTTCTTATGGAGCAAATCGTATTCTTTGGCCGTTATGGTATTGCGGATATTGGCGGTATAATTAACTCCAAATTTCTCATAAAACTTCACAGAACCCGATCGGCTTTTTGGGCGAAAGGGGTAAACTTTGGCCATGCTAAAGGTCATTTCGGGCAAGGAAAGCGAAATGGTGGTATCAATGGAATTTTGTGAATGCCTTAAGTTAGCTGATAGGTTAAACGGTGAGTTTTCAAATTTACGCGTATATGAAATGCTCGACGATTTTTGAGAACGCAAATAATTGTTGCCGCCTGCCATTCCTTCGTAGGAATTCTGTTTATCGTAGCCGCTGGTGGAAAAGTTTACGCTGGCCGAAAAAGTGCGGTTCGGGTTGGCTTTGGGATCCTGACTGTGCGACCAGGTAACCTGAAATTGTGGTGATTTCTTATATTCAGGCTGCCCTGAAATACCATATTTATTCATGGTGTATTTAAAATCGAAGCCCCCGCTGAATTTATAGCGGTTACGGTAATTCGTATGAAGGTTGGTGCCCCACGAGCCTTTTGAATAGATATCTCCTTTCACTGCAAGATCGAAATATTCATTAGCCGCCCAATAATATCCGCCCTCACGTAAAAAGAAACCACGGTTTTGTTCTTCACCATACGTTGGGATTAAAATTCCCGAACTATAGGTGGTTGAATTGGGAAAATAACCAAAAGGAAGAAAAGGAAAGTAAATCGGAAAATCTTCTAAAACCAGGTAAGCCATACCCGTAATTATCTTTTCGTTAGAGATTACTTTTGCTTTGGCCAATTGCAAATAAAAGTGCGGATGGTCGGCATCGCACGTGGTATATTTTGCTTTTTCGGTAATGAATACATCTTTGCCGATCTTCTTGGTCCGATCGCTCAAAATAAACCCTTCGCCCTGTTCTGACACAACTTTCGTAATAAACGCTTTTTCCGTATCGAAGTTGTAGCGCATAGTTTCCGACTCATATTCTTCCGAGCCCTGCTTAAAGATTGGCTTTTGAACTAGCGTTTCCGTGCTATCCCGAATTCCTTCGGCATAAATCTCCTTGGTCTCCAGGTCCAGTTCAATAAAATAGGCCGTAAGTTCGATTTGCTGGTAAGTAACTTTTGCATTATTATAAAGGAAAACCTTTTGCCCGTCGAACGAGACGATTATTGAATCTTCAGCGTTATAAACAATAGGAGCCTCGATGAACGGTTTTTCAGTTGCAACCGCGTTAATGGTATCCACGCGTGCGGAATCCACAACAAGCGTATCCGTTATAATTCCGGTAAGTAGGCCATCAACAGGAACAACCACAACGGTGTCGATGGGTGGAACGGTATCTAATTTCATTTTTTCCGATTCCTGGCTGAATAAAAAGAAGGGAATAACTAGGAACAGGTATGTAAGTATATTTCTGTACAAGATGTTTTCTGAATTACAAGCTGCAATATGGCTCGACAAAAATAAAAATAAGGGCTACACTACCACACGAATAAATGTAAAATAATATTAATATTTCTATTTTTGCCCGTAAACATTGAATAGCATGAAAAAGACATTGGCAAACCTCACTTTGGCTTACGCGGTAATTTTTGTTTTTACCGGAATTTTCGCAATCAATTCTTCTTGCATCGCACAGGAAAAAGGCAAACGCATTTCCGTTGTGGTGATCGATGCAGGACATGGAGGCAAAGATTCCGGTGCAGCCGTAGGCCAGGCAAAAGAAAAAGACATTGTTCTGGACCTGGCATTTCGTCTGGGTAAATCCATTCAGGCTACTTATCCCGACATTAAAGTTATTTACACCCGTTCCAAAGATGTTTTTATTCCGCTACATGAAAGGGCCGACATTGCCAACCGCAATAAAGCCGACCTTTTTATATCGATCCACGTTAATGCTACTGAAACGAAGACTGTTCAGGGTACGGAAACCTTTGTGCTGGGGCAACACCGCAGTCAGGAAAACTTAGAAGTAGCAAAAAAAGAAAACTCCGTGATTCTTTTCGAAGACGACTACAACACCACCTACGAGGGTTTCGACCCCAATTCGCCTGAATCGTACATCATGTTTGAGTTAGTGCAGGACGAGTACTTAGAACAAAGTGTGATGTTTGCATCCGATATTCAAAACCGCTTCCGCGAAGGTGCAAAGCGAATCGATCGCAGTGTTAAACAGGCCGGATTTCTTGTCCTTCGCCGAACAACCATGCCAAGTGTGCTGGTCGAGGTAGGATTTATTAGTCATGCCGGAGAGCGCGATTACATGATGGGTGAACCCGGGAAAGCCAAACTTGCTTCTTCCATTTTCGAAGCATTCAAAGAATATAAACGAAAAATTGAGGATAAAAGCAGCTTTAACGTTCACACTCAAAGCGTTAATCGCACAGCACAAAATAAAGAAGCAACCAAAGAAACGGTACAAAAATCAAATGAAAGCCAAAAGACAAAAATCACGAATGCTGACAATACATGGTATTCGGTGCAAATAGCTGCATCACAAAGTTTACTTAAAACCACCCCTTCTAATTTTATGGGCGAAAAAAATATATTCTGTAAAAGTAGCGGAAATCTTCATCGTTACTATTCGGGAAAGTTTGAAAACCAACAAGATGCATTGAACGAAAAAAAACGCCTTGAGAAGAAATACCCAAGTGCATATGTTGTAAGCTTTGAAACAACAAACTAATTCCGCTTAAAAATGTTACCCATAAAAGTAAATGAGCATTGAAATGCTTAATTTTACAAAGAATATTTAAAAGAAATAAAATACCATGTTCTTAAAACTCTCGAAATTTGTAAAATTGGGAATACTGATCGTAGTTTCGCTCACTATTTTAATATGGGGACTTAGCTACCTTAAAGGAAACGATATTTTCAAGAAAAACAGCCATTATCATGTGGTGTACGAGCGGGTTGACGGTTTGCTTGAATCAAACAAAGTAATCATGAACGGCTATCAAATCGGGCAGGTTGAAAAAATTCAGTTTGCACCCGATAAAAGCGGCAGGTTAATCGTTTCCGTAATGATTGATTCCGACTTTAGTGTCCCGGTAAATTCGGTGGCACAAATCATTAGTAGTGACATCATGGGCACGCGTGCCGTAAGAATGATATTAAGCGATGAAGAAGAATTGTATCGAAACAACGACACCATACCCGGCGCTATCGAAGGTGATTTGAAAGAACAAGTAAGCATGCAGGTGTTGCCTATAAAGAACAAAGCAGAGCAACTCTTAAGTACGCTCGACTCAGCCATTACGGTTTTAACAGTTATTTTCAATGAAGACGCACGCCAGGATTTGTCGGAAAGTTTCGCAAACATCAACAAAACCATTGAAAACATCGAATTGACAACGAATGATTTGCAGGAAATTGTAGCTACTGGAAAAGGCAGCATCCAACGTACCATTCTGAACATCGATGAGCTAACGACAACTTTGAGAAACAATGCCGGCGCACTGGAAACCACAATCAAGAATTTTGCAAGTTTCAGCGACACCCTTGCTAACTTCTCACTCTCTCCTATTGTTACCAACATTTCGGATGCCTCGCAAGAAATTCTGGCTATGCTCGAAAAGATGAACAGCACGGAAAGCACCGCAGGCTTATTGTTGAATGATGACGAACTTTATTTGTCTATTGCAGCTTTGTCTAACAACCTTAGTTTCCTAATCAACGACATTCAGGCTAATCCCAAGCGTTATGTGCAACTTTCAGCGCTTAATTTTGGAAAGGAATATTACATCACAACATCCGGTGATGTTGCATCAAAAAGTATTGTATTCAAAGTGCACCTCATCTCCACAGAGAATAAAGTTCCACTCGATGCCGAAATTTTCAAAGGTTTGGGCAAAGTGGAAGAGTTCGAAGCAAGCGGCGCCTATTCTTACCTTTTGGGGGCAACGTCATCGTATACCGAAATTAAAAAATTAAAAGACGAAACGAAGGGAGTTTTTCCGGAATCCTCAATCGTGGCTTTTAAGAATGGACGGTTGATAAAATTAGAAAAAGCATTAAAAACTTTGCGTTAAACCGGTCGTTTAATCTTTTACTAACCGATATTCAAGGAATAAGCCTACCGCTACCAACCAGTTAGGGCGCTATCATTCAATCCATTAAAACTAAAACACTGATTTACAATGACTTAACTATTATGAAAGTTTTTTAATTTTTAATCACCTGATAGCGAAAGCAATATAAAATTTAGCAATTTTGCAACAGCATTTTGATTTTTTTTTTAACTTTTTTTTTGCAAATTTTGCTGTCAGGAATAAGATTTAGAATTAGCAATTACATATCAAAAAGCCAAACATTATAATGAATGAAGACTTCAAAACTGCCTGGGACAAGTGTCTGAATGTAATTAAAGATAACGTTCCAAGCAGTAGTTATAAGACTTGGTTTGAACCAATTCAGCCGATTAAACTCCATGATAATGTGTTGACAATTCAGGTACCAAGTGCTTTCTTTTACGAGTATCTGGAAGAGCAGTTTATCGACATTTTGCGCCGCACATTGCGTATGGTGTTGGGAAATGGTGCGAAATTGGAGTACAATGTGGTGATGGGCAATAAAAATAGCGACGAACCTTACACGGTGAGCTATCCCACTAACAGCAATGTAAGATTGCAGAATAAACCGGTAACTATTCCCCTTAAATCGGACGACAAAAGCACTATAAAAAATCCATTTATAATTCCGGGAATTCAAAAATTGCAAATCGACCCGCAATTGAAGCCCGACAATACCTTCGAAAACTTTATTGAAGGCGACTGTAACCGCCTGGCCCGAAGTGCCGGTTATGCCGTAGCACAAAACCCCGGAGGCACCGCATTTAATCCGCTTATGATTTATGGTAATTCAGGTTTGGGTAAAACGCATCTGGCACAGGCAATAGGTATTGAGGTGAAAGAACGCTTCCCCGACAAAATTGTACTCTATGTAAACGCTAATAAATTTCAAACCCAATACACTGAAGCAACCCGGAATAATAACCGGAATGATTTCCTTCATTTCTATCAAATGATTGATGTGCTGATATTGGATGATGTTCATGAATTTGCAGGGAAAGAAAAAACACAGGAAACTTTCTTTCACATCTTCAACCATTTGCACCAAACCGGCAAGCAACTGATTCTTACTTCCGATAAACCTCCCATTGAATTAAAAGGAATGGAACAGCGGCTTTTGTCGAGGTTTAAATGGGGTTTGACTGCCGATTTACAGATACCTGATTTTGATACCCGTATGGAAATCCTGCGCCGCAAAGTGTATAAAGACGGCATTACTCTTTCCGACGAAGTGTTGGAATACATTGCCTCGCACGTGTCTAACAATGTGCGGGAGCTCGAAGGAGCATTGGTTTCGTTGTTGGCCCAATCGATGCTGAATAAACGGGAAATTACGCTTGAGCTGGCGGCCAAACTCATCAATAAACTGGTTAAAAACTCTAAACGCGAGCTTTCCATCGAGTACATATCTAAAGTAGTATCGGATTACTTCGATATGCACGTGGATACACTTCAGTCCAAAACACGGAAACGCGAAATTGTTCAGGCCCGTCAAATCGCCATGTTCTTTTCAAAAAGCCTCACAAAACATTCTCTGGCAAGCATCGGCGCACAAATTGGCAGTAAGGATCACGCAACCGTTTTACATGCCTGCAAAACAGTAACGAACTTAAAAGATACCGACAAAAACTTCCGGCAATACGTGGAAGACATCGAAAAGAAACTTAAAATGTAGCAAAAAGCATTCGTCGTTTGGCGAATGCTTTTTTTATGCAATGACAGACGTTTATAATACCATAGAAGAAGAGGCTCAAGGTTATTTCAAGGATAAAGGAAGCAAGTTCCATTCCTTTGCTTTTCCGGTGGTAAACGAGGATGAAATAAAAGAAATTTTGGAACGGCTTAAAAAGGACCACCATAGTGCCCGGCATCATTGCTACGCCTGGCGTTTAGGAACCGATGAAATCCGCTATAGAGCCAACGACGACGGAGAACCCTCCTCCACCGCCGGAAAACCTATTTTGGGGCAACTTCTTAGCTTTGATGTTACCAATATTTTAATCGTGGTAGTCCGCTACTTTGGCGGTACACTCCTCGGTGTTAGCGGGCTGATTAATGCCTATCGGGAAGCTGCGGCTGATGCGCTCAAAAATTCGGAAATAATTGAGAAAATAATTGAAAGCCGGTTCCTGGCAAAATTTACCTATAACGAACTGAATGACGTGATGCTACTTGTGAAACAGGAAAACCTGAACGTATTGAAAACCCAATTCGAAGAAACCTGTAAGTTGTATTTTTCGGTTCGGAACTCGGAAGTGGAAAAAGTCAGTCAGATTTTCGAACATCTATACGCGGTTGAGCTTATCCCGCAAAACGAATAAACAGGTTGTTGATAAAATGGTTATAACTACATGATAGCAATCAGGATTGGAAATTTTAAAGAAGTTAATTTTGAAGCTAATATGAAAAATAAAAAAGCAAGAATCGATATTCCGTTTGGCAGGAAACCAACATTTATATTTTTTAAATGTTGGTTTTTTTTTGAAAACATATAAACAGATCAATAAACAATAAAATGAAGAAGAAGGATTTAATTTCAATTACCGATTACTCAAAAGAAGAATATTTGCGGATTATGGAACTCGCTGCGGATTTTGAGCAAAATCCAAATCAGGATTTACTGAAAGGGAAAGTGGTCGCTTCGCTTTTTTTTGAACCATCAACCCGTACCCGATTGAGTTTTGAAACTGCAATTAACCGCATGGGTGGACGCATCGTTGGATTTGCCGACCCTGAAAGTTCGAGTGCCACCAAAGGCGAAACCCTTCACGACACCATTAAAATGGTAAGCAACTATGCTGATTTAATTGTCATGCGTCATCCTTTGGAAGGGGCAGCGCGCTATGCGGCAGAAATTTCATCCGTTCCTGTAATCAATGCCGGTGATGGTGCCAACCAACACCCCACGCAAACCTTGCTCGACATGTATTCCATTCTGAAAACCCAGGGACGGTTGGACGATATTAATCTGTTCCTGGTGGGCGATCTGAAATACGGGCGCACCGTGCACTCCCTGCTAATGGCCATGTCGGAATTTGAGAACCCGATATTCAATTTTATTGCCCCCACAGTTTTGGAAATACCTGAAGAATATAAAATATTCCTACGCGAAAAAGGAATCCGCTTTTTTGAGCATAATGAGTTTACAAGCATCATCAGCGAAGCCGACATTATTTACATGACCCGAGTTCAAAAAGAACGATTCTCCGACCCCATTGAATATGAAACTGTGAAAAACGTGTACATCCTCCGGAACAGCATGTTAAAAAACACCAAACCAACCATGAAAATTCTGCATCCGCTGCCGCGGGTAAAGGAAATTCATCCGGATGTGGACAGCAGTGAAAAAGCTTATTATTTCACTCAGGCATTAAACGGTGTATTTGCCCGCGAAGCAATAATTGCGCACACCATGAACCTTAAATAGAACACCTAATGAAACAAATAAAGAAAAAACTCAAACTGAAAGTCAGTGCTATTAAAGAAGGGACTGTTATCGACCATATTCCCGCCGAAAGTCTCTTTAAAGTAATCACTATTTTGGGTCTCGATTCAATCGACAATCAAATCACTTTCGGTACCAATCTGGAAAGTGAAAAATTAGGGGCGAAAGCAATCATCAAAGTATCCAACAAGTTTTTTGAAGACGACGAAATCAATAAAATTGCGTTGATTGCACCACATGCAAAATTGAATATCATCCGTGATTATGAAGTAGTGGAAAAGAAAGTAGTAGAAACACCCGAAACAATTGCCGGCATTGTGAAGTGCGTTAACCCGAAGTGCATAACCAACAATGAAAGCATAACAACATGGTTTAGAGTAGTTTCTACTGATCCTATTTCCTTAAAGTGCAAGTATTGTGAGAAAAATACCGGCAAAGATCAAATCATAATGTGCTAACTTAATCGTACATCTATTTTAAAAAATGAATTGCGAAAATCAGGTTTCCAAATCACCGGAAAGTAGATTTTTTTATATATTTGCCCCGCGAAAGCCCAGGTGGTGGAATTGGTAGACCTGTATACCGGCAGACAGGCAGGCACGCTAAGTTGACAGGGCAAGTCGTTCATTAAAGTTACATATCACGCCCAGGTGGTGGAATTGGTAGACACGCTAGTTTCAGGGACTAGTGTCCGCAAGGATGTGCAAGTTCGAGTCTTGTTCTGGGTACATTAGCAAAAGCGCTTAATTCTAACGAGTTAAGCGCTTTTTATTTGGAAGGAAAAGGATGACCTCTCCCAGAAAGAAAGGGCAACCTATACAGGCTGCCCTTTTCTAAAAATCATTCCAGAAATGGATTATTCTTTTGTAAAGCGAATATTCGAAAAATAGAAATTAATTCGCTTGTCATCTTCATAATCAATCCAAGGTTCTCCACCAATGCAGATTACAAAAACCCGGGTATGTTTCCCTACAGCCTGCGACATATCAATGGTTACATCCTGCCAGCCTTTGAATTTACTTTCGTCCAGATAAAAACTTGGGATATCCCAGTATTCCTGTCCAAAGCCACTGTTGTTGCCGCCGAAGGCCCACATGTTGTTCATCATTCGCGGCCATAAACGCTTGAATGGTTCATACCTGCCCTCAAAATTACTTGCATCCGGCACATATACCTTCATCTTCAAGTATTTATATTCATTTGCATTTAACTGGTAACCTTTTGGAAAGGCAAACACAAAAGAAGCACTCGTTTTTCGTGGAGTAACTTTATAGATGTTTTCCAGTCCTTCGCCTGCAGGTGCATCTGTTGCCGGATAAACATAATCGAGACGCCAGTTACCGTCCTGTACTAAACCGTCCACATGAAACTGGTTATCCATCATCACCGATGCCGGACCATTCACCAACTCCACCACACCGCTTTCCACATAAGGCATTAACAGGTTATCGAGCCCCATGCTATTTGGCCGATAAAGGACTTTATCAAGAAATCCTGATTCAAGGAGGTCTTTTAAAGCCTGTTGGTTTCCAGAGGAAATGTCACCTGCTTTTTTCAAAAACGGAGCATAATCTCCTCCACCAACAAAATCTACTATCCCGTTTCGGTCATAGGTTAAATCAAGGATTTTCAAATTGGGGAAATAGAAGATATCCTGGAGTGAATTGGCATGAACCGGATAAACTAGTTTTTGAATATCAGCTACTCCGTCTGCTGTAAAAGTTAGGGCTCCGTTAGCAATCAGAATATCCCTTTCGGAAGGTGAAAACTCAGTTGAACCCGTAGGCATAGTAACGTTCAACACACTTTTAAAGTAAACGGTATCCAAAATGGGTTGCCGGTTTACTATGGGTATAATTTTATACTCCATATCAATTTTCAATGGCTCTCCTGCTGCAAGATTGCCGGCAAAAAAACGGGAATCCGCACCTCTTTCACCGCTCACCTCTTTGCCGTCTTTATCCGTGTATTTGAACTTCAGGCCATAGTATTTCATCAAAACCGATGAGATACCGGTGGGCCAATCCATTACGGCTGCTGACAGCGAAGCCATTACCCTTGGTGGAGATATTGCAAAATTGTCTAAATCAGCCTTAGTAAATGGAATCAGTGCGATTTCCTGCGGCACCGATTCGTTTCCATACTGGTCAATCGTGTAAATTTTGAACCGATAGAGTTTAGATTGTTTAAGCCCTGTGATATTCACAAAGGAAACGAGCGAATCAATTTCGATGACTTTTTCGTCGTACTCAATTCGGGTTTTCTTTGCTTTTCCAAGATTGATTTTACTGCCTGGCATCCGTCCGGCTTTCAATAAATCAATCTCTACCCTTTCAAAGCCAATGTGCCCGATGATGGTGTCGTACCTGGCCGGATAAACAATTTCGCCTTCATATTTCTCCTGTTTTTCGTACATGTCGTCGCACGACCATAAGAACGCGGCAAAAACAACTAACGACAATGCTATTATTTTTCTCATATTTTTATTCTTTAAATCAGTCATTCTCATTTAACTTATTTTCCAGCTTTTCTGCCGTAGAGTGTTATTTCCGACAGGCAGTTGGCATCGTCCCTGGTATAGTTTGCGTTGAAACTCTTCATTGCCCTGTACCTGAACCAGCGCGTAGGTTTTGTGTATCTTGGCTCATCGGGATACATGTATGCCATATCCCCTTTGCGGCCTTTTTTCACAAATTCGAGATCGCTAAGGCCCACGGGAACCTCAATTTTATTTTGAGATACGTAAACCCAGTCATTTTCATCTTTGTCCCAGATGAACATTTCATAAATTCCCACATTTTCTGACCGGTAATACTGTCCCCGACAAAATTCACCACAGAAATCGGTATGCCGCTGAACGGTGACTATCCGGCTAAGTTCGTATTCGGCACCAAGGTCAATAAGCACGTTCCACGGCATATTGCCGTCGCTTGGATTTCCAGTTTTGCCACGGCCCCCGGTGTGCATGAAATTGAGGCTTTCACGTTCGTCAATAAACCCATCCTTGGTAAAATGCAAACGGCCTTCGAAGTTGTTACCAAACGCTTGAGGAACTCCTCCGACGGAATCGTTAGCTGCTGGTAAAAACCAGTTCTCTTTTGGGATTTCGATGTCTTCGAGCAGGGTAATCGTGCCCATGTCGATAGGGTCAGAAATATTCCCGTAAATATCGGATACACGAATTTTTACATTCAGTGGCTCGGTTGGCCCTAAATATAAATCTTCAACAAATCGACGTTCATTAACGAGATTTGATGAGAAAACCGATGTAAAACTTTTTGCTTCGCCACCTTGATTATAGCTAAAATCGGCATATACATTGATACTTTGTTCCAGTTCATTTTGCCAATCCACGAAGAAAGAGCTGAATCCGGGCTTTAATACTAGGGATTTCACCACCCTCGAAATGGCAGATTCTTTAGGGATAACTTTAATTACCACCGGTTGAGATTTGTTTCCTGCCCGGTCGAGTGCATAAAGATTTACCACATGCTCCAGGGTATCGCCGAACCCAAGTACATCCAACGAGTCAACAAAATAGGAGGATGAGAAGGTGAAAGTAGTGCCTGCAGCATTGGTATATTGAGCTTCAATGCTCATAAGGTCTTCGTCTTCGGGTAGGTCGAAAAAGAACCTGGCCCCTCCGTAAAGCGGTTTATAGGTCACATTTTGGGGCTGTCCTGGTGCAACCGTATCATCCGATCCTGCGTTGTGCTTGTCTTCGCAGGAAATCGCAATTACCAGCAGCACCGCAAACAGGAATAAATAATTTATTGTTGTCTTCATACGATTCTGTTTATCATTTTTATAATAATTCTTTAAGTTATTCATACGTTTTACTACCATCCCGGGTTTTGTATGAGGTTCGCGTTGGTATTGATTTCATTCAAATCGATGGGCCAAAGATGATCAGTAATGGTAAAACGTCGGGTTTGTTTCACTTCGAGGTTAAAGAAATCTGCTCCTGTAGTTCCGGTATATTTCCAGCCCCAAATAGGTGTTGAAAATTCCATTACTGCTCTTTTGTACCTTACCATGTCGAAAAAGCGGCTTCCTTCAAAAGCGAGTTCAATGCCGCGCTCTTCAAGAATAATGTCGCGCATTCCTTCTTTACTTTTGTGCTTGTTTACCGTTTTCACAATGCTGGCATCGGCCCAAACATCCTGAACATTAGGCACACCTGCTCTTTCGCGTACCAGATTGATGGCATTGTAAACCTCTTGAGTAGGAGCATCGTTGTATTCGTTTAACGCTTCGGCTTTCATTAAATACAAATCGGCCAAACGCATAATTGGATAAGGATATTTCACGGTTCTTGCCCAGCTCCCGGATTTGGACTCCATGTGGACAAACTTTTTGATTCCGATTCCCGCTTCGAAATAGTCGGTGGTATGTTGCGACGAATTAAAACCGCCGTCTTTCCCGGCATACATCATGGTATTGATCCGCACGCTGTGGGTTCTCCAATAACCTCCCGTAATGGCCAGATTGGCATAAAAACGAGGTTCGCGATTCAAATAGAGATTAATGGTTTCGGCTCCAGGCTGCATAATACCTGCAAGTTCCTTGTATTTC
>CAJDWI010000012.1_pt1 | contig 18848 bp, 16 predicted proteins | sample 7391561 | NCBI WGS metagenome assembly CAJDWI01 (sample SAMEA7055724, study PRJEB34461) | soil metagenome | biome: terrestrial ecosystem; feature: Peninsula; material: soil | place: Antarctica | collected 2016 | reverse complement strand
ATTATTGCTGGTTCGGCCTATCGAATCGATATTTCGCGAACAGCAAAGGAGGATCTGGTGAAACTTAATAGCAACGGGTTTTATGCTGAAGTGGGCGCCGGTTGGGATCACTACTATCCTTTCTTCCGGTTTTCTGTGGAAGGGAAATTCAGTTTTGGTCTCAACGATCAACTGGGAAATGCCCCGTCATCCACACAGCGGCAGTTTTACGCACAGTCCATTAAAAGTTTATGCTCCAATATTTTTACGTTATCGTTCCATTTCGAATAAAACTGGTAAAGGTTTTTCGTTTAAATTCGGAAAGAATTATCGCTGTTGCTGTCGATACATTCAACGATTCGGCATGTTGCGTATTCGCAGAAAAGGATGGAATGTAAATTTTTCGATCGATTTTACTTTCCCATGCGACATTAATTCCATTTCCTTCGTTTCCAATTACCATTAAAGCTTTCGCAGGAAGCGATTCCGAATAAATATTATTTCCTTCGAGATAGGCGCCATAGATTAGGGCATTGGAAATTCGGGCAATTTCTGCCAATTCGTTAAAGCCGACAACAACAGGTTGAATCCTGCAAAATGAACCCATGCAGGCTTGTATGGTTTTCGGATTGAAGGCATCGGCAGAATCAGGCGAACAGAATAGTTGGTCCACGCCAAACCAGTCGCAAAGCCGGATGATTGTTCCCAGATTACCCGGATCCTGGATTTCGTCTAAATAGATCGATAGATTATCGTTCAGATGCTGAGGAATCTCTTTCTCCTGGGGAAGCCCGCATATAGCCAGACTGTTTTGAGGGTTTTGCAACAAACTTGCTTTGCGAATCGCTTCTTTTCCAACCTCAATAATAAGTCTTGCATTTTTTGTGACGGATTCGTTCTGAAACAAAAAGTCGGACGTGGCATAGAGTTCTTCAACCACGTAATTGGAGGCTAAAACTTCAGCTAAGTTGCTCTTTCAACCGGTGTTTTTTTGAACGAAGCGATTGTATTAGTTTTGTTTTATTTTTACTGATCATTTAGAATAAGCATCATCAAAAAGATATATTGCTCCAAAGTTACGCTTCTTAATAAAACACTTCGCTATTTTTGCGGCATAAAAGAATTTGAATTGGAGGGCAACAACCATATCGTTATTTTACGCACAACAAAACTGCTTGCTTTATTGGGGGCCTTGTTTCTTTTTTCTTGTTCGCAGGTAAAGTTTGTACCTGAGAATAAATACCTGATTAGCAAAGTGGAAGTTGAAGTGGACAATCCTAAACTCAATAAAGAGAATGTGAAATCGTATGTCCGGCAGAAAGAAAATTATAAAATACTGGGTTTTATAAAATTTCACTTGTTTTTGTATAATCTGTCTTCAAAAGAGAAATCGGACGGTTGGTTTAAGCGGATTGGGGAACCGCCTCAAATTTACGACGAAGCTTTGTCGTTGCGTTCCGAAGATCAGTTGAAACAATATGCAAACAGCAAAGGGTATTTCAGGGCATCGGTGAACAGTTCGATTCAGTTTAAAGAAAAGAAACAGAAAGCATTGTTGAAATACACGCTCAACTCAGGAGAACAGTATAACATTAGAAAAATAAATTACCACATCAATGACTCGGCGCTACAAAAGCTGTATTTCGAAAACGCGCTAAAATCGCAAATAACGAACGGCGATCCTTTTGATATTGAAAAGCTCGAAAAGCATCAAATGGACATTGTGAAGCTTTTTAGAAACAACGGATATTATTACTTCTCGAAAGACGATATCAAATTTGTGGCGGACAGTTCAGCGTTTAACAGGCAAATTCTTCTCGATCTGATCATTCGGCCAGCTAAAAAAAGTCAAATCGATTCGGCAAAAATATTTCAACCCTTTTATCTCAACCATTTTTACTTTTCGGTATTGCCGGGCAACTCACCCGTGACTTTCGGCAGGGATTCAGTCGAAGTTTTTTCGGATACGCTGAATTGGGAAAACTCTACGGTGTATCAAAATAATCAGGTTCGCTATCCGCCGGCTTTGTTTAAACGCACCATGCAGTTACAAAAAGGATCCTTGTATAATAATTCGGCGGTGGAAAGTGCTTTTACTGCTTTTAATCGTTTGCGTCAGTTCCGTTTTGTCGATATCCAGTTCAGGGAATTTGCCTCACAGAATGACACAAATTTATTAGATGCCTATATTCGTCTTGCACCCATGAACAAACAGTCAACCGCGTTCGACGTAGAAGGAACAAATACTGCCGGAAATTTTGGTATGGCCGGGAACATTACTTATCAGCACCGGAATCTTTTCAGGGGAGCCGAAGTTTTTGAACTCAAATTCAGAGGTGCAGTAGAACGCTTGCAGCACCTGGTAGGTGAGAAAGCCAATTATTTCAATACCAGAGAATTTGGTCTGGAATCGAGCGTGATGATTCCTAAGCTGTTGGGGCCGGGAAATTTTATTGGGAATTTTGATAAATTTCTGCCTAAAACGGTCGTTACTATCGGCTACAACTACCAGATGAGGCCTGAATATACGCGTACCATCGGAAATTTGAAATTTGGTTACGATTGGAAATCGACAGAAGATATTCGTCACATATGGAATGTGTTTGATTACAACAAGGTGAAGGTTTATGAATTTGATCCCGATTTTATTGCGGGCATCAGGGATTTGTATATCCGAAGCAGTTTTACCGACCACTTGATTTTTGCTATGAATTATTCATTGATCTACAACAATCAGCGGGCAAGTAAGGTAAAAAATTATACATACGTGCGTTTCAACATCGAATCGTCAGGGAATCTTCTGTGGGCGCTTTCCGAAATAGCAAACAAGAATAAACAGCAGGAATTAGATTCGCTCGGGAATATTAATACCCAGTATTTTCAATTTTTCAATACGCGTTTCGCGCAATATATTAAGTCTGACATTGAGGTGAGCCATGGGCAAAAAATCGATGAATATAACTCGTTGGTGGGGCGTGCATTTTTGGGAGTGGGAATGCCTTACGGTAACTTTGATGTGCTGCCATTTGAGAAGAAATATTTCGCCGGTGGCGCAAACGGAATCAGAGCATGGCCGGTGCGTGCGCTTGGTCCGGGATCATACAAGGCATTGCCCGGGGATTACCCGAATCAAACCTCAGACATTAAAATAGAGGCAAACATTGAATATCGTTTTAAATTGATTGGTTTTATGGAAGGTGCATTTTTTCTGGACGCCGGGAATATATGGGCCGTTAATCAAAAGGATAACCGTGAAGGTGCAGTGTTCAAATTTAACCGGTTTTACAAACAAGTGGCCCTTGGAACCGGAGCCGGTTTACGATTCGACTTAAATTACTTTATCTTTCGCTTAGATCTTGGAATGAAACTGAGAGATCCTTCGGAACCCGTCGGGAAAGGTTGGATTATTGGAAACAGAAGTTATCATGGGAGCGACTTTAATTTAACGTTTGCTATTGGCTACCCGTTCTAAAAACTAAACTATCATTTGTAAGCTAACATTTCGCGATGGATTATTTTTTTGCATTTTTGCGATCGAAAAGTTTTAAAAGCAAACAAATATCAACATTCTTGTTGCAGTTTAATATTTTCCTGTATGCCAGATAACAATCAATCACGCGATACATTTAGTTCAAAATTTGGAGTAACTGCCGCCGCCGCTGGCTCAGCGGTTGGATTGGGCAATATCTGGAAATTTCCATATATCGCCGGAATTTATGGAGGAGCAGCCTTCCTGTTTGTTTATCTTGCGTTTATTCTTGCTATTGGATTGCCGGTTATGTTGTCCGAATTGGTTATCGGCAGAAGCTCGAAACGCAACGCTTTCGGAGCATTTAAAGTTCTTGCACCTGGAACACCATGGCGCTATATTGGTATTTTAGGGGTTAGCGCCGCGTTTTTAATCCTTTCATTTTATGCGGTAGTTGCCGGTTGGAGCCTTCAGTATATATGGTTGTCGCTACAAAACGGATTTTCAACAAAGAGCCCTGAGGAAATAGGTATCCTATTTTCAACTCTCATCGAATCGCCAATTCGACCCGTTGCCTTGCAACTGGTCTTTATGCTATTAACGGGAGCCATTGTTATTGTAGGAATAAAAAGAGGGATTGAAAAATACAACAAAATACTGATGCCAATTTTAGTGCTCATCCTCATTGCATTATGTGTTAAATCAGTTTCACTCGCAGGCGCAAAAGCAGGTCTATTGTTCCTCTTTAAACCTGATTTTTCTAAACTCACCGGCGATGGGATTTTAAGCGCGCTTGGCCATGCTTTTTTTACCTTGAGCCTTGGAATGGGCACGCTAATCACTTACGGTTCGTATATTGATAAAGACATTAATTTGGTGCAAACAGTTATTAAAGTTACCGTTGCAGACACTGTTATTGCAATCTTGGCCGGAGTTGCTATTTTTCCAGCGGTGTTTGCGTTTGGAATTGAACCATCCGAAGGCCCGGGTTTAATATTTGTCACCTTGCCCAATGTATTTCATCAAATGCCTGGCGGATATATCTTTGCGGTATTGTTCTTTGTGCTGTTATCCGTCGCTGCATTAACTTCTTCCATTTCAATTTTAGAGGTGGTTGTTGCATATTTTATAGAAGAATTTAAAATGAACCGGAAATCAGCAACAGTTTTAGCAACGGTTTTAATCTCTGCGCTTGGTGTTCTTTGTTCGTTGTCCATGGGCGTGTTTTCCTCATACACTCTGTTTGGACTCAATTTCTTTGATATCATGGACTGGATTTCTGCCAACTTATTATTGCCTGTGGGTGGGATGTTTATCTCCATTTTTGTAGGATGGTACTTCGGCCGAAAAAAAGTACAAGCCGAAATAGCTATGGGTGGGAAACTCTCAGGTATTATGCTATCGGGATTTATGTTTTTGGTTAAATTTATTGCTCCTATTGCAATTGCAATTGTTTTGCTTTACAAAGTTGGGTTGTTGAATTTTGGATAAACTGAGAAGGTATGCCGAATCCCTTTAAAACAATAATCAATCAATATTTTCACTTTTCGAAAAAGGACAGAAACGCAATTCTGGTGCTGATTACTTTAATTTTGATTGTGGTTTCAGTGAATATAATACTTGACCACATTGAACCAAAATCGAAATACAATTATGTGGAATACGCGAAATTGTTCGACGAATTGGAGGCTGAACAATTTAAAACAGAAAGCCGCGGGCGCTCCTTGTTCTCATTCAATCCAAATACAATCGATTCTCTTTCGCTTGATTCGCTTTTAATTCCGATTCAGATAAAACGCAACATTCTTAATTATCGAAAAGCCGGTGGTAAATTCACGGATGTTTCGCAACTCAGAAAGATATATGGCATGAACGACAGTATTTTCACTGCCATCGAAAACTTTATAGAGATCCCGGAAACTAAGTGGCAAAAAACAGCTACTGATCCTCAGCCAGAAAAAATAATGACAGGATATTTTGATCCTAACGATGTTGATGTGGAAACACTTTTAAGTTTTGGATTTAATCGTTTCCAATCCAAGAATCTGATCAGCTATCGTGAAAGGGGCGGAGCTTTTCAAACTAAAAACGATTTACTCAAAATATACGGTATCGATTCGTCCTTCTATTCTTCTATAGAAAAACACATTCAAATCAACCCCGTAAAAAGAAATGAAAAAGCAGCAGAAGTTGCTGTTCCGTTGGTTGAACTAAACAGTGCGGGCAAAAATGAATTAATTAGCTTAAATGGAATTGGTTCTGTTTTCGCTGAACGCATCATCAAATACCGAGACTTACTCGGTGGCTTCCATTCAAAACGTCAGTTGCTGGAAGTATATAATTTTCCAGAGGAAACATACATAGCAATTGAGAAAAACTTAACAGTTGATTCCATGCTGCTCAAACAAATTCGGATTAATTTCGTGGAATATGCTGAACTTTTGAGGCATCCGTATTTGGACAAAAAGCATGTGGAGGCAATACTTGCTCATCGTTCGCGCAACGGAGCATTTAAAAATCCGGAAGAACTGAAATTGCTTGCAGCGATTGACTCCTCAACCTTTGTGAAAATCAAGCCGTATGTTCTATGTCGTTAAAAAACCATAAATAGAATTCGTTCCGTTGGAGAAACAATTTATTTAAATTAAATTTGAATTGAATCGAATAATTTCTACATTTGCGCCTCAAAAATTTAAAGTTAATTAGAATATAATGATAATTATTCCGGTAAAAGAGGGCGAAAATATTGAACGCGCTTTGAAAAGGTTCAAAAGAAAATTCGAAAAAACAGGTGTAATAAAAGAATTGCGCGAACGCCAGAAATTCACGAAACCTTCCATTTTGAACAGGGAGAAGCGGAAAAAGGCAGCTTACGTGCAAGGTTTGCAACAGCAGGAAGACTAAATTTTTAGGATTCCTGGTTTTTATGAAATAAATGACGTATCAGGAATCGTTTATTGATTATGTGCGATACGAGAAGAGATGTTCTCCTCACACTGTAACAGCATATAGAAGTGACCTTGACCAATTCGTGCAATTTTGCACTAATTCGGCCGAGGATTTTAATGTTGGGGCGGTCAATCGGAAGCAGTTGAGGAACTGGGTGGTGTATCTAATGGAAAAGGATTTGTCATCGCGAACGGTCAACCGCAAAATAACGACAGTAAAATCTTTCTATAAATATTTGATGAAAGAGCAAATTGTTGAGATCAACCCTGCCGATAATCTAATCCTGCCAAAAATCAGAAAAAAGCTACCTTATTTTGTTGAAGCCAATAGTCTTCATCATTTACTTGACGACGGATATTTTTCAAATGATTTTAAGGGTGTCCGCGACAAATTGATTGTTAGCCTGCTGTATGGGACGGGAATACGTCTGGCTGAATTAATGACATTGAAAGACAGCGATTTTAACCGCAGTGATCAAACAATACGAGTGCTTGGTAAAAGGAAAAAGGAAAGGATTATTCCTTATCCCGAAGAAATCAACAAATTGTTAGACCTGTATGTTAGCGTTAGAAACGAAAGCATTTTGAGAGAGACGGATCGATTGTTAGTAACAGAAAAGGGCAAACCAATTTACGAGAAATTAGTCTATCGGGTAACAACAAATGCGCTCGGCAAAGTTACAAAACTGGAAAAAAGAAGCCCGCACGTATTGAGACATACCTACGCCACGCATTTATTAAACAATGGAGCCGACTTGAATGCTGTTAAAGAATTACTTGGGCACTCGAGTTTGGCCGCAACTCAAATTTATACACACACGACTTTTGAGAAACTTCATGATATTTATAAACAAGCCCACCCAAGGGGATAAAAAATTACAATTATGGAAGTGAAAATTTATTCGGAGCATTTTACCGCAGATGACAAATTGATTGAATTTGTGAACAAGAAAGTGAACAAACTGGAGACTTTCTTCGATGGAATCATTAGTGCTGACGTGGCCCTAAAAGTACTCAAACCTGAAGTTGCAAACAACAAAGTGTCCGAGATTAAACTTTCTATCCCTGCAAATGGCTATTTATTTGCAAAAAAGCAGGCGGATACGTTTGAAGAAGCAACTGATTTAGCTGTGGATGCTATTCGTAAGCAAATTGGCAAATACAAAGAAAAGCTCAAAAGTAAATAAAAGGTAAAATAGCATATTTTATATGCCGTATTTCAAAATAATATTTTTACATTTGCAAACCCAAAATTGGGGCGTTCACGAAACAGTTGAATATAAAGTAGTTTGATCGGGAATACAGGTGTTTATTGAGTTTTCTGTGATAAAACGGGACAGCAAAAAATTCAAAAATAATTCCTTTTGTTGAAAACTAATCAAAACTTTAGCGGTTGTTTTTAGAAATTTTGAAGTTTAGCACGGCATTTTTGCGAAAATAATGTTTGCGGGAGTAGCTCAGTCGATAGAGCATTAGCCTTCCAAGCTAAGGGTCGCGGGTTTGAATCCCGTCTCCCGCTCATTTTTTTTGAGACTGGAGTTTAAGAGAAATATGACCTTAAACTCTTGTCTCATTATGTATTAAATGCCGGAGTAGCTCAGGGGTAGAGCGCATCCTTGGTAAGGATGAGGTCGCGAGTTCAATTCTCGCCTTCGGCTCAAATGATTTAAGAAAAATAAATAAATTAAAAATTAAAGTTATGGCTAAAGCACATTTTAACAGGGCAAAAGAACATGTCAATATTGGCACGATCGGTCACGTTGATCATGGAAAAACAACCCTAACGGCCGCCATTACTACGGTATTGGCCAAAAAAGGTTATTGTGAAATCAAATCGTTCGATTCAATCGACAACGCTCCCGAGGAAAAGGCAAGGGGTATAACCATTAACACTTCTCACGTAGAATATGAAACTGCAACCCGCCACTACGCTCACGTAGATTGTCCGGGTCACGCTGACTACGTTAAGAACATGGTTACCGGTGCTGCACAAATGGACGGCGCTATCATTGTAGTTGCTGCCACCGACGGTCCAATGCCTCAAACTCGTGAACATATCCTTTTGGCACGTCAGGTAAACGTACCTAAATTGGTTGTTTTCATGAACAAAGTGGATATGGTAGATGACGAAGAAATTTTGGAACTGGTTGAAATGGAAATCCGTGAATTATTGGAATTCTACGAATTCGACGGTGACAATACTCCGGTTATCCTGGGTTCTGCATTAGGTGCCTTGAACGGCGAAGAAAAATGGGAAGAGAAAGTTTTGGAACTGATGGAAGCTGTAGATACTTGGATTCCGCTACCTCCCCGCGATGTTGACAAACCATTCCTTATGCCGGTTGAAGACGTATTCTCGATCACAGGTCGTGGTACAGTTGCAACGGGGCGTATCGAAACAGGTAAAATTCATACCGGTGACGAATTGCAGTTAATTGGTTTAGGTGCAGAAGGTCGCAAAACCGTATGTACAGGAGTTGAAATGTTCCGCAAAATTCTGGACGATGGTCAGGCTGGCGATAACGTAGGCTTGCTGTTGCGCGGTGTTGATAAAACCGAAATCAAACGTGGGCAAATTTTGGCGAAACCGGGTTCAATCACCCCGCATACCAAATTCAATGCTGAGGTTTACGTTTTGAAAAAAGAAGAAGGTGGACGTCACACTCCGTTCCACAATAAATATCGTCCACAATTCTACTTGCGCACGCTCGACGTAACTGGAGAAATCCACTTGCCCGAAGGTCGCGAAATGGTTATGCCGGGAGATAACGTTTCAGTAATGGTTGAATTGATTTACCCGGTTGCTATCAACGTTGGTCTTCGTTTCGCAATCCGCGAAGGTGGACGTACCGTTGGTGCAGGACAGGTAACTGAAATTATAGAATAAGAACAATAGGAATTAGAAAATAAAGTCCCGGGCAGGCAGCTGTCCGGGACTAATTTGCGGATGATACTCAAAAAGGGAGTGGGTTTTAACAACAGCAAGTTCAATTCTTGCCTTCCGTGCAAATAACGATTATTAAAAATGAAATTTATAATCTACTTACAAGAGGCTTACGACGAACTTGTACACAAAGTAACGTGGCCAACTTGGAAAGAACTACAAAGTAGTGCTTTGGTTGTAATGGTTGCTTCCTTAATAATATCACTCGTAGTATTCGCGATGGACCTTACATTTAGGAACATCATGGATCTTGTTTATGGATTGTTTTATTAAATCAAAATCATTAGATCAATATGAGCGAAAATAGTAAAAAATGGTATGTTCTTCGGGCTATTGGAGGCAAGGAGAAGAAGGTTAAAGAATATATCGATAATGAAATCGCTGTTGGAGATTTAAAAGATTTTGTTAACCAGGTTCTTATTCCAACGGAAAAGGTATATCAAATCCGAAATGGTAAAAAAATCAGTAAGGAGAGAAACTTTTTTCCTGGATATATTTTAATCGAAGCGGCCTTGGTGGGTGAAGTTGCACACACACTGAGGAGTGTCCCAAATGTGATCGGATTCTTAGGCGACACCAAAGGTGGAGATCCGGTTCCTATGAGGGAGAATGAAGTAAACAGAATTCTGGGGAGAGTGGATCAGTTGGCTGAAACCTCTGAGGAATTGAACATACCATTCGTGGTAGGAGAAACGGTCAAAGTAGTCGATGGACCATTTAATTCTTTTGTCGGAACCATTGAAGAAATCAATGAAGAGAAGAAAAAGTTACAGGTAATGGTGAAGATTTTCGGACGTAAAACTCCTTTAGAACTTAGCTTCATGCAAGTGGAAAAGGAATAAAAACGCGTTAATATTTTATTATGGCGAAAGAAATTGCTGGATTAATTAAATTACAGATCAAAGGTGGTGCGGCTAACCCTTCACCACCGGTAGGACCGGCTTTGGGTTCCAAAGGGGTGAATATAATGCAATTCTGCAAACAGTTTAATGGTAGGACACAAGACCAGCCCGGTAAGGTGCTTCCTGTTATTATCACCGTTTATGCAGACAAGTCGTTTGACTTCATTATCAAACAACCTCCTGTGGCAATTCAATTGCTCGAAATAGCGAAAGCAAAAAAAGGATCGGCCGAACCGCACGTAGCAAAAGTGGGTTCGATCTCCTGGGCTCAGGTCAAACAAATTGCTGAAGGCAAAATGGTTGACATGAACTGCTTTACTATGGAAGCAGCAATGAAAATGGTAGCCGGAACTGCCAGAAGTATGGGAATTACTGTAAAAGGTGCTTCACCATTCAATAACTAAAAAATCTTATACGATGGGCAGAATTACGAAAAATAAAAAAGCTTCTCTGGAGAAATTCGAAAAGGGAAAAACGTACTCCATTGACGATGCTGCACAATTGGTAAAGGATATCACCTTTACAAAGTTCGACGCATCCGTTGATATCGACGTGAGGCTCGGAGTGGATCCAAGAAAAGCTAACCAGATGGTTAGAGGCGTAGTTTCTTTACCCCATGGAACTGGAAAGGAAATACGGGTACTGGCCATGGTTACTCCTGACAAAGAGCAGGAAGCCAAAGACGCCGGCGCCGATTTCGTTGGTCTCGATGATTACATCGAGAAAATTAAAGGCGGTTGGACGGATGTTGATGTGATTATCACCATGCCTCCGGTTATGGGGAAAGTTGGTCAGTTAGGACGTATTTTAGGCCCTCGTGGCTTAATGCCTAACCCAAAGAGCGGAACCGTAACTATGGAAGTGGGAAAAGCAGTCAGCGAAGTAAAACAAGGTAAAATCGATTTCAAAGTTGATAAATTCGGTATTGTGCATGCAGCGATCGGGAAGGTATCATTCACTCCTGATAAGATCAAAGAAAATGCGCTTGAATTTATCCATACGATTATGAAATTGAAACCTACAGCAGCAAAAGGTACATACGTTAAAAGTATCTACCTGTCCAGTACCATGAGCCCTGGTATTCAAATTGAAACCAAGTCAGTTGTCGAGACTAAAAATGTGTAAAAATGAAAAGTTCAGAAAAGAAAGTTATTATTAATAATTTACAGGAACAAGTTGATTCTTACAGCCATTTTTACCTGACTGACATTAGCGGTTTAAATGCTGAAAAAACCAGTGACCTAAGAAAACAATGTTTTAGCCAAGATGTAAAACTGGTTGTTGTTAAGAATACTCTACTACGTAAAGCTCTTGAAAGTTCCAACAAGAACGTTGAAGAAATTTACGAAGCGCTTAAGGGCAGTACATCGGTAATGTTTAGCGAGAACGCAAGCGTGCCTGCAAAATTGATCAAAAGTTTCAGTAAAAGACATAAAAAGCCGGTTTTAAAGGCTGCTTATGTTGAAGAATCGGTATATCTAGGCGCTGACCAACTGGAAGCGTTAATAGCCGTGAAGTCAAAAAACGAATTGATCGCAGATGTTATTGCCCTGTTGCAATCACCAATGAATACGTTGCTTTCGCAACTGAAATCGGGTGGTACTATTATCCACGGTGTTCTTGATACACTGAAAGAAAGAGAATAATTTTTAGAAATAATTAAATAAAAGTAAAATGGCAGATTTAAAACAGCTTGCAGAAGAGTTAGTTAACCTGACTGTAAAAGAGGTTAACGAATTAGCTGGAATTCTGAAAGACGAATATGGTATTGAACCGGCTGCTGCTGCAGTAGCAGTTGCTGGTCCTGGCGCAGGTGCTGGCGATGAAGTAGCCCCGGCTGAACAAACTGAATTTGATGTTATCTTGAAAGCAGCAGGACAATCGAAACTGGCAGTTGTAAAACTCGTCAAAGAATTGACTGGCCTTGGCTTGAAAGAAGCAAAAGAAGTTGTTGACAGTGCTCCTAAAGCAGTAAAAGAAAAAGTATCTAGAGACGAAGCTGAAGCACTTAAAAATCAGCTGGAAGAAGCCGGAGCCGAAGTTGAAATTAAATAACGCAATCAGACCCTTTTAAGGGTTTCCAGGTTTAGAATCTCGTCCGGATTATATCCGGTATGGGGTTCTAAACCTTTTTGTGTCTTAGTATTTTACATAATTAACTTGTATAAATACATGTCTGTACAAACAAAAAAAGAGAGGATTAATTTTTCCTCCACACAAACCAGGTTTGATTACCCTGACTTCTTGGAAGTACAAGTTAAATCATTTAAAGAAGATTTCTTTCAGTTAAAAACCACCCCCGACAACCGCAATTTGGAAGGGCTGTTCCAGGTTTTTCAAGAAAACTTCCCCATTACGGATACCCGTAATAATTTTGTATTGGAGTTTATTGATTACCAAGTGGATCCGCCCCGTTATTCCATACCGGAATGCATTGAGCGTGGCTTAACTTTTAGCGTGCCTTTAAAAGCAAAATTAAAGCTTTACTGTACGGATGCCGAACATGAGGATTTCGATACCGTGGTTCAGGATGTGTATTTGGGCACTGTGCCCTACATGACTGGGCGCGGAACCTTCATCATCAACGGCGCCGAACGGGTAATTGTATCCCAATTGCACCGCTCGCCGGGCGTTTTCTTTGGGCAAAGCCTTCATGCCAATGGTACCAAGCTTTATTCTGCACGCGTTATCCCTTTCAAAGGATCGTGGATCGAATTTGCAACTGACATCAACAGTGTGATGTTTGCCTATATCGACAGGAAAAAGAAATTACCAGTAACCACGCTGTTACGTGCTATCGGATTTGAAAGCGATAAAGATATTTTGGAGATCTTTAATCTGGCCGACGAGGTCAAAGTTTCGAAAACAGGACTGAAAAAAGCTGTTGGCAGGAGATTGGCTGCCCGCGTATTAAAATCTTGGGTTGAAGATTTCGTTGATGAGGATACCGGTGAAGTGGTATCTATTGAGCGAAACGAAGTTATTATCGACCGTGAAACCGATATAGATGAAAATCATATCGATGAGATTTTAGAATCGGGGGTAAAAACAATTCTCTTGCACAAGGAAGATGCAAATCAACAAGATTTTGCCATCATCTACAATACGCTGCAAAAGGATCCTTGCAACTCTGAAAAAGAAGCTGTGCTCCACATCTATCGGCAGTTGCGTAACGCAGAACCGCCGGATGAGGCTACAGCCAGGGACGTTATCGACAAACTCTTTTTCTCCGACAAAAGATATGATTTGGGTGAAGTAGGCCGTTATCGTATCAACAAGAAACTGAATCTGGGTGCGAATGTTGACAGCCGCGTGCTCACAAAAGAAGATATTATTGAGATCATCAAACATCTCATTCAACTGGTGAATGCAAAAACCGATGTTGACGATATCGACCACTTAAGTAACCGTAGGGTGCGCACGGTGGGAGAGCAGATGTTTAATCAGTTTGGAGTTGGTTTAGCCCGTATGGCCCGCACCATTCGCGAACGTATGAACGTTCGGGACAACGAGGTTTTTACACCAATCGATTTGATCAACTCAAAGACTTTGTCTTCAGTAATCAACTCGTTTTTTGGAACAAACGCATTGTCGCAGTTTATGGATCAAACCAATCCATTGGCTGAAATGACGCATAAGCGTCGTATGTCAGCACTGGGGCCTGGTGGTCTTTCAAGGGAAAGAGCCGGATTCGAGGTACGCGACGTACACTTTACGCACTATGGAAGGCTTTGTCCGATTGAAACGCCCGAAGGGCCAAATATCGGTCTGATTTCTTCGTTGTGTGTTTTTGCAAAAATTAACGATCTGGGCTTTATTTCCACTCCCTACCGAAAAGTTACCAACGCAAAAGTTGACCTTTCGGATAAAGGCGTGGTTTATTTGACCGCTGAAGAAGAAGAAGGTCTGATTATCGCCCAGGCAAACGCGCCTATTGATTCTGACGGAAATTTTATCAATGAAAAGGTAAAGTCAAGGTTAGAAGGCGACTATCCGGTTGTCGAAAAGGATAGAGTTCAGTTAATGGACGTAGGCCCGAACCAAATTGCTTCTGTTGCTGCATCGCTAATTACGTTCCTCGAACACGACGACGCAAACCGCGCGTTGATGGGATCGAATATGATGCGCCAGGCAGTTCCGCTGCTAAGGCCGGAAGCACCTATTGTGGGCACCGGACTTGAAGGCAGAGCAGCCTCGGATTCACAGATACTGGTGAAAGCTGATTTCGACGGGGTAGTCGAATACGTGGATGCCAATCAAATCGTGGTGCGTTATGATGTTTTAGAAGAAGATCGTTTTGTAAGTTTCGACCCTGATGTGGTAACTTACAATCTTCAAAAATATAACAAAACAAATCAAGGAACCACAGTTGACTTAAAACCCATTGTTCTAAAGGGACAAAAAGTTAAGAAAGGCGACATCCTGACTGAAGGATACGCGACCGAAAATGGTGAACTGGCATTGGGAAGAAACTTGATGGTGGCCTTTATGCCATGGCAGGGCTATAACTATGAGGATGCAATTGTAATCTCGGATCGGATGGTCCGTGAAGATGTGTTTACATCTGTGCATGTTGACGAATACAGTCTCGAAGTGCGTGACACGAAACGAGGTGTGGAAGAATTTACTTCCGATATTCCAAACGTGAGCGAAGAAGCTACCCGTAACCTTGATGAAAATGGGTTGATTCGTATTGGTGCTGATGTTAAGCCCGGCGATATCCTGATCGGGAAAATTACGCCCAAAGGCGAATCCGATCCTTCACCTGAAGAAAAACTTTTGCGCGCTATCTTTGGTGACAAAGCTGGTGACGTGAAAGATGCTTCATTAAAAGCATCTCCATCGTTAATGGGTGTGGTGATCGACAAAAAGCTGTTCTCGCGCGTTACAAAGGATAAAAAAGGCAAAGCAACAAAAGTGTTGCTCGACCAGATTGACGAAATACTCGAACGCGAAGTGACGGCATTACGCGTCAAACTGGAGGACAAGCTCTTCAATTTGGTAAGTGGCAAAACATCGCAAGGCGTTAAAGATTACTACGGCACCGAAATCATTCCAAAAGGCGTGAAATTTACGTTGAAACAACTGCAGGAGATTGACTATTTGAATATCAACCCCGGCAAGTGGACAACTGACAAGCAGAAAAACGATCTCGTTTTCAGGGTAATTAATAACTATATTCTGAAATACAAGGAAGCGGATGCCGCTGCGCGCCGCGAAAGGTATAACGTTACCATTGGTGACGAACTACCCGCAGGGATTATCCAGTTAGCCAAAATTTTTATTGCCAAAAAACGCAAACTGCAAATTGGGGATAAAATGGCCGGACGCCATGGAAACAAAGGTATCGTTTCACGCATTGTCCGTCAGGAAGATATGCCTTTCCTTGTTGATGGAACACCTGTGGATATTGTATTGAACCCATTGGGCGTACCTTCGAGGATGAATCTGGGACAGATTTATGAAACCGTGTTGGGTTGGGCCGGAAAAGAATTGGGCTTAACTTTTTCTACACCAATTTTCGACGGTGCCAGTTTAGAGCAAATTTGTGAATATACGGACAAAGCCGGCATTCCACGTTATGGTGAAACCCACCTTATCGACGGAGAAACCGGTGAACCCTTCGATCAATTGGCCACTGTTGGAGTTATTTATATGATGAAACTTGGCCACATGGTAGAAGACAAAATGCATGCTCGTTCCATCGGGCCTTACTCGCTGATTACACAGCAGCCTTTGGGTGGTAAAGCACAATTTGGAGGGCAGCGTTTCGGGGAAATGGAAGTTTGGGCACTCGAAGCTTTCGGCGCATCACATATTCTGCAGGAAATCCTCACCGTTAAATCCGATGATGTAATGGGAAGGGCAAAAGCATACGAATCGATTGTGAAAGGTGAACCAATGCCGCAGCCCGGTATTCCTGAATCGTTGAACGTACTGTTGCACGAACTCAGGGGATTATGCCTAAGCGTACGGATGGAGTAGAATCCATTTCTTATTGAAGAGGTTCTGTTTTAATGATTTTTTAATTAGTAATATGGCATTCAGAAAAGATAATAAAGCGAAAACCAGTTTCTCGAAAGTATCCATTAGTCTTTCCTCACCTGAAGAGATCCTCGAAAGGTCGTTTGGGGAAGTGCTAAAACCGGAAACGATAAACTATAGAACGTACAAGCCGGAACGCGATGGTTTGTTTTGTGAACGCATTTTTGGACCCGTAAAAGATTACGAGTGCCACTGCGGTAAATACAAACGCATCCGCTACAAAGGGATTGTTTGCGACCGCTGTGGAGTAGAGGTGACGGAGAAAAAAGTCCGTCGTGAGAGGATGGGGCATATTTCGCTCGTGGTGCCGGTGGCGCACATCTGGTACTTTAAATCGTTGCCAAACAAAATCGGATATTTAATTGGCTTGCCAACAAAAAAACTCGATACCATCATTTATTACGAACGTTATGTTGTAATTAATGCTGGGGTAAAGGGAATTGACGGTGTGAAAGAATTGGATTTCCTCACCGAAGAGGAATATCTCGATATTTTGGACACATTGCCAAAAGATAACCATCTGTTGGACGACGAAGATCCGAACAAATTCATCGCCAAAATGGGCGCTGAAGCTTTGTTCCAGATTCTTAGCCGTGTTGATCTTGACGATTTATCGTTCACGCTTCGGCACAAGGCAAATACCGAGACATCACAACAACGTAAAAACGAGGCACTAAAGCGTCTTCAGGTTGTTGAAGCATTCAGGGCCAGCAAAAACATCAATCGTCCGGAATGGATGATTGTGCGTGTTGTGCCGGTCATTCCGCCCGACTTGCGCCCATTGGTGCCACTCGATGGCGGACGCTTTGCAACTTCCGACCTTAATGACTTGTATCGTCGTGTAATCATTCGCAACAACCGCTTGAAACGCTTGATTGAAATTAAAGCTCCGGAGGTAATTCTTCGGAACGAAAAGCGAATGTTGCAGGAAGCTGTAGATTCGTTGTTCGACAACTCGAGAAAATCAAATGCGGTTAAAACCGAAAACAACCGTCCCCTAAAATCACTTTCCGACAGCTTAAAAGGGAAACAAGGACGTTTCCGTCAGAACTTGCTGGGGAAACGTGTGGATTATTCGGCTCGTTCGGTAATTGTGGTTGGTCCTAAACTCAAAATTCACGAGTGCGGGATTCCGAAAGATATGGCAGCCGAGTTGTACAAACCCTTTATAATCCGAAAACTGATTGAAAGGGGAATTGTAAAAACAGTAAAATCGGCTAAAAAAATAGTAGATCGAAAAGATCCCGTAGTTTGGGAAATTTTGGAAAATGTGTTGAAAGGACACCCCGTGTTATTGAACCGGGCGCCCACCTTGCACCGTCTTTCCATTCAGGCGTTTCAGCCCGTTCTAATCGAAGGGAAAGCCATTCAGCTTCATCCTTTGGTTTGTACCGGTTTCAATGCCGACTTCGACGGCGACCAGATGGCAGTCCATCTTCCGTTAGGAAATGCTGCAATTCTGGAAGCGCAGCTCCTGATGCTTGCCTCACACAACTTATTGAATCCGGCCAATGGAGCACCAATTCAAGTGCCTTCGCAAGACATGGTTCTTGGCTTATATTACATGACCAAACCACGTGAAGGCGCCCGCGGACAAGGGATGACATTCTATTCGCCCGAAGAAGTGATTATTGCTTACTCTGAGAAAGCAGTAGAACTTCACACGATCATTAAAGTGAAAGTGGAAGATGCGGACGAAAATGGAAAATATTTCAAACATATTATTGAAACTACTGTCGGACGTGTGCTTTTTAATGAAAAAGTACCTCGCGAAGTGGGATACATCAACCAATTGTTGACCAAAAAATCCTTACGCACCATTATTTCCGATGTATTTAAACGCAGTGGAAATGCTATTACGGTTGCGTTCCTCGACGATATTAAAGACATTGGCTACAACATGGCTTACCGTGGTGGTTTGTCATTTTGCCTCGCCGATGTTATTTCCTGAAAACAAAGAAAAAATTGTTTCCGACGGATACAAAGAGGTTGATGATGTAGTGAATAACTACAACATGGGATTCATCACCAATAATGAACGTTATAATCAGGTAATCGACATTTGGACACATGCCAACTCGCGCCTTACCCATTCGGTAATGCAAACGTTAAGCACGGATCAGCAAGGGTTTAATCCGATTTACATGATGCTCGACTCCGGTGCCCGTGGTTCTAAAGAACAGATCAGACAGCTTTGCGGGATGAGGGGATTAATGGCAAAACCTCAAAAGTCAGGCTCTACCGGGTCGCAGATTATTGAGAACCCAATTCTTGCCAACTTTAAAGAAGGCTTGTCGGTGTTGGAATACTTTATCTCTACCCACGGTGCCCGTAAAGGTTTGGCCGATACTGCGCTGAAAACTGCCGATGCCGGTTATTTAACAAGGCGTTTGGTTGACGTGGCACAGGATGTTATTATCTCTGAAGAGGATTGCGGAACCTTGCGCGGTTTGGTGGCAACGGCTATCAAGAACAACGAAGAAGTAGTGGCATCGCTCTTCGATCGGATCATTGGGCGTACCTCGGTACACGATATTCAACATCCACTCACCGGCGATTTG
>CAJDWI010000001.1_pt1 | contig 19056 bp, 22 predicted proteins | sample 7391561 | NCBI WGS metagenome assembly CAJDWI01 (sample SAMEA7055724, study PRJEB34461) | soil metagenome | biome: terrestrial ecosystem; feature: Peninsula; material: soil | place: Antarctica | collected 2016 | reverse complement strand
TTCTTATATCGGACTCACATTGGAATTAATGGCGAAATTCGGAATTCAATATCGTTGGGAAGGAAACGAAATTACTGTACCTGAACAACATTATCTACCTATCGATTTCACGGTGGAAGCCGACTGGTCCGGCGCTTCATATTGGTATCAAATTTTGTCGCTGTGCAATTCAGGGGAGATTCTTCTTGAAAATCTTGAATTGAAAAGCTTACAGGGCGATGCCAATATTGCCGCTTGGTTTCAACAGTTTGGGGTTCATTCAACACAGAAAGAAAGTGGCGTTTTATTAACAAAGGAACAAGTTTTGCTTCCCAAAAAATTACAAATTGATTTTATTGAAAACCCGGATGTAGCGCAAACCATGGTCTGTTTATGCGTTGCTAAAGAAATCCCATTCCATTTTTTGGGTTTGAAAACCTTGAAGATTAAAGAAACTAACCGCATAGCAGCTTTGCAAAACGAATTAGCAAAGTTTGGTGCGATTTTAACTGAACCCAAAAACGGAGAGCTCACATGGAACGGCAAAATCTATTCAGAAACAGAACAAGAGATTCCGATGATTGAAACCTATCACGACCACCGCATGGCGCTAACAAGAGATTCCGATGATTGAAACCTATCACGACCACCGCATGGCGCTGGCCTTTGCGCCAATGGCACTTGCAGGTTACAAACTTCAAATTAACGATGCCATGGTAGTAACCAAATCATACCCTGATTTTTGGAATGACTTGAAAAAGGTTGGTTTTAATGTGGACGACATTTAAAAATGCTTCAATCAAATTGAATTGAAGATTTAAAATTCGGTTGCTAACGTTTCTGCTTAAAAAACTCTTGCATCAACTCTTTACATTCGGTTTCAAAAATACCGCCTACTACTTCTGTTTTGGGATGAATGGCTTTTGGTGCGAATTTTTGATAACCTCGTTTTTCATCGTATGCACCAAAAACTATTTTACCAATTTGTGACCAGCCCAATGCTCCGGCACACATCACACAGGGCTCCAGGGTAACATACAAAGTACAATCATTCAAATATTTGCCTCCCAACAAATTAGCTGCAGCAGTAATGGCCTGCATTTCAGCATGTGCAGTCACGTCGGTCAAGGTTTCCGTAAGGTTATGCGCACGGGCAATAATCTGTTTATTAGACACCACCACAGCTCCAACAGGCACTTCGCCTTTATCGAAAGCAACTAAAGCCTCTGAAAAGGCTTTCTTCATAAAATACTCATCGTTAAACGGTTCTATCATAGAATCTTGAATTAAAGGTTTCGCAATATAAAGATGAAATTGCTAAATTCTTGTTATTTTCGCATCCAAATCAAAAAAAGACATCATGTACAGAACACATACCTGTGGCGAGCTTCGCATCGAAAACATCAATTCAGAAATAATCCTTTCCGGCTGGGTGCAGCGTATCCGTGACCTTGGGGCAATGACGTTTATTGATTTGCGTGACCGCTACGGAATTACACAATTAGTAGTTGACGAAAATACCGATGAGAAGGTAGTGAAACAATTGGAAGAATTGGGCCGTGAATTTGTGATTCAGGCATATGGCATTGTTCGTGAACGTTCAAGTAAGAACACAAATATTCCTACCGGTGAAATCGAAATTGCCCTTTCTGATATCAAGGTTTTAAGTCCATCCGCAATTCCTCCGTTCACTATTCAGAATGATACCGACGGCGGCGATGACATTCGGATGAAATATCGTTATTTAGATTTGCGTCGAAATAGCGTTCGCGACAACCTGATTTTACGTTCGAAAATGGCACATGTTGTCCGTACTTATTTGAATGATCGCGATTTTATTGAGACAGAAACACCTGTTCTTATTAAATCAACACCCGAAGGGGCGCGCGATTTTGTGGTTCCTTCACGGATGAACCCGGGCGAGTTTTATGCTCTTCCGCAATCGCCGCAAATTTTCAAACAATTACTTATGGTGGCAGGCTTCGACCGTTATTATCAGATTGTGAAATGTTTCCGCGATGAAGATTTGCGTGCCGACCGTCAGCCTGAATTTACCCAAATCGATTGTGAAATGTCGTTTGTGGAGCAAAAAGACGTTTTGCAAATGTTCGAAGGGCTTACCAAATACATGTTCAAACAAGTACTGAATATTGAAGTTACCGATTTTCCGTGGATGCCTTATTCAGAAGCTTTAGAAAATTACGGAAGTGACAAGCCGGACACTCGTTTTGCCATGTTGCTCAACAACTTCACAGAATTGGTGCAAGGTAATGGTTTTGGAGTTTTCGATTCGGCAGAATATGTGGGTGCAATTTGTGCCGAAGAATGCAATAGTTATACACGTAAGCAATTGGATGAACTTACCAACTGGGTAAAACGTCCGCAAATTGGCGCAAAAGGATTGGTTTATTTGAGGTGCAATGAAGACGGTACTTTTAAGTCATCAGTAGATAAATTTTATACTGAAGAAGATTTAAAATGCTGGGCCGAAAAAACTGGAGCAAAACCTGGCGACTTGATTTTAGTCTTATCCGGAGATAAGGAAGCCACACAAAAAGCACTGGGTGAATTACGTTTAGAAATAGGCAACCGCATGGGTTTACGAAAAAAAGGTATTTTCAAACCACTGTGGGTGGTTGATTTTCCATTACTGGAATGGAACGAAGAAACACAACGTTTCCACGCTATGCATCACCCGTTTACCGCCCCAAAACCCGAAGATATTCCAATGCTTGATACTGATCCCGGAAAAGTTCGGGCTAATGCCTATGACCTGGTAATTAACGGAGTAGAAATTGGAGGAGGTTCTGTCCGTATTTTTACCTCGGAATTGCAATCAAAAATGTTCGATAAGCTTGGATTCACGCCCGAACAGGCACAGGCTCAGTTTGGCTTTTTGATGAATGCCTTTAAATATGGTGCCCCGCCACATGCAGGCATTGCTTTTGGGTTCGATCGCTTAGTATCGATGTTTGCCGGATTGGATTCCATTCGAGACGTGATTGCTTTTCCAAAAAACAATTCTGGCCGGGATGTAATGAATGACTCGCCCGCTCCGATTGCCAATGAGCAGTTGGTTGAGTTAAATTTGAAATTGGATTTGAAAGAGAAAAAATAGAGATATAAAAAAGGGAAGCAAATGCTTCCCTTTTTTATATCTAAGTTCCGTATTAGTTATTGCGGTGACCTTTTTCTTGCTGAATAATTAATGTGCAGTGCGGCAGATTTACGCAGTTCTTGCTTAATATCCGACACAATACCCATTTTTGTATTTTCATCCACTTTTAACGAAGTAATCATCATGGGGCGTTCCGCTTCAACACGAGATTCACGTTCCGCAATAATATAATCCTGAATATCTCCAACATTGGCAAATTGGTCGTTCAGTTGTATATGTGGTGCAATCCCATACATTTTCACATACTGGGGTGTTGGCTCTCCCACGTATATATAACTGACTAACGATTTTTTTTCCAACTTGCTCAATTCAGTACCTGTTGGCAGTTTAACCTTCACTTTCAAGGTTACCTCGCGCATGGTTGTACTAACCATGAAAAAGAAAAGCAACATGAAAATGATGTCAGGTAGTGAAGCTGTTGAAATTGGAGGTAATTCGTTCGCCCCCTTCTTTTTAAATTTACTCATAATTATTTCTCCTCTATTTAACGACTTTAGGTTCTGCTTCCGAAATTCGTGAGGGATAGTATTCTTTAACAGCATCTTGTTGTTCTTTATCCAACTCAAGATAAGCTTTACCAAACTGCTGTTTCGATATTTCGTCCCTCAACTCATTGATGGCGGCAACCAACTCATTTTGAACAGCGATGTATGTGCCATATCTGGTATCCAAATCATTCCGCAATGAGATAACCCCTTTTGAAACCATAACCTCACCAAAGAAAGGAATCTGTTTAGGTTCCTTTTCGGGCAAGTTATCGTCGTTATAAGGATTGGCCATGAATTCTTTGGCCCTTTCACGCAAGTCATCCAAATCCGCATACTCATTATCCACCAAAAGGTCGTTGTTCCTGTTCACCAACACAACAAATACGTTCCGTTCTTTAATTCGCTGGTCGTCTTCAGGTTGTTGTTCTACCCATTGAGGAAGCCTTCTTTCAAGGCCACTGTCCACATCCATTGTGGTTGTTACCAGGAAAAATATGAGCAACATGAAAGCGATGTCAGCTAAAGACGCTGCCGGTACTTCGGGCATTTTTCTAGCCATAATTTATTCCTGTATTTACTATGATTATTATTTTCTTACCACACGTATAATGGGTCCAACGATAAATGTCAATAATGCGATTCCAAGCATCAAATACAATGCAATTAATCCAGTATCGACAAGTTTCACAGTGTTCCCATTTAAACCCTCTGCAATAAATTTATCTACTCCAATAAATTTAGGCATTTCCGGAGAAGCCATTAGATACGCAAGTACAACCACAATAGCCAAAAAGCCAACAGAAATCAACCCTTTTTTTGCTGCTTGTGCACTTGTTAATGTTTGATACAACCCGAAAAGCACCGCTAAACTAGCGCCGGTAATTCCAAGTATATAGACCCATATTAGATTTGTATTAATCCAGGAAAGCATGTCTGGATCAGTCCTATTTTGAGAGTCGATGTTTACCACCAACGATATAATAAGGATTAAAGATACAATAATAAGGCTCCATAAAACGATAGTAATAATTTTACCTGTTTTTTCCATGGGTTATATTATTTTTTCAGATTGTGTTTTACCAAAATGTCTAACATAGAAATAGAAGCATCTTCCATGTTGTTAACAATTCCGTCAATTTTATTAAGGCAATAATTGTAGAAAATCTGTAAGATAATTGCAACGATAAGACCGAATACGGTTGTTATCAAAGCCACCTTAATACCACCGGCTACCAATGTGGGAGAAATATCTCCGGCGATCTCAATAGCATCGAAAGCACCGATCATACCAATAACTGTTCCCATGAAACCAAGCATCGGCCCTAATGCTATGAAAAGTGCAATCCAGCTTAATCCTCTGTCAAGTAAACCGGCCTGAACTCCACCATATGAAATAATTGACTTTTCAACTACTTCCAATCCGTCATCAAACCTGTCTAATCCTTGATAGAAAATACTCGCTATCGGTCCCCGTGTATTGCGACATACTTCCTTCGCTGCCTCAATTCCACCACTTTCCAATGCACTTTCAACTTTAGGCAACAATTTTTTAGTGTTAGTTGTAGCAAGATTCAGATAAAGAACCCTTTCAATTGAAAACGCCAATCCTAAAATTAACGTTAGCAGAATTGAGGTCATAAAACCTGCACCTCCTTCAATAAATTTTTGTTTCAACTGGCTGTGTAACGATTTTCCTTCTTCAGCAGCAGCATAAGCCGCCTCTTCCTGATCAGGAGTTACATTTACCTTTGCAGCAGTTGCTTCTGGAGCGGCCGCCTCATCCTGGGCTACCACAGCATTTGATGCCATAAAAAACAGCACCCCAAATACAGCTATTAACGCGAATAGTCTTTTCATAATTGATTTGAATTTGTAATTAATAATCTCTTAATTTTAATTGTATTGATTCTTTGTTTAAAAAATTTCAAGTTAGCGAAAAAAATAACCCTTAATACACTTTCTTCAAAAAAACATCAAAAAACATTAAAAAACAGAACAATTTCTATTGCTGAGAGCCTTAAAACACCCCATTCCCGGCAAATCGCGGAGAGAGGGGGATTCGAACCCCCGGTACCGTTTCGCGGTACACACGCTTTCCAGGCGTGCCAGATAAACCACTCCTGCACCTCTCCAAATCCTCTACCGGCATAGCCTGAAATTGAGGGCTGCAAATTAATAAAAAATTGCGAAATAAAAATAAGCTATGTACTAATTTCTCCCCGCAAAGCCTTATTAAGATATATTTTAATTTCACTACGCCCAATGTTCTGCCCCAACAGAAACATTAACTTCGTTATTGCTGCTTCAGTTGTCATATCCTTTCCCGAAATAACCCCGGAATTTAGCAATTCCATGCTCGTTTCGTATTGCCCCATGTTCACACGGCCACCTTCACACTGGGTAACATTTATTATAATTATTCCTTTATTAATTGCCTCTTTTATCGCACTAATAAGCCACCCGGAAGTAGGAACGTTGCCTGACCCAAAAGTTTCGAGTACAACTCCGCGTAAATCCGTGATACCCAAAATGGAGGTGAACACTTTTTCACTAATTCCCGGAAATATTTTTAAGATGGCCACATTATCATCGAACTTCGTGCTCACTTTTAAAACTCCATTATTTTCTGTACGATGAATAAATTCGTGGTTGTATTTGATATCAACACCCGCAACGGCCAGTACCGGATAATTTACAGAATGAAAGGCGCTGAATTGCTCTGAATTTCTTTTAACTGTTCTGTTTCCCCTGAATAGTTGAAAATCAAAATAGATGCATACTTCGGGAACCATGCCTTTTCCACCATGCTTCGTGGCAGCAATTTCAACGGCAGTGATTAAATTTTCTTTTCCATCGGTTCGGATTGTTCCTATGGGTAACTGGGCTCCGGTTAAAATAATTGGTTTATCCAGATTTTCGAACATGTAACTTAATGCTGATGCGGTATAGGCCATGGTATCAGTACCGTGCAAAACAACAAACCCATCAAAATCAGTATAATTTTCACGGATCGTATTGGCAATTTTAACCCAAATTGCAGGGTTTATATTTGAGGAATCAAGAGGTGGGTTAAACGTTATAGTTTTAATGGTATAATCAAATTTGTTCAATTCGGGGACATCTTCCAGAATATGATCGAATTTTACGGGGGCCAGACTCCCAAACCCCGGACGTTGCACCATCCCGATTGTACCACCGGTGTAAACAATTAATACTGAAGCCTTGTGGTTTGTTTCTTTCGACATTTTGAGTAGTCGGTTTTTGGCTGCAATTTATCAAATTCCGAACAATTGGCGTGCATTTACTGTGGTAATATCTGCTACTTCTTTCAAAGTAATTTGATAGATTTCTGCCACTTTCTGTGCAATATAGACCAAATATGAACTTTCGTTTCGTCGTCCGCGTTTTGGTTCAGGTGCTAAATAAGGAGCATCGGTTTCAAGAACCAGATTCTTTGGGTCAATTTTTTGGAGCACTTCACCCAAATTACTTTTTTTAAACGTTACTACTCCACCAACCCCGAGCAAAAATCCGACATCAATTATTTTCTGTGCCGCTTGGTGGTCGCCTGAAAAACAGTGAAATATCCCTTTTAAGGTTCCATCCTGTTCCTGTTGAACAATCTCATAAACCTCTTTGAATGATTCCCTGACATGGATAACAATAGGAAGTTGCATGGATTTGGCAAGCTTAATCTGATAACGAAATGCCTCTTGCTGCTGTTTTAAATAAGTAGTATCCCAATATAAATCGATTCCAATTTCACCGATTCCATAAAATTTCTGCTTTTCCAGCCAATATTCAACCGCAGTGAGTTCTTCTTTAAAATCAGCAGAAACTGATGTGGGGTGAAGTCCCATTAAAGGATAGCAGATGTGGGGATAGGAGTTGCTTAAATCCAGTAATCGTTTTATAGTTCCTGTATCGACGTTGGGAAGAACAATTTTCTTCACATCATTATTATAGGCATTCTGCAAGACCTCGTCAATGTCATCATTAAAATCCTCAGAATAAATATGGGAATGTGTATCAATTAGCATGTCGAATTTTCAAAATTTCGACAAATGTATGAAACGAATTTGTCCTGAGCCACAATTCAACTTTATCAAAAAATTAAGTTTTAGCTGTAGCTCAGGACAAATCAAAACGAAAATTCATTTATTTCAGGAGTTTATACAATCCCCTGAGCAATCATTGCATCGGCAATTTTAACAAAACCGCCCACGTTAGCTCCTTTCACATAATCGATTTTACTTCCTGTTTTACCGTAATTTACGCATGTGGTATGGATATCCTTCATAATTCCTTTCAACCTAAGATCTACTTCCTCATGCGACCAATTGATCCGCATACTATTTTGCGACATTTCTAAGCCTGATACCGCAACACCGCCGGCATTTACCGCTTTCCCCGGTGCAAAATTAATGTTGGCAGAAAGGTATTCCACGGCTGCGGCAGTGCATCCCATATTTGAAACTTCTGTTATCATTTTACAGCCGCCTTTTACCAGGTTCTTTGCATCTTCCAAACTCACTTCGTTTTCAGTTGCGCAAGGCATGGCAATATCAACAGGCACCTCCCATGGTGTTTTACCTGGAATAAACTTTGCACCAAATTCACTGGCATAAGGCTCAACCACGTCGTTATTGCTTGACCGCAATAGCAATAAATAATCTACTTTATCGCCTTTTATACCGTTAGGGTCATATATGTATCCGTCGGGACCGGAAACGGTGACTACTTTCCCGCCCAATTGATTTAATTTTGTTATGGCACCCCAGGCCACATTTCCAAAACCGGAAACAGCAATGGTTTGTCCTTCAATTTCCTTCCCGATTCGGTGAAGCATATGCTGAGCGAAATAAACCGCTCCAAAACCAGTTGCTTCCGGCCGAACGACACAACCACCCCAGCCTAAGCCTTTGCCGGTTAGCACTCCTGTAAATTCGTTTTTCAATCGTTTATACTGACCAAATAAATATCCTATTTCGCGCGCTCCTACGCCAATATCACCGGCTGGCACATCAGTATTGGGGCCAATATGACGATAAAGTTCGTTCATAAACGACTGACAGAAACGCATGATTTCCATATCCGTTTTCCCCTTAGGGCTAAAATCTGAACCTCCTTTTCCGCCGCCCATGGGTAAGGTTGTTAAGCTATTTTTCAAGGTTTGCTCGAAACCCAGAAATTTCAAAACACTTAAAGTAACGCTGTAATGAAAACGTAAACCGCCTTTATAAGGACCTAAAGCCGAACTGAATTCAATGCGATAACCGCGGTTAACCTGAATTTCTCCATGGTCATCAACCCAGGGAACCCGAAAAATGATGACACGTTCCGGCTCTACCATGCGTTCCAATATTTTTGCTTGTTGGTATTTTGGGTTCTTTTCATAAAAATCCCAAACCGAGATGACTACTTCTTCTACTGCCTGATGAAATTGGCTTTCGCCGGGAGTTTGTTTCTTTAAATTCGTGATAAATGCGTTGATGTCCATTTTCATTATGATGGTATTTATAAATTAGAGCCAAAGATATATATCTTAAAAAGAATAAAGAAAAAACCACCGATACTTTGAACAATTTACCATAACACTTTAAACCAATGCATTACTCCAAATCTAACCACATAAAAAAACAGAGTCTGACAATTATAAGATAATTTTAAGCAAAAAAAGCTCTTTTGCCGTAGCAAAAGAGCTTTTAAATAATATTGTATCGGGATTTTTACATCATTCCACCCATACCTCCCATACCCTGTCCGCCTCCCATTGCCATTGGCGGATTGTCTTCTTTCTTCTCGACAACTACGGCTTCTGTGGTGAGGAACATACCTGCAATAGAAGCTGCATTTTCCAGTGCTACGCGGGCAACTTTTGCAGGATCAATAACTCCTGCTTCGTACAAGTTCTGGTATTCGTCGGTGCGGGCGTTATATCCAAAATCGCCTTTCCCTTCTTTAATTTTCTGAACGATTACCGCACCTTCTTTTCCGGCGTTTTGTACTATTTGGCGCAAAGGTTCTTCAATTGCACGCTTAATAATCTCAACTCCGGTTTGCTCGTCGTCGTTTTCCACCTCAATATTTTTCAATGCATCAACGGCACGGATATATGCAACACCACCACCGGGCACGATTCCTTCTTCAACAGCTGCACGGGTTGCACTCAACGCATCGTCAACACGGGCTTTTTTCTCTTTCATTTCCACTTCTGATGCGGCGCCAACATAAATTACGGCAACGCCACCAGCTAATTTAGCCAAACGCTCCTGCAATTTTTCGCGATCATAATCGGATGTAGTGGTTTCAATTTGCTTTTTGATTTGGCTGACACGTGTGGCAATAGTTTCCTGGTTGCCTGCACCGTTAACAATTGTAGTGTTTTCTTTATCAACCGTAATCTTCTCGGCCTGACCCAAATTGTCCAAAGTGGCTTGTTCGAGTTTCATTCCCGTTTCTTCGGTGATAACAGTTCCACCTGTCAAAATTGCAAGATCCTGCAACATTTCTTTTCTGCGATCACCAAAACCGGGGGCTTTCACTGCACAAACTTTCAATGAACCGCGCAAACGGTTTACCACCAGAGTTGCCAAAGCTTCACCGTCAACATCTTCTGAAATAATCATTAGCGGGCGACCTGTTTGTGCCGTTGCTTCCAACACCGGAAGAAGATCTTTCATGGTGCTGATCTTTTTATCGTGAATCAGAATATATGGGTTTTCAAGTTCGGCAGCCATTTTTTCTGCATCCGTAACGAAATAGGGAGAAATGTAGCCACGGTCGAATTGCATACCTTCAACTACATCAACATAGGTGTCTGTTCCTTTTGATTCTTCAATCGTGATAACACCTTCTTTCTGCACTTTGTGCATTGCTTCGGCGATAAGTTTGCCTATCGTGTCGTCATTGTTAGCCGAAATTTTAGCCACCGATTCGATTTTTGCGAAATCGTCGCCAATGGCTTGTGCTTGCTGCGCAATGCTTTCCACTACTTTAATAACGGCTTTGTCTATACCGCGTTTCAGATCCATCGGATTGGCGCCTGCAGCCACGTTTTTTAGCCCGACTGCAATAATTGATTGTGCAAGAACAGTAGCAGTAGTGGTACCGTCGCCGGCATCGTCACCTGTTTTCGAAGCTACTTCCTTCACCATTTGTGCGCCCAGGTTTTCATACGGGTCAGCCAAATCGATTTCTTTTGCTACGGTAACACCATCCTTAGTTATTTGCGGTGCACCAAATTTTTTCTCAAGAACCACGTTGCGACCTTTGGGTCCTAAGGTTATTTTTACTGCATTGGCCAGTTTGTCAACACCCGCTTTCAACAAATCGCGGGCTTCAATTTCGAATTTAATTTCTTTTGCCATTTTATTTACTTTTTTTGATTTTAATTAAGCGATGTACAAAACATCAGTTTGTGACATTAACAAATAATCTTCCCCTTCGATGTTCAACTCGGTGCCAGAGTATTTTCCGTAGAAAACAACATCTCCAACCTTTACTTCCATGGGTTCGTCTTTTTTGCCGGCACCAACCAACACAACCGAACCAACTTGTGGTTTTTCTTTTGCTGAATCGGGAATGATAATTCCACTTACTGTTTTTTCTTCGGCGGCGTGTGGTAGAACCAAGATCTTGCCTGCCAGAATTTTACCTTTTAAATCTGCCATTTTTAGTTTTGTTTTATTATTAACTAATTAATTTTTAAATCGACACGTATGCTTTGCACATAATGTGCCAGCCGAAATCTCAACCAGAACTCACTAAAAAAAAGGACAAAATTGCATACATACAATAGAAACAATGGCCAGAATCAGCACAAAACCATAGCTATCAATTCATTATCTAAAATGTCATTTTTAATGACAGGCTGACAGGTAAAAGAGGTTCGCAGTGTGCCTCTCGTTAGCCGAGCACAGTTACGGTCTTCAATTTGAGGTATAAACACAAAAACAAAAGCCACCCGAAATAAATCGAATGGCTTCAATATGCTTTAAAAGTTTGTTTTCCTAATTCGTAGTATCTAAAGGTGCGGTAGTAGGAAAATTGGGAACCTGATTTGGGTCAACCGCAGTTTCAATTTGCTGGCGCACACGGGATTCGTCAACACCGGCAGTGCCACGTGGGATAAAGGCAGAACCAATAACCGACAGGAACAACAATGTTCCGGCCAATCCCCATGTTGCTTTTTCAAGAAAATCGGCAGTTTTGCGCACACCCATTACCTGTCCGCTCGATTGAAAATTGCTTGCCAAACCGCCACCTTTAGAGTTTTGTACCAAAACAATCAAAACCAAAAGGACACAGACAATAAATATGATAACCGTGATTAAAGTGTACATTTTTTACTAATTATTATGTGTTAAATTTTCAATTTCTTTGATTCGGCTGGCAAAGTAAATACTTTTTTCCGGATATTTCAAACTTAATTTTTGATAGGCGTGTAAAGCCTTTTCGTATTTTTTTTGTTGAAAATAGATATTTGCAAGCGTTTCGGTGATCATCTCATCACTTTCAGAAGTTGATTTTTCCTCCACATCCCTTGTGGTTTCAGACATTGTTTGGGTATCCATAAGCGGTTTACGCGCAAGGGTGCTTGTTTCGGCCATTAAAAATTTATCGATTAGCGAGCCGCTTTCCCCACTTTTTTCTCCGGGTTGTTCATTGTCTGTTAACGAAAAGGTATTTTCCGATCCAAGAATAGTCGAAGTAAAATTCGTTTGTTCATTCAAAAAATCGAACAACAACTTACGATTCGGCACCAGAACTGCCGTTTTCTTCAAAATTGATTCAAATGCGGGCGATTCTATTTGTTTCAGGTTTTTCGCAAAAAGCATCCATCCAAACTGAAACCAGGGAAATTCCTCAGTAATCACCCTGATTTCCGCAGCAGTTTCAGCGTTTAACAATTTAGGGTTTCTCAATAACTCAAGCAGTTGTTCGGTGTTCATAATTTTACCAATTGGCAATGGTGGCGTTAAAAATATCTTCGTTCAGCTTTTTAACGATTTCCACAGTCAAATCGTCTTCTATATCACTAATGGACAGATTGCTATCAAAATCTTCAAATGCCGAAAAAGATCTTTCGAAGTTCAGGTCAGGCTGTTTGTTGTTGGTATATTTTAGTTGTATGGTAACAGTCAGTCGGTTTTGGGCCGCCAAATCTTCTTTCTGAATAGCCATAGGTCGCACTTCGTAGCCAGTGATTTGCCCCTCAAATTCAATGTCCCCATTTTCAGACAGCTCGTTCAACGAAGTTTGACGTTGAAGTTTTTCGCGAAGGTTTTCCGTAAAAACCTGGCTAAGTGTTGGATTAACCAAACGTGCTCGGTTAGGAAAATAATATACCGAGAAAGTTTTTATTGCAGGAGAAAGGTTCACCCCCGTAAAGGAATAGGACATCTTGCAAGCTTGCATTGAAGCAATTACCAGAATCGCAATTGTGAAAAAAAATGCTGCTTTCTTGAAACAACTATTACCCTTTAATTTCATGCTCTTTTATTTTTCGGTAGAGTGTCCTCTCCGATATTCCGAGTTCTTGTGCGGCATATTTCCTTTTGCCGTTATGTTTGTCCAACGCTTTTTTTATCATCTCAATCTCTTTGTCTTCCAATGACAGCGATTCTTCCACAAACTCTTCGGTGTCCTGAATGTTCTCTTTTTCTACCGAATCGATATGAATGTGTTTCGTTGTTGAATCCTTTTGTGCAAAAGTGCCATCGTCAGTATCGTATAAATTACGGATAATCCTCGCCTGATCACCTGAAACGGGCGCTTCCTTATTATCCATGATGTCAAGCACGAGTTTTTTCAAATCCGTCATGTCACGTTTCATGTCGAACAATATCTTGTATAAAATTTCGCGCTCGTTGGAAAAGGAACTTTCATCTGTTTTCGACATCAAGGCCGGAAGGTTCTTTGAAGAATAGTTCGGCAAATAATGGCGCAGGACTTCGCCGTTTATGTCCCTTTCTTTTTCGATGATAGAAATCTGCTCCGTGATGTTTTTTAATTGTCTGATGTTTCCCGGCCATCGATAATTAATGAGCGCAACTCGCGCCTGTTCATCAAGAACAATTGGCGGCATACGGTATTTATCGGCAAAATCACGTGCAAATTTGCGAAACAAAAGCACAATATCATCAGGTCTTTCGCGCAATGGGTTAATGTAAATTGGCACCGTGTTCAAGCGGTAAAACAAATCTTCTCGAAATTTACCCGCATTTACTGCATCGGGAATATTCACGTTGGTGGCGGCTATTACTCTAACATTGGTTTTCACCATTTTCGATGATCCCACCTTTATGAATTCACCCGTTTCCAACACTCTCAACAAGCGAACCTGAGTAGCAAGCGGCAATTCACCAATTTCATCCAGAAAAATAGTACCGCCATCGGCTTCCTGGAAATAGCCCTTCCTGTCGGCAAGTGCACCGGTAAACGCACCTTTTTCGTGCCCGAAAAGTTCGGAATCAATAGTACCCTCGGGAATTGCACCACAGTTTACTGCAATGTATTTTCCGTGCTTCCGGCTCGAAAACTGGTGAATAATTTGTGGAAAAATTTCCTTTCCCGTGCCACTTTCGCCCGTAATCAAAACCGACAAATCAGTGGGGGCTACCTGCACCGCCACTTCAATCGCACGGTTCAACCCCGCCGAATTTCCAATGATTTCAAACCTTTGCTTTACTACTTGTACATCCATTTTTGCGAAAAATAAAACGCAAATTTACAACTTTTCATCGGTAAAGTGGATTATCCTTTTTTAATATCACGATTAATGAGCCAAACGCTTATCTTTGAGCTATGAAGTTTATCGCAATTATACCTGCCCGTTACGATTCTACGCGGTTTCCCGGGAAACCGTTGGCGTTGCTAAACGGGAAACCCATGATACAATGGGTGGTGGAAAACGTTGCGAAAACGTCGGATCAGGTTTGGGTTGCCTCAGACAACGACCGGATTATTGAAACGGTTGAGAAATTTGGCAGCAAAGCAATTAAAACCCTTGCCTCCCACCAAAGTGGTACCGACAGATGTGCAGAAGCTGCAGCAAAACTCTCGGAAGATTATGATTTTGATTGTGTGATTAATGTTCAGGGAGATGAACCTTTTATCAATTCAGAACAAATTGAATTGCTAAAATCGTGTTTCGAGAGAGATACCGAAATTGCCACTTTGATAAAAAAAATTGATACCCCCGAAGTCTTATTTAACCCTAACCGACCCAAAGTGGTGATCGACCATCAACAGTTCGCCCTTTATTTTAGTCGCTCTCCCATTCCTTTTGTTCGTGGCGAAACTGAGGAGAACTGGCTCTCGGTAAACACATTTTGGACCCATATTGGGATGTATGCCTATAAAAAAGAAGTCCTTCAGGAAATAACAAAACTTAAACCCGGCAAATTAGAATTGACAGAATCGTTGGAACAATTGCGTTGGCTGGCAAACGGATATAGAATAAAAACGGCAGAAACCAACCACCAAAGCATCGGAATTGACACACCGGAAGATTTGGAATATGCGTTACAACTTCTGAAGAAAATTACCGCCTATTAAAAAGGGCATATTTTTTGCTTTGTTAGAAACAACAAAATTAGAAAAACATGAAAAAAACTATACTTATTATACTTCTTACATTTACCTTCTCTCTTTCAGGTTTTTCACAAACCGAAAGAAATAATCCATTTGTTTCCGACACACAGGTTGTGGAAACAATCAGCAATCCTTCGGAAGTAAAACTATACCCCAATCCTGTAAAAAATCAAAGAATCACAATCGAGTTCAACAAGCTCGAAATCACAGAAATAAAAATTAACAACATTGCCGGTAAAGAGGTATTTAACCAAAAATTCGATTATCCCGAAAACAAAAAAATGGTGCGACTTAATGATGTTCCAAACGGAGTTTATCTAATCCGCATAAAAACTTCAAACGACCAACTATTAGTAAAAAAATTGGTTGTTGCCAATCAATAAACAAATCACTGAAATTCCAAACACTCTTAAAATTCTCTCATTCTACTTCCTATAAGTTTATCATTTTAGCCTTTCACATCATAGTGAATGAAATGTGTTTGTGATTTATACCCCTAAAGGTTAATTCCCACTATTTGTTTCGTAACCAATTGAGAAAAAATCTATAATGAAACGTTTTTGAGCTTTCGAACTTTATTTCTTATCCGCTGTTGTCGTTGACAGGCTTTTAACCTTTGATTTTAATTGGATGAAACTCGCAATTTTTAAGCCGTCGTAAAGAAAATCTTTTAAATTTGTGGGCGTTAGAAAAAATGCTGCAAACTATGCTTACGCTTTTCAGGAAAATTATTTTCATTTTTGCATTTTTTGTTCTTGCCACTGTTTCGGTAGGTGCACAACACCAGCTAAACGAAGAAAGTACCCAGGCGGGTAAGGAACATGCAGAAGAAAAATTCAATGCCGGCGAATTTGTGATCGACCACGTAGCCGATTCCTACGACTGGCACATCACCTCGTTTGGCAACACCCACATTAGCATACCACTTCCCGTTATTTTATACAGCAAACACCCTGAGTTACACGCTGGCAAGGCATTTCATGTTTTTATGTCGTCAAAATTTCAACACGGCCACGAGGCATACAAGGGCTTTAAAATATCGCAAAGTAAAGAATTCAGCAAAAAAATAGTAGAGCTTGGCTCCAACGACGAAGAGGTGGGAAAGCCAATTGATCTTTCGATTACAAAAACCATTGCCGGAGTGCTCGTTTCCGTTGTTCTTTTGTTTTGGCTACTACTTTCGGTAGCCGCTTCGGCCAAAAGAAACAGAGGGAAGGCCCCAAGCGGAATGCAGAATTTATTGGAGCCGGTTATTCTGTTCATCCGTGATGAGGTGGCAAAACCAGCCATTGGCGATAAAAAATTCGAAAAATTCATGCCCTTCCTCCTCACGGTTTTCTTTTTTATCCTCATCAATAATTTCATGGGTTTGATACCCATCCCACCATTTGGATCCAATGTTACCGGCAACATCAGCGTGACCTTAGTTTTGGCACTCTTTACTTTTTTCGTCACTTCAATCAACGGCAACAGAAATTATTGGAAAGAAATCTATAACCCCGAAGTACCCTGGTGGTTGAAATTCCCTATACCGCTCATGCCCATTGTCGAGCTTTCGGGTGTGATAACAAAACCATTTGTGCTGATGGTGCGGTTATTTGCGAACATGCTGGCCGGGCACATGATTATAACGGTTATTGTGAGTCTTATTTTTATTTTTGCCAGCATAATGGGAACGGCTGCAGGCTTTCTAATCAGCCCCGTATCCATTGCTTTTTCAGTATTTATTTTGTTACTTGACGTTTTGGTTTCGTTTATACAAGCTTATGTTTTCACACTGCTCTCCGCCCTTTATTTTGGAATGGCTACGGCAGAACATCATTAATATTCATACTTTAAATTAAGTGTTATGTTATCAACAATTTCATCCATTTTGTTACAAGCAACGGACATGGTCAGTGCAGAAACCCTTGCAGCCACAACTGCTGGCATTGCAAAAGTGGGGGCTGCTTTTGGGGCCGGACTGGCCGCGATTGGTGCAGGCATGGGCATCGGTAAAATCGGTGCCAGCGCAATGGAAGCCATCGCACGCCAGCCCGAAGCCAGTGGCGACATCCGCTCGAACATGATTGTTTCGGCAGCATTAATCGAAGGGGTAGCCTTTTTTGCGGTTATCATCTGTGCGCTCGTTATTTTTGTTTAACAAACAACATTTGGCACCGCCCCCGGGATTGCCGGGGGCGTAGTTGCCAAATTAAAAGATTGAATTATGGAATTAGTAATGCCAAATCCAGGAACCATCTTCTGGATGCTGATAATTTTTGGAATCGTGCTGGTTGTTCTGAAGAGGTTTGCATGGAAACCTATTTTGAACATGCTAAAAGAACGCGAAGAGTCGATCGCTACTGCCTTAAATTCTGCGGAAGAGGCTAAACGACAAGTGGCAGAGATGAAAGCCGATAATGAAAAAATTATTGCCAAAGCCCAACAGGAAAAAGATATTATGCTCAAAGAAGGCAAAGAATTGAAAGAAAAAATTATTGTGGAAGCAAAAGAAAAGGCAGCTCAGGAAGCTCAAAGAATAATCGATCAATCACGCCAACAAATTCAAAACGAAAAAACCGCAGCCATCAACGACATCAAGAAACAGGTGGCCGAATTATCGGTGATGATTGCTGAAAAAGTGATTAAAAAACAACTGGGGAATAAAGGCGAACAGGAAAAAATGGTGGATGGCTTAATTGACGACATTAAACTGAATTAATTCTATGGATCACAGTGCAATTTCGGTGCGGTATGCGAAAGCATTTTTTACGCTCGCAAAAGAAAAAAACAAGTTGGAGGTCCTAAAAAAAGACATCGAACAGATTTCGGGATTGTGTGCCAATTCCAAAGACTTTGTTCTTTTCTTAGAAAGCCCTGTGATAAAAACATCAAAAAAGCTGGAACTTATCGATTCCATTTTCAAAGAAAAGATTGAAAATTTAGCGTTGAAGTTTCTTTACCTAATCACCAGGAACAAACGCGAAGCGCATATTCCCGGGATATGCTATAACTTTTTGCAACTCGCCCGGAAAGACCAAAATATTCAATTGGCTACCCTAAGCACCGCCTCCGAGATCGACCCGGAAACGATAGAAAGAATAAAAACATTGATTGAAAAAGAATTGAATGCAAAGGTGGAGCTCACCAGTCGGGTGGATTCCAAAATAATTGGTGGAATGGTGCTGCGGCTCGACGATAAACAATATGATGCAAGTGTGGCCACCCAACTCAAAAAAATAAAACAACAGTTACTCCAGTCGGAGTTGAAATAACGAATTCAAAGCGAAACAAATAGTATAACATGGCGAATATAAAACCTGCTGAAGTATCACAAATTTTAAAGCAACAATTGGAGGGCTTCAAATCGAAAGCTGAATTGGAAGAAGTTGGCACCGTTTTGCAAGTGGGCGACGGAATTGCCCGCATTTATGGCCTGTCTAACGTTGAAGCCAATGAGATGATCGAGTTTGACAGCGGCGTTAAAGGAATTGTATTGAATTTAGAAGAAGACAATGTTGGTGCAGTACTGCTCGGGCTTTCCTCAAAAATAAAAGAAGGCGATACGGTGAAACGTTTGCGCAGAATTGCATCCATTATGGTAGGCGAACAGCTTCTTGGCCGCGTTATCAATACTATTGGTGAGCCAATTGACGGCAAAGGTGCTATTCGGGGTGAATTACTGGAAATGCCTTTGGAACGGAAAGCACCCGGTGTTATTTATCGTCAACCGGTAAAAAGACCTCTGCAAACCGGTTTGAAAGCCATTGATGCGATGATCCCCATCGGCCGCGGACAGCGTGAATTGATAATTGGTGACCGCCAAACCGG
>CAJDWI010000018.1_pt1 | contig 21357 bp, 17 predicted proteins | sample 7391561 | NCBI WGS metagenome assembly CAJDWI01 (sample SAMEA7055724, study PRJEB34461) | soil metagenome | biome: terrestrial ecosystem; feature: Peninsula; material: soil | place: Antarctica | collected 2016 | reverse complement strand
ATTTTTTCTGCAAGTCCCATTATTTTTTGGTCCTCCGGGCTGGTTGATTTTTTATAAGTTTCGTAACGAGCTATAGCATTTTCCCAGTTGCTTCGGGCATGCTGTTGAACCCCAATATAATAATCTATGTCAATCGGATACACTTCTTTGGAGGCTCTTAAAAGGAAAGCCAAATCCTGGTCGGAATAATGTCCGTTATTAGTGCGACAGGCGCCATAGAAATAATTAATCATAAAATCATCAGGTCGCAAGTCAATCAATTCTTTGAATAAGGGTTCCGCTTCGGCGTACTTTCCTTTATCGAATAATTGAATGGCTTTGGTCAATGGATTTTGCTGCAAATAGCTTGAATTGGCCCAAAGCGGTGCAAACAAAACAAATAGTAGTAATGTTAAAACCGGTATTGCTAATTTCAATCGCATAATTGAATCCTTATTTTTTTACTTTGGTAAAATTATAAAAATTTAGGCCGTAAATAAAGTAAAGCGCTGATTTTGCAAGATAATTATGAATTGGAAAAAGCTGAGGTTTATCATTAAAAACTTATATTTGTGCAACTTTAAAATCTTTATAAAAAATGTCAAAACTGAAAGCTGGTGATAAAGCACCAAATTTTGAGGGGTTAAATCAGAATGGAGAAAAAATAGGTTTGAACGATTTCAAAGGAAAGAAATTGATTCTTTACTTCTACCCAAAAGATAACACGCCCGGATGCACTGCCGAATCGTGCAATTTGAACGAAAATTATGCGATGTGGCTGGAGAAAGGGTTTGACGTAGTTGGTGTTAGCCCCGATAGTCAGCAATCGCACGAAAAATTTATAGAAAAATATGGATTGAAATTCAACCTCATTGCCGATACGGAAAAAGAAATCTTGCAAGCGTATGGCGCATGGGGAGAAAAAAGCATGTACGGTAAAAAATACATGGGTGTGTTGCGCACTACCTTTGTAATCGACGAGAAAGGTATTATTGAAGCAGTTTATGATAAAGTGAAGACAAAAGATCACAGCAATCAAATAATCGAATCATTAAAAATATAAGCATAGCATAATATGACAAAAGAAGAGAAACTAGCCATGAACAAAGAAAAGTTGAAGGCACTTCAACTCACAATGGATAAAATTGAAAAAAGTTACGGAAAAGGTTCTATAATGCGCCTTGGCGATCGTCCGGTTGACGATGTTGCCTCAATTTCTTCCGGCTCAATTGCTTTAGATGTGGCGCTTGGAATTGGCGGCTATCCTAAGGGCAGAGTCGTTGAAATATACGGCCCCGAATCATCAGGGAAAACCACCCTTGCCATTCATGCTATTGCTGAAGCACAAAAAGCAGGTGGCATTGCAGCTATTGTGGATGCGGAGCATGCCTTCGATCCGACTTACGCCAAAAATCTGGGAGTGAACATCGACGAATTACTGATATCGCAGCCCGACAATGGCGAACAAGCACTGGAGATTGTTGATAACCTGGTACGCTCAGGGGCAATTGATATTGTTGTTATCGACTCGGTGGCGGCTTTGACTCCTAAAGCGGAAATTGAAGGTGAAATGGGCGACTCAAAAATGGGTTTGCAGGCGCGACTGATGTCACAAGCACTGCGGAAACTTGCCGGAAATATCAGCAAAACCAAAACTTGTGTCATTTTTATAAACCAGTTACGTGAGAAAATCGGAGTGATGTTTGGCAACCCCGAAACCACAACCGGTGGGAATGCACTGAAATTTTATGCCTCAGTAAGATTAGATATTCGTAGAATCGGACAAATAAAGGACGGCGAAGAGATACAGGGAAACAATGTTCGCGTGAAAGTGGTAAAAAACAAAGTGGCTCCTCCTTTCCGCAAAGCTGAATTCGATATAATTTATGGCGAAGGAATTTCAAAATCAGGCGAAATCATTGATTTGGGCGTATTGTACAACATCGTTAAAAAAAGCGGGTCGTGGTTTAGTTATGGCGAAACCAAACTTGGTCAGGGCCGCGAAACAGTTCGCAAATTGATTGTTGATAATCCTGAACTGGCACACGAACTTGAAGTGAAAATTATTGAGGTAATTAGCGGAAAAACGAGTGCTGCTGTTGTTACGGAATAAATTATACATGAACAGATGGTAAACACTGGATGAACCGCTTCTGTCGATTCATCCAGTTTTTTTATCGATAAAGTCTAAAAAATGAAAGTGTTAAAATTTGGCGGTTCCTCCGTTGGTTCGGCTGAAAACATTAAAAAGGTTAAGCGGATTGTCGAAAGTCAACAGGATGATGTGATCGTTGTGGTTTCGGCAATGAGTGGAATTACGGATAAAATTCTAACTACCGCCCAAAATGCTTCCGTTGGGAACAGCAGTTTTCATGCAGAGTTGGCTGAAATCAGAAAACGGCATAAAGATGTTGTGAAAGAGCTTTTTTCAGGTTCGGGATCAATAAAATACATTGTTGCTGAATTACTGGACGAATTGGAGCAAATTCTAACGGGGATTACGCTAGTAGGCGAGCTAACCACAAAAACTCTCGATCGGATTGCCGGCATCGGAGAACGGCTTTCGTCACACATCGTTGCTCAATATCTTGGAGTTGACCGCATAGATGCTTCCGAGCTTATCCGCACCGACAGCAATTTTGGAAAAGCTGCGGTAGATTTTTTGATTACTGAAAGCAATATCCACAAAGCATTTCACACTTTTAAAGGTGTTGCCGTAGTTCCGGGCTTCATTTCGAAAAATGCGAAAGGTGAGTTTACGACCATAGGCCGCGGAGGTTCGGATTACACTGCAGCCATTATTGCCGCTACTTTAAATGTGGAAATCCTGGAAATATGGACCGATGTGAATGGCTTTATGACGGCGGATCCACGTGTGATCAGCAAGGCATACACTATTCCGGAACTCACGTATTCGGAGGCAATGGAACTTTCGCATTTTGGAGCGAAAGTGATTTATCCGCCTACCATTTTACCTGTTTATCAAAAAGGAATTCCTGTCCTTATTAAAAACACATTCGACCCTGAGAACTCCGGTACGCGCATTTCTAAGACGATGATTAATGGTGCAGAACACATTATTAAGGGCATTTCGTCTATTTCCGGAATCACTTTGGTAACCTTGCAAGGCATTGGAATGGTTGGTGTTGCAGGGATTTCTATGCGCCTATTCACTGCACTTGCCCGGGTAAATGTAAACGTCATTCTTATTTCGCAGGCATCTTCTGAAAACTCCATTAGCGTTGCTATCGAAGAAAATAGGGTAGAAGTGACAAAAAATGCCATCCACGACGAATTTGAGAAGGAAATCTCCAAAGGGCAAATTAATAAGATTGCCATAGAAGGTGAATTGTCAATCGTGGCCATTGTTGGAGAAAACATGAAGAAGACAACGGGGATTGCCGGAAAGTTGTTTACTGCTATTGGCCGGAGTGGCGTAAATATAATTGCCATTGCACAAGGTGCTTCGGAATTGAATATTTCGTGGGTAGTAAAAACTGAAGAGCTTCGGAAGACGCTTAATACGGTGCATGAATCGTTTTTCCTTTCGGAGCACATGGAGTTGAATGTTTTTTTAATGGGGATTGGTTTAGTGGGCGGAAGTCTGTTGCAACAATTGCAAAAACAGCAGGAAAAACTACTGAAAGAAAAGCACCTGAAAATAAAGCTGACCGGCATTGCCAATTCACGGAAAATGGTATTTAAACGCGAAGGGATTGATATCACCACCTTTAAAGAAACTTTGGAGAAATCGGATAAAGTTTCCTCGTTACCGGGTTTTCTAAATGAAATAAAGGAGATGAATATTTTTAATTCAGTTTTTGTGGATTGTACTGCGTCGGAACAGGTAGCAGGCATCTACAAGGACGTCCTTCGCGCAAACGTGGCGGTGGTTACCGCCAATAAGGTAGCTGCATCATCAGATTATAAAAATTACGCCGAAATTAAAAGAATTGCAAAGCAAAAAGGCGTGAAATTCTTGTTTGAAACCAACGTTGGAGCAGGTTTGCCTATTATTAACACACTGAACGACCTGGTGAATTCCGGCGACAAAATCCTCAAAATAGAGGCAGTACTTTCCGGAACACTTAACTATATTTTCAATACTATTTCGACTAAAATTCCATTAAGCAAGACCATTGAAATGGCAAAAGCCGAAGGATATTCAGAACCTGACCCCCGAATTGATTTAAGCGGGGTGGATGTTGCGCGCAAGATATTAATCCTCGCCCGCGAATCGGGTTATGTTATCGAAATGGAAGACATCAAAATAAACCGTTTTGTGCCCGATTCCTATTTCGACGGATCATTGGAAGAATTTTGGAACACGATTCACGAATTGGATAACTCCTTTGAAACGAACCGGAAAAGGCTGGAAGCAGCAAACAAAAAATGGCGTTTTGTCGCGAAATTTGAAAATGGAATTGCTGAAGTGGGATTACAGGAAGTAGATTCAAGACATCCGTTCTATGATTTGGAGGGAAGCAACAATCTGGTTATGTACACCACCGAGCGTTACCATGAATTCCCGATGTTGATAAAAGGCTATGGCGCAGGTGCTTCAGTGACCGCAGCAGGAGTTTTTGCCGACTTAATTAAAGTGTCGAATATTTAAAAGATGAAAGACAGCCCGCTCTAACTCTCCGCCAGCTAGCGAAGTAGGATAAGAAAGACGGAAGTGGGAAGTCCAAAGAAAGATTCAATCCGTATATAAACAGTTGGAATCGGACGGCATCCTTAAAAAACAGAGAGGACAGAGGATCGATTGGAAGTTTAACTTTGAACTCGAAACTCGAAACTATTTTGAACTCAAAACTCCCCAACGCCACTATTTTAAACGTTAAAACAATACTAACACAATGAAATACATCATTATACTCGGAGACGGTATGTCAGACGAGCCGCTTGCAAATTACAACAACAAAACGCCGTTGCAAATGGCGAAGAAACCACATATCGACTGGTTGGCAAAAAATGGCCGGTCCGGACTTTTCAAAACCGTTCCTGAAACAATGCACCCAGGGAGCGAAATTGCAAATATGGCTGTCTTGGGTTACGATGTCGAAAAAGTGTTTGAGGGCAGAGGAGTGCTCGAAGCGGCAAGTATGGGCGTGGGATTGCAGCCCGGAGATTTGGCGCTGCGTTGCAACTTGATCACTATTGAAAACGAAAAAATTAAAAACCATTCGGCAGGACATATTTCTTCTGAAGAAGCTGCGGTTTTAATCCAATATTTAAATGAAAAACTTGGAAATGAAACGATTCGTTTTTATTCCGGAGTTTCGTACCGCCATTTATTGGTGGTGAAAAATGGCTTGAAATTTTTGGATTGCACGCCACCGCACGATGTAACCGGAACACCTTTTCGCGATGTTCTTGTTCATGCTCAAACAGTGGAAGCGCAAAAAACTGCAGATTTGTTGAACTCACTCATTTTTGAATCGCAAGAATTGTTGAAGGATCACCCCATAAATATTACCCGGAAAACAAACGGGAAAGACCGGGCTAACAGCATCTGGCCATGGTCTCCCGGCTACAAACCTGCGATGTCAACGCTGAAGGAGATGTTTGGAGTAGAAAAATCAGCCGTTATTTCGGCAGTCGATTTAATTCATGGAATTGGAGTTTATGCCGGAATGGAAGTAATTCATGTGGAAGGCGTGACGGGATTGTATGACACCAATTATGAAGGAAAAGCAAAAGCCGCTATCGATGCCCTGAAAACCCATGATTTCGTATACCTGCACATTGAAGCCAGTGACGAGGCCGGGCACGAAGGCGATGTGGAGCTAAAAACCCGCACCATTGAGTACCTGGACGAACGTGTGGTGAAGTACATTCTGGAAGAAACGGCAAAAATGGACGAGCCGGTTACTATTGCAATTCTTCCTGACCACCCAACACCCTGCGCCCTGAAAACCCATACCCGTGATGCCGTGCCATTTACCATTTATACACGGGGAATCGAGGCAGACGAAGTAGAGGTTTACGATGAATTTGATGTGCGAAAAGGAGCCTATGGAACAGTTCAGGGTGATGAATTTATTCGTTTATTTCTAAGCAAATAATGGGCAATACTCTTCAATTAATATGATAAAAGTCATGTTATGGATGTGAAACTATTTTTCAGCTCTTCTAAATGAATTATTACAGTACCAACAAAAAAACACCTGAAGTTTCTTTAAAGGAGGCAGTAATCAAAGGCTTAGCCGCTGATAATGGTTTGTTTATGCCCGATCGCATCAAAAAATTTGAACCTTCTTTTTTTGAAAACATCCAGAATCTTACATTTCAGGAAATTGCTTATGAAGTGGCACTGAATTTTTTTGGTGATGATATTCAGCACGAAAAACTGAAAGAGATTGTTTACGAGACGCTTGAATTTGATTGTCCGGTCGTAAAAGTTAGCGATTCGATATACGCGTTGGAGCTTTTTCATGGACCTACACTGGCATTTAAAGATGTTGGTGCACGATTTATGGCGCGTTTACTCAATTATTTTATGGCGGATCGAACCAGGCAGGTGAATGTGTTGGTAGCTACTTCGGGCGATACGGGAAGTGCTGTAGCGAATGGCTTTCTTGGCGTTAACGATATTCATGTTTATGTATTGTACCCAAAGGGGAAGGTAAGCCGGATTCAGGAATCGCAATTTACAACACTCCGACAAAATATTACCGCACTCGAAATCGACGGTACATTTGACGATTGCCAACACCTTGTGAAAACCGCTTTTCTTGATGAAGAGTTAAACGAAAAACTAATACTGACTTCTGCAAACTCCATTAATGTAGCGCGTTTTCTGCCACAGGCATTTTATTACTTTAATGCCTATGCCAGATTAAAAGAAATAAAAGTTCTTAAAGATAAAGAAATAGTATTTTCGGTTCCAAGCGGAAACCTGGGGAATATAACTGCCGGACTTTTTGCACGCGAAATGGGCCTTCCGGTTTCGGGATTTATAGCAGCCAACAATGCCAACCATGTGGTATTTGATTACCTTGAAACCGGTGAGTATGTGCCAAAACCTTCGGTGGAAACCATAGCAAATGCCATGGATGTTGGAGCACCAAGCAATTTTGTGCGAATTCTAGACCTCTATGGTCATTCCCATAAAATCATTTCAGAGATAGTGAAAGGATATTGGTATTCCGACGAGGAAATAGAAAAAATAATAAAAAAGACATTTGACGAAACGGGCTATGTCTGCGATCCGCATGGGGCATGTGCATTGCAATCGCTTCATAAAGGTTTGAGAAAAAACCAGATTGGCGTATTTTTGGAAACGGCACATCCTGCAAAATTTCTGGAAAGAATGGATGCAATTCTGGGAGAAGGAAAAGTTTCTTTACCCCGCAAACTTATTAAATTTATGGAAGGAGAAAGAATTAGTATTCTGTTACGTTCAGATTATCAAATTTTTAAACAGTTCCTAATTGAAGATGCGAAATAGCTTTTAAAAGTGGTATTTCATATCTTGAACATTTTATTATTTTTAAGAGTACGTATAAATACGTATTAAATTTGAATATTTATTTATACTTTTGATACAATTATACAGTATGGTTTCACAATCTATTGTTTTTCAGACAATTGTTAACAACACCAACTTATGAGACAACTTAAAATTACCAAACAAGTTACCAATCGGGATACACTTTCTCTCGACAAGTACTTGCAGGAAATTGGCAAGGTAGAGTTGCTGTCTCCCGAAAAAGAAGTTGAATTAGCCAAACGTATAAAAATAGGAGATCGGCAGGCGCTTGAAATTTTGATTAAAGCGAACTTGCGCTTCGTTGTGTCGGTTTCCAAACAATATCAGAACCAGGGTTTAAGCCTTCCCGATTTGATCAACGAAGGAAATTTGGGATTGATTAAAGCTGCCGAACGCTTTGACGAAACCCGCGGTTTTAAATTTATTTCGTATGCGGTTTGGTGGATCCGTCAGTCCATTTTACAAGCTCTGGCAGAACAAGCGCGTATTGTACGCTTACCATTGAACAAAATTGGTTCGATTAATAAAATTAACAAGGCTTTTAATAAACTGGAGCAGGAATTTCAGCGTGAACCCACTATTGAAGAAGTTGCAAAGCTTCTGGAATCGAAACCTGAAATTATTGAAGATGCACTTAATTTTTCCAATATTCATATTTCAATGGATGCTCCGCTTCGTGAGGAAGATGCAAATAACCTCTACGATGTGATGCTGAATGAAGATTCACTCGTTCCCGATGAGGCATTGATTGACGATTCCCTGCGCATTGAAATTGAGCGCTCACTCTCAACTTTGAATTACCGCGAATCGGAAATTCTCCGCTATTATTTTGGATTGAACAATAAACAGCCACATACCCTCGAAGAAATTGGAGTTGAATTTGGTCTTACTCGCGAGCGTGTGCGCCAAATCAAGGAAAAAGCCATAAAGAAATTGAAGAACCAATACCGGAACAAGTTACTAAAAACTTATCTCGGTAAATAAGCGACACAACTCATGGAACATATTATAGCACCTTCCATTCTTGCAGCCGATTTTAACCACTTGGGTGCAGCAATCGAAATGATTAACCGTAGCGAGGCAGCTTATGTGCATTGCGACGTGATGGACGGAGTTTTTGTACCTAATATTTCGTTTGGAATACCGATTATCGAATCGGTAAAAAAAATAGCAACCAAGCCATTGGACGTGCATTTGATGATCGTAAACCCTGATAATTTAATTGATGATTTTGTGGATGCAGGCGCCTCAATCATCACGGTTCACTATGAAACTTGCCCGCATTTGCACCGCACCATACAACATATAAAGAGCAGAGGGGTTAAAGCAAGTGTTTGCCTCAACCCGCATACGCCTGTAACTCTCTTGGAAGATATTCTTTCCGAACTGGATATGGTTTTGCTGATGTCGGTAAATCCCGGCTTTGGCGGACAGAAATTCATTGAGCACACCTACGTTAAATTGCAGCAGCTTCGGAAGTTAATAGATCGGATAAACCCGAATTGTTTGATCGAAGTTGATGGGGGAGTGAACTACAAAACCGGAAAGAAATTATTTGATCTGGGTGCAAATGTTCTCGTGGCGGGAAGTTTTGTATTCGGATCCGAACATCCGGAAAAAACCATCTCGAACCTGCTGGCCTTATCGGTTTAAATCTCGATTTTTTCGCACAATTCTTTATTATTATCCAATGTGATTTTTGTTGCATCACGCAACATGCATTCAGCCGCGCAATCGGAACAGTCGTGATGGTTATTCGACGGGGCAAATTTTAAACCATTGGCTGCAACAGGTTTCTTCTTGCTTTTCAACCTTTTCATAGCTTTTGAAACGACAAATAAAACCGCGAAAGCTACAATGATGTATGTTATTATTTCTTGTGCCATATTAGACAAACAAATTTCCGATGTTGAACACTAAAAACGCGGCTATCCAAGCCAGTGAAGTGGTGTAAAATACAGAAAAGGCCGCCCATTTCCAAGAGCCCGATTCATTTTTTATTGCTGCAACCACTCCGATACACGGGAAGTAAAGAAGAATGAAAATTAAAAATGCTAAGGCAGAAAGTTTGGTAAACACCGGCTGCCCTTTCGTTTTACCCGTTTCAAACTTTTCATTTTTAAGCTTTTGTTGCAAATTAACCGTTGACTCGTCGGTGCCGGTTTGATATAAAACTCCCATTGTGCTGATCACAATTTCTTTAGCAGGTAAACCGGCTAAAAGTGCAATGCTCATTTTCCAGTCGAAACCCAAAGGGCGCATAACGGGTTCAATAAATTTTCCTACCCGGCCTAAGTACGAACCCGTAAACTGTTCTGATTGCATGCGTTGTTGAAGTTCCACAATAAGCGAGTCTTTATGGATAGATTCAATATTTCCACTGTTCATTACCAGGTTGATTGAGCTTTGAGTTTCAATCGTTTTTTCGTTTTCACGCGGGAAATACTCCAATGCCCAAATAATAATTACCCCAACCAAAATGATGGTACCAATCTTTCGAATATAGTGTTGCGTTTTGTCCCACATATGGTAAATCACGCTTCGCAAGGTAGGCAAGCGGTAAGTGGGCAGTTCCATTACCAGAGGAGTTTCCTTGTTTTTGAAAACAGTTTTATTTAATATTTGTGCCGTAACAAAGGCAAAGACAATACCCACAGCATAAATCCCAATTAAATACAATGGTTGGTATTTGTCAAAAAATGCTGAAATAATTAAAATATAAACCGGTAAACGTGCGCTGCACGACATAAAGGGAATGATCAGCATAGTCAATATGCGGTCGCCACGGTTGCGCATCGAGCGAGTAGCAAGAATGGCCGGCACGTTACAACCAAAACCCATAATCATAGGAATAAAAGATCGTCCGTGTAAGCCAAAATGGTGCATTATTTCATCCATAATAAATGCTGCACGCGCCATGTAGCCAGTTCCTTCAAGTAGAGAAATAAACAAAAATAATATCAGGATGTTGGGCAAGAAAACCAGTACGCTGCCTGTACCGCTTATTATTCCATTTATCAATAAATCTTTTAACATTCCGTTCTGCATCATTCCGGAAAGCCAATTGGAAAGCAATACTACTCCGTTGTCGATCCAATCCATTGGATATGAGCCCACTTTAAAAGTAGTGTAGAAAATCAGAAACAGAATGGCTGTAAAAATTGGGAATCCAAAATAACGGTGCGTTAACACCGAATCAATTTTTTCAGATTGGGTTTTTTGAACCGGATTAGGGTCATGAAAGGTGCCTTTTAATGCCCCACTTATAAAACCGTATTTGGCATCTGTAATAATAGTCTCACTCTTTTCGCTTTCTAATGTCTCAATTCTGTGAATTTCTTTTTGCGTGCATCTTTTAATCTCGCCGAAGTTGGAATAATTCGAAAGGAGCTTCATCACTTGATCGTCTTTTTCGAGCATCTTTATAGCCAGAAAGCGTGATGATATTTTATCGGTTATAGGTTTGTTTTCCTTTATTTTAATCCGCACGGCTTGAATGGCATTTTCTATTTCTTTGCCATAATTAATGTGCACGTGCCGCATAATTTTTTCTTTACCCTCGAAAACCTCGATTACTTTGTCAAGCAAATCGCCCAACCCGATCCCTTTTGAACTTATTGTGGGAACGAAGGGGATACCGAGTAATCGCCCTAATTTATCTTTATTAAAATAGAGCTTCTTACGTTCCAACTCGTCGTACATGTTGAGTGCCGCGATAATGCGCAAATCCATGTCGATTAATTGCGTGGTTAAAAATAGATTTCTCTCCAGGTTGCTTGCATCAATCACGTTGATTACAATATCCGGGGTCTGCTCATAAATAAACTCCCGCACAAATATTTCTTCCGTAGAATAAGCCGTTAAACTGTATGTCCCCGGTAAATCAAAAAAATTGAAAGTATAACCCTTGGACTTAACCGTTGCTTTTTTGATGTCCACCGTCACTCCAGTGTAATTACCCACTTTTTCTTTGGAGCCTGAGATGGCATTGAAAAGGGTTGTTTTTCCGCTATTGGGATTGCCAACTAAAGCTATATTTATAGTGTGTGTTCTCGCCGATTGATTAATTAGATTAATTTTTCGATCGATAACACCTTCATAATTACCATTCTTGACTTCAATAAATTCATTGATCGGAACAACCTCAATCAAATCAGCTTCTGATTTCCGCAATGAAATGTTGTAGTTTAGAATTTTAAACTCAAAAGGGCCGTTAAAAGGAGCGTTTTTAATTACTTTAACCTCCTTACCTTTTATAAACCCCATTTCAGAAATCCTTTTCTGAAACGAACCGTGCCCTAAAATCTTTGTTATTATTACAGTTTCCTTATGTTTTACCTCACTTAATTTCACTTCTCCACAAATCTCCTATCATTTCGATATTTATAATGATTCAAAATAAGCTGCAAATATATTCACATTTACTACTAATGGAAATAAAAATCAAATCTTCTTTGCTTATAGCAACAAGTAATTAATTTTGCTATATTATTGTACATCATGGAAGAAGAAGAGTATTACCGTAACATACAGCGAGCATTAGAACATTTGCCTGAAAATTTCAGCATTTTGGAAGAACAAATTGAAATTGATTTGCAAATGCGTTATTTCGACTTTGCCAAGGAGATCCGTCGCCGCCGTATATCCGGTGAATGTTTTGAGAAGCGCGACGAGTTGTTTTCTTGTGATGTTGCAGAACCCCGTAAGCGTGAAATATTATCGGCAATTGCCTCTGTTGACGAGGTAAAGGCTTATCGGACCATCGAAAAATTTGTAGGTGAATCAAGCGGCGAATTAAAGCAGTGGGCGGTGTTAGCCTTACAGGAAAGCAAAATGTTGATACAAAGTTCGCTACTCAACGAGCAACAGGTTTTTATTTCGACCGGGTTAGGTGGTAAAGGTCAAAAACTTCGTTACTATGTGGTTTTTATTAACCGGAAAGAGCATGAATTGCTGACAAGCACACAACAGAAACTGTTAAAGGACGAACTGGTTTTCGAACTAAAAGCCTACGACGGTGAATTTGAGTCTATGGATTTTATGGAAGGTTTTTCCACGTCACTGGTTATTTTACCCTTACAAACCGATATTAAAATGGTATTCCGCAGCATTGTTGAGGAATGTAACCAATACGGCAATTTCCTGAACGACGACCTGATTGTTACGAACGTTAAAATGATGTCGCGAAGCGAAATTATCCAACTGTTGCACCAAAATAAAAATGAAGGTTTCAATGAATTTGACGAGTTATAAAGTCAACGAAAATAACGTATGGGTTATATAGAAATATGGTTATTGAAAATAAAATGAAAACTACGCGTAAAGTTAGCTTATCCGTGGCGGCTTATATCAAAAAATGTTATATTTGCACCGCTTTAAAAGCAGAAATACTGGCCCTGTAGCTTAATGGATAGAGCATCTGACTACGGATCAGAAGGTTGGGGGTTCGAGTCTTCCCAGGGTCACTAGAAATCAAAGGGTTACGAAATTGTTCGTAACCCTTTTTGGTTATATTTATCGTTGTATAACATTGGATTAACACGTTAGTATTTTATAGTTTAAAACTTCCAAATGGGATTATAATTAATGCTATGCCGGATACGGTTAAAGTAAAAATCATCATTATTCTCTAACATTAGATTCTTTTATTTTTTTTGCGCGTTGAATCTTATTTCCAAATTCAGTCTCAGTAAGGCTTTGATGTGTAATAAATGAGTTTAAAATTAGGTTCAGTTTAAATTAAGGTTGATGTAATTAGGGAACAGCGATCATCCCGAAATCTTAACCACAAAGTGGTGGTGCAATCCCCGATAAGATGTTTAAAATAAAGCGCAGGATTCAACTAATACTGGATGAATTGTAACATGAGAATCGTAAGTAAAACGGTAAAACATAGCTGCGACAAAACTACTGTCGCTGCTAAGAATACTGCTTAAGTGTTTTGACGACGGCAGGCTTTTGTGATGATTTCAGTTTTATAAGGAAAGAAGGAATTGACGAGAAAACCACTCCAATTAAGAATATTAATATAAACTGGATGTTATTGTTGATCCCGGATTCATTGAGCAGCAAGGCAAAAATTATAATAAGAAGATTTGCGCTTAAGATGATTAAGGTAACCACTAAATGATTAGGTGCCAGGGAAAGCAAACGATGGTGAATATGGTTTGTGTCAGGAGTGAATGGAGATTTTTTATTTAAAATGCGAATGGTCATTACGCGCAACGTATCGATGAGCGGGATAATGATGATTGCAAAAGAAACGGCAGGAGCAGCTTGTACAAGGTAAGGCACATTGGCAACGGCATTGAATTCGTTAAATTTGATTACAAGCGTAGAAATAACGATCCCAATAATTAACGATCCGGTATCACCCATGAAAAGCTTGTTTTTTTCACCAAACACATTGAAAAGAAAGAAGCCGGCTAAACTACCTACCAAAGCAAATGACATAATGGCGAACTGTGTATGTCCTGCCAAAAAGAACCATATCCCAAATGTGGATGCAGAAAGCATGGCCAGACCCGATGCCAAACCATCTATCCCGTCAATTAAATTAAATGCATTAATAATGACTACCATGGCAAACATGGTTAAAATCAAGCTGGTAAAATATCCAATTTCATGACCTCCTAAAATTCCATGCAAGTTGGTAAAGCGAACGTTACCCAAGGTGATGAGCATCACTGCAGCAAAAATTTGAATCAGCAATTTTTTTCGTGCGGTAATGTTTAATAAGTCATCTTTCAAACCGATAAAAAACATTATAATAACAGAGGCAATGATGTATTTCAGCGAATCGAAACTTAAGCCGTCCGTGGCAACTATTGAGCTAATTGTGAAGCCGAAGAATATGGCAATACCGCCTAAAGAAGGGACAGTGGTGGTGTGAATTTTCCTTTTCTCAAAAGGTTCGAAAAGCTTTTTCTCCCGGGCAATTTTGATTATCGGACGTACTGAAATTATCACCAGAACAAATCCGATTACAAAAGCACCTGCTGTTAAAAAGAAATCCATGTTTAAATGTTTTGGGTGAAAACCTGATTTAATAGTTTGATTTTCAATTGACACAAAGATCAGAAAAAATAATCTCTGAGGTTCGTATAAATTGAGCTCTTCTGTAAACAAAACTATTTGTTAACAAAGAGTGAGGCAATAATTACTGAATCTATGTTGTTCCTGAGTTAAATATCATTATAAATAATTCTAAATTGTCTTTTCTTAATTGCATACAAGTTAAACTTAAAAACGCACAATACAATACGAATGTTTACAGAAAACCTGTAATTTTTAAAATGACCATAAACGGTCTGCCATTCTTTGCCCAGTTTTAATTAAAATCCTACCTTATTTGAAACTTCATTCAAAACATCTGATTTCAAGGAGATTCCCATGGTAAAAATAGTTTTTCACCAGCACACATTCCTTCAGTAAACCGAAAATATATTTGTTGTTGTGGTTATACCGTTTGGCATAAGTTCCAAACTTTCTGACATATGTAAGCATTCCTTTCCAGAAAAATGACTGTCCGATGCTTCCTTTGGCTCCTAAACCAAAGCGGTTATCAATAAACAAAGCTTCGTCCTGTTCTGCTTTTAAATGAGAGTCAGTCGCCAATGAAAAGAACAGGTTTATAATCGAAAATACGAATACCCATACGAGTAAAGGGGTGTGGGTTGAGATTTTTTGCTAAAATTACCGTTGAAACTGAAGAAGATGCCAAACATTAACTCATCGTGGTAACGTCCGGCACTCAGCTCTAAAATTACCGTTGAAACTGAAGAAGATGCCAAACATTAACTCATCGTGGTAACGTCCGGCACTCAGCTCCGAATTGTTGAGAATTAACTTTGCAAAAGATTAATTCGATTGAAAATAACTTTCACTTGCAATGCCCGCAAGCAAAGTGGTGCCTGTAAAATGTAAGATATAGAATCCATTGAAAAAATAGATGCCTGATATCAAATCATTCTATTTTAGCCGTTTGTTCCATGTTTTTTGATCGAATTGCTCGAATAAGAGTTCTCTTTTGTTTGCATCGTATTTCAGGAGAGTTTCCTTTTTGTCGCCTAAAGGAATACCGTCAAACAGATCGTCTTCGGCAGGAATATCGGGTAAAAAACCTTCTTTAAAATCGGTTACACCCACTGAATTTGCGTAACGCAAGATGATGGGTTGAACGCCCCAGTTTTTGAAATCTGCATAATAATCTGGTTTATCTTCATAAAAATCTTCCGGTTTAAAAGTGATGGAAGCGGTATATTTTCCGTAGGTTTTCCCCCCAATCGTTTTGATATTCATATAAGGTTTTAATCCGGTTATCGTTAATTCAGAAGCGGAAGCAGTGCCAGGGCCAGTTAGAATATGCAATTTAGAAAGGCCCAGTTTTATTGCAGTTGTATTAATAAAATTGATTTGCAACTGTTCCGTTATATTTTTTTGCTCCCAATATTTCTGATATTTATCGTTCCACATGAAGCTCACCAGTTTTTTCTTACTGTTAACAACATCTGTCGGGGCCACGATGCTGCACAAGTACTGGGCTGCAGGAGAAGTTCCACCGGGATTGTAGCGCAAATCGATTACATAATCGGTAACCTGGTTGTCTAAAAAATGCTGAAATGCGGTGTCCAGGCTGGCATTGTAGTTATTTATGTATTGCGCATAGAAAATATATCCTATTTTATGACCACCGTGCTCAATAATCTGTGTGAATTGCACCGGGTTTAAGTTCAGTTCTTTGGACACCATGCTCGCTGTTTTTTCATTCAGTAACTTTCCTTTGACATACTGACCGAAAGTGAAAGTGATGTTTTCACTATTCAGTAACTTCAAGTAATCGCTATCATTAATTTCGGCTCCGTTCATTTCAAAGATCATATCGCCGCGTTTTACGCCTGATGCAGCTGCCGGTGTATTCGGGTAAATAAATTCAACCAGGGCAAAAATAGTTTTTGTGTTACTAAACCTGCCAAACGCCAACGACCAGCCATACGACTTTTCGATTCCTTCAAAACTATCTTCCAATTCTTTTACATTATCCGTCACAAACGACCATTTGTCTTCCTCATAAAGCAATTTCTTGAAATAGTCTTTTGAATCGAATTCGTAGCGTGTATTGATTTCCGGCAATTCTTTGTACCAAAGATAAACGTCGCTCATCACATCTTTAATGAAATTATTCACTTTTTGGGTCGATTCGGGTGCTTCGGGTTTGTCCGGTTCCGGAAGTGGTTCATCCTTGCAACTCATGGTTAATCCTGTCAACAAAACGAACAGGAAAAAGCCGGTTTTCAATTTATTAATCATCTTTTTCTACTTAGTGCATTTTTAATGGTTGCCCACGCTGCAAAAATAGTTCCTTTTTTATCTTTCCTGTTCTTTTTGTTGGTTTAGTTCTTTTGGGTATTCTATTCTAATGTGATAGATGTTAACAAGTTTATTCAACAAAGTTTCCTTGATTATATTGATGTCGTTAAATGTCAATTCCGATTGATCGAGCTGATTCAACTTGATTTTTTGATCTATCATTTCATTAATTAGCTTTTTTAGATTAGCAAAATTCTTTTCTTTCAAGCTTCTCGAAGCCGCTTCAATCCCGTCAACCAGCATTACAACCGCCGCTTCTTTTGATCGGGGTAGCGGCCCCGGGTAACCAAATGATTCCTCATCGATTTTAGCATCCGGGTTTTCTTGCGCATACTTTAGGTAGAAATAATTGGCTTTTGTTGTGCCGTGGTGGGTAGCGATGAATTCGACTATGGGTGCCGGAAGCTTATGTTTATGTGCTAGTTTTACTCCATTCTTTACGTGGTCGATAATAATTTCGGCACTTTTATGGTAGCTCATTTCGTCGTGTGGATTCAGGCCTACCACCTGGTTTTCGATAAAGAAATTAGGCTGTGCAATTTTTCCAATGTCGTGATAAAGCGCTCCGGCACGCACTAAGAAAGGGTTTCCTCCAATTTTAAGGATTACTTCTTCGGCAAGGTTTGCAATTTGCATTGAATGCTGAAAGGTTCCCGGAGCCTCTTCGGCCAATTTCCGCAACAAAGGTTGGTTGCTGTCTGAAAGTTCGATTAAAGTTACATCCGAAACAAAACCAAAAATCTTCTCGAAAACGAATACCAGCGGATACACCAGCAAAAGTAGCACACTGCTCACGACAAACCACTTCAACATTTCGAAATCGAATGTAAAAACAGAACCTTCGTGAATTAAATTAAGCGCTACATAAACAATGGAATAGGTTAGTAATACCCAGAGCGTAGCTAAAACTAAGTGAACCCGGCGGTGCATTCTGTTCAGACTGAAAACGGCGACAATGCTTGCTGATATTTGCAGAAGAATAAATTCGTAGTTGTTGGGTGCATAAAAACCAATGAGGAGAGTAATAATAACAGCCATAAATATTGCCGTGCGCGAATCGAAAAAAGTGCGTATAATGATAGGAAAAATCACCAGTGGAGTCATGTAAATATGCAAATTCGGAAAAGTGTTGATGAACATTGCCAACAAAACCATTCCCACTAAGAACAACATCAGAAAAGTGATTTTTCGAAGATGGTTCAACACATCGCGGCGATAAATGAAAATAAATGAAAACGCCAAGGTAAGCATGGTCAGTATAAACAGCGCTTTACCCAGTGAAACCCAATAGCGACTCATACCTTTTCCACGTTCCTGCTCAAAACTTGCCTTTAGGGATTCTAATAGTTGAAACCTTTCGCCGTCAACAATTTCCCCTTGCAAAACAATCCGTTGACCCACTTGAACCATTCCCCGTCCAGGTGAAATGCCGGCAATCAATCCCGCTATTTCCTTGTCGGTGGTTTGCTTGTCGTATTCCAAATTGGCCAATAAATATTGCTCTGGAGAAATAGCGGAAAGCCAATTTTTTATTTTTGAACTCCCTTCGCTTAATTCGTCGAGGGTTTCATTAATCGCATTGTAAGCCGATTTTTCTGAATACAGTTTACTGATAGCTATTGTATTAACTACTGGGCCTAACCGTCTTTTAATTTCAGTTTTGCCTTCTAACTCGCTGTACGTATTTGCAGAGCGTTGTAAAATTCCATCACTATAAATTTCTCGTAATTTATTTTCCAACAGTTTGAATGCTTCCTTTTTTCTAGCGCTTAAAGTATCACTGTCTGCGTTCAAATCTACTTTCAGTTTGGCTAATTTGTTGGCATAAACCGCGGTGTCGTGGGTGAAATAAGGAACCACAGTTTTCAACACTTCTACTTTTTCAGCTTCCAGTTCCGAAGCGGTTTTCAGGATCGCAAAATCAAAAGGTGCTACCAAATTATCGTGCCGCCAGGGAAGCCCTTTTTGATATTCATATTTGAATTTTGGCTCACCGGGCAGCACCAAATAAAGCAACACCGCACTAAGCACAAAAACAAATGCCCAATACAAAATCTGGGTGTAGTTTCTAATTTTATTCTGAAAGTTGCTCATAATAGGATTATACAATTAATTTTTTGATAGTTTTGTGTCTATTCGATGCAAAAGAACGACATTGTTTGAGGAAATAAAATTAAGAAATTATTTGGTTTGACGAATATCGTGATGCCTCATATCACAAATGGGTGCTAAAGTACACAGGCATAACGGATTCTCAAAACAAACATATAAACTTACATGAATTACGGAATTTCAAACCTAAGTATTATTCCTGTCCGGAAAGAACCTTCGGAACGAAGCGAAATGGTAACCCAGGTGTTGTTTGGCGAACATTTTGAAATGCGCGAACAAATGGTGGGATGGACCAATGTGAAACTGGAATATGACGACTACGAAGGCTGGGTGGATACCAAAATGATCACTCCGATTGCGGAACGTTCAGTGAGAAAAATTTTGAAAAATCCAATTGCCGTTGCTACTGACATCATTAGTTTGGTTCCGGTGAATAACGAACAAAATTTAATGTTGGTTGCCGGAAGTTCTTTGCCGGTGTGGCGACCTTATCTTAAACGGTTTTCGGTGGGGAAGGAAAATTACCTTTCCGCGGGAGAAGTAGTCTACGGTAATCTTGATAACCCCCGGGAGATTGCTATTAAACAAGCACTAAAATATTTTAATGCCCCGTATTTGTGGGGTGGGCGCACTCCATTCGGCATCGATTGCAGCGGATTCACTCAAATAATCTACAAAATGATCGGCATAAAACTGCCACGTGATGCCAGTCAGCAAGTAAAAATTGGTCGGGCACTAAGTTTCGTAGATGAAGCAGAACCCGGCGACCTGGCATTTTTCGACGACGAGGAAGGCAACATTGTTCATGTGGGAATAATCTGGAAGCGTAATAAAATCATCCATGCTTCGGGCAAGGTACGCATCGACAACGTGGATCAATTCGGAATATTCAATGAAGAAAATAATCCAACCAAATGAAACAAACTGAATTGTTGATTTACATCGTGTTTCTTGTGGCTCTTGTGTTTTTGGTGATAAGATATTGGAAAACAGGCCGCAATGAATAATTACCTCCCATTTCTATTATCTTGTTAATTGTTGCTCGCAGTTCTCACTTCTTGATACTTGAATCTCATCTCATCTTGATACTAAATACTTATTACTTGATACTTCGTCTTGATACTACATACTAACCTAAAACCGAATCAGCACTTTACCCTTGCTCATGTTTCTTTTATAGGTCTCAATAGCCTCGGCAATCTTTTCCGGTGGAAATTGCTTATAAATCGCAGATCCCAGTTCGTTACCAATTAACGATTGCACTTTACGGGTATTCATAAAAGTTTGAAGCATAGTTTTTTTGTGCAGCCAGCCTGTCAGCCAGAATCCCTGAATTTCGTTCCCTGTATAAATCATCTCGCCCGCGTCAATCTCACAGGCTTCGTTAGAAAGCCGCCCATAAATAAACAATTTGCTTCCTTTTGGAACACAATTCAATAATTTCTGACTCAAGGTGCCACAAACGGCATCGAACACTACGGTGGCGTTAAGTTGGTGAGCCAGTGTTTTTAATTGATCTTCAAAATCATGGTCGCTGCTGTTAACAACGTATTCCGTCCCTTCAGTTTTTAATGTCTCCACCTGTTCTTGTCGCCTGACAACTGATATTATCTTAATTCCTTTTTTCTTGCCTAATTTTATTACCATTTTGCCCAGCGAACTTGCTCCTGCCGTGTTAATGATGGCCCTTTGCTGTTTCCCGGGGTTCGGTGTTTTTTCATACAAATCGAAAAAGGCCAAAGCGGTCATGGGGTTTACAAACATCATTGCACCCTGGTCGGGCGAAACATTTTTTGAAAGCGGCACGCACGAACTTGCTCCAGTCACCATATATTCGGCCCATGTGCCGCTGTTTTTTGGCGATCCGGCACAGGCTACAGTTTTGCCTAACCAAAGTTTGGGCAATAAACCTTTCCCGGCAGCAACCACGGTTCCACTGCCTTCAAAACCGGGAACGGTAGGGAAGGGGCGTTTAATTCCATAACCGCCTTTTAAAAATGCCAAATCGGAGGGATTAATTGGCGCAGCGTACATTTTTACCAGCACTTCACCCGGGCCCGGCTGTGGTACTGCAATGTTTTTACATTCCGGAGTTACGCCTCCTTCGGCCAGTAAAATGGCCTTCATAGTTTGTGGTATCGAGTTTTTCATCTCACAAAGCTAATCGATGATCCTTACTTTTCCTCCATATTATCCAATTTATTCTGTTTGTCTCTGTGCTTAAAACTTTTAATCCATTCCATTGTTTCAACTTTCATAACAATTAAAAGTATTGAAAACATGAAAAGGATGACATTAATAGTTGGTTTGGTGCTGTTAGTTTCGACTGGCTTTGCGCAAAAATCCTTCTACGATTTTAAAGTAAAAGATATTGAGGGGAACGATTTCGATTTTTCTACCCT
>CAJDWI010000006.1_pt1 | contig 22731 bp, 15 predicted proteins | sample 7391561 | NCBI WGS metagenome assembly CAJDWI01 (sample SAMEA7055724, study PRJEB34461) | soil metagenome | biome: terrestrial ecosystem; feature: Peninsula; material: soil | place: Antarctica | collected 2016 | reverse complement strand
GAGTTCAATGTTCAAAGTTTGTTTACACCTGTATTCTCACAGATGGACAAATTAAGTTTTAAGTGAATTGTAAATATGCGTTTTTTATTTTTTCGAGGTATTCTTTTTGATTGGTTGCCCAGTATTTGGTCGAAAAGATTTCCACTTCGTTGTATCCGGTAAAGCCAGTTTCTTCTACCCACTCCCGGATTTGTTTAATATTTATACAACCGTCGCCCATTATTCCGCGGTCGTTCAGAAAATCGACAGTCGGAACGTTCCAATCGCAAACATGAAAAGCCAGCAAGTTTTTGTTTTTGCCACAACGTATGATTTCTTTTTGAAGATTATCGTCCCACCACAAATGGTAAACGTCAACGGCAATACCAACAAAATCCGAGTTAATCATTTCTGCCATATCATTGGCTTGGGCAAGGGTGTTTATGGCCGAACGATCGCCAGCATACATGGGATGAAGTGGTTCAATGGCCAGTTTTACGTTAGCAGCTTTGGCTTCAGGAAGAATTCGGAGGATACCTTCCTGAATTTGCTCTCGCGACTTTTCCAGCGATTGCCGTCCGTCGGCCCCAGGAACCAACACGATAAGTGGTGCGCCCACTGCTGCTGCCTCTTCAATTGCCCATAAATTATCATCAATGGCAGCTTGCCGCTTTTCAGTTTCTACTGAAGGGAAAAAGCCACCTCGCGCTATGGAAACCACTTCCATATTGTGGTCGTCAAGAAGTTGTTTGGCTTCTTTCAGGTTTTGGTTTTCCAACACATTGCGCCAGATCGTAATTCCATGAATTCCGGCAGCACTATAATTTTCGACACACTGCCGCAAATCCCAGGGTTTTGTGGTGAGTGTGTGGACGCAAAGTTTTGAGAAGTCAGTTAGTTGTGTCGTCATTATGGTTTTTCTATTTTTTTTGGATCCTGACGGTAGTTTTCCCGAACATCACTTTTTGGAAATAAAAATGGATTGCTTTGAATGCGGAATAGCTGGTGATCGAGTAAATTCGCAAACTTTTTTATTTCAGTGATTGTCCATTTTTGCTCCAGGTATAAAATTATTTGCTTTAGATTGGTTAAGGCCTCATCAGACCAAATGAGTTTATAAGTACTTTCCATAGATACTTCTGGCTGTTTCGTGTGAATGAACTCTACCTTCTTCAATATCTTTAAGCCCTCTTTCAATAGATTCCAATTCTTCACTTTTCAAGGTTTCCCACCAATCTTTAGATTGCGAATAACTCGCTTTTAGTTCCCGTAATTTAGCAATTATTGAACTGTCATTCAATCTGGCAATCCAATCAATTAATTCCAATTTTTCCGACTGTATATTCATCTTTCAAGATTTAAAACAAATTTAATCATTCTTTGCAGAATTCTACTTTTCTTCTTCTCTTCAAGAAATCGAAAAGAATGAAAAAGAAGCTTCTAAAAAAACCTGTAATAGTTTTCCCCATTAATTATCCTCTGTAAGTAAAGTGCTGCTTCGCGGGCATGGTAATCGCCCCACATTGTGGATTCGCCGCTGGCAATTCTTCCTCCTTTCGGCACGTTGTCCCAACCGTTTGGTTGATGATAAACGCTATGCAGAATCAAGCCCTGGTGCTTTGGGTCTGTGCTTAAGTAAGGATGGATAATCCAGCAATGAATTCATCACCGTTAATCCGGCCTGCCAGTATTTTTTACCTGCTTCCTGTTCTCCTTTTTCGCGTAAATAGTTCCCCAAGCGCAATAAGCCCTGAACACCAATTGCTGCCGCAGAACTGTCCACCGGTTCCCAATTGTTGAAGGGGTCGGACGGACGGGTGAGGTAATCATCCAATTTGTGCAGGTTCGGTGCGCCAGTGTCCCAATACGGAATTCCGTCAACGGGCGTGTTTTCGATGTAAAAATCGCAGGTTGCGCGGGCTGCTTTCAGCATCATCTTTTCGATTTCTACTTTTCCTCCCCATTCTTTTAATTCATCGTCCGAGAGTGTTTCCACAAGTTCCAGTTCTTCGGAAAAACCAAGCATGGCCCAAGCCAATCCACGAGTCCAGGTTGAAAAGCCCGAGTAGCCTTGCTGCGAGTTAGGGCAACGAAAATTTCCGTCGGTCACATTAAAGACACTTTCATGTGCTGTTCGGCCCCAAACATCATAGCTATCGCGGCCTTCTCCATAAAACACTGCATATTTTGCAGTAGCCGCAATGTGTTGAATCGCCCGGTCCAAAAGGGAAATCTTCACATCGCCTTCACCTTGAAAAATATGCCCCAACAAGTAGCTTTTCATTAAAACACGAACAGAGCGAATCGTGTCCACAAACAAGGAATGTGGGCCGTTAAACGAAGAAATGAAACCACCGCCTTTAATTTCTGTCCAGCGGGCAGCTTGCACCGCACCCGAAATTTTCACGGCAAGTTCATAAAAATTCTTTTCCCATTCGTTGAAGGGGATTTTACCTTCATTCATCAAACGAAGTAAATTTCCGTAGGTGCTTAAATTGTTGAAACCGTGATCGTGAACACCGGTGTGGCTAATGTGCGGCGCCATTTTTTCAAGCGTAGATTTTCTTCCAGTCTCTAAAAAATAATGATCACCCGTTGCATCAAACTGCAAAATAGCAGAGCCAAACCGAAAGCCTTGTGTCCATTCCGTCCAGCCACGTGTGGAGTATTTCCCGTTTACCGTAAATACCGGAGAACCTTTTTCAGCATCATAGTTCTTGTCGATCTCCTTTATTTTTTCTCCGGAAAGTTCCCAGAAAAGTCGCAGCTTTTTGGACAGATCCGCCGGATTTAATTTATAGTCTATTTTTACCATAGCTTTATCCTATTTTTTTTATTGAAGTCCCTAAAATAGCATTTCCAATTTGATTCCTTACCCTAACTGCACATGCTTAATCACGGAATCGTCTTTGCAGTTTTCCAGCAGTTGAAAATTACTTTGCTGTAACAGCGGATGTACAAAGTCGGGGGCGATTTCAACCAAAGGCACCAAAACAAATTTTCGCTGTGCAATTCGTGGGTGCGGAATAGTTAATAACTCATCTTGAATAAGTTCTTCGTCGAAGTACAAAATATCGATATCCAATTCGCGCGACGAATAACCACCGGCTTTCCGCTGACGACCAAAATGTTGTTCTATTTTGTTGATTTCGGAAATCAAATTATTGGCCTCCAAATCTGTTTTAATCAGAATAACCTGATTCCAAAAATTTTCATCCGCCTTGAATCCCCATGGAGGCGTTTCGTAAATTGACGAGATTTTTAATAGGTCCCCTAAGCACTTTTCGATCAAAACCAATGCTTCGTTAAAATTCTTTTGTTTATTTCCAACATTTCCACCTATTCCAAGAAAGACCTTGTGCATAGAATCTTATATTTGCAATTCTTAATAAATGCCGTTACTAATTTGTTTGAAATTTAAAAGTAATCAAAATAAAATCACAATTAATATGAAAGAGTTTTTCAAGTTTGTTTTAGCCACGATTGTTGGCGTTTTTGCAGTTTCAGACCGTGCACCGAATGATCCCTTCCAGAATCTGGATATCCCCGGATTTCCGCAAACTAAGAGCATTGGCCTTGATGACATTTTCTCGTCGTTGGAGAATGCAAAAACCGATGACCATATCAAGGGGATTTACCTGAAACTATCGATTACTGGCGGTGGAATGGCCACCGTTGAAGAAATAAGAAATGCTTTAATCGACTTTAAAAAGGAATGCGACAAACCCATTTATGCCCACGCCGACCAAATGATGTTGGACCAAAAAGGATATTACCTCGCTACTGTTGCAGACAAAATTGTGGTGCACCCGGAGATTGCAGTTGATTTCCGCGGGTTGGGAGGCGAAATGATGTTTTATAAAAATGCACTTGCCAAAGTGGGGATTGAAATGCAAATTGTCCGCCACGGAAAATTCAAGGCTGCAGTTGAACCGTTTATGCTCGATAAAATGAGCGAAGAAAACCGCGAACAACAATTGACCTATATGGGTAGTTTGTGGAACCACATGCTGAAAGGAATTTCAGAAAAAAGAAACTTGTCGATTGAGAGGTTAAATGAACTGGCCGACGAAGTTCAAACCTTTCAAAAAGGTGAGAAAGCTGTTGAGTCGGGACTCGTGGATGCCGTAAAATATAAAGACCAGGTATTGGACGACTTGCGTGAGATAACCGGAATAGAGGGAACAGAAGGCGTCCCAATTATCGGGGTAGCAGATTATGCTAAAGTTCCGGCAAAAGGGAAAAAATTCAGCCGGAACAAAATTGCTGTGATTTATGCTTCGGGTGAAATCGGGATGGGTATGTCTTTAGGCGATAATTATATCGATGGAGAGAAGTTGGGAAAGGAAATTCGGAAAGTACGTCAAGATAGCAGCTTTAAAGCAATTGTGTTGCGCATAAACTCTCCGGGAGGAGCTATTTTCGATTCGGAAACCATTTGGCGTGAAGTGAAATTGGCGGCTGAGGAAAGAACATTAGTGGTTTCGTTTGGCGATGTGGCTGCATCGGGCGGATATTACATCGCATGCCCGGCCGATAAAATCGTGGCAAGTCCGAACACTACGACAGGTTCTATTGGTATTTTCGGTATCATTCCCAATTTTGGAGAATTGCTGAATGATAAACTGGGCATCACCACTGATGTTGTAAAAACCAATCAAAACTCAGACTTACTTACCTTAACCCGACCCATGACCGATTATGAGCGACAAATGCTTCAGGCAACTATAGAAGAAGGTTACGATACGTTTATTTCGCACGTAGCCGAAGGGCGCGGAATGACGAAGGAGCAAGTTGATGAAATTGGGCAAGGCAGGGTTTGGAGCGGCGAGAATGCTATGGAAATTGGACTGGTTGACGAATTTGGAGGTTTGAACGATGCCATTGCATTAGCTGCCGAAATAGAAGGTCTGGAGGAATACCGCACCGTTTCGCTTCCTTCGTTGCCTAATCCCTTCGAGGAGCTGTTTAAAACAGGAGGCGACAATATCCGCGCTCGTTTCATCAAAAACGAATTGGGCGAAAAATACCGCTACTACGAATACTTCAAAAAAATGTCAGGTCTGAACGGTATTTATGCCAGGATGCCTTATGATATTTTTGTGAATTGATTTTTTAGCAGGGCTTCGCTTATTGCGAGGCCCTTGTTTTGCAATCGGCTGACGCATCCATTAGAAAAACTCTTCACAATTTCTTATCTTAGCCAACCTAAAAAAACTGGATGTTATGGTAAAGATCCTTTTGTACCCTCTGTCTTGGCTGTATGGAATCGGTGTTTCATTGCGAAACAGTTTGTACGATCTCAACCTCCTGAAATCGAAGGAATTTGATGTCCCCGTTATTTCTATTGGCAACATTACGGTTGGCGGCACCGGAAAAACACCACACGTTGAATACTTAGTCGGCTTGTTGAAAGATAAGTTTGAAGTGGCTACCCTGAGCCGGGGCTATAAAAGGAAAACCTCCGGCTTCCGTTATGTAGAAACGGACTCTACAGTTTTGGAGTCTGGCGATGAACCACTTCAGATAAAAAATCGCTTTCCCGAAGTTATGGTCTCCGTATGCGAAAACCGGGTCGCAGGGGTTGAAAAACTGATCCTTGCCGAAATTGGAAAATCACCCGATGTGATTATCCTTGACGATGCCTTTCAACACCGCCGCATCACTCCGGGGTTGAACATTCTTCTTATCGACTACAACCGTCCGATTAAAGAGGATTCGCTTTTGCCGGCAGGACGGTTACGAGAGGGAGTTTCGCAAATGCGAAGAGCAAACATTATTATCATTACCAAATGCCCAAAAGAGGTAACTCCAATCATGCGTCGCATATTACAGAAAGACGTGGGTTTGCTCCCCTATCAGAATCTATTTTTTACCTCTTTGGAATACAAAAAATTAGAACCGGTTTTTTCGGCAAACAAACTGGAAGAATCATTTTATACCGATAAAGGCTACGCAATATTAATTGTGACTGGGATTGCATCTCCAAAACTTATTCAAGAACATTTGAAACAGTTTTCGAAGCATACGGAGATGCTTTCTTTTCCCGATCATCATTATTACACCTCCGAGGATCTGAACCGAATCATGCAAAGATTTTATGCATTGAAATCGGAGAACAAAATTATTATCACTACAGAAAAAGATTCGATGCGGCTGAAGCACCGCGAAGATTTGGATGACAGTTTCAAAAATTCGTTGTATTATTTGCCCATGCAGGTCAAATTCCTGGACAACGAAGAAAAAGAATTTAACAAGAAAATTTTAAAATATGTTGGAGAAAATAAAAGTAACCGCGAACTTCATCAAAGAAAGAATAAACGCAACACCTGAAATTGGTATTATCTTAGGCACCGGTCTGGGCGGTCTGGTCAACGAAATCAAAATCATTGATTCGATTCCCTATTCTGAGATCCCTAACTTTCCGGTATCAACCGTGGAAGGCCATGCCGGGCGGCTGATTTACGGAAAGCTGGGAAAACGTGAAGTACTTGCCATGCAAGGCCGGTTCCATTTCTATGAAGGTTATTCAATGGCAGAAGTGACATTTCCGGTGCGTGTCCTTAAATTTGTAGGTATTTCGCACCTTTTTGTTTCTAATGCAAGCGGAGGTTTAAATCCTGAGTGGACTGTTGGCGAAATTGTGTTGATTAGCGACCATATCAACTTCTTTCCCGAGCATCCCCTGCGAGGAAAAAACAACAACAACCTGGGGACACGTTTCCCTGACATGAGTAAATGCTACGATGAACGGCTGCGAAGCAAAGCAAAATTTATTGCTCTTAAAAATGACATTCCTTTGAAAGAAGGAGTTTATGTAGGGGTTTCAGGACCCACTTTTGAAACCCCTGCCGAATATAAAATGTTCCGGCTGTTGGGTGCCGATTTAGTAGGAATGTCCACCGTGCCCGAAGTAATTGTAGCACGCCACATGGGCTTAAAGGTGTTTGGTATTTCTATTGTTACGGACAGCGGAGTACCCGGCGAAATCGTGGAAATTTCGCACGAAGAAGTGCAGGAAGTAGCCATGAAAGCCGAACCCAAAATGACGCTGATCATGAAAAAACTGATTGAAGAATTGTAGGAGTAAAAGTTGCGAATTCCTAGTTTTGAGTCTCGAGCCTGCCTGCCGTCAGTCAGGTTCAATGTTTAAAGTCTCATTTTTACATATCTAAATCAATAAAATGGACCTGATTATAGTAGCGTTGGCGCCGGTTTTTATTATTGCGGGCTATGTTTATTTTCGTGATAAATATGAAAAAGAACCTTTTCGATTGTTGTTTGTGGCGCTAATATCAGGTGCCCTTGCAGTTATCCCAATCCTGTTTATTGAAAATTTCCTAACCCAATTCTCCATTGCTTTTCACGGCCTTGGTGCTGCTGTCTGGAATGCTTTTGTGGTTGCTGCTTTTTCAGAGGAATTCATTAAATACCTCGTTCTCTATCTCTTGGTTTGGAAAAGTCGCGAATTCAATGAAAAGTTCGACGGGATAGTATATGCCGTCTTTATATCATTGGGATTTGCCGGCGTTGAGAATGTTTTATACGTATTTGGCAGCGGTTTCGGCACGGGAATAATGCGTGCTGTTACAGCCGTTCCTGCTCATGCTATTTTCGGAATTACTATGGGGTTCTATTTTGGAATGGCCAGATTCTACCCAAAACAACGCAGTGTTTTCCTAATGAAGTCGCTTTTTTATCCACTATTTTTGCACGGCATTTACGATTTCATTCTTTTTACTCAAATTAACTGGCTCGCAATTGTTTTTGTGGGTTTTGTGATTTATCTCTACTTCTCAGGCATAAAAAGGGTGAAAACATTGTCTGATTTATCGATCTACAAAACCGACTATAGCTTGCTCAACGAAAAATTTAGCCAGCCTGAATAGCTGAAAAAGGATATTTTTTGAATTATTTTTGAAAAACAAAAAGCCTGATTTATGATATTTCGAGATAACCCAACTCCTTTTATCCCGAGCTTCGCGGCCTGTTTTAACCTCGTCTGGCATTAACAGAATTGTGGGCGGTGAACTTTATTTTAAGTGTGAGAATTTTCAGAAAGTGGGAGCATTCAAATTCCGGGGGGCTTGTAATGCGATTTTTTCATTATCCGATGAGGATGCTCAAAAAGGGGTTGCCACCCATTCATCGGGTAACCATGCAGCGGCATTGGCCTTGGCAGCAAAAATGCGTGGAATTGCGGCACACATTGTTATGCCCAATAATTCGCCTGAAATAAAAAAGAAAGCTGTGGCCGGTTATGGAGCGCAGATCACGTTTTGTGAATCTAACCTGCAAGCCCGTGAGAGCACGCTGGCAAAAGTTATTGCAGAAACCGGAGCAACCGAAATACATCCCTACAATAATTTTCATGTAATTGCCGGACAGGGCACTGCTGCCAAAGAATTAATTGAGGATGCCGGGGAATTCGATATCATAATTGCCCCGGTTGGCGGAGGTGGACTGCTGAGCGGAACTGCACTATCAACAAAATATTTAATACCCCATTGTCAAGTGATAGGTGCCGAACCTGCTGGTGCAGACGATGCTTTCCGTTCATTTCAAAAAAAGGAGTTGATACCTTCGGTTAACCCAAAAACCATTGCCGATGGTCTGTTGACTTCGTTGGGAGAGCGTAATTTTAGAATTATCACCGAACAAGTGGACGGAATTGTAACGGTTAGCGAAGAAAATATTGTTGCAGCAATGCGTATGATTTGGGAACGAATGAAAATCATTATCGAACCTTCATCGGCCGTTCCTCTGGCTGCCATTTTAGAAGGAAAGATTGACGTTCGCAATAAAAAAACAGGGATCATACTATCAGGAGGAAACTTAGATTTGGGAAATTTACCTTTCTAAAAAAGCAATCACACTTACTACAACAGAAAAAGCCGTTCAGGAAATTCCCTAAACGGCTTTTAATAAATTTGCTTTATTTATTAAATACTATTGATAGCATTCAAATCGTGAAAAGCAATTTGCAAACGCGCAATCATTGCCTCTTCACCTTTTCTGAGCCAAACCCGTGGATCATAGAATTTCTTGTTGGGCATATCATCACCTTCCGGGTTACCAATTTGTCCTTGAAGATAATCGTGTTTAGCTGCCTCGAATTCACGTATTCCGTCCCAATAAGCCCATTGCGTATCGGTGTCAATGTTCATTTTGATAACACCGTATCCAATCGCTTCACGAATTTCGGCATGAGAAGAACCTGAGCCGCCATGGAAAACAAAATAGACGGGTGATTTATCTTTCAAACCTAATTTTTCAACAATATACTTTTGCGAATTGTCGAGAATTTTTGGCGTTAATACCACGTTGCCAGGTTTGTAAACACCGTGCACATTACCAAAAGAAGCCGCAATTGTGAAGTTAGGAGAAACTTTGCTCAATTCTTCATAAGCGTAGCATACTTCTTTGGGTTGGGTGTATAGTCTGGACGAATCAACATCAGTATTGTCAACGCCATCTTCTTCCCCTCCGGTAATTCCCAACTCGATTTCCAGCGTCATACCCATTTTTGCCATGCGTGCCAGATACTTTTTACTGATTTCGATATTTTCTTCCAATGACTCTTCCGAAAGATCGAGCATATGTGAGCTAAACAATGGTTTTCCGGTTTCGGCAAAATTTTTCTCACTTGCATCAAGCAGCCCGTCAATCCATGGCAGTAATTTTTTCGCGGCATGGTCGGTATGCAAAACAACGTAAACTCCGTAAGCTTCAGCCAAAGTATGAATATGCTTTGCTCCAGCAATTGCACCCAATATGGCTGCTTGCTGACCTTCCATTTTCAGGCCTTTACCAGCGTTGAATGCGGCGCCACCGTTTGAGAACTGAATCATCACCGGAGCATTCGCAATTTTGGCTGCTTCCATTACTGCATTTACAGAGGAAGAACTAACAACGTTAACCGCCGGAATAGCAAAATTATTTGCCTGCGCTTCTTTAAGAATAAATTGTAAATCGGATCCCGTAACAACACCCGGTTTAATTGAGTCTGATATTTTTCCCATAATTATATATGTTATTTTGTGAATTTAAAATCTTGAACAGTATTAGCAAATCTAATCTTTCTGAACAAGGGTGGCAAATCTACCTTGTTAAGTAAGCTTAATTTCTTTATAATTTAATATTTGCAGACAGCGCATAATGATACATTTGCGAAGTAATTTTTTTCAAAGTTAAAAGAAAAAATTGAAGCAGAATACCTTGAATTTGCTAAAGAAGAACTAAAATATATTTCGACAAGGATAAAATTAAAGGATCAACTTGCAGTGAACCTATAGAGAGGAATCACAACGACACTTTTGAACTTGTCCAATCGTAAGAACAAATGCTTGATTAGAATCCAAATAGTATTAGAACTCATGACTTGTTCCTAATTGCAGATTTGTGATTGAAAGAACCAATGCATGGCTTGATACTATTAAAGCAATCACAATACGTTTTGAAACAGAAAAGCTGCGAAAGCACTTAATTTATTGCTGTTCAGTATTATTTCATTACGGAAACTTTAAACAACTCCAACTTTAAAACTTGCGAAAATTATTTTTTTAAAAAGATTTTCCATTTTTTTATTTAAAATTAATTTCTAACTTTCGCAGGGATCTTATTTACTAGAAAATTAACATTTAAAATTAAGTACTATGAAATTAAAATTTTTACTTCTTATGTTTTTGTTTGCTGGTATTCTTAATGCACAAGAGAATATCATTCGAACGCTGATTATTACTGAAGCACATGTTGGTTCACCAGATCGAAACTTTGTGGAAATAACCAACATGGGTACTGAAGCAGTACAGCTAAGTAATTTTGAGGTTGGGCGAGCCGATAATAATCTTTACCTTTCAAGCCCGACAGCAAGTATGAGACTTCCTGAAAGGCTTTTACAGCCCGGTGAAAGTTTCTTTATCGCAATTGTTCATGATTTTTCGGCGGATAGGGCACAAGCTCTGGGCCTTGAAAACTATACACCACCGGCGCCCTCTGAGATGATGCAACTCGCTGACATACAAATTCATTACAGCGATTATAATTTTTCTGCCAATCAATTGGGGATTAGTTCGGAGTTTCAGAAATACGACAGCATTTCTACCATTAATCCACTTGGACAGTTTTTTGGTCGTTCGGCAATGTACATTGAGCAGCATCTTGCAAATGGTGATTCAGTCGTAATTGATCAGGTTATGGGTGTATGGGATACTGATGTACCTGAACTTGAAGGAGCTTTACAGAACAGAGCAATGAATACCGATGCAGCTGATGCAAATAATCCTGGTTCGTATGACGTTGCCGGTTTTCAACATGCGGGTTCCTTTGGCACTTTAATACGGAAGTATTCGGTAAAGGAGGGAAATTTGGAATTTGTCAGAGGAAACAGTGAAGATGATTCAGAATGGATAGTTTTGCCAAATAAGAGCGACAACCTTCGCCGACCACAACCCTGGACGTATGGAAATCATGGTGATTACAAACTTGATGAGAACACGCTGGTTCCAAAAATGGATGGCATTGATGTTGATTTTGCAAACAAATTAATTACCGTGCCATGGGGAGTAAGAAAACCTGATGGTATTATGCTGGCGATGGAAAAAAAGCCTGGTATTTACTGGGATTATGCTCTTTCACCCCTCTCTGCAGATTCAATCACATTTTCAAGCCGCTCAGGTGATATACTAAACATTGTAGTTGCGGGAAAAGAAGCCTACCGTGCAGCCTTCAGAATTAAGGTAAAAGAACCCACAGCTTCTGATAACATTGTTATTCCAATGATGAATGAAGGAGAATTGTATTCAGGAATACTTGATTTTGGCGATTACGGCTGGCCACAGGTCACAACGCACGAAAGCGGTATCGATACCATAACCGGAGCCGGATCTTCAATTGTAAATCGGGGCCTTCCTTATGCATTGCGCGTTGATACATTGCTTGAGAGGTTAGAAAAACCCGTGAAAGCTACCTGGGAAATTGTACCGGTTGACGGAAACAAGAGCAGGCCCGACCTTATTGAAGGCGATAAGCTTAAAGTTATTGCAGAGAATGGTAGTGTGAAAGAATATTATATCAAGGTTAGTATTGATGTTGGTAACAATAATGCTGCTTTAAGTTCCATTACATGGCCAGATATCCCAGATGCTGAGCTTTTCAAATTTTTATACGGATGGAAGGGTGATACTATTCCAAATTTCACACGAAATTCCGTGAATTATCAAGTTAAACTGCCTTTCAGTGTTGAGAGTGTTCCGGCAACTGTTGCAAAACCAGTGAATTTAAATGCTAAGGTTCAAACTACACGTGCTTCTGACCTGGATGGGACACTGGCTGAAAGAACTACCAAATACACAGTTACTGCAACTGATGATACCACCATCGTAGTTTATAATGTGATATGGCAGCGTGAACAAGATCCCGCCTATATTCAACCAAACTTTGCCGAACCCTTTGTTTCGGAACATGTTTCGCGTGAATATTTTGGACAGAATTATCTGGAAATTGTCAATCCGGGCAATCAGCCACTTGATATGAGTAATTATATGATTGTGGCTTCCTGGAGTGCGAACCCTGCAGAAGCGATTACAGCTAATCCTGAAGACTGGGTGGATAGATTTGTGAAATATGTTCCTGGTTATAAATGGGTTGATGAAGCCACGTGGGCGAGTAAACCCGGATATTTAGTGCCTGACGTTGCAGTTGACCCGATTGTTAAGGCTGGCGATGTCTTCGGTTTAGGTGCACCCAACACCAATGGATGGTGGGAGTTTGGCGATACCGGATGGAGTATGGATGACTGGCCTGGAGCAGTGGGAGGAAAATATGGTCAAAGCGATGTTAACTTTCGGGAGGGGTGGGGAAACCCATGGGGTGAGCCCGTAGGTGAAATTCCTATTGGCAATTTATATTGGGGGCAAAATCAATTTATCTTTAAAATTTTAAACGACTCAGTTAAAAATGGCCTTAAACCAGCCACTGATCCGAATGATTTTGAATTAATTGAGTCTATGGGTAACGTGGAAGGCGGAGTCTCTTTATTTGGATATCCAAGTCAGGACGATGATCACAATTTTACAAGTTTTAGACGTAAAGCTGAGGTTAATACACCAAACCCTGTCTTGCAGGCATCGTATGGAGACAGCCCAGAGACTAGCGAATGGGTGCGTTATACCCGAAACAATAGTGGAATTGGCGGTTGGCCAGATTCATGGATATTGACAGCAATGGTTGATTATGGCAAACATTATTTTATTCCTTCAACCGATTATCAATCAACCGTATCATCAAGAGAATATAAAGTATCCGAAGGATATGGAAAAGATGGCACAGTAGAAGATATTTCAGGTTTGTTGACAGGTGTAAATGTCAGTTCATTTCTTTCTCATATTACTAAAAGGCACGAAAATCAAACTCTGGTTGTCAAAAGTTCTGCTGATGGTTCTGATTTAGCCATGGGTGATTTGATATTGCTAAATGATACCTTGGTTGTTACTTCTGCGGACGGTGCAAATACAACCAAATATGTTCTTGAAGTCAGCGAAATTGGTCTTAGTTCCGATGCCGTCTTAACATCTTCACTATATACCATTAATATTGATGTTGAACCCAATAGCGCGAGTGAAGACAATGCAGTACCGGGTTCAGGTACAGTTTTAGATTTCGAATATGGAACACTACTTAAAACATTATTGTCAAACATTACAGTTCCTGCCGGAGCAAGCTTGACTGCGATTGACAAAGATGGTAACTTCACTCCATTAACGAGACTAAATTATGACACTACTTATGTTATGGTAATTGTTAATACAAATACTATTCTTGAAGTAGTTGCTGAAGATGGTGTTACAGTTATCAATTACGACTTGACACCCGCAACCTCGCTTGATGACGCATTTATTACATCAGATTATTTTAACGTAATCCAACGTGACAAGTTAGTTGAGTTTGTGCCATGGGGCATTTCGGTAAACAATTTTTTAAGCAAAGTGGCTGCTTCTGTTGGGGCTACGTTAAAAATTGTTGACAAGTCAGGTTTGGAAAGAACTCATGGTGGAATAGCAGCAGATGATAAAGTTGTGGTAAATTCTGCAAATGAAAGTGTTACAAACGTTTATCACCTTTCAATGTTGTCAACTGGAAGCACGCCGGTTACTACTTACCTCGCTTACGTTTTGTCAAATGTGTATGCAGTTGATCAGGTCAATTACGTGATTGCTGGTCCAACCGGAACTACTCAGTTGAGTGAATTTTACAGCAGTATTACCCCGGTAATGGGAGCAACTGCCGTAGTTATGGGTGCAGACGGAAAGGAAAAAATAAGTGGAGATTTGGCTAAGGGAGATATGTTAAAAGTAACTTCTGCGGATGGAAAAATGCAGGTAATGTACTCTCTGGACGTTGATGTTACTTCAGCCAAAATGGTTAATTCCGGTCAAATTAGTTTGTATCCTAACCCAACGAGTGGAAAGATTAACATTGAAGGTGTTACTCCCGGAGGTCGGATACAGGTATTTAATTCAATGGGAGCAGCTATTCGCGAAATCAATATTCAGGGGAATCTTGAAATTGTGTCGCTGGATGACCAACCCGCCGGTATGTATCTGATTGTGATTAGCGATAAAACCAAAAAGGTAGGTCGTTATAAAGTAATGAGAAGATAAGATAGTAATGAATTAATAAAATAGTTAGGAACCTGTATTCAAGGCAGGTTTCTAACTATTTTTTTTGATTGACATTTTTCGTTAAAAATTTGAAATTGAATAAATGAATCGAGTCTAAAAGAGTTATAGAAAAACAGAGATTCAATTGTTCATATATCGTGTTTGTAATGTACTGCAAACCAATTCGCTAAAAACCGTCAGGTATCAAGTAAAGTATTGGACAGTCAAGGCAATTCATCCCAACGCTCCCACTGGCATTCTGGTTTCTGCATTGATTTTATAAAAGAGCTTATAAAAGGATAAGTTATAACGAATTGACCGGAAGTGTAATATTTGATTTGCGTTATAAAATGTACTAACCATGCAAGCTTTGGCCAAGTTCCCTTTTCAAGAGCTACTTTTTCCAATATTCAAAACAGGATATTGGATTATGGGCAACAAACAAGGAGAAATTAAATCGAACAGATTTTTGACAACCTCTCTAAAAGGAAAATAGAAGAATTGAATTAGGCATTTAATTAATATGACTAAAAGTTATAGAATTAGGTCTTACGAAGGATTCCCTTAAGTGAAAACCCCGTAATCATCAGTTTCCTACAACTCGTTCATTAAAGTGAATGGCAATATAAAAGTATAATGAATCTCAAATTTATCTTTAATTTAATCTCCTCTTTATTGTTTACTTCAATATTGTTGCAAGCCCAAAATAGTCCTGAGTTTGATTTTTTAGCCCGTGATGTGATCATTGTAAATTCAGGGGTAGACTTTCTAATTATTTCTAATATCAGTGATGGCGATTCACTAAATCAGGAACTCAGTTTTGAAGCCATGTCTTCGGATGAATCAATTTTAAAGGTTGATTCGGTTGCGTACGAACCAGGTGACAGGATGGCGCTAATCTGGATTTCAGAACAATCTCTTTTGGGAAGTGTAACCATCACTGTTTCGGTTTCAGATGAAGATGGAACTACTACTAAGGCAATAGAAGTTCTAGTTTCAGAATATCCTCACCACGGCATAAAATTTGAAATTCACGATGCTGCATTTTGGCAGGAAGTAGTGCCTTTAAATGATGTCCCTGTTTTTGAATCGATAATTCAAACTACTAATTTGGGTATTACCTATGTAAGATTGCATTGGAATAGAATCCCCCTGACTGTTAACGCAGGGTGCAATAATCCCTCTGTGTGCAGCGGTCATGACTATAATACAGGTTTTACAAAGGGTTATTTAGTTCCAAAAATTTCCGGAAATTATTCATTTTATATCCGTGGTGCCAATGAATATGCTCTATTTCTAAGTCCTGACCAAAGTTTTAAGAATGCAAGAGTTATTGCAGCAGACAGTAATCATCATGGAAAGGTAGGAACCGTGGTTGACGGAAACCGAAAGTCCGTTGCAATGCCTCTGGATTCGGGTAAAGTTTATGCCATTTATGCTGCACAATGGAATGTGCATCATGAAACCGGAGGCGTAAAATGGGAGTTGCCGGGACAATTTGACGCCCAGTTTATTGACGGTGCTTTTCTATACCCTGAATATGACGTAACACGCCCTGAGATTGTTGAAAATATTCACATAGCCAGCGGAGACCAGTTTGTCAGGATTTCATGGGATGAAAGCAAAGACGATCAAAAACTGAACGGATACAATATTTATCTTAATGGAGAGAAGATGAATGAAAGGGCGGTAACCAACACCGAAATGATGCTGGATGGCCTCACTCCCAATACTGTTTATTCAGTTGCAGTAACTGCAATAGACCACGTAAATAACGAATCTTTTATCAATAACATAGTAAAAACTAAAACATTAGAACTGGATACTTTTGCTCCCATGCCACCAACAAGTCTCACCGCTGAGAAAGTAACCGGCATGGCCATAGAGGTATCCTGGGATGGGGCCAGGGATGAACAGACCTATATTTACGGGTATAACGTTTATTTAAACGGTGAACTTTACAATACTGAAAAATTAATTTTCAACAATTCCATCATTTTAAAAGTACTGGTTCCGAATACAGATTACAAAGTTGAAATAGAGGCGGTGGATGCAGGCATGAATGTCTCCCGAAAGAGTGAAATATTTACAATTTCAACGCCTATCTTTGATCCACTTTCCGAGAATCTGGGATTGAAAACAGGTCGGCTTACGTTATCAACTGATGCTATGTCATATACCGAAGGAATAGGTGTAAATCCTGACTTTAAAAATGGAGAGGTATTTAATGCAGCCCATACTATTTTGTTTGAAGATTTGAAGCCAGGTGCCATTCGCTGGGGAGCCCTCACTGCAAATCCGTTAAATTTTTCGGATTATGTGGGTGCAAATAAAAGTGTTACAATTGGGAAATTCATTAGTCGTTGCAATGAATTTGGAGCATTTACCGCATTCTGTTGTGGTGTTGAAAACAACACCGACTGGCGAAAGGATCCTGAGACCTTTATTCGTTTTCTGGAATATATTAATGGCCCCGATGAAACACCGGGTGGCCAGCTTAGGGTTGCAGAAGGATTTACACAACCCTTTCTTGAAAACAGCCCTGGAATTATTTTTGAATTTGGGAATGAGGTATGGGGTGGAAATGTACACAATGCCCAAATTGGAAATGATTATAATGCCTATGCAGCCTGGTGCCGCGACATAGCTGCCAAGATGAGAGCATCAGCCTATTATGATTCCACTAAAATTATTTTGGCATACAGTTCACGCAATCCGAGCAGGGAGTCCAGCTATGGTTTAAATGAAAAAATAATAAACGGAGATAAAGGAGAAGTTGACTGGACCGCACCATCCGGGTATCTTGGTGGAAATCTAAACTATGATCCTGCACTTCCTCCTGCCAACTCTGAATTGGAATATTATCAAAATATCCGCAGCAGGGCTGATAGTTATTTAAGCGGAATGTACAGCTCGCATAAATATGAGGTGGACAAAACTGGAAGATTGATGGAGCAATACATGTATGAATCAAATACAACTACTCCAATTTATAATGGAAGACTTGGACAGGCACTGTTAAGTACCGATTATTATCTAACTGCTATGGAGATTGGATCAGCAATACCCACCATATTTCATTTAACAGGGGGGGAGTGGAGGATAACTGAACCCGAAAACAATTACAGAAGGTTACCTTTATTTCTAACGGCAAAATATTTCAATCATTTTTGTAAAGGTGATGTATTAATAAATACCTATTCTTCTAATCAAACAGGCACTACCGGAACAGGTGCAAAGTTTAGTGAAAGACCTGTAGGAGCTCATTCGTATAGAAATGAGGAGGGGTATTCCATTGTGTTAATTAGCAGAGATTATGTTGATGACCACTATGTGCAGCTATATCTGCCCCCGGATTTAAAATTTAATTCTGAAGGGGAAATGATTCTTATTTCAGGTGAAGATTTCAATACTAAAAATGCAATTGTTGACACCGCAGAAATTACTGTTGAAAATGGGATGATTATTATTATACCTAAGCATTCAATGGTTTTAATACATTTTAGCTCTGAGCATATGGAAATGGAAAATCTTCCTCTGGCTTATTTTCCCTATCCAAAAATTGAGGCAATTGAAATTCCACAAGAGAATTTTATTTTTACTGCACCATTGCAATCAGCTACGTTTTCAGCAAAAATTTCTCCTGCCGAATCATGGGATAAGCAGGTGGAATGGACGCTGCTTCATAATTCGGGTAATTTCAATCTTAAAAAGTCAGGGCTATATTGTACCGTTTCTTCCAGAAGCCAGTTGGATAATGATACCGACTCACTTGTATTAAGAGCATCAAGCAGGATAGGAGATGTTTATGATGAAGTGGTTTTATATCTTCCTTCAACAGTAAATGTTAATGACATAGAGGGTCGGGCGAGTTTTAGAATATATCCAAATCCGGCAAAAGATATTCTGATTGTTGAAATAATTACTGCCAATATTTTAAGAATTTATAACGTGCAAGGTTCTAAAGTGCTGGAAGTAAAATTGACGGATGGACAAAACAAGGTAAATATTAATCACCTCACAAATGGAATTTATACCGTGAATGTTGGTGAAGAACATGAGCAATTACTAATTAGGAATTAATTGAAATAGGCATGTAATAAATAGGCTTAAAAATATAGCTAAAAACTAACCTGACGGCAATAAAACTGAAGTAGAATCGATTTTATTGGCATGAATGGATTTGGGGTATGCAGATATTCATGGGGTTTCAACCCCATAACAAAATGTTTATCCATATTTATAAAGTGCTTAATTCAATAATAATATTTATAACTGAATGATTATGAAAAAGCTAAAAAAACTTACATTTTTTCTATTGAGTAGTGTTTTCGTGTTGATGTTTCTTTTCAACTGTACCTTGGAGGATTCTGGACACCCGAACGTACAGGATTTTCAAAACCCCGAAAGCTCCAATGCTGTTCATACATGGTGGCATTGGATGAATAGTGCCATCACGAAAGAAGGCATTACAAGAGACCTGGAGTCGATGAAAGAACATGGCATTTCAACAGCTACCATTGTAAGTGTAACGATGATGCGTGGTGCTGATTTTGGCGTAGCGCCTGCCATTTTTAATTCCGAGGAATGGTATGATCGGTTTAAATGGAGCCTGGAAGAAGCGGACCGCATTGGTATGAAGATCGGTGTAGCAAACTGTGACGGTTTTGCAACCAGTGGAGGACCGTGGGTGAATCCTGAAAATTCAATGAAGAGATGCACATGGAGCAAAATTCATGTAAGCGGAGGGGAAACCGTCGAATTCAAATTACCTGTTCCGGCAAATAGACATGATTATTACCGCGATATTAACCTGTTAGCATATAGAAGTAATATACAGGATAATTCATTTAAGGTTGCTGCACCACAAATCAGTGTAAATAGCAGTAGTATTGGGGACCGTCTTTTTGATGGCAATCCCTTTAGCATGGTACAATTAGAGAAAGGTTCAACAGTTGATATTGAATTTCCGGAACCTTTTACTGCAGATAAAATAGCTTTACACTGTATGCACGAAAGACAATTTGGAGATGTCCGCATCGAAGTACAGTTTTCATTAAAAGTTTCTATGGACGGGAAAAAATATCACGAAATTGGTTCGGTAATTGTGCCCCGAATAGATGAAATGGTAATAAAAGAAATACCATCGGTAGAAGCACGATTTTTCCAACTTGTTGTGACAGGAAGTGATGATCTAGTGTTTCTGGGAGAAATGGAATTGTTGAAAAAGGATGAAACTCCCAACTACGATAGCAGTATACCAAGCCACCTGGCAAAAACAGTGGTGCAAAGAGGCAGCGAACAATCTATTTTAACCGATGATTATACCCCCTCAAAAGTTATACACCAGTCGGAAATTATTGATTTAACCGGGAAAATGAATTCTGAGGGATGGGTAAGTTGGGATGCCCCGGAGGGAGACTGGACTATTCTGAGAATGGGATATACAACAACAGGAGCAATGAATGGCCCTGCCTCTCGTGCAGGGAGAGGCCTGGAAATTGATAAAATGGACACTACCGCTTTAAACCTGCATTTCACCAACTTCCCAATGAAATTGATTGAACATGCCGGAGACTATACAGGTGAAGTTTTTCAACATCTGTTAGTCGATAGCTGGGAATGTGGATACCAGAACTGGACAGGTAAATTTACAGACGAGTTTGAGAAGCGCAGGGGATATTCTATCATTACATGGTTGCCTGTAATCAGTGGCGAAATTATTGAAGATGTCGAAAGCACGGAGCGATTTTTACAAGATTACCGGAAAACCGTGGGAGAACTGTTTGAGGAAAACTATTATAAACACTATAGCTCATTATGCCATCGATATGGACTGCAACTTCATGCCGAGCCGATTTACGGAGGAGGTGGATTACCCCCTATTGATGTTATAAAAGTAGTCAGTTATTTCGATATGCCCATGAATGAATTTTGGTCGGAATACTTTTCACCAGACAAATCTGTATATATTCCTGTTGGGAATGTTAGAGTAAATACAGTGGCTGATGCCGGCACATTGTATGGGAAAAGTGTAATAGGGACAGAAGCCTATACAGGATTTGCCAATTATTCCGAATCTCCATGGGATATGAAGCTTTTCGGTGACAATGCCTTTAGCGAAGGCCTGAACCAAATGATTCTGCATAGCTATGTACACCAGCCATTTGACAAGATACCCGGAATGACGTTAGATTTATTTGGCAAAAGTTTTAACCGCCATATTCCATGGTGGCATTTTTCCTCAAGCTGGTTTACATACCAGAGAAGAATACAATACATCCTGCAACAGGGAATCCAGGCTAAGGACATATTATGTTTTGTCGGCGACAGGCTTTATGATACCAGTCTAACAGGATATAAGGTTCCTTCGGGTTATGGTATTCAAAAGTGCAACCTCGACATTTTAGCAAATCATAGTCGTGTGAAAAATGGGAAAATCCTGCTTGACAATGGTCTAAGTTATGAGTTGCTTGTGTTGCCGAATGATCCCATTATGGAATTGAATACTTTAAAGGTTATTGCAAAACTAGTCAAAGAAGGCGCTACCATTGTGGGTCCAAAACCGGTTAAATCATTAACTCATTTAAACTATGAAGAAAACCACAAGGAATTTAAAAAGCTTGCTTCGTCATTGTGGGGAGATGAAGTCAAAGAAATGCCTGAATACAGCAAGTATTTGAAAGGGCGGGTTTTTACGGGCACAGCTATTCAGCCGGTTTTGGATGAACTGGGATTAAAACCACAGTTTGCATATGAAAAAGCAAACCAACCGCTACTGTATATCCATAAAAAATTGGGGAACGATGAAGTTTTCTTTGTTGTTAACCAGCAAAACGAATCCATTGAACAAAAATGTAGTTTTAGGTCGAATGGTAAATATCCGGAAATTTGGGATCCTGCCTATGGAACAGTTACTGTTCCTGCTGAATATGAAGAATTGGAAGGGATAACTACCATGAACATTCGTTTTGAACCTAAAGAAGCACTGTTTTTTATTTTTAAAGATAAAAAACCAGCAGATCTACTGGAAGAACGAAAAGAAGCAGTAGAAGTTTTTCAATTAGACGATTTTACCGGGTTGATCAGCTTTGATAGGTCCGATACCATCACTCCGCTCCCAATAAAGCATCTACAATCACTAACAGAATATGAAAATCCATCGGTAAAATATTTTGCAGGTATTGCTAACTACAGAATAACTTTTGATTTGCCATTAGAGGTTATCAACGAAAAGTCAATTTTTCTGTCACCCGGAGGTTTTAATGCTTCTTGTGAATTGGAAATCAATGGACACGTTCTGGGAGACAGTTCATTTCCTATGCATAGGTTTGATGTAACTGGATTCCTAAAAGAAAAGGATAATATTTTAAAAGTACGTGTTGGGAATAATTACTTGAGAAATGTTTGGACTTCTTCACCTGTTCAACAGTTTTTAAACAAAACCTCACAACTTCAGGAATCTGGATTAACCGGCCCAATAAAATTTTACAGTTTAAACTAACGTGTATTCATTTTTAATTTCTGATTAAAAGCACTTAGTTAATTAAATATCGTAATTATTAGATTATCAGTAAATAAAAAAGCGTTAGACAAAAGATTGATGATGAGAAAGAAAAAACCAAACTTTTCAAGAAAGTTGGGCAGCTTCAAATGGAGGTTGATCTCTTAAAAAAGTATTGGGGAAATCGACAGGCAATCAAGGCGTAAAAAGTTATTAAGGGCGAAAAACTGGCTGTAAAACGTCAATGTGAGTTTATAGAAGTTTGCCGCAGTAGCTTATACTATGTCTCCGGCAATAGGGTTCCAACAATCAGGAATTAATGAAGCTGATAGACAAACAATATATAGAGACACCTTTTTATTGGGTACTTCGAATGACGGGGTATTTGCGGGAGCTTGGTCATGTATTCAACCCTAAGCACATACGACGTTTATACTGGTTAATGGACTGGTATGCCATTGGGCCACGCACCAATACGAGCAAGCCGCACAAAGGCGAGGGGCATACCATATTCCCGTATTTGTTAGAATTGGCATTGAAGTAATTCGTCCAAACCAGGTGGGCAATGGATATCACCTATTTTTCCAC
>CAJDWI010000005.1_pt1 | contig 39341 bp, 34 predicted proteins | sample 7391561 | NCBI WGS metagenome assembly CAJDWI01 (sample SAMEA7055724, study PRJEB34461) | soil metagenome | biome: terrestrial ecosystem; feature: Peninsula; material: soil | place: Antarctica | collected 2016 | reverse complement strand
AGTTTTCCGGAACCCGTGTTTGTGGAAGAAGTAAAAACACAGAACCTACACGGGATTAAAACACCGGAGTTTTTAATTGTTTCGCATCGTAATTTTTTGGGCGCTGCCAACCGATTGGCCGATTTCCACCGCCAATTCGACGGAATGAGTGTTGAGTTGGTTTTGGATACGGATGTTTATAACGAATTTAGTTCGGGAACAAAAAGTGCCACAGGAATCCGCAACTTCATTAAAATGTTTTATGACCGGAATAATGGTTTGAAATATGTTTTGCTCTTTGGTAACGGAAGCTTCGACAATAAAAATGTGCGGCCCGCTACGCAAAATTTTATTCCGACTTTTCAGTCTGAAAATTCATTGAGCCCGGTGGAGTCGTTCGTTACGGATGATTATTTTGTGATTCTCGATGCCGATGAGAGTGTATATAACGGAGCAGTTGATCTCGGGATAGGACGAATACCCGCAACGACTACTTATGAAGCCGATTTGATGGTGGATAAGGTGGTGAAATACTACGCTCCCGAATCGCATGGAGACTGGCGGAATGCCCTTTGTTTTATCGGCGACGATGAGGATGGGAACCTCCATGTCTCGGATTCTGAAAAGCTGACCAACCAGATCACTGCAACGCATAACGATTTTGTAATCGACAAAATATATTTAGATGCCTATCCGCAGCAAACCACGACTGCCGAAGAACGATATCCTGATGTGACTGCTGCCATAAATAAAAGAGTGAAGGAAGGAGTGCTAGTGCTGAATTATGTGGGACATGCCAATGACCGCTTTATGGCCGATGAACATGTACTGGACATTAGCCATGTCAATTCCTGGTCGAATGCAAACAACCTGCCCATATTTGTTACGGCTACCTGTGAATTTAGCCGTTTCGACAGCGACGAGAAGTCCATCGGCGAATATATATTGTTTAACCAGGGTGGCGGCGGAATTGGACTTTTTTCGACAACCCGTCTCGTTTTTGCCTATTCCAACTATTTATTGAGTCGTAGTTTCTATTCCTTCGTTTTTGAAACCAATGAAAACGGTGAAAAATATCGCCTTGGTGACATTATGCGTCTGGCAAAAATCAATACAATAAACACCATTAATAAGCGTAACTTCTCTTTATTGGCCGATCCCGCCCTGAAACTTTCGTACCCGAAACACAAGGTTGTAACCACAAGCATCAACGGAAAGGATGCAACTATGTCCACCGATACTATGAGCGCACTGCAACGCATCGATGTTAAAGGGCTTATTGCTGATAATGACGGAAATAAGCTCAATAATTTTTCAGGAGAAGTTTCAGTAACTGTTTTCGACAAGGAAGTGATGATGAGCACGCTGGGCAATGGTGGAGAAACGCCATTCGATTTCCGCGTGCAGGAGAATATCCTTTATAAAGGAATGACGGAAGTAAAAGGCGGGGATTTTGCATTCAGTTTTGTTGTTCCTAAAGACATTTCGTATGCTCAAGGCCAGGGGAAAATCATGTATTATGCTACCGATAGGAAAGAAGATGCCCATGGTGCCTTCGATAATTTTGTAATTGGAGGCGCGTCAAGCGGGACGGTTGTGGACAATGAAGGACCGGGAATACGCTTATTCATGGATTCTGAAAGTTTTGTTTCGGGTGGTAAAACCAGTAAAAACCCAACTTTGCTTGCATTTCTAAAAGATGAAAACGGAATAAACACCGTTGGCACGGGTATCGGTCATGACATTACCGCAGTGTTGGACGACGATTATGCGAACGTATTGGTTCTGAACAACTATTATAAAAGTGATTTGAATGATTACACCAGCGGAAAAATAATTTATCCATTTCAAAATCTGGCTCCCGGCAAACATATTCTGAAATTAAAAGCCTGGGATGTGGCCAACAATTCCTCGGAAGCTGAAATTGAATTTGAAGTTACAGGCGAATTTATTATAAACGAAGTCAGTTGTTATCCGAATCCTGCCAGCGCTTTTACCTTCTTCACTTTTGAGCATAACCAATCGGGTTCAATTCTGGATGTGGTTATTGAAGTGTTCGACCAACAGGGAAAACGAGTGGATTACATTGTCCAGCAAGTGGGCTCTAACGGTACAAACAGTAATCCTGTACGATGGGAAATCAATGACGCACAAGTACCTGTGCGCAGCGGGATATACATTTTTCGCGTGTCAGCCAGGAATAGCGATGACGAAATTGCCTTCCATTCAGGAAAAATGTTGATTTCACGATAATATTTTTGTTTGTAACGAAATTTTTGAACGAATCATTCGTTCTCTTATTTAGTTTAACGGCGGCTGCAAAAGCAAATATTCTATCTTTGTGCCGCTCAATTTTTATGATTATGATTAAATATTTTCGACTTTTCTTTGTTCTATCAGTTTTGATAATGGTTTCAGAAATTTCGGTGGCACAGTCAACCACTTCGGGTGCCAATACCATTACGACGGCGGTTCCGTTTCTTTCCATCACACCCGACTCAAGGGCTGGCGGTATGGGTGACGCGGGGGTGGGTTTATCTCCTGATGTCAGTTCGCAACACTGGAACCCCGCAAAGTATATTTTTATGGAAAGCGATATGGGGGTGGGTTTGTCCTATTCGCCCTGGCTGCGGAATTTGGTGGATGACATTAACCTTTCCTACTTGTCGGGATACAAAAAGCTCGACGATGTTCAGGCAATAAGCGCTTCTTTGCGCTACTTTTCGCTTGGTGATATCATCTTTACCAGTGACATTGGAACCGTGGAGGGCCAACAAAGTCCAAACGAGTTTGCCGTTGACTTTGCCTATTCACGTTTGCTTTCCGAGAAATTTTCGGGAGCAGTAGCCCTGCGCTATATCCGCTCCGACCTTACCGGTGGGCAGTTGGTTGGTGGAGTGGAAACAAAAGCAGGGAACTCCTTCGCTACTGACGTTGCGTTTTATTACTACAATGTGTTCAGGGCAAACCGGAAAGACAATATTTTTTCTGCCGGGATTAATATCCAGAACATTGGAGCCAAAATCTCCTATACCGATGGCGAGGTGAAAGATTTTATCCCTACTAATTTGATGTTGGGTGCAGCTTACAGCACCGAATTGGATGAATATAATATGTTTACGTTTTCGTTTGAAGCCAATAAACTATTGGTTCCTACGCCTCCAAAAGATTCTTTAGGAATCGGTGTTAATGTTTCAGGTGGAAATTATTCCGACATCGGCCCGATTACTGGTATTTTCAAATCGTTCACGGATGCGCCCGGAGGTTTTAAAGAAGAAATTAACGAGATTACATGGGCTTTAGGGGTTGAATATTGGTACAACAAGCAATTTGCTATTCGTGGAGGTTACTTTTATGAGCATGAAAACAAAGGGAATCGGAAATATTTTACTGCAGGTGCTGGATTGAAAATGAACGTTTTTGCGCTCGATTTTTCCTACTTGCTACCCACGCAACGAAATCACCCACTGGAAAATACCCTGAGATTCACACTATCTTTTGATGTTGATGCATTTGGAAAACAACGATAATGGATTTTCGAATCGGATTTGGATTTGATGTGCATCGCCTAGCAGAAGGAGAAACACTTTGGTTAGGCGGGATTTTAATTTTGCACCACAAAGGCACGGTGGCTTATTCTGACGGCGACGTGCTGGTTCACGCAATATGCGATGCTTTGCTCGGAGCACTTAAACTTCGCGATATTGGCACCCATTTTCCCGACGATGAGGCAGAGTTCAAAGACATCGACAGTAAAATTTTGCTAAAGAAATCATACGAACTGGTGAAAGCAAAAGGATACGAAATTGTGAACATCGATTCTACCATTAATGCCCAGCAACCAAAACTCAAACCCTATATTCCCCAAATGGAAGCAACAATGGCGGATGTATTGGGAATAGATGTGGATCAAATCTCGGTAAAGGCAACCACAACTGAAAAAATGGGTTTTGAAGGACGTGAAGAAGGCATCTCGGTAAATGCAGTTGTTTTGCTCAAAAAAAGTGACAATGGAAAATAAAAAGACATTGGTTATAGGGGCAAGTACCAACCCCGCTCGTTATTCTTATCTCGCCGTGAATTCACTTCGGAAACACGGCCATGATGTGGTTGCATTGGCAAAAAGGGAAGGGAAAGTGGCCGACGTGGAAATTCAAACCAATTTTCCGAAAGATGAAGATATCCATACCGTTACCATGTATCTTGGTGCAAAACATCAGCCCGAATATTACGATCTCCTGATAGAACTCAAACCGCAAAGGGTGATATTTAATCCTGGAACGGAGAATTTATCGTTCGAGGAAATCTTAAAAGCCAATGGTATTGAAGTGATTGATGCCTGTACGTTGGTAATGCTGAGCACTGGTCAATTCTAATTGCAAGCAATTTAAAATGTTTCAAGAGCTACAATCGTACGACGAATTCCTTTCCTTTATCGAAAAGGAAACTGCGGTATTGGCCTATTTCTCAACCGACGCTTGCAGCGTATGCAAAGTTTTGAAGCCAAAAGTGGAAGAGCTCATTCAATCCGAATTTCCGAATATCAAATTGCTTTACATTCAATCCGACAAGCAGCCCGAAATTGCTGCACAAAATCGTGTTTTTGCTGCTCCCACTATCCTAATTTATTTCGATGGTCGCGAGCACATTCGCAAAAGCCGCAACATCGGGATAAGTCAACTCCATGAGGAAATTGAGCGTCCCTATTCCTTGCTGTTTTAAATAAGCCGTTTTTGTGATAACAGAAACCGTTGGTTCAAACTTTTCGGGTGGCTGTTTCTTTTTTTCGGCGACTGCATAAAATGCATTGGTAGAAAATTCAATATTACACAACCTAAATCCTGCGGAATAACATTAATTTTGCCAATATTTTTATCAAAATCAGTTTTCATGCTTGCATTGAACGATTTGTCTTTCGCTCTTAGTCCATGATATGCCATATCCATCTGGTGGCTTTTGAAGCCTTAAAAATTACTTCAGTTGTAAAAAAAAATATTGCCAAATACTTTGCATATCTGAACAAGCGCACCCATTGCTATTGGTTGTTTATCTTCGCAAAATTTATAAAACGTTGCGAAAGTAACAGGCTAAAAATTAAAGGAGCTATTGAAAGAGACATAAAACTATATGTGTAATGGTTTGAAACCTATTTATGATTTTCCGCATCAAATTCAATTATTTGGTAAGTGCTTCTTCCTGGGTGTCGAAAATCCTGAATAAATTCGAGAATCCTGATATTACGAAAATCTCTTTAATAGCAGGTTGCATATTGCACAAATAAAGTTTTCCCTGTATGGAAATAGCTTTTTTTTGCGCAACAAGAAATATCCTTAAACCTGAGCTGCTGATGTAATTCAATTCGCTACAATTGAAAATCACATTTTTTTCGCCACTACCATATACTTGATTAACTTCTGCTTCCAAGGCGGCAGATTGGATTGTATCAATTCGCCCGTCAATTTTAAGAACTGAAAAACCGCCAATTTTTTCTTTTCTAATTTTCATATGATAATAGTTATTTGTTTTTTTATGGTATCATATGGAACTCGCATATAATCAATCTCCTCCCGATTAAAATACGGGACAAGTTGTGAGTAAAAACTTTTACATGCTCGTTTCATCTTTAATATTTTTATTTAATGTCAATAAATTCTGATTTTTTTGCCTTGTATAACTCATTTCATTCATAATTTGCGATATCAGAAAAATACCAAGTCCTCCAATTGGCCTTTCCTCGGCAGGTAAAGTGATATCGGGTTGATTCAGTGATAATGGGTCGAATGGAATACCATCATCGGCAATTTTGATGGCAAGATTTTCATTTTTTATGGATATTGAAATCTTTATCTTGTGTTTAGCCTTGTCATTAAAAGCGTAAAAAATGATGTTTGAAAGCGCCTCTTCAATAACCAAGTTAATATTCATAGCAAGCACCTGCGATAACTCCCATTTTTCGGTCAGTTTATCAATTTTTTCGGTCAAAGCAGGAATTTCCGCAATCTGGTTTTCAATAACGAAATGCTTAATTTTCTTGTTCCCCATTTTAATAGAAAACTTTTAACGTTTAATGTTTTTATACTGAGCCGAGAAAGAAAGTATTTTCCGCAGCCAGTTGTAATATAGGGCGATGTATAAAAAAGTACACATCAACCAAATAACTCCGAGGTTAAAGTAATAAGTATCAACAGATAAACCAAATAAGTTTTTTTGAGAAGCCAGAAAGTGTGCCCTTCCGTTTGTAAAATCTGGAGCTTTGTAAATTGGGGCAATCTTTTGAACAAAGCCAAAAGGTGTTTCACGGAAAAACTTTTTTGTTTCAGAGTTTAATGCCAACACTTCGAGAGATTTGTTATGATAACTCATTTTCTGACAGTAAAGAAATTGGTCACCTTTTTCCTTGTTAATCTCATTAATCAGCTTGTCTTTAGCTGTTTTGGCTTTTTGATACCTGTGGCTATGAAAATTCTTCAGTTGGTTTAAATGTGATTTTGCCAACTCTGCAATTTCGTTGTTAAATTTTCCTGGAACTAAGCTCCTCCCATATTTGAACCCTGGTAGAAAATTCTCAGCATCGAGTTTTTCAATTTCATTTTTAATAATCAGCAATTTATGTGAAATATCAGCCGCAGGTTTGTTCAGTCTTGTCCAGCCATCAACGAGGTCAACCTGCCCGATCAATTCAGTTGTCAGGATATCAGAACGAAAGCGAGCCTGTGCCATTTCTTTTTCGATATCAAAAAAGTGGGCCATGTACTGGTTCCCTTTAAATTGTTCAACCGCAAGCGCTTCGAAAGCCCAGCGCGAAACCATGATTTCCCCTGCCAGCGGCACTGCATCTTTTTCGGCAGTTTTACTTTGCAAATCATCGAATTTTACAATGATACCACAAAGCAGGATTTGTGGTATTAACAATAATGGAACTAAAATATAGATGGCCACAACTGAATCGAATGCCGATGAAATATTTAGCCCCAACAGATTTGAAAAAACCGCGACAGAGAAAAGTATGAGCCAATAGGCCATCGTTAAATGATGAATTTCAAGGATGAGGTTTCCGATAACAACAAAACTGAGCGATTGAAATGCGGATAGTAAAACTAAGAACAGGATTTTTGAATTCAGGTAGCTAAACCTGCTCAGGTTGAGGAACGATTCACGCTGCAATATTTTGCGGTCTTTGATGATTTCCTCAGCGCTGACGCTCATTCCCATAAACAATACCACCACAATCGACATGAACAGGTATGAAATTAAACTTTTATTCTCGAAGAAGATATAATTTTCCCCTTCCGAAAAGCGGGTGAAATAGGCAACAAGTACAGCAAGAACAGGCGCTTCGAGCAAGTTAATGAATAGGTACTGACGGTCGGTGATTTTTATCCTTAAATTACGTTCAAAGAATATTTTAAACTGCTTTAGCAATCCGGGTTTTGTTGAATCGGTTTTGGGCAGCGCTAATGCTGAACCCTGGATTTCCTCTTTCTTCGACTTTTCATTTTTTCTGTACCGGTCGTACCAGTATTCTGGAGAAAAGCGGCGTTCGGGCAAAAAGTTTCCCGAATTATCTATTTTCTTGGTTTCAACAATTTCGAGAACCTGCTCGGGGTTTACATTTCCACAAATCAAACACTCGACAACTTCGGCATTCACATTGTTAACTTCTTTTTTGAAATAAATTATGGCATCGAGCGGATTGCCTGTGTAAATTGGCCTGCCCCCCGAATCCATTATCCACAACTTGTCAAACAATTTGAAAATGGTTGATGAGGGCTGGTGAATATTTACGATAATCAGTTTGCCTTTGCGTGCCTGTTGTTTTAGGAGCAGCATCACTTTTTCAGAATCGGTGGACGATAACCCCGAGGTAGGTTCATCGGCAAACAGGATAGCTGGCTCCCTTATCAGTTCAAGCGCTACATTCAGCCTTTTCCGCTGACCGCCACTGATTATTTTTTTTAAAGGGCTGCCGACTTTGAGATCTTTAAAAGAATAAAGTTCGAGTTCATTTAAAACCTGCTCAACTTTATCTTCAATGGCAGGCCGGGAAAGTTGATCAAAGCAAAGAGAGGCATTGAAGTAAAGATTTTCCCATATTGTGAGGTCTTCAAACAAAAGGTCATCCTGCGGAACGTATCCTATCAGCCCTTCAATCTCCTCTTTTTGTTCATATATATCGCACTGATTAATTTTTACTTTTCCACTCTGAACAGGTAAATTGCCATTCAGCAAGTTAAGTAAAGTTGACTTTCCTACACCGCTTCCACCCATGATGGCAATAAGCTGCCCGGATTGTTCGCTGAAAGAAAACCGGTGTAAGCCGTTATTACTGTTTCTGAATTTAAACTCAATTTCTTCTCCTGAAAAAACAAATGTGGGTGTTAGATCTCTGTCGATGAACCCAGAAACTATATCGGTATAATAAACAGGTGAAATCCGTTGCCCCCGGATAATGCTCCCTTCTTTAAAGGCATAAAAACGCTCTGGTATAACAGGGTTTCCTTCAATAGTCAGATATTCGTCTCCCCTATAAATAAAAATATAGTGACCAATTAATAAACTGCGTAAGAAAAGCAGTTCTCCCTCGATTTTTTTTTCATAAATATGCCTGTATTTGGTCGTTCCAGGATTGTCGTTGCTGTTGATTAGTAGAAAATCGGGAGAGTTAATCTGATTATTGGAAGTGTAAAATGTAAAGGCAATAAATTTTTCAAGTTCGGTTTTGCTGATTTCAAAAACATTTGCCAAGGTTTCAAAAAGCACTTTTGTATTCGATACGTTTCCATTTTTAACGAGCTCAAGAAATCTCATGAAAACCATTATCTGCTCGTCTTTCCTAAGTCGGCTCTTAATGTTTGTACTGATTTTATATGCCTCCTGAACCATATCGACAGGGAAAGCAGGTTCTCCGTCAATCCCATAAAAATCGAGCAATTCCTCGAAGAGTTGAAGATAATCATTGTCATGGGAAATGCCAATGTGCTGATGCAGGTATAACGAAAAATTCCGGACAGCTTCCTCTTTCTTCGATTTACTTATGGCCGAGAATAATGCAAATAAATTGATAAGGGCATTGAGCGTAATCTCGTTCATGAATAATATGTTAAAGAAGGGAATAAAAAAATCCGGATAATCAATTATGTGATTCCCGGATTTTCGGATATTATTTTAAGATGTTTTTCCTTACCGTTTCCATTAAAGGGCCAATTTGTGCAAGTTGCTTTTCTGTAATTTTTGGATTTTGTTCGTAAATGGCGACAATAGGTTTAAATTGTTCGTAGTATGGTTTGATATTTTCATCTTCTGACATCAATTCAAGCAATGAAAATACCAAGTTTACTCTTTCATTTTGTTTACTCATAATATCGAGCATTTTTGCATTGTTTTTTGCCAGTAAAGTTGTTTGGCTTAAAATATACAAAGCTTCTACATTGGAACCAATAACCGATAATGCATAAACGTCAGGCTGATCACCTGATGACATTTGCTGATGAAAATGGTTCATGTCCTGAGATACTAAATAATCAAGCGAATCTTTGTTACTGCTATTTGTTTTGATTCTTCCCAAATAATTTTTCGATGAGATTAATTCGTCCCTAAGCCCGAGCTTATCAATTATTTCCTCAGAAACCTGACTGATTTCAGCCGCTATGTCTCCACGGTTATAAGCGCTGGCATAGAGCAAATCAAAAGAATACAGGCCTAATCCAAAACTTTGATCTGCTTCGGTCATCATCTTTTCAGCCTGTTCAGCCGGAACTGTTAAGTCCAAGATATAGGAAGCACCTGCTTCATTCAGCAGTGTGGCTATTTCCTTTTCACTGGGCATTTTTCGAATCGTTTCAACAATTTGATCCTTAATTTTCATAGCATCAAAAACTTCAACTTCAACGTATGCCTGCTGTCCGCTTGAGGTTGTGCCTTTTTCTACCTTTGTTTTTGTAGACGAATTACAACCGGCAACAAGAATTAGTGCAATGCCAAAAGGCAGAACATGTTTTGTAAATAGATTTTTCATTGGAAGTAGTTTTTTAGATTAAAATTTAAAGAATATTTTTTATTGTTAAAAATACAAATTTTTCTTTTAAGTATTTATTATTTAGTTTAATAAACATGGATAAAAGAAATTTGTTTTAGTTTTGAAGGTAAAGACAAAAGATGACCAAAATTCTCAAATAAAAATTAAAAATATTCATATGAGTCAATCTTTACAAAACGGAGTTAAAATATTGGTTGTTGATGATGAACCAGATATGGAACCTATGATTCGGCAGAAATTCCGCCGCCATATCCGCGAAAAAATTTATGATTTTGAATTTGCTTACAACGGCTTGGAAGCCTTGGAAAAGATAGTAGAATTTCCTGAAATTGGTATTGTGCTTTCTGATATTAACATGCCTGAAATGGATGGGCTGACATTGATTGCCAAGTTAAATGAATTGAAAAAACCAGCATTGAAAACTGTCATAGTATCAGCCTATGGCGACATGGACAATATTAGGACAGCCATGAACAGGGGCGCTTATGATTTTATCACCAAACCTGTAAATTTTGAGGATCTCGAGATCACTATCAATAAAACACTTGGAGAAATATTGTCCATCAAGGGTTGGTTAGTTGCGCACGACCAATTAGTTTCGATACAGCAAGATCTCAAAGTTTCCCGTGAAATACAGCAGGCTATTCTGCCCAAAGAATTCCCGCCATTTCCAAGTCAGCCAAATTTTGATATTTATGCCTCAATGGTTGCGGCCAATGAAGTTGGTGGTGATTTCTATGACTTTTTTCTGATCGATCAAAACCGGCTTGGCTTTGTTATTGGCGATGTTTCAGGCAAGGGTGTTTCCGCAGCTATTTTTATGGCAGTCAGCCGCACACTTATTCGCGCTACCGGTCTTAAAGGCGATTCAGTAAGTGAATGTATGCGATATGCGAATAACTTACTTTGTAAAGAAAGTGTTTCCTCCATGTTTGTAACCGTTTTTTACGGAATATTGAATATAAAAACCGGCGAGGTTGATTATGTGAATGCCGGCCACAATCCACCTTTTATCCTTTCGGCCAACGAAATTAGCAAGGTTGAAATGACCGATGGACTGGCACTTGGTGTTATCGATGATTTTAGTTTTCAGTCGAAAAAGATTCAATTGAAAAAGGAAGACCAGCTTTTGCTATATACCGACGGAGTTGTTGAGGCCTTCAACTTAGATTTAACTGCTTATGGCGAAGACAATTTTATAAATTTTCTGAACGATCACCTGAGCCTCCCTGTTGAGACCGTTATTAAAAAAATATTTGCTGATGTTAATGATTTTGTTGCCGGTGCCCCACAGTCCGATGATATTACCCTCTTGGGCATAACTTTCAAGGGTTAGATACAGGTAATAGGATTGTAAATTCCGTTCCTACGTTTTCCGCAGATTCAACTTTAATTTCCCCACCATGCGCTTTCACAATATCGTAACTCAAACTCAATCCCAATCCTGTTCCCTGCCCGGTTGGCTTTGTTGTGAAAAATGGTTGGAAGATTTTTTCTTTGATGGAAGAGGGAATACCGGGGCCGTTGTCGGAGACTCGGATACAAGCTTCCCCAATCAAAGCTCCCCCGCCGCCCGAATGGGGAATCCAGGAAGTCTTCACTATGACCATTGGTTTATGGATATATTCTGGGTTCTTAAATCCCCCTCGGGGGGCAAGGGGGGCTGCATAAAAAGCATTATTTATCAAATTCAGTAAAACCCTTCCAATATCCTGCGGTATGACATTGATTTTCGGAAGTGTTTCATCAAACTCTGTTTTATAATCGGCGTTAAATGATTTCTCTTTTGCCCTCAGTCCATGGTAGGAAAGACGAAGATATTCATCGGCTAATACATTTATATCGGTAGGTTCTTTTTTTCCTGATGAAGTTCTTGAATGCTGCAACATTCCTTTAACAATAATGCTTGCTCTTTTTCCGTGAAAATTTATTTTTTTCAGGTTTTCCCTGATATCTTTCGAAATCTCATCAACCTCGCCTAAATTACCTTTTGACCGTTCTTCTTCCATTTCCTTCATTAAATCCACTGTGATTTCAGAAAAGTTATTGACAAAGTTGAGTGGGTTTTGTATCTCATGAGCAATTCCTGCGGTAAGTGCGCCAAGGCTTGCCATTTTCTCGGACTGGATAAGTTGGGATTGTGTTGCTTTTAATTCTGTTAACGCATGTTCCACCTGATTTTTGGCCATTTCCAACTGGTTAAAATCTTCGTAACGTAAGTAACCTATTGAGAATGCCTGTGCCAGCGAATTTACAGGTTCAAGTTCATTATCGTTTAAAGGAGAAATATTGCCAACATAAAGCATCCCCTGTTTAAACGGAACAAAATTCAGATACAATGATTCCGGTGGGGTAGAAGAACCCTGGAACGATTCCGGATTTTGAACTTTATCCCCTTTAATCAGGTTTTGCATAAATCTCAAAATTTGAGTTTTATTCCAGTTCTCACGATAGATTTCATTATTTTTCCAACTTCTAACAGTTTCCGAAGCAATTCCCATCTCATTATATGACATTTTGAAAGCACTAAGTGATTGTCCTTCAGGTGTTGAAAGATAGGTTTGAATAGATTCAGAGACTTCATCCATAATAAATACTCCGCAGCATATAAATGGAATTCCCAGAACAATCAGTTCTTTCCAAATTAGTGGAGTTATCCGGTTTAAATCTTCTGTGGTACGCATGCTGGCAATTTCACCACGAACCCGATCCAGAGAAGCTTGTTTAATTCCTGCAACTCGTTTTAGCTCTCTTTCTCTCGATTTTTCAAGTTGCTTTTCAGTCCGTACAATTTCTGTTATGTCATACTGTACAGCAATCAAACTTTCAACTCTTCCATTTTTGTTAAATACCTGAGCAATTGACCATTCCATGAAAAACTCAGTTCCATCTTTTTTATAATTAATGGTTTTTCCTTCCCACACCTCATCTTTGCCCAGAATGCCTTCTAGATGTTTAAAAATACTCAGGTTGGTTTTAGGGCCTTGCAAAATTCTTGGAGTTTTCCCAATAACTTCCTCTCTGGTCCAACCTGTCATTTTTTCAAAAGCTTTGTTTACATAAGTAATGTATGGACCAGGAGGTTCTAGTTCCGGAGTAGTAATCAATATACTTTGATTCATTGATTCCAATAATATCATTGAGTCACTAAAAGAAGGTAGATTGTTTTCCATTAATTGTTCAATATAATTACTAAGACATATAATGCGAATTTGTTTAAATATACATTTTAATATTTTATAACAGTTGGGTGCTTAGCAATGTTGTAGTATTTGTTTCAAATGTGTGGAGATTAATTAGTTTGAATTTAATATTGTGTCTAAAGTATAAATTGATTAGGATTAACAATTTTGGGAAGTGCAAGGGTTGTAGAGTTTGTCAAATTTCAGGGCAAAATAAAACCCCGATTCATCAATTGACGGACCGGGGCATTCATTTTAGTTTATAGTAAAATGGATTAGAAAATGGTCTATTCTTCTTCCTGCTAAGCTTCGTAAGCTTTAAGCATTTCGTCTTGCACATCCGCAGGTACTTTTTCGTACTCATCGCAAGCTATGCTAAATACACCACGTCCTCCTGTAATAGAGCTAAGCGAAGTTGTGTATTTATTCATTTCTTTTAGTGGTAATTTGGCAGTAATTTTTTCCAGACCTTTTTCAGAGCCAGGAATACATTTAAGGACATATTCAAGCTATGAATTTTTTTCCTCAAATGAATAAATCTTTGTAAAAAGTTCGGGACCGTTATCCCCCCGGTGTTCAGGATAATCCCGGTTAAAAGGATGGTAAAAATAAGGAAAGTGTTTTATGGTAGGATAATCTGCATTTACACCGGCCATCCAAGTGCTATAATCATCGGTTTTACGATATTCCATCAAAAAACCGATATTATTTATTTCATAATTTAGTTGTACCATTTGTTCAAATAAAACCCTAATGACATCAAGCAGATCTTCACGCCTGTGCAAGCCCAGGAACTGGGAACGCACTTTTTCCAAAGCAACTTCAATTTGTGCTTCCCGTGCCTGTGCTTCTGCTTTTTGGAGGTCGGGGAAGCGGGTGCAGGTTTGCTTAAATACTTTTTTAAAACGTAGCATAATATTCTACTGTACATTAGTTTGAAGTGGGTGGCTGGGGTTGGCGTTGGTTGAGTTAGGGAGTAAAAAATGAGAATTGATTTTATGACTCTTTTTTAAATATATCCGTTTGAATTTCAAGACTACTGCAACATAATTAAAGTAAGTTTTGATGTTGTTATTTCTAAAATTGTTTGAGTTAAAGCAGGATGAAATTATATCCATATTTTAAAATCCGAAGCAAAATTTATTGATGGTGTTTCCGAATTGAGATTGACTATTGAAGAAATTAGAGAATTGCAGATGCAATCCTTGACAGGACTATTTATTCTTCTCCCCGGATAGAATTAAATGACGAACCAATGAGAAAAAGAAATTAAAAAGAAATTCCTACATTTTATTTTCGGCTCATCCTTCATAATCAGTAGTCCGGCGATTAAAAATTGCCATTCCCCGAAAAGGTTCAAGTTGCGGATACAACAAAATGGTAGAAATGCAAGAGCAGGTTACCTCACAATGGGCACAGGTTGAAAACGTGTATCAGCGTCGTGCCGATTTAATTCCAAACCTGGTGAATACCGTTAAAGGCTATGCCTCACACGAACGGGAAACTTTGGAAGGCGTTATCGAAGCCCGCTCAAAAGCAACTTCCGTCAACATCGATCCTTCAAATTTGACTCCTGAAACTATACAACAGTTCAATCAGGCGCAAGAAGGCTTGTCGTCGGCATTAAGCCGATTAATGGTGGTGGTGGAACGCTATCCGGATCTGAAAGCCAATCAGAATTTTCTTGAATTACAATCCCAACTTGAAGGTACTGAGAACCGTATAACTGTGGAAAGAATGAAATTCAATGAAACTACACAAACCTATAATGCCTATATCCGAAAATTTCCGCAAGTGATTTATGCCGGTTGGTTTAAATTCGAAAAGAAAGCTTATTTTGAAGCACAGCAGGGCGCACAAAAAGCTCCTGAGGTACAATTTTAAGCCAAACACAAAATGAATCTCGAGAAATATTTTACCGAAGAAAACAAACTTCAAATCATAAATGCGATCCGTGTTGCTGAGACAAATACCTCGGGTGAAATTCGTGTACACATTGAAAAATTTTGCAAGGACAATGTGTTAGACAGAGCCACGTACATTTTCGCAAAACTGGAAATGCACAAAACGAAACTTCGTAACGGAATTCTGTTTTATGTGGCTTTTGAGGACCATAAATTTGCAATTCTTGGCGATGCCGGGATTAACCAACAGGTAGCCGAAAACTTCTGGGACGAAATAAAGGAACTAGTGCTCGACAAGTTCAAACAGGGACAATTTGCTGAGGGAATTTCAAAAGGGGTCATCAAAGCAGGTGAACAATTGAAAGTATTTTTTCCTTATGAAGAGGATGATGTGAATGAACTATCGGACGAAATCTCTTTTGGAGATGAGGAATAAGCCATGAGAAAAATTACAATTTTATTAATCTTTGCTTTCTGTTGGGTGAACGTGCTTCATGCACAGATCCCGGACAGGCCTATTCCGCCTCGCTTGGTTAACGACTTTGCCAGCATTCTAAATAAGAGTGAAGTTGAGCGTTTGGAAAGTGATCTCGTGGCTTTCGATAAAGAAACATCTACCCAAATAGTAGTTGTTACGGTGCCGGACTTGCAGGGATACGATAAAAGCGATTTTGCTTTCCGGCTCGGCGAAAAATGGGGCGTTGGTCAAAAAGGCAACAACAATGGAATTGTAATTTTGGTTAAACCGAAAACTGCTGAAAGCAGCGGTCAGGTTTTTGTGGCAACCGGTTATGGCCTTGAAGGTGTTTTACCTGATGCGATAGTAAACACTGCCGTAGTCAACAATGAAATGATCCCTTCCTTTAAAGAAAATGATTATTATGGAGGTTTGGCAAAAGGCACAAATGTGATTATGCAAATTACGCGCGGTGAATACTCAGCGGAACAATATCAGCAGAGCGTGGAGCAAGGTGGAGGATCAATTGTATTTTTTATTCTTTTGTTTATCCTCTTCTTTTGGATTTTTGGTCGCAGACGGCGCAAGCGCTTTTATTCACCCGGTAAAAATTTGCCATTTTGGGTGGCAATGAGCATGTTATCAGGAAACAAGCATTCGGGTGGCGGGTCGTTCGGCAATTTCTCTTCAGGTCGTGGCGGTTTTGGCGGCGGCGGTGGTGGTGGCTTTGGTGGTTTTGGCGGCGGTAGCTTTGGCGGCGGCGGCGCAGGCGGGAGTTGGTAAAACCAGTTTCGAGTTTCGAGTTTAAAGGTTCAGTCCACTCCGAAAAAAAAAGAAATAAAGATTCAACACTAAGTCACAAACGTACAAACAAATGCAAGGTGTTTATTATTAGCAGTTTAAGCTTTCCGAAATCTTAGCATCTTAGCGTTAAAATCACGTTTAATGCCCGGCTGAATGACAAAGTCAGGCAGGTTCCCGGTACAACGTGGTTATTCTTTTGTATCCAGGAATATAGTTTGCTCCCGGTTTGGGCCCACCGAAGCAATGGAAACGTGAATACCCATTTCTTCTTCAATAAAATGGATGTAGTTATTCAGTTCTTCCGGGAATTCGTTTTGATGTTTTATATTGGTCAAATCGGTTTGCCAGCCGGGAAACTCCACATATATAGGTTTAACTTTGTCGTCCAGCTCGAAAGGAAAATACTCTACCACTTCACCATTAATCTCGTAGCCGATACAAATTTTGATTGTTTCAAACTGATCCAGCACATCGGCTTTCATCATAATCAATTCACTTACTCCGTTGAGCATCACTGAATATTTTAATGCCACCAGATCAAGCCAGCCGCATCGTCGCGGTCTTCCGGTAGTAGAGCCATATTCGTTTCCGGCATCGCGCAATTTTGTGCCTGTTTCATCGTGTAATTCAGTGGGGAAAGGCCCCATTCCAACACGTGTGCAATAGGCTTTGAATATACCGAGAACTTTCCCAATATTTTTTGGTGCAACGCCCAGACCGGTACATGCACCGGCACACACCGTGTTCGAGCTGGTTACAAAAGGGTACGAGCCGAAATCAACATCAAGCAAAGTGCCCTGTGCACCTTCTGCCAGCACCGATTTCTCTTCCTTCAAAAGTTGGTTAATCATGTGTTCGCTGTCAACCATTTCAAAAGACTTTAACACTTCTACACCTTCAAACCAATCTTTTTCGCATTCGTCAAAAGCACTTTCGAAATCATAATTAAAAAGATCACGAAGTATAATTTTATGATTTTCGATGCGGGAAGTATATTTTTCGTCGAAATTGTGAAGCATATCGCCCACACGCAAACCCTCACGCCCAACTTTATCTTTGTAGGTCGGTCCAATACCTTTTAGCGTGGAACCAATTTTAGATTCGCCTTTTTGTTGTTCAGAAGCTGCATCCAATAGCCGGTGAGTGGGTAATATCAAATGTGCTTTTTTCGAAATGAAAAGATTTTCAGATATATCTACATCTATTTTTTGGAGCGAGTCGATTTCTTTCTTAAAAACGATGGGGTCGATTACCACACCATTTCCAATAATATTTATCTTGTTTTTGCGAAAAATCCCGGATGGAATGGTGTGCAGCACGTGTTTTATGTTGTTGAACTCCAATGTATGACCAGCATTTGGGCCACCCTGAAACCGCGCAACCACATCGTATTTTGGAGTTAATACGTCCACTATCTTACCCTTTCCTTCGTCGCCCCATTGGAGGCCAAGCAACACATCTACTTTCATTGGAATCTTATTATTGTTTTACATACAAAACCGTGAAAATGGAATTGGTGTAATGTCATTTTCACGGCTTTCGAAATAACTGCTAAAAGTATATAAATTTTGCTTAGGAGGAAAACAAAATGAGAAGGGGATGGTAGGATTTCATAAAATGTTAAGCCGAAGTATAAGGTGATCCACTACTTTATCCGCGTGCCATAAATATACAAAGTGTGGTGCGAAAGGTCGAAATTATTTCGGCGACAGGCATCTTCAATAATCTCACGGATGCGTGGATCGTAGAATTCTACAACTTTTCCGCTGACCATGTCGATCAGATGGTCGTGTTGAAGCGTTGCAAATGCCCTCTCAAATTGCGCAATATTTTTTCCAAACTGATGTTTCACTACTAATTTGCAATCCAACAATAAATCAATGGTATTATAAAGCGTGGCACGGCTCACTCTGTAGTTGTTATTTTTCATCGAAATGTACAACGTTTCAATGTCGAAATGTCCATCGCGATTATAAATTTCTTCAAGAATAGCGAATCTCTCCGGAGTTTTTCGGTGGCCGTTTTTTTCAAGGTATTCGGTAAACATGTTCCGAACTGTTTCCTTTGTTTTTTGGTTATTCATAATTAAACCAATTTTAAATAAGCCCCAAAAATAGAATTTTTTTTTGAATTTATTAAAAGAATCAAATTAATCATTAAGGGTCATGTTGCGCGAAACATTTTCAATCCCTTTTAATTTTTTTAGCTGGGTGATTAAATTATTTAAGTCCTCGGTGTTATGAATGTACAGGAACAGATCGCCTTTAAATATCCCCTCGTTGGTTTCGAATTGCCCCGAACGCATGTTGATGTTGTGTTCATTTGAGATAATATTAGTTACCTGATTCAGAATACCCGTGCGGTCGAAGCCTTCGAGTTGCAAGCGGATGAGAAACGATTGCCGTTTAAATTTTGCCCACTCAGCAGCTACTATTTTTTCTCCCTGGTTAGCAATGTATTTTGCCAGTACCGGGCATTCTGCTTTATGAATGATGACTTGCTCGTCGGTACTTAAATAGCCCAGTACCTGATCGCCGGGAATTGGGTTGCAACATTTCGCCAACAAGAAGGTAATGTTATCCTGATTTTCTTTCAGTAGGAATGTTTTTTTCTTGTCGATTTTATTTTTCGACGATGATTCCTGGTCTTGTGAATTCTTATTTTTGACGCCGAAGGTAATGTTCCAATATTTCACCAGTTTATTTTCAGATTTTCTGCCCACAATTTTATTCAAATCACCTAATTCCAGAAAGCCCATCCCGAGTTCTGAGTAGAGCTGCTCCTTATTATTGAGATTAAAATGCCCGATAATTTTCTTAAGGTTGTTGGCAGTCATTGGTGCCGCCACTTTAGTTAAGGCTTCTTCCACCATAATTTTCCCGTTTTCGATGTGTTTGCTTTTTTCGAGTTTAAACGCATCTTTAATGCGGGCGCGGGCTTTGGCTGTTTTTGTGAATTTCAGCCATTCCAGTTTTGGTGCCTGATTTTGTGAAGTCAGAATTTCTATCTGATCGCCATTTTGAATGACATGGTTAATGGGAACTAATTTCTGATTTATTTTTGCTCCGATGCATTTATTTCCCAAATCAGTATGAATGTCGTAGGCAAAATCGATAATCGTTGAGCCTTGTGGCATCGAAATCATTTTTCCTTTTGGGGTAAAAACGTTGATGTCCATACTGTATAGGCTCAGTTTGAAATCGTCAAGAAATTCGAAGGCGTCCGAATCAGGACTCTTTAGTTGCTCGCGGATACGCTCAATCCAGGTTTCTAACTCGTTTTCGTAAGTGCTAATGTCTTTGTAGCGATAATGCGCAGCAAACCCGCGGTCGGCAACTTCGTCCATCCGCTCGGTGCGGATTTGCACTTCCACCCATTGTCCATGTGGCCCCATTACGGTTACGTGAAGCGATTCGTATCCGTTGACTTTTGGCAGGTTAATCCAGTCGCGGATACGGTCGGGTTTTGGTTTATATATGTCAGTTACAATCGATAAAACGTCGAAGCATTGTCTTTTTTCTGATATTTCCGGATCGGGTTTAATTACAATTCGAATGGCCAGGATGTCATAAACTTCATTAAATGTGACTCCTTTTTTTTTCATTTTTTGCCATATCGAATAACTTGATTTTAACCGGTGAGTAACTTCACAATCGAATTTTTCGCCTTTCAATCTGGCTGCAATTGGAGTAATGAATTCGTTTACCAAATAATTGAGCTTTTCTTCCTGATTGTGCAGCAGGTATCTGATTTTATTAAATTCGTCCGGATGTTTGTATTTAAAACTGAGTTCCTCTAATTCGGTTTTTATGGTATATAATCCCAGGCGATGCGCCAGCGGAACATAAAGGAAAAGAGTTTCGCCTGCCACTTTTAATTTTTTGTTGGGCGGCAGTGAATCGAGGGTTTGCATATTATGCAGACGATCGGCAATTTTTATCAAAATAACCCTTACGTCCTCAGAGAGGGTCATCAATATTTTTTTCAGTGTTAAGGCCTGTTGTGAGTCGAAGCCGCCCGATAGTTTGGTAAGCCCGTCAACAATAGTGGCCACTTTTTCGCCAAACATATTTTCGATGTCTGAAAGTCGGTAGTCCGTATCTTCTACCACGTCGTGCAATATGGCGGCAACAATTGAAGTGGCTCCAAGGCCGATGTCTTTGGCTACAATTTTTGCCACAGCAATGGGATGTATAATATAGGGTTCACCCGATTTGCGCCGGATGCCTTCGTGCGCAGCATTGGCAAAACGGAATGCTTTTTCAATCCGGCTAAGCCGCTCTTCGTCGAATTTATTGCGGATTTCCTTTAAAAAATCCTCATAACAATCTTCGATATGCCTTATTTCTGCTGGTGTAAAGTGCTGCACAAAAATCTATTTTGTTCGTTTTATCTTCCCGTGAGGGATTGAATATATAAATTCTTTCCAACTCCCGTATTATGCCCCGCTAAATTATCGCTTTTTTTGTCACCTTTTAATATTGGGTGCTTCCGGTTAATATTAAATTCAGAAATGGGTTTATAGAAACTACTTCGTTTCAATCTCTTCTGCCAATCTGAAAATGGAGGAAGTCATTTTATCCCAGCTAAAGCGTTCTTTTTCCTTTTGAATATTATTCGTGAACGTTTCTTTTCGCTTGTTTTGAAAGAAGTCAATAAGTGCTTCCCTGATTTTTTCAGCGTCAACCGGAACAACATAACCTACGATATTATGCGGTATAATTTCAGGTAATCCTCCTACATCGGTTACTAACATCGGTTTGTTGAAATGATAACCAATTTGAGTGACGCCACTTTGCGTAGCAGATTTGTAGGGTTGGGCTACAATGTCGGCGGCGTTAAAATAATGCGGAACCTGATCGTTGGGAATATAATTGGTTTTCAATATCACTTCCTGATCCAAGTTCAACTGATGAATTAAATCGATGTACCGTTTCTCATCGGTGTAATATTCCCCGGCTACTATCAGTTTTATGCCATTTGTTTTGAAATAGGGGTCGTTAAAGGCATTAAGCAGAAGATCAAGTCCTTTGTAATCGCGAATGAAACCAAAAAATAAAACATAGTTGTATTCAGGAGAAAGATTGATTTTTGCAAGTGCTTTTTCCCGTTCTTCAATCTTGCCATAATGGTCGTAAATAGGGTGAGGAGTTAGGAGTTTAGGTTTTTGGAATTTGAATTTCTCCAAATCGGACAGAACACTTCCCGACATAGTGATAAATCCGTCCACTGACTGAATAAAATAGTTGCACAACAAATTATCGCCAACCCTTTTTTCGTGAGGAATGATGTTGTCAGCTATCGATATGATTTTTGTTTGGCGGTTGGGGGCTACTATGCGGCATATACTTCCTAAACTCATGGCCATAAACGGGATCCAAAATCGTACAAGCAGCAAATCAGGTTGTGATTTTTTTATTCTTCGGCCAACTTTAATCCAATTCAGGGGATTAATTGAATTGATGTCGCGCGAAATGGGAAAATCGAAAGTGATATTTTGTTCCGAGAACTGGGTTTTCCCGGGGAATAAAAATTTAGGATATTGAAGTTTGAAGGATACGATGTTAACTTCGTGCCCTTCGGATTGAAGTTGCGCTGCCAGGCGTTCGTTTAATGCCGCTATCCCACCTCTGTAAGGATATGCCGGTCCAAGAATAGTTATCTTCATATCATCTGTTTTAGTGCAGTTCTTTACCAAAAGGATTCTTTTAACTGCTTTGCTACAAATTTATCAATTGGAAAGGTTAATTCGCCTTCTTCCAAATCTTTAATTCTTTTCCACCGGAAGCTTTGGTTCCCATTTTTCATTTCTCCAAAACTAAAAGGCTCTTTGGAGACATCGAAAACAAGCGGTTCTCTGAAATTAGCCAAATAATAAATGCTGATCAGTTGGGCGTTTTCAAAAAATAGCGCTTTTTGGTAGAAATCGGTGGTGTAGAAATGTCGTATATTTTCCAGTTCCTGGCCGTTGCATTCTTCCATAATTTCACGAATTAAGCAATCGATTGGGCCTTCGCCAAACTCCAACTGATATTCGTCTGAAATCAGTACCTCATCTTTTGTATTGACGATTAGCCCATAGACCCGGATTATGAATTTTCCTTCCTGTCTCATTGTTATCCAATTTTATTTTCTATGAATTTGATGATCTGCGAGGTCTCACTGGGTTGGAACCAGTTTATTTCAGCATCGTTGCGAAACCAGGTTAATTGCTTGCGTGCGTATCGGCGTGAGTTTCTTTTAATCAGCTCTATAGCTTTTTCGCGTGAAATTTCACCGTCGAAATGGGCGAACCACTCGCGGTAACCAACCGTGTTTAAAGCGTTTAGGTGTTTTAAAGGATAAAGTTTCCGGGCTTCATCTTCCAATCCGGCTTCCACCATTTTGTCAACCCGCCGATTAATGTGCTGGTGCAAAGTTTCCCGCTCGCAATCCAATCCGATTTTTATGATGTCAAACGGTCTTTTTCGGTTTGGGCTCAAGCGAAAAGAAGAATAGGGCTTTCCGGTCACCAAACAAATTTCTAAGGCATGAATTATCCGGTTTGGATTTTTCAGGTCAACGGTTTCATAATATTCCGGATCGAGCCGTTTTAATTGAAACCGCAGGCTTTCCAATCCTTCCATATCCAACTTCGTTTTTAATGATTCCCTGACTTCGGGCTCAACATCGGGCATTAGGTCAATCCCTTTGCACACGGCATCCACGTATAACATGGAACCGCCCACCATCAATACAATTTCATGATTTTCAAATAAGGTTTCTAATGTATTCAGCGCCAGAGATTCGAATTTGCTGGCATTTAAATTTTCGTTGATAGAAAATGATTGAACGAAATGATGTTTTACATCCGATAATTCGGGGGGGGAGGGTACCGCGGTTCCTATGCTGAGTTCCTTATACAGTTGGCGCGAATCAGCGGAAATGATTTCGGTGTTGAAATGTTTTGCTACTTCAATGCCAACGCACGTCTTCCCAATTCCGGTGGGGCCGGTTAAAACAATCAGATATTTCTTCATCAAGCTGCAAAGTAAGGACAAAAAAAAGACTGTCCAAAATTGAACAGCCTGTGGTTTTTCTAAAATCGGAAGTGATTAAAAATCGCTCATCTCCCCATAAATCTCTGTGTAATCTTCAAGTTCTCCAAAATCCATGTACACTTCTTCTTCATGTTGATCAACAAGGTCTTCAAAGACTACAACTTCTTCTCCTAATACCTGAACAGGAGTTTCTCCTGATTTTGAGGTGACGAAAGGTTCACTAAGACTTCTTTCCATAATAATATCCGTTAGTTCTAATAATAACGATCGGTCGTTTAAAAAATCAAACGTGTAAATTAAAGTTTGTCCCTGCAAGCGGACTAAATCGGCCAATCTTGTTTTTTGCATGATGAAATAGACTCCCCCGTTCAAACCAAGATCCAACAGGGAAACTTCTTTCAACTTTAAAAAGCGCGTGTCGGAAATAAAAAACGACGCGAGCTGGTGAGATTCATATCCCAAACTCTTCTGGATGATCGAATGAAAGTCAAAGAAGGTATGCGTAGCACCAATCTTTATTTCGAGTTTGAAATCCTGGGATTCTTGTGAAATGATTTTAAAATGATAAATCATGAAATTTTCACTTTTGAATTGTTCTTCAAATTTTAGATGTTTTTATAGCATTTCCAAGAATTTACTGCCCGATGTTTTAGATAAAAACTATCGGAGTAACGGAAAATGGTCAGTTTTGAGTTGAGAAGTCTATAGTCAAAGGGCTGAATAATAACACTTTTAACTCCTTTTTTGTCATTTTAAGTTTTTGGTTTTTTGCCAATTATCGGCTACATTAAAAAATGTTAAAAGAATTCGCAAAGGGAAAAATATCGAACAAATACGTCAGACATTCGTTAAATCCGGCATTTTTTGCACTTCGAAATTTAAAAAGGAAAGATTAAACTGTTTTTGAATCGAATGGCTGCAAATTTACATTTTAGTCTTACTTTTATTGCCAAATTACTACCCATGCGACAAACGGCATTATTTGTTGAAAATATCCGGATAGCACTGCAATCCATTCGGACTAACTTGTTGCGGACTGTGCTCACCGTATTAATTATTGCGGTTGGAATTACTGCCCTGGTGGGTATTTTAACAGCCATTGACTCCATTAAGAAATCGATTACAAAAGAATTTACTGTGATGGGGGCGAATACTTTTTCGATCGTCAGCCAGGGAATGCGCATACAGGTTGGGCACCAGCGATACCGCACCAAAAACTACGCTTACATTTCGTTCTATCAGGCAAAAGAGTTCAAGGAACAATTTGATTTTCCTGCAATCACTGCTATTTCGGTAAATGCGAGCGGCTCGGCAACCTTAAAATATGGATCCGAAAAAACCAATCCTAACATCAGTGTGAGAGGAATTGACGAGGACTACCTTTCCACAGCAGGTTATGAGGTGGAAAAAGGAAGAAGTTTTAGTCCGGACGATATTCAGGGCGGGAGAAGCGTTACGCTTATCGGAAGTGAACTGGCGAGACGTTTATTTAAAGGTGGAGAAAGTCCAATGGATAAAGTCATCAGTATTGGCAGTGGGAAATATAAAGTTGTCGGCGTGTTGAAGGAAAAAGGCAGTGGATTTGGCGGGAGTAGCGACATGGTTTGCTTTTTACCCTACACCAATGTACGCAGCTATTTCTCCCGGCCAAATATGAATTTTGATATTCAGGTAAAAACCAGTCAGGCCGAAATGTTGCCGGCAGCCATCGGACAGGCAGAATCAACGTTTCGGGTCGTCCGAAATTTGGAACCTTTAGACGAAACGGATTTCAACATAGAGAAAAGCGACAACATTGTCAATATTTTGTTAGATAACATCAAGAGCATTACGATGGTGGCTACCATTATCGGGTTTATTACGCTTTTTGGGGCTGCCATTGGCCTAATGAATATTATGCTGGTTTCGGTAACTGAGCGCACTCGTGAAATCGGAATACGCAAGGCAATTGGGGCAAAGGGCCTCACAGTAAAGCAACAGTTTTTAATTGAAGCCATTGTTATAGGCCAAATTGGAGGCTTTCTTGGGATTTTTCTCGGCATTCTGGTCGGGAATTTGGTTTCGATCATGATCGGGTCGGCGTTTATTATTCCCTGGACCTGGATATTGCTTGGCGTTTTACTCTGTTTTATAGTAGGAGTGGTTTCCGGCTATTATCCTGCCCAAAAAGCATCTCGCATGGACGCCATTGAATCTCTGCGTTACGAATAGCCGGAGAAAATTTCAACTAAATCTTTTACCACAGATTCACAGATTAAGAAATTTTGAATAATTTGACCCACTGCGAAAAGTCAATTACCCTATATTACAAGACCATAAGAAAACATTAGGACGTTCCAATATAAGAGCCTGTTCCGATTCATCGGGAGGGCAGGGGTAAAGTAGAAAGAAAAGGCATTTGCACAGATTTCTTGGTGAGGACTTATCCTGTGGCGTTGTGCAGAGGTTATAGAATTTAAGTTTTCAATTCGCTATAAAGCAAAAAAAAGGATGTCTTTTCGACATCCTTTTTTAATATAATGTTTGGGTGTTGTTATTTTACTGAATCCATGTACTGGATAAGTTCAACAACTTTAGTTGAATAACCCATTTCGTTGTCGTACCAGGCGATTACTTTAACAAAAGTATCGGTTAGCGCAATCCCTGCGGTGGCATCAAAAACTGAAGTTAGCTTCTCCCCGATAAAATCGGTTGAAACAACAGCATCTTCCGTATAGCCCAAAACTCCCTTCATGGTAGTTTCAGAAGCTTTCTTCATTACGGCACAAATTTCTTTGTACGATGCACCTTTAGCCAGGTTCACTGTTAAGTCAACCACCGATACGTTGGGTGTAGGAACACGGAAGGCCATACCGGTCAATTTACCGTTCAGTTCGGGAATTACTTTTCCTACTGCTTTAGCAGCTCCGGTTGATGAAGGAATAATATTCTGTGCTGCTCCGCGGCCGCCTCTCCAGTCTTTTGACGATGGGCCGTCAACAGTTTTCTGGGTAGATGTAGTGGCATGAACGGTAGTCATCAAGCCGTCAACAATACCAAAATTGTCGTGCAAAACTTTTGCAAGAGGTGCCAGGCAGTTTGTGGTACACGATGCGTTCGATACGAAAGCCATATCGTTTTTATAAGAGGTATGGTTAACGCCCATTACAAACATTGGCGTGTCGTCTTTCGAAGGAGCCGACATGATTACCTTTTTTGCACCGGCGTCAATGTGACCCTGAGCCGATTCTTTGGTCAAAAATAAACCGGTAGATTCAACAACGTATTCTGCTCCAACTTCGTTCCATTTCAAATTTGCAGGATTTCTTTCGGAAGTAACGCGGATTGATTTTCCGTTTACCACCAAAGCGCCGTCTTTTACTTCAACGGTACCTTTAAATTTACCGTGAGTTGAGTCGTATTTTAACATGTAGGCCATGTAATCAACATCAATTAAGTCGTTGATTCCAACTACTTCAACATTGTCGGTTGCCACGGCAACACGGAACACAAAACGACCGATACGGCCAAAACCATTAATACCTATTTTAATTTTTGACATAGTGGTGAAATTTATTAATTATTATTTTTATACTGGTAATTGTTATAAACAATTCATTTTCAGCTTTGAATATAAACTTTTTTTAATTCTTACAAAGTAACTACTATTATTTTATTGAATCAAGCCGCTTTTTTAAATTCCCAAAAAATCAGACAAGCTTAATATTAATTTAAACTGATTAGCATGCACTATTTCGAATATTATGGCCTTAGGTCGGGCATGGGAGAAAATACTCTATTCTCGCAAGGGTTAAAATTTGTTAACCTTTTAACATAAAGGTTTTTATGGACATTAATCGATGTCATAAGATTTTGTCAAATAGAAAAAATCAAACATGTTACCACATTTTATTTTGAATAAGCGGTTGCAGCCTCTTGTTTGAAGTCATTAGGAGAAAAATAAATTACGTCATTATTTATACTTCCAACACTGTTAAACGGTAATTTTGACTATTCTTTATTAATGGTATATTTTGCTTAACCCTATACGAGGTAGGTGGTTTATCGGGTCACTTTTCTACAATACCAAATCTCCTACGAGGAAATTTACGCTTAGCTGATATGCATAGGTTTTACCGCATAATAATGTTCCCTTTAAATGAAAAGCGGGATCTACTTGTAGTGCCGAAGAATTTTGAGAGTAGGCCGGACAATTGCAGGTTTTACATCCGCTGGTCCCTAAAAGCAGAAAAATGAAAAAACATACCATTAATATATAGTGTGGAAAAACGTTGCTTCGTTTCGCCTGAAAATGCCTTATTTTCAATATTTTTAGGGTCAAATTCACTAATTCCATGTTAAACAAATTTTAATGCTTTATTAAATACAGCCCAAACATGCACATAAAGCGAAAAAATAAGGGTATTATTGTCGCTATTTAAAAAAATAAGCTTAAAATTGCATCAATTATTGAAGATGAACGCAAAGAGTGTAAAAACCAAACGTGAAAATTCAAAAAAGATATTAAGATTTAAGGTATGTTTTTAATCTTATACTGTTGAGAACATTCGCAAATAGAAAGTGTTTTATCCCATATATATTTTGTACATTGTTGCAAAATTTTATACGTTTGTATGTTTTAGTTTCTAACGCACATCAACAAGGTTTGGATATATGATTATAGAATTAAATAAATTAAAATCAATCAATCAATTAAGTTCAATTTAAAAAGAAATGCTATGAGAAAATCATTTACTTGGTTCTTAAGTTTAATGGTGCTCCTTTTCGCCTTCGCTACCCACGGGTATGCTCAGGAGGAACAGGAAACTGTTGAGCTTTATGCAGAAAAAGCCTCCAGCTGTTATCTGGAGACGAACGATTACACGGTTAACATCGCTGTACGAGATTTTATTAAGCTCACAAAATTTGAATTAGGTCTATCCTTTAATGACGTAGTTTATACATTTGTGGGTGTTTCAGACGTTAACGCAGGTTTGACAGCCTTAACAACTTCCGTAACCCCGGTTGCCCTGGGTCCGGATGTGTTAAACCTCAATTGGACAGGAGGCCCTGTTACAATTGGTGACGACGTGAAAACGGACGTAATTAAACTCCACTTCTCGTTGAAAGGGTTCCCGGCAAATACAGCCGTTACTTATCCTACCGATTTGAAATGGACAAAAACAGATTTCTGGTACACTACTGCCGCAAGTGTTTACGATGCGGTTAACACCGTTAAAAGCTTTGAAGGCTCATTAAATGTTAATGTTAGCCATAGCGGTATTGAAACCGAACTGAGCATGGAAAGCTGTGCTGGTGGAGATGTTATGGTTAAAGTTACAGCTCCTGAAGCTGCATTGTATTTGTTTAACGAAGATCCTGTTGTTGCCGATTGGGATTGGCAGGCATCCAATGAATTTTTGGCCAAAGCCGGCGAGCGGGTTACTATCCGCGTTAAAGGTGTCGATGGTTGTATGTCTTTGATGGACGAAGTTATCATCCCTGAAACAATTGATTCAGTTAGATTCACGGTTACTCCCCAGGATGTATTATGCTATGGTGAGGCCGGTAGAATAACAATTAATGCCACCGGGGGTATTGCTCCTTATACTTATTGGGTTTCAACGAATGCAGATGGAACCGGTGCAACAAAGAAATCAAATTTCCAATTCTCTGCACTGCCTGGTACTTATTATGTAAGTGTTCTGGATGCCAACGGATGCGACGTTGTTGCTCCCTGGAAAGAAGTTACTATTGAAGATAATAATACACCTATCGTTATTACTCCAACGATAACTGACGTACTTTGCTACGGCGAAGCTACCGGAAGCCTTACTGTTTCCGTAACTGGTGATGCAACTGAGGTTTCACTTGACGGATACACATGGAAAGCTCTGGTAGGCGGAACTTACACCTTTCCAAATCTGCCAGCTGCAACTTTTAAAGTTTGGGCTAGAACCGTAAATGGTTGCACTGTAGAACTAAAAGATGTTGTAGTTGCACAACCTGATGGTGCTGTCACTTTCGATATTGAAATTGATGATACCACATGTGGTGGAGCTAACGACGGTGTGATTACCGTAGTGGACGTTGAAGGAGGAACTGCTCCTTACGAATATTCTATCGATGGTGGCACAACCTGGCAGGCTGCTGATGCATTTACCGGTTTGGAACCAATCTATTATAGCCTTTGGGTGAAAGATGCCGCTGGATGTATTGTTGCTTATGCGAATCCAAACGGAACCGGAAACCGGATTGCCGTTCAGTCGCCTGATGACATTCGGTATGAAGTAGTGGTAACTGGTCCGCTTTGTAATGATGGACCTGCAAAAGTGGCCATTACAAACCTTACCGGAGGATCAGGGAAATATAAATTTAGTTTTGATAATGGTGCAACTTGGGTTGATACCATGACAATAGATGTTTGGAATCCTCCCTATACTCTACCTGTAATTTGGGTAGCCAATGAGGATTTGACTTGTGCTGTAGAATACGGAACAGAATGGGGTGCAACTAATCCTGATGTTTTATTTGCTGATGTTGTTGGTACTTTAGCACCTACTTGTATCGACTCGAAAGACGGAGACATCCAATTGCAGATAACCGGTGGTGTTGCTCCTTATTGGTATTCACTCAATGGTGGAAAATGGAAAGAAAGTGATGGTGAATTCACCAGCCTTAAAGTTCCGGTAGGCGATCACGTAATTGCAGTAAAAGATGCTAACGGTTGCGAAATTGACGTTCCATTGGAACAAACCATTACTTTATTAGAGAATATTATCGTTGCTACTTCTGACGGAGGCATTATCTGCTTTGGCGATAAAACTGGAACTATTACTGTAAACCTTGCTTCCTGGGCAGAAATGGGTGATTATACTCGCAGCAAGCAGTGGTTTGTAGAAAATGCTTCAGGTGCGGTAAGTTCATTTACTCCATCAAATGTGGGTGTTGCAACCACATTCAATGCCGGTACTTATATCGTTTGGGGTGTTGATCAATATACCTGTGTATCGAACAGAGATACAGTGGTTATTATCGAAAATCCACAATTGAAGATTGACGATGTAAAAGCGCTGGGTGCTTCTTGTTTCGATGTATCTAACGGAACTATCAATATTTACGCCAGCGGCGGAACGGTTGATGGCTTGTTACAGTATGCTTTCGTAGAAGGTAATCCTGCTAAATTAGATAATCTTACAGAAGATAAATGGTTGGATTTCGATACATATAACTCCGAAACAACTAAAAGCCAGGTTACATTTAATGTTAACGGCGGAACCTATTGGGTAGCTGTTCGCGACAACAAATGTGATGAAGTTAGCTACGGACCGATTGAAGTTGACGGATACGAAGAATTGCTGGTTGACGAATTGTTGGTCACTTATGCTGATCCATTGTGCTTCGAAAGCATGAACGGAACCATTACTGTTCCAATGATTGCCGTAAGTGGTGGAGCCGGTTCATATCTGTTTACTCTTTTGGAATGGGTAGTAGCAGGTCAAGGCGGCGGATCATGGGTAGAAAAAACAGGTTATATTAACCTTGCTACCGGTGAATTCACAGGATTGGACGAAGGCACATACGCTGTTTTGGTAGGAGATACTGAAGATTGTCCTTCCTATACTACCGAAGAAATTACATTGGTAAATCCTACAGAATTGATGTTTGATACTGAGATTTACCATTTTAGTTGTGAAGGTTCAAATGACGGTATTATAACTATTAATATTGACGGTGGAACACCTGATTATTGGTATGCTGTTAATAACCCGAATGCATGGGTAGCAATTGGTAAAGACAAAACTGAAAAAACTTACATTGCAACTGAACCCGGAATGTTTATTCTTTGGGTTTCCGCACCTGATACGGTTTATATTCTTGAACCAAGTGCGCTTAGTGCAGAAGTTACAGTTAACAATAACGTAAGCTGTAATGGTGGAAGTGATGGCCAAATTACCGTTGAAGGCATTGGTGGCTGGGAAGGAATGACGCTTTATTCATACAAAGTGAATGATGGCGCATGGACAAGCGGTACTAATTTGCCATATACCATTTCTGGTTTACCAGCTGGTACACATACTTTGCATATTAAAGACGTTGCTGGACATGAGCAACCCTACCAGAGTTTGGATTGTGAATACAGTGTTGAGTTTACTATCACCCAACCGAAACCCATCACCTACGATGTTATCGTACAGGATGTTAAATGTAAGGACGGTGAAGATGGAACTTTGACTGTAAATATACTTAGCGGAACAGGAACTCCATGGAAATTTCCCGTTGACTCCTGCGCTTAGTGGTTATGATGTTTGGATGACCGGAGATAACTATAATAGCGGTGTGATAAGAACAGGTGCTGACTTTTCGCACACGTTCACGGATTTACCACATTCTCACTATACGGTTTATATCCAGGATTCTAAAGGTTGTGTCTTGATGCCAACTATTGGTAACAGTACATCTCCTTATACAACTATCGAATCATGGGAAGTAAACGAACCTGAGACTTATCTGACATTGGATCCCGACTGGATTCAAGACGTGACCTGCTTCGATGGTGAAGACGGTGAGTTTATATTGCATGCCGACGGTGGAACTCCCGGTTATAAATACCATACTGAGTTATCCACGTTACCATCAGGACATTTATTAGTTGAACCCGCTGCAGGTGCAGTATGGCAGGACAGTCCTACCTTTAACGTAGGTGTAGGAACATGGGTTGTTTGGGTTATGGATGACAACGGCTGTGTTGTTGGCGGAGAACGCGATGTAAGCGGAAATCCGGTAAACAAATGGCGTGTTAAAGTTGGACAACCAGATAGTCTTGTTTGGGATTTCCATACCGTGATCATTGTTAATGAAAATGGTAATGATACAGAAGTGATGAAAACGGATTTGAAGTAACTGTTACGGATGCGAATGGTTGTACTTCAGCGGTTGACACCATTTTGGTGAAACAACCTGAAGAATTGATGGTAGCACTCGAAGAGAGTCCGGATAATTACACCTGTTTTGGTGCAGTTGAAGGTTGGATAGAAGCTACTGCCACTGGTGGAACAGCTCCATATTTTTATCAATTACTTAAAAATGGTGTAGTCCATACATCTTGGCAAAGTATTGCCAGTGCATTCCTTGTACAGGTGGGTAATGTATTTACCGTTGAAGTTAAAGACGCAAACGGTTGTATGACTTCTGCAGAACTTGATATGCCAACACCGTTAGAAATTAACTTCACTGCTTTTGATCTTTCTTGTAAAGAAGATGAGAAAGCATCGGTGAAAATTACCGTTACGGGTACACCCGGACGTGATTTCCATGTTTGGTACAGGGAAATTGGAGAAGCAATTGCTAATCCTGGTCCATTTATCAAATACAACGGGCCATTTACTGAGTCAATTGTAATTAACGATGTATTCAAATATGACAATGAAAACTATATTGACCGTCATTATGCAGTATATGTTGAAGACGATCATGGTTGTGTATCTGCTACGGATACGCTGACTTTCGACCAGGTACAAACTGTTATAACAATGACCCTTACCAGCACTGGTGTGACTGAGTGTAGCGAATCGTTTACAGTTGCTGCGAGCGGTGGAGTTGGAACAAACTACCAGGTAATGTTAGGAGACAGTGTTCTTACAGGTATGAGTTTTACTCTGCCACGTGGAATCCACGTAATAACTGTAATGGATGAACACATGTGTGCCGTTGAACAAACCGTTGAGGTAGTTGGTGAAATGGTGGTTCGTCAGGATACAGTGAACACTTTCTACGGTGAAACTACAAATTATACAGATGTTGTAGCCGGAATCGACACCATGTTGCTGGTAGGTGATCATAGCTTTATGTACACCGATTTAGAATCAGGATGTGAGCGTCAATTGATTGTAACTGTTGTTGAAATTCCATGGCCAATTGCAGCCGTACAAGGCGAAGGAGATAAATCTCCGGTAGAAGGCAAAACTGGAATGATTGCAGGTACTGTCACTGGTGTTGCTGCTGGTGAAGGATTCTTTGTTCAGGATGCTGTTGCTGCATGGAGCGGAATCTGGGTAGAATACAGCGATGTAACTGCCGACGGAATCAAAGTTGGTGACGGTGTTGAAGTGATAGGTAAAGTAATGGAAAGCAGTTCCGTAACAACACTTGTTGCTACAGACGTAGAAGTAACTACTGCTACTGTTGTAATTACTCCGATAGACGTTGAACCATCAGCTGCTAAAGCCGAAATGTACGAAAGTGTATTGGTTAAAGTTGCCGGAGCACGTGCAGAAGCAGTTAATACTGCAAACGGTGAGTGGAATATCTTTTACACAACTACAAACAACATTATCGTAAACGACTGGTTGTTTGCTTATACTCCAAAAGCAGAAGATTTCTACGACGTAACCGGTGTTGTTAATGGCAGATTAGATGCATTCAAATTAGAACCAAGAATGGCAAGCGATATCGTAAATGTGACCGAAACTGCAGTTAAACCTGAGTTGGCGAACGCATTTAAAGTATATCCAAACCCATTTAACGAAAAGATTACTATCGATAATAATGATAAACTTGACTCAATCTCTGGTTAGCGGAGTTTATTTGGTGAACTTGTTTACCGAAAAAGGCCTTGTGAAAACAGAGAGACTTGTTAAGAGGTAATACCGAATTGATTGATTAAAAAGGGAAGCTTTTAGCTTCCCTTTTTTTTGTGAAAATTTCAACCATTAAGGAATTGGAAATAAGGTTAAAATATAAAGCCTTATCTAGTTTCTCAAAGATCTTAAATTCTCAACCCTTAGTAATAATTTTCGCGAAGGGAAAAGCCAATCCTTATTAGCCATACTTTGAAATGCAAATTGAATACATTAGGAGAATACCCTGAAAACTCACTAAGATTTGTGTTTCGGGTGTCATCTTGGCTACTAAGGTTTTAGGATGGGGGTTAGGTTAGAAGGGAAATTCTTTTTTATGGATTAAAGGCCACATCTTAAATCCTTAAACCTTAGTAATAATTTTCGCATAGTGAAAATCCCAAACCATATTGTCCTTTAACTTCCGTAGGCGTTCCACAATATTTTAAGTGCCCCGATTAAATCCTATCCCGTTTTAAAAATATTTTTTTTAAATAGTATAAAGCTGGATTTTTATATTTCAAGTTCTTCCATGGCCGGCTTGAATGGGGCAGATGGAGAACTTCAGTCCCTTTTGCCAGATAATTGTTGAAGCCCATCTTTCTCGATTGACGACTGATAAATACATCAAACCAGTCTTTCTTTTGTGAAAGCACCTTAAAATCAAATTCAGATAAAAATTGAGGCGTAATCAGCGTGCAACAGAAGCTGAGGCTGTGGGTCGTATTCACGGTTTCGTTACTTTTTGTTTTCTCAAAAGTGTAGGGGAAATTATAATTCTCCGATTTGTCAACTGTTATGGCACCAACAATGCCTGGGTTTGGGCTTTCTTTGGCAATTTTCAGTAATTCAGTCATGGTTTCGGGTTTTACAATCACATCCGATTCCACAATAATTAAAGGACACTTTTTTTCTAAAGCAATTTTTTGAGCCATCTCCAGAACCAGTTTGTAATTTGGAGAAGGAGTGTCGGTGACGTCTTCGAGATGAACGAGTTCAAACCCATACTTCTGTGTTACTTCTTCCAGATAGTTTTTCGTTTCTGCCTGACTAAAGTCGTTAAAAACGTAGTATTCAACGTCGGCATGAGTTTCGGAAATTGATCTCAAGGTGAGTTTGGTGGTTTCCAAAGAATCTTTGACCGGAGTAATTATAATTGCTTCTGGCATTTTAGCTTTGTTTTGAGGTGCAAATCTAACGAAAATCAACCGATTCCATTTCGCTTAAAATCACGCGAAAACGCCTGGGCAGCCGGCATAATTAAAACATCGTCGATGTTCACGTGCGGTGGGCGAGATACAATGAACCAAATGGTTTCTGCGATGTCTTTGGCCTCTAATGGAGAAAAGCCCTGATATACCTGTTCCGCATGTTCTTGGTCGCCTTTGAACCGCACCAGCGAAAATTCGGTTTTCACAGCTCCGGGAGCTACGGAGCTAACTTTAATGCCATGTTTCAGCAAGTCAAGCCGCATGGCTTTGGTGAGCGATTGAACCGCATGTTTAGTAGCGCAATACACATTCCCGAATGGGTAGGTTTCTTTTCCGGCAATGGATGAAATGTTGATGATGTGACCTGAACCCTGATCAATCATAATGGGCGAAATAAGGCGGGTGATGTACAACAATCCTTTAATGTTGGTGTCGATCATTTGCTCCCAATCTTCAAGTATGCCATCGTTAATACCGCTGAGCCCTGCTGCAAGTCCTGCATTGTTCACCAGCACGTCGATTTTTCTCCATTCAGCAGGCAAGCTGTTAACTGCTGCTTCGCAAGCTTCAAATTTTCGGATATCAAAGGGAAGAACAAATGCTTTTGAATTCGTCTCATATTCAATTTTATCTTTCAGTGCAAGGAGTCGTTTTTCTCTTCTCCCCGTCAGGATCACTCTAAAACCATTCTCTGCCAAGATTAAAGCAGTTGCCTCTCCAATTCCGGAAGTTGCCCCGGTTATTAACGCTGTTTGTAACATAATCTGTGTTTTATCAATTCCTGTCGAAATTAAAAAAAACATCTATTTTTATGGAATACTGAGGTACTTAATTACCTTTGCTAACGCTAATTTTTTAAAAACAAAGACATTATGAGCGAAGTAATGCAAACGGAAAAAGAATTTACCATTGATTCGATCCCCGAACCGGTAAGTATCGAAGACGTTATTTTTACCCTGATGGTTAACCCCAATTTATCGAGCATTAATTATTTCAACGATTTTGGTGAAACCAGTATTTCACCTGCATCGATAGGCAGCAGCGAAACCGACGAAACCGGCTTGTTTGACATTGATGCGAACGGCAATAAACTGGCTATGACAACGCATGCTTTTCATCATCATTTACAAAATGATCCGCAAAAAGCCACTGAAATTTTGGTTTCCAGAGCCGCGCGCAAAATGATTTGTTTTGGTGCCAAACCCCTGGCTATCAGCGCATTTTTATACCACATTGATTTTGGCGACCCAAAGGGACAATTTATTGCTTCGGGTGCAAAAAAAGGCCTTGAAAATACCGCAGAAAAATTTGGTCTGAAGGTATCCGACCGCAAAATAAGATTCGATCATTTCTCAAAACACGGCCCGGTGCCTCCTACCATTATTGTTAGCATGATGGGGCAAATTCCAGCAGATCAGGAAATTACAACACACTCGTTTAAAAAGAAAGGGAACAATATTTTCCTGATCGGACAAACGCATGATGACGTGGGTTCATCAGAATATCTTGAGTTTTACCATGAAATTATAGATTCGCCACTGCCTTGGTTTGATATCAACGAAGAAAAAAAGGTGCAGACCGCCATTAAAAAACTGAATCACGAAAAGCTACTGGAAAGCGCCAGTCCGGTTGGAAAAGGAGGGTTGTTTTTTGCCTTGCTGAGAGCTGCCATTCCGAACGAGTTGGGCTTCGATATTACCACCGCAGCCGAATTCCGGATCGATTCCTTTCTGTTTGGTGAAGCAATGGGTCGCATCATTGTTGAAGTGGAAATGAAGAATGAAGATCAGTTCATGGATATACTTACCGACCTGAAAGTGCCGTTTTTCACACTCGGTCATATCACGAAGGGAGAAATTCGCATCGACGACCAATCATTCGGTTATGTCGATAAAATGACAGTTGGCGTTTGATGGCTGCGTTACCCTACAAAAAATCAAAACAAACGAAAAAGGGGCAGGTTGAGGACATGTTCAACAGTATCTCCCCGAGATACGATTTGTTGAACCATTTGCTTTCAGCCAACATTGACAAGCTGTGGCGCAAAAAAACCATTAAAAAACTTGTCCTCCACAAGCCTTTGCACATACTTGACGTGGCTACGGGAACCGGTGATTTTGCTATTGCCGCAACGAAAATTCAAAACGCTAAAATCGTTGGAATCGATATTTCGGCGGGGATGTTGGAGGTAGCCCAAAGTAAAATAGAGAAGAAAAAATTCGCAATTTTGAAAACCTCGGGAAAGGCCTTTCGGAAATTTACCGGGTTTTAAAACCGGACAGTCCATTTTATGTGCTCGAATTCTCAAAGCCCCGGAAAGCTCCAGTAAAACAGATTTATACCTTTTATTTCAAACATATTTTACCTTTGGTGGGACAACTGGTTTCGCGAGACCACAGTGCTTACACCTATTTGCCTGAATCGGTGGCAGAATTTCCGGATGGCGAGGAATTTTTAACTATTTTAGCCGACACAGGTTTTGTACAAAATAAATGCTTTTCACTTACTTTTGGAATCGCTTCAATTTATGAAGCACTTAAGCCTGAAAATTAAGAATACATACAATAAATTTCGCAAATCGATGTTTTTGAAGAAGTATAGAAGCTAAAATCCGGTGAAAAAAGTTTTAACATATCTCTTATCTTTTCTGCTTATTTCAGTGGCAGTTGCCCAAAATAGAAAGGTAAATTATTTAACCACCTTCGACGATAAGCTGTTGCATTTTGGCTTTACCTTAGGGGTAAATACGCTGGACTTTGCAGTTGCAAACTATAATCCAATAGGTTCGAATCCCGATTTTGTACCAAAAAATTGGACGGGTGACGACATTCAAATTGGTTCTACGGATTTTGTTCGCTCTGATGTGGCTTCTTTGGTTCCGGGGTTTACGGTTGGAATAGTGACCAGTTTGCGACTTAACCATGACTTCAATCTTCGTTTTCTTCCGGGTATGTCCTTTGGCGAACGAAAACTGACCTATAATATTCCGGTTTACGATATTAACACTTATGTAGGTTCGGATACCTATTCCATGAAATCCACGTTTTTGGATTTTCCTCTTTTGCTGAAATACAAAGCCCGGCGGATTAACAATGACCGGCCATACATTATTGCTGGTTCGGCCTATCGAATCGATATTTCGCGAACAGCAAAGGAGGATCTGGTGAAACTTAATAGCAACGGGTTTTATGCTGAAATTGGTGCCGGCTGGGATCACTATTATCCTTTCTTCCGGTTTTCGGTGGAAGGGAAATTCAGTTTTGGTCTCAACGATCAACTGGGAAATGCCCCGTCATCCACACAGCGGCAATTCTACGCTCAGTCCATTAAAAGTTTACGCTCCAATATTTTTACTTTATCGTTCCATTTCGAATAAAACTGGTAAAGGTTTTTCGTTTAAACTCGGAAAGAATTATCGCGGTTGCTGTCGATACATTCAACGATTCGGCATGTTGCGTATTCGCTGAAAAGGACGGAATGTAAATTTTTCGATCAATTTTACTTTCCCATTCGGCATTAATTCCGTTTCCTTCGTTCCCAACCACCATAAGAGCTTTCGCAGGAAGCGTTTCCGAATAAATACTATTTCCTTCGAGATAGCCACCATAAACCGGGGCATTGGAAAGCCGGGCAATTTCTAGCAATTCGTTAAAGCCGATAGCAACAGGTTGAATTCTGCAAAATGAACCCATACTGGCCTGAATGGTTTTCGGATTAAAGGAATCGGCAGAATCAGGCGAACAGAATAACTGTTCTATTCCAAACCAGTCGCAAAGCCGGATGATTGTTCCCAGATTTCCGGGATCCTGAACTTCATCTAAAAAGATAGATAGATTATCGTTTAGGAGTTTAGGAATCTCTTTCTCCGGGGTAAGCTTGCAAATGGCCAGACTGTTTTGCGGGTTTTGCAACAGACTTGCTTTGCGAATCGCTTCTTTTCCGACCTCAATAATGCGTCTTGCATTTTTTGCGACGGATTCGTTCTGAAACAAAAAGTCGGACGTGGCATAGAGTTCTTCAACCACGTATTCGGAGGCTAAAACTTCAGCTACATTTTTATTGCCCTCAACAAGAAATAGTTGCTCTTTCAACCGGTGTTTTTTTGAACGAAGCGATTGTATTAGTTTTGT